>Ga0207416_1001052_pt1 | contig 39868 bp, 52 predicted proteins | sample PaiPotPPM11metaG_FD_184107 | JGI IMG/M metagenome (GOLD analysis project Ga0207416, IMG submission 184107) | Iron sulfur acid spring bacterial and archeal communities from Banff, Canada, to study Microbial Dark Matter (Phase II) - Paint Pots PPM... ...
TGTATGCCGACGTTGTGAAGGATGACCTGTATTTTATCCAGCTCCATGCCAAGAGCGGAGCGCTAGTCGGCGCCGTGGCCTATCAGCTGGGATGGACCAAACCGCAGGCGCTCTCACGGTCAGTCGGGCGATCGGTCAGGGTTTGTTGTGCGCTTTCTCTGCAAGGAATCGGTCGATCGCTTCCCGCACCATCTCGCTCATGCTCCCCTTTTCGCCACGCATTTTTTGCTCAAGGGATAGCCGACGAAGCGTCTCTACTTGGTCCAGATAGAACTCAAAGGCAACCCGACCAAGGGTGCGTCGCACGGGCGGACGGGCGATCGATCGGGCGGTTGATCGATCGATCGGGCGATCGGTTGTGACCATCGAAGAAGTGACCAATTCATGTGACTGCTGTTCCTGCTCTCTCGGAGCGTGTCCCGGAGCGGCATTTGGGGCAAGGCTTGATGGCTGAGGAGGCCTCGGCTTGGCCACACGTCGCGTGGGACGTGGCTGCTGCTCCTGTTGTAAGAGAATGTCGTATCTACCCATAGCTATATCTGCAAGTTCAACTGCTTGGCGATCTCTGCAACGTCCGCAACGGTCGCCTGCTTCTTGTCTTCAACCACCAGCTCGCGCAGCAGCTCGTCGCAGATCTTGACCGTATCACGTGGCAGCCCTTTGGAGTAGGCGAAGATGGCTTTGTACACGCCATCTCCTGGGACAAAGGGAAGCTGCTTGCCGCCTGCCACCATCCAGCGAAACTGGATCATCTCCTCAAGATCAAGCGGCGACATAGCGTTGATGGCAATCGGGAACATGCGGGAGGCAAGTTCCCGGTACCGGAGGATCTTTGCTGCCAACTCCTCCTGGCCGGCAAGGACCACTTGGAGCAGTTTGGTCGTCGCGGTCTCGAAGTTGAGCAGGTAATGAATGAGCTTGAGGGTGTCCCGGTTCATGTTCTGTGCCTCATCGACCAGGAGCAGGGGAGTGACGCCCGATTGATACTGCTCGGCGAGAAAGGTCTCGAAGTTCTTCAGCGACTGATCGTATGCCCGTTCGGTCTTGACCTCAAAGCTCTCCATGATGAGGCGCAAGAACGCGTTGGGCCGACGGACATTGGGGGCGATGACGTAGGCGATGGTGTAGCGCTTGTCCGGGGAGAGCTGGTCATTGAGGCGGCGCAGGATGCTGGTTTTGCCTGAGCCAATCGGGCCATAGAGGTAGATCGGTCCGATGCGTTCTCGGGCCATGTACTCGCACTTGGCGATGGCTTCCTTCACCTGGTCAGAGTAGAAGAGGTACCGGGGATCCGGCCCCAGGCGGAAGGGATGCTCATTTAAGCCAAAATGGTCAAGGACATTCATAGGATAGAGAGAACAATTCCATAATTATGACACAGTTGTGGCACTTTGTCAAGTAGTAGTACCAAACTGGGGGAGCTCTGCGAGCAGGGGTTCCCACTTCGAGGGTGGCAGCGAGGGGGCTCATGGGACAGGAGGCAGTTGGTGTACTGGCGGACGCAAGACCGATCGCTCGATCGGGCGGGCGGACGGGGATGGGCAGGATCTGCGACCGCCAACTAGAAGCGCTCACCGGGCCGGTAGTGTCGCTCGACCCACGGTGCGAGCTTGCGTGCTTCCTGCGCCCGAGTCGTGAAGTCCCGAAGAAGGTCTTCGGCGAGAGGAACCGGGTCACCGTGGCGAAGCGCGTGTCTCAGCTGTTGTTCAAGCTGCTCGGGCGGCGGCTCGCCAATGACTGCCACATGCCAAATACCGCGCAAGAGAAAGCGATAGGTGGAAAGATCGCACTCGACCTTATAAATGGTGTCTTGCGCCGCAAAGTACGCCTGTCTGGCTGCGCCTTCCTTCTGGAAGCGAACAGCATGGTAGTAGGGAAGCGGCTCCTGCTCATGTCCTGGCTCTGTTCCTCGTTTTTCTGGCGACATATGGCGAGAATGGTAGCACTGAGTAAGAGACTTGTCAAGCTGACCGATCGAAGTTCATGTTGGAGAGAGCACGTGCCTATTGTCATCTGCGCTGGTGTCCATGGTTGGAAGATCGCCGGCGCGAAAGATCTGCTGCCGGGATCACACGTACCTGATGCCCGTCACCGGAGAGTAACTTTGCCACTGTGAGCATGGTCTGCTTCTGAAGGGGATTATGCGCGGGCACGACGATGAGAACGGCGCCCCAGGGGGGGTATTGGCAACTGCCTGCCACTCGATTCGGTAGGGGAGAAGATCGCCGGGAATCAGGGCTAGGTTGTCAAGTCGGGCGCGTCGGAGAGGAGCTGGCGGCTTGTTAAAGCGGAACTGGTTCTTCATCGCCGCACCACCTCCTTGACGAGGATTTGCTCACTCTGCTCTCTGTAGCCGAGCTGGATGAGAAAGTCTCGCCACTGATCCTGCTCGTACTCGGGTTCCTGCGCCGGCGTGGCAATGGTCTGGGCAGTCGGGAAGCGATTGGCCAGGAATCGCTCAAACGCTTGCCAGAGTGCATGAAGGTTCGCATCGGGCGCTGCGTCTTCGTCTCGATATCGAGGATAGAGCAGAAGTTCCCAGAGCAGGATGGTTCGGTCCTCTCGGTAGTGCCATGCCTGACCCTGACCAATGCGTTCATGCCGCATGCCCTGCCACGCGGAGGCAATGACGTGGCCAATGGGTTCTGGTGCTTTGGCCCTCGGGTAGAAACTGGCTTCAAGCGTGATATCGGGCACAAGAATGTACGGATGAATCAAGACATAGTCACGGACGCCCTGTGCGGCCTGAAGTGGAATGAGCTCGCCTCGCGTGACATACGGGGTGTACGTCTCCTCCGAGACATGAGCGCGCATTCGGGCAGCCGCGTCCGCGCCAAAGAGCGAAACCGTGCCGAGCTGCTCATCAACCGTCCAAAATTCCTTCTCCGGTGATTGCCGTTCCCTTCCCATAGATGATTAGGCACTCGTCGCCTCCTCTTCGATCGCGTCAAGCTCAGGTGCGACGTCCTCAAAGTACAGGTGCTCGAGAAACGCCTGGACCGGATCGATCGTGCCGTCTTGCACTCCCTGCTCAAGCTGACGATATCGCTTGATGATTCCCGACCGTATACGGTGTACCTGAGTGACCAGAGGCGACTGCTTCATAGGCTCATTGCCGTCCTGTTGCGCCTCGCGATGCCAGCCGGCAAGTAGCGACAGTATGTCGGGTTTTCGCCCCTTTGTCAACAGGCAATGCCGACTCGTCCAGAGTAGCCCAATGGCGTTGGCTCTGGCCTCGAATCCTCATTGCACAATGAGTAGAGGTTGAGTACGGGAACGGAATCGCTCCCTTACAGCTGTGAGAGGGAAGCAACCCGCGCTATCAGATGCGGCTTGTCATCTGACCCGCTGCAGCCGTCGGTTGGCCGCAGCCAGATCGAAGAAACTGGGATCGTAGCTGCCACCAACCCAGGTGAGCAGTGTCTCGTGTTCCTCATGGTACGGATCGGCAATCGCTTCGAGGAACTCAGCAAACGCGAAGGTTCCGCCGCAATCTTCTGGCGGACATGCCCCCTCACCATCCAGACACACGGGAGCAGGAACCGGTGATTGGACATGCCTGATCGCTTCAACGAGTGTCAGATGCTGCCAGCTATCCCCAAAGTCATATTCGTAAACAAACGCTGCCGGTGCCATGGGCGCAACCTTCTCCAGCGCCACGGTGTGATCCGGGAGGATGATGTGTTTGGGATCGAGAAACTCCTCATCAGGGAAACCATAGAAGCGATTACCGATTCTGAACTCATGAAGGTGATAGTCCAGCCACCCCATGGCAGCCTGAATGCAGCGATGGAGCTTGCTGAGGCGCATGCTGCCAGGCACCTCGATCCGGCGCCAGATCGCTGGATCAGTGTCCAGGAGCGTAATCTTAAGGCGATAGACCGAGGTGAGCTTGTTTGCCTTGCCTGACTTTGTGGAGAGCGAGGCCGCCTTTCGGAAATTGGATGCTGGCGTGTTCATATGGCACGAACGATACTACATGCGTTGATTGAGCTCGAACATGGTGTGCTGGGGAGCATCCAGCCAGGAGAGGTTAGGTGGCTTGGTAGAACCGCGTTTGAAGGTCCGGAATGTCGTCGAAGTCCTCTTGGTTGCGGGTGACAAGCACCAGATTGTGCTCAAGCGCTGTTGCCGCAATGATCAAGTCAAGTGCTCGCTGCCGTACCCGTTTCCCGTCTCGTTTCAACTCTTCACGAAGGTGGGCACAGCGCCTGGCAACGGCAGGAGAGAGGGGAAGCATCGGGACGGTTGCCAGCAGCCGATCCAGGCGGTCTTGGGCTTGGCTCGGATCAGGGGTTTGGAGTGTCCCTTGGTACAACTCAAGGTAGGTGATGATGCTTAAGACAACGCCGTGCGGGATCAGCTGGGTGACCAGAGCAACTGCATCTTCAATGTCATCGAGGTAGTAGCGCAGAACATCAGTATCGAGGAGGTACGGCATACCTCAGTCGAAGCGATTTGCCCCCTGCTCGCGCTGCTCATGTATCTCTTTGAGAAATTGTTCGCGGTCGGCACCCGCAAACATGCCGCGGCTCGCTGAGAGTGCCTGTTGCACCTTCTCGGGATCGTAGTCTTTCCAAATGTCCTCGGGTTCTTCCTTCTCAAGGCGATAGGTCTCACCGTTTCGCTCGACAAGAACCGGCTGGTTCTGATCCCGGACTTGTTCAAAAACCTGCTGCACGTGGGCGGCAAAGTCTTCAAAGTCGATCCGTTGTGGCTCGTGGGCCATGCGTCTCTCACCTCCTGACATGAGGTGATTATATCACAGTTTGCGTTTTGTCAAGTCATGAATTTCGATCACTTGACAAATAGATTGGCAGCGCTACAATACCTTCTAATATGTCGAAGGAGCGAAGACAAGGGCAGGGGAATGGGGCTGAGCGACCACTCCAGCCGTTTGAGTTGCCGGAGCAGCTCGCTGCGTTTCTCAGAGGCAAAGACTACGCGTGTGTCACGCAGGCCACGGACCAGGGAACGGTCTTTGTGGTGGAGGCGCCGGCAAGAGAGATCGGAAGCCTTTCCGGCCGTGTGCCCATGAGGGTCAGTCATGACCTGTACCAGCATCCACAGGCGCCCGTGATTCGAACGGTGGTCAAGATCTACGACCAACCGGACCGGCCGCTAGCGTTTGAGACGTTCATGAACGTCGATGAACCAGACCAGTGGCGAGACTTTGCCAATCTTGCCGAGCAAGACGAGCTGCTGCTGCTCTTCTACGATGAGACCCTGTCGCACCGGCTCACCAAGCGGGTGAGAAACACCGCCGCTGCCCAGATGCGAAACATGCTCAACTGGGCCGATCGGGTACGCGCCGCGATTCCCAATGAGGAGTATGACTTTGATGCTGCCAAGGCCGACGTGATGCAGAGAACAAGACTGTAACGGTGGCAACGGTGCCGTCGCTCATGGTTGGGGCCCACACAATGGTGGCGGGGTTGCAGGTCCCACCTGCAACCCATACTTGAAGGGATCGTTCCCGCAGCTGAGTCAAGGACGGCGAAGCCGCCTGGCTTGATCCTTGACGCGGCTGCCTCTCTCCTTCCCAAACACGATGGCGCAGCCTTGGTGTTTCCATGTCTGGGTCCCAGCGGTTAGCAGTGCTATCCGATGGGCTACCGTACCTTGCCGGCCTTGCATGTTGCGTCATAGATGGAGCCGTGTGGACGACAAAGCGCTGGTCGCAGTGCGGTACTGATAAGAGGGTATGGGCGAGCGCGCAATCAGATGAGCAAGCGGAAGGTGGCGCTGGGAATTCGCTACGGAGACGATCGGACGCGGACAGTACCCTCATCGATAATCACGAGTGAGGTGTCCAGAGCAATGGGGGGAGCTGCTTCCTGAAAGAAGCGGGCGAGGGTTTGCTCAACGTTCGGCCGCCGTTGATTACGAAGACGAAGGACGATGACACCGAGCTGACCCCGCTCCTGCTGGTAGTACTGCTCACCAAAACCCCGGTCAAATGTAATGATGACGCGCTTCTCACGCTGGGCGACTTGCACAACCTCATCATCTGTGGGAGAGCCCGGCAAGATGTCGTCCTGGTGCGCGACATCAAAGCCAAACGTTTCCGTCAGAAACGCTGCGGTCTTGGGAGACAGGTTGGCATCAAGGAGAAACTTGCTCACATTGGCCGAGGAAGGGTTGTATTTGCTTCTCGGTCAACATGATCGGCAGCGTAGGCGATTGCCGCCTGGATATCCTCGTCGGTGAGCCTGGGGTAATCTGCCTTGATCTCAGCATTATCAGCGCCGTTGGCCAGGAGATTGAGGATTAAAGACACAGGGATGCGAGTCCCTTTAATCACCGGTTTGCCAACCATGATCTTGGGGTCTTGGACAATGCGATCTTCGTATGTATCTTTCTCTTTAGCCATAGTGAATCACCTCTGGTAGTGTAGCACAGTTAGGGGATTTGTCAAGAACAGCGCTGTAATCTTGACCGTGGAAGAGGAACGAGGCTCGTGGAGCTACTTAACTGCTCTGCCGGGTGGAGTGTCCAACGATGAATGTTCAACGGGTTTGGACACGCCGAATCTCCTGAGAAGCTCTTCTACGGCCTCAAACACGAAGTCCGGTGCAGAAGGCGCAACATACACGCGGTCGATCAGCGTGTCGAGATCGCATGGTACATAGACCCCGACCTTCGAGACCGTGGGATACACCGTCTCCGGGTGAGGATTCACGACGAAAGCGCGCACCTCCTTCTCGTGCTCGAAGCTTATGCGTTTATACAAAGGTATCAGCCAATAGTCGAGGATGACCGTCTCGCGTTGCGGATCATAGTAGTGGGCTCGGTACAAATATTCCTCACCTTGTGGACTGCGAAGAGACTGTTTGAACTGTCCTATGGTGGAGCGTATCGCTATCCCTTCATTGGCTTGTACATATAGCCTCCACATAGCGGCGGATTCATACTGATTTTCGTGCCAGCAGTTGACATAGATGATCTGGCGGGACAGCTGTACATACTGGTCGAGAAAATCAGGGTCTGAGAATTGCCTTTGCCGTATCTCTCGCATCTCCTGGGTAATTCCTGGATCCAGTAATTCAAGGATCCTCGCGGATTCTACTTCTGGCCGATCGTAGTTGAGCTGCGAAAGAGCGCCTTCATAGAAGTCCGCAGTGTCAGCCAAGTGCCCAAGACGCGTGAAAAAGAGCTCACTTCTCTGAAGGAGTGATATTAATTTTGAGAAGTCCATGTACCGCCAAATGAAAGAGTCATCTTCATGTATATCTGCGTCCTCTGAACGAAAGCGCGGGTGGGGCTTATACATCGGCATTCACTTCTGGGGTAGGGGAGGAGCGCAGGACGGCGAGCTCGCGCTCTTGGACGACACGTACTTGGTGTCCATCTGCGTGGAGGAGCGTGGCCACCTGGGCAATGGTTTTTCGCTGCTTCCCATGATGGGAAGGAAGCACGATCACGAGCTCGTCTTGTGGCAACTCGCCGGCGAGCTGGTGCCAGCGGTGAATCTGTGGCAAGAGGTTGGCGGGAACGAGCGCGACGTTATCAAGGTGTGCTCGCCACAGCTGAACTGATGGCGGCTTCATGAAGCGGTACTGGTTCTGCATGGGCTTCATGCGCTTTGTGCGTTCCTCACACCATCAGCTGCTCCGGTGTCCTTCCTGTTGTCCTTGACATAGCGGTAGAGCGTTGCTCTCGAGATGCCCAGGGTTTTACAGATATCGGCGATCGGGCGCTGCTTCTGGTGATAGAGGGTCTTGGCCAGATGCACCTTCCCATCCGAAGGAAGCTTTCGTGGTCTGCCACCGAGTTTTCCTCGAGCTCGAGCCGCAGCCAGGCCTGCTATGGTGCGTTCCCGAATGAGGTTGCGCTCAAACTCCGCCAGGGCGCCGAAGATATGGAAGATCAGCTTGCCGCTGGAGGTGGTCGTATCGATCTGCTCGGTCGTGCTCTTAAAGCCAATGCCACGCTCATCCAGGGTGGTGATCAGGTCAATGAGGTGACGAAGGGAGCGGCCCAACCGGTCAAGTCGCCACACCACCAACGTGTCACCAGGACGGAGCGCGTCAAGGCACTGGGTCAGGCCGAATCGTTCATCCTTGGTCCCGGTGATGGTGTCCTCAAAGATGCGCTCGCACCCAGCTTGATTGAGTGCATCTAGCTGCAAGGCAAGGTGCTGTTCTTCCTTGGACACGCGGGCATAGCCAATCTGCATAGTAGGGGGAGTATCTCAAAAACCCATTGCTCTGTCAAGAGGTGAGACAGTACTGGCGACGCTGATGTGGGGATGCGACGACTCTGCCATGAAATCTCGGTATTGACAGTCAGTACGGCTGGGTATAAGGTGGTTCCCGTGGATGATCTCGCCGGGTAGGAAAACTGGTGAGACGGCGTGTGGAACGGAAGGCATTGACGCGCGGCCCAAGCATGGTCACCTAGACCGCGTCGAGCCAATGGTGAACCCGATCCGTTTTTGGATCGGGTTTTTGGTTGTGGAGGAAGCAGGTGAGACTAATCCGCACGATCGTATGCGTTGCTCTTTCGATTTCAGTGCTCTCTACCATGGGAACGATTCCCGCCGCTGCGCAGGCAGCGGGGGTCTCCTATCGTCCGGTCTGTCCGTCGCTCGTCCGTGGTCACGCTCGTTGTTTGGCCGAGGTGGTGACTGATAGCCATGGGAATCCAGCGGGCCATGTGACGCCGATTTTCTATGGTCCGGCGGAGTTCCATGGGGCCTACAGTTTGCCCTGCTCGCCGACTGGAAAGAGGCCCCAAGCAGTCTGCAGGACGCCGGCGAGTTTTGGCGGTCAGACCATTGCCGTCATCGATGCCTACAGTGACCCCAACATCGAATCCGATCTGGCCACCTACGACAGCTACTACGGGCTGCCGGGTTGCACCATCGCCAACGGTTGCCTGAGCATTCTGAACCAGTACGGCCAATCGTCGCCTCTGCCCTCTCCTGACCAGAACTGGGCCTTCGAGATTTCCCTCGACGTGGAGACGGCGCACGAGATCTGCCAGACCTGCAGGATTCTCTTAATCGAAGCCAATACCTCGACGCTGTCCGATCTGTACGCAGCCAACGATGAGGCCGCGACACTAGGCGCGACGGAAATCTCCAACAGCTGGCACACGAGCGAGTACTCAGGTGAGACAGCGGACGACAGCCATTTCAACCATCCTGGTGTTGTCACCACCTTCTCAACGGGGGATCAGGGATATGGCACTGTTTACCCAGCAGCTTCACCCTTCGTGGTCGCAGTCGGTGGTACCACTCTTAATTTGACGCGCAACGGAAGATACGGTAGCGAGAGCGTCTGGAAAGATTCGGGAAGCGGCTGCAGCCTGTACGAGACCGCTAACTCTTGGCAGACAGCACTGGCGGACTGGAGCCAGACTGGCTGTGGAACGAAGCGAGGCACGACCGATGTCTCTGCCGACGCGGACCCCACAACAGGAGCCGGGATCTTCGACTCATTCTGCAATTGTGGCGTTGGGAACTGGTTCGAAATGGGAGGGACCAGTCTTGCTTCCCCGATCATCGCTGGTGTGTTCGCGCTGGCCGGCGGGGTTTCGCCCTCGATCAACGCCCAGTCGGTCCCGTACGCCCAATTCACCTCGACGAATTCACATGATGTGACGAGTGGGAGCAATGGTTCCTGCGGCACGATCATGTGCAACGCTGCTGTGGGCTACGACGGCCCTAGTGGTCTGGGAACGCCCAATGGCGCGGGCGGCTTCTAACTCGGTTAGGGAGGAGACAGCGACGTCGCAAACGATGTCTTCTGCGAAGTGTGCTCACCATGACAAAATAGGTGTAATGAATGCTACATACCGTCACCTATGTGTTGAATTTTGCGTCTTGACACTTCAGACACAGGCTGGTAAGGTGCCGCCAGTGAGGTGCCTCGCTGGAGAGACAATCGGCGGGGGGAGCGATAGACGGAAGGCATTGAGGCGCGGCCTTTATCTGGCCACTTGAGCCGCGATTAGCCACTAGTGAACCCGATCCGTTCTGGATCGGTTTTTTGTGTTGCGAAGGAGAGGAGGAGGACCCAATCACATGGCGAGGCTTGACGGTACCACGATTCGGTCGGTGCAACTTCTAGAGAAACAGTGAGGATGAAATGAAAAGAACGAAGTGGGTTTTAAGGCTTATCCTATCCGTGATGCTCGCGGCACTCGTTCCGATGGCGGTGCCTCAAGCGCACGCCGCCACGTCGCATGGATTGCCGCACCAAGCGGTGATCCAGCCCTGCGGTCCGAATCCGCCACCGCCTGGTAGGCCGCCTGCTCAGCCGCCTGGTCCTGGTCCTATTCCTGGTCCTGGTCCTGGTCAAGGTGGACCAATTCCCGCTGCCGTGCAAGTCACGGCTTATGGTGCTTACGGTCCCGTGAATGGTGGTAACCAACTGCCCGGATACAACAATGGGTTTGGTTTTCAAGGATGTCTGCTCGTCTGGGTTGATCAGCCGAGATACTACGGTTATGGTCAGCCTGTGTATGCTTGTTACACAGTGCCCACACCGGGACAGGTCGAACTGGACCTGTGGCACTTTACAAGCAATGTCGGATTCACCGCCTATGGCGGCTACGACGATGGCAGGGGTGACTGTGGCTTCCTGGGCCGCACCGGGCTCGACTTGGGCTGGAGGTCTCTCGAAATAAGATACTGGGACTACTATGGCTACGAGCATGACTACACGACCTACTACTACGTCGGTTAGTCGCGCAGAGTAGGCGAGCACACAAGGAGGAGAGACAATGCTGGAAAGAAGAGTGTTGTACCTAGCCCTAATTTTTTGTCCTGCACTTGTAGGACTGTTCGTCCTCAGTAGTCCGGGAAATCACTCCGCGAATGCGTCGGTTGCCGCATTCTGCGCCACTGCGACGCCCGGGACGGTCACCCCGTTTGATGCCCACTTACAGGCGACAGCATGCCCCACGCCAACGGCCACAACTGGCTCGCAACCTACCAATACACCAGCTGCTACGCCATCAGCCACCAATACTCCGGCGGCACCGAGCGTTCCTACCAACACGCCAATAGCCACTAATACTCCGGCGGCACCGAGCGTTCCTACCAACACGCCAATAGCCACAGCGACCAGTGCTCCCGTGGGGGCGCCAGCTCGCATCGTCGCCCAGGCGACTGTTCAGCGACAGGGCAAGGCGGCCCTGCTCCGCTGGCGCATGGCCTATCAGCTCGGGATCAAGGGTTTTAGGATCTACGCCGGTCACAGGCAGTTGACCCACACTCTGATCCGGCCCCATCGTAGCCCGAACTACACGGCTCGAGTACCTTGGATCCCGAGTGCCCGCTACGCGCTGGTCGTCCTATACAGAAACGGTCACTCCCTGCGAGTTCCGGTGCACTGACCAGATGTGTCGTCACTGTTCTGCCCCACCGCTTTGCCACAAACCGCGGCGGTGGGGCGGTTTGCTGTGGCGCTCGCTTCTGGTGCTCCCGCTCGCCGCAGCTGCCGTTGAGCCCGGTAGCGGTGCAGCATCTGGCTTCCCCGTCCGCATATTTCAGCCGCAGGCCCTCGTGCTCGAGCCGTTCGGAATCCAGCTCGGCCTGGGACAAAGCTCCGGCCAAACGGAGGCAGATCTCTTGCACCGCGCGGGATTTGCGGTCACTGTCCTGCGCGACGCTCAAGTGACCGTTCCTATCATGCGGCACCTGTCCAACTATTCGTTCGTATATATCGAGACCCACGTGGGACCGCTCCCAAACAACGACGCAGCGGTTGCGACAGACGATACCCGCCGCGGCCAGTTCGCAGCGTACTTCTCGAATTACTACCTCGCCCAGATGCGCATCGCCGATAGTCAGACCGGCATCTATCAGTTCTACGATGCTGTCACCGGCCGCTTCATCCATCGGTACGATGGGGCGTTTCCGTCACACAGCATCATTTTCCTCGGCTCCTGCAACGCTCTGGACATGCCGCTCTTCTGGCGCTACCTACGCAAGAGCGGTGTCTCGACCCTCATTAGCTGGCACCACCACGTCGCCGGCGCAGACGCCGACCGAGCGGCTCAGTACGTACTCACCGCCCTCGCTGACGGGAAGTCCGTAGGCCAGGCCATTCTTGCGGCCCGGGTAGCCGGCGTGGGCCAAAGCACCGTCGGCAATAAGGTGGGGTGGCTCTCCTTCAGTGGCGACGGAATGAACACGCTCCTGCAGGCGCGCCTGGGCCTTCCATTTGGACCGTAGCGGCACCAGCGAGGGTATGGAGATCGCTGGCGAACTTGATAGCTTCGCCGATGCAGCTGACATACACATCCTCTAAACCACAAAGGGCCGTACAAGGAAGTGTTTGGGAGCTATAAATATACCATCCTCTGACGAGACTTGCAGAAATGCTTGGAGTAATTTCTAGCAGCTCGACCCGACCGAACAGCTATCAATCCCACAGAATCCATAGGTGGTACAGGTATGAGTAATACCGTTGCAACCGGTATGCGGAGCATAGGTTCCGTTAGGACAGCCCGGAGTGGTTTGTCCATTTTGATATTGTTGTGGCGGATTTGTAGATGTTCCCTGTTGACAACAAAGACCACTCGTTGGGCTACTACCAGTATTGCAATAACCCGAGATTAGCCCTCTGCATGACCCATTTGGTACGCACACATACCCTGGAGCACATGCGCTGCCGGGAAACTGGTTGGGATACGGCGTAGATGTTGGAGCTGCATGAATATTGTCATACGCATCATAGGAGCAACACACTAGACCTCCATGACATGCTCCACCGCCGCCTGGATCTTGATTAAATCCTGTTGATGGCCCACAGGTACTTGCACAGTGGCCACCATGACTTCCGCAGACATCGCCAGGATTTGGTGAGGTCGGGAGAGTGCCTTGACTTGGGCCACCGTTCCCTGCCGGGGAATAGTTCAAAAGGCAGTTAAGGTGTCCGCCTAAATCGGCGCAGGTAAACGATGATTGGGGACAAGATCCATTAGTTGGCAAAGTATACTCGTGCCAGCCGCTCGACAACACATCCGGACACTTGGGATATGTGCTAGAGCAAATGTAGTTGCCGTCTTGACCTGGACAGATTACCTGCGTTGATACGTTGATTGAGCCATAGTTTTGGGGCGTAGCTTTCTGACACTTCGATAGGTCGGTTGGACAGGCGGGGCGGGGAACTGCCACAGAAGAAGAGCAGTAAAACACCTGTCCATTAGCGATACAACCGATCGAATGAGATGCATCATACGAGAGTTGGCAGAGGTTACTTGCTGCCGCACCGGCTGGACAAGCGTCCAAGTTGGCAAAGCCATTTGAGCAATTGATGAATCTCCCAGAGGAATCGGTGCAGTATGGTCTGCAGAGCCCGGTATTGGAACGAGTTCCTGAACAGTAAAAGTATCCACCGTACTGGTGGCATGCATTGGGATCAGTCGGATCACAAGCTCTTCCCGTCAGAGACGGTTGACACTTCCCGTCTACGCAAACGCCTTGGGCGCAACCTGGTCCGGCTGTACTGGCACCCCGCGGCACGCAGGCTTGCCCAAGCCCTGGGCGCCGACATGACCCATCTGAACCTGTCACATAGCCTGGTCCACATTTAAGTGAGCGGTATCCCCCGCTAACGCCGCCTCCATTGAAGAACGGCAAAGGAAGGCGAGATATCCCCTCTGCATGGGACCCAGCCTGTGTCTGTTGCCGTGCAATGAATGCAGTACCACCAACTGCAAGAGTCAGGGCAAACACACCTACAAGACCAAAGGTTTTTGATTTCCCGACTTCCCTCCAAAATTCCCATGCTTGATGTAAAACATTCCCCATCCATATATACAGTAGATCAGTTCTTGCAGTTTGTCAATTGTCAAGTAGAGAGCACCAGATGAGGGTCACGCACGTACTTCAATGGTGCGTCTGCAACCTGCTGTTCCTGAAGCTTCCTCTCGACCTGTTGGGGAGTTTGGCTGGCGGCGACAATCTGCGTGTGGTTAGGGGTCACAGCGGCCCACTGCTTGATGTGCTTCAAAAGGAACTCTGGGGAAACGGTTTCTGGCTCCTGCATACCACGTTGATTATATCTCCAGTGGAGGAATCGTCAAGAAAGCTGGTACAGTCTCGAGTAATGGAGTAGAAAACCTTTGCAAGCTAGCCAAGTAAGGAAAGTCGCAGAAATAGGGAACCGCGTGGGTAACGCAGTGCAGCGCGAGGTTGGGGGAAGGCTTCGAGCCGGAGCTCGGTGGCGGAATGCTACCGGGCTCTTTGCTTCTCCGTGCCTGCATTAGGAACTCGGTAACCTGCCTCCATGTTACGTGCTGCGACGGTGACGTCGCCTTTGATGTGTTGGGCGGCGTCAGCGGGAGGACCGAAACCTGCCGGCATATGGTGCGATCGCTGTGGTGATACGGCAATTCCATCGCGAAAACTCGGTATTGACAGGCAATACAGCGAGGTGTAAGGTGGGCTCCATGGATGATCTCGCCGGGTAGGAAAACTGGCGAGATGAGCGTGTGGAACGGAGGGCGTAGTCGCGGCCGCATTTGTTGGTCACCTCTTGCCGCGGTCAGCCAATGGTGAACCCGATCCGTTTGGGACGGGGTTTTTATTGGGAGGATGGGGAGTGATGAAGGAGTTGCGGATCGTAGCCGTGCTGGGAGTAGTGGTTGGATTGTTTGGACTCCATGAGCAGCGAACCATAGCGGCTACTGTTTCTTACACGATCCAAAGCCTGGGCACATTACCTGGCGGGATCTCGAGCGAAGCTGAGGATATCAACAATTCGGGACAGGTCACAGGCTCCTCTGTGGTGCAAACGACGCAAGGGACTCCCCACGCGTTCATTTGGCAGAACGGCACGATGACCGATTTGGGGAGCAACACTCTATACGGGCACGCCATCAACTCGTCTGGTCAGATTGCAGGCGAGATGGAGAGCACGGCGTTCGAGTACAGTGGCGGCGCGGTTACGAACCTTGGACTATCCCCGACCGGCGGCCAAACTACAGCATATGGGATCAATGATGCCGGTCAAGTCGTTGGATTCGCGGGGAACGACTTCAATAATCCGGGTGGGTATGCCGCTCTTTGGAGTGGTGGAACTCTCACCGCCCTCACGACTCCGACTCCAGGCGTTGATAGTGGTATTGCCAACGACATCAACGACTCGGGCGAAGTCGTCGGTGGTACGCCCAATGGTGTGGCTATCTGGCAGAACGGCGTGGAAACGGACTTGGGAACGTTTGGAGGCAGCTCCGCTGGAGCCAACGCCATCAACGCAAGCGGGCAGATCGTTGGCTCCATAGGGCTAACCAACACAAACGCGACTGCGTTCGTCTGGACACCGAGTAGCCCCAACGGCACGTCTGGTACCGAGCGGACGCTCAGCGCTCCGAGCGGAACATGGGAGAGTACGACTGCGGACGACATCAATGGGGGCGGCACAATCGTTGGTTCGGGAATTGAGGTGACGAAGAAGGGATCGGTGCGACACGCCATTCTTTGGCGAAACGGGAGCGCGATTGATCTCAATTCCGTGCTTCCCTCGCGCTCAGGATGGGTCTTAACCGAGGCGCGCGCGATCAATGATAAGGGTCAAATCGTAGGAGTTGGAACGCTCAACGGCCAAGGTTTGGGCTTCCTGCTAACACCTCCTACACCGACCCCGTTCCTGGCTCTCCCGTTTAACTACACCGACCTGCAGAATGACGGCTTTGCCATCAATTGGAGCGACCCAGCTCTGTCAACAGGCATCAAGTCATTTTTCGATCATGACTATCCCAACTATCAAAAGGACGGCACGATCCAACTCTTCGACGGCACGACCATCAGTTTTGATCCGAATAATCCAGCCAGCGAGGATTGTGCCGATCCTCCAGCCAATACGACAGCCTGTGGCTACTGGTATCAACGGCGCGCTGATGCGCTTGGCAGCGCCTACGGGTATGTGTATTACGACGGGCATGATGGCATAGACTTTCCGTTGCACTTCGGTCAAAATGTCCAGGCTGCAGCAGCTGGTACGGTAGTGCGTGTTGACTCACAGGCCCCGTACCCTTCGTGTTTTGGGATGATGGTTGAGATCGACCATGCGAACGGCTATGTCACGCTATACGGCCACCTGAGTAGCGTGAGCACGGCGGTTGGAAAGAAGGTCAAAGCAGGAGCAGTGATCGGCACGGTTGGATCGACTGTTGGTGGCTCGTGCGGGACATCGACTGCAGCGCACCTTCACTTCGGAGTCTATCCTGGATCAGGTGCAATGAACCCGAGCACGACTCAGCCGGTCGATCCATTTGGCTTCCTGTGCACTGGTTGGCTCTGGAAGGTTGCTTCATGTTCTGGTCACCCATAAGTAGGGCTGCGGTAACTCGGTGGCGCTCGTCCCAAGGTGATTAATCCCAAGCTTGGCGGCTTCAGCCAAAGGTCTCAAGCTGGACCAATGCCCGAGCGATCCGTTATACGGAATCTGCTTGAGGTAGGGCGTGAATGGCTCGGTCGAATTCGCCAGCTGCCGGGCGGCCCGCTGCCCCATAACCGCCCTACTGCCTGGGGATTCCGTATTAGAAGGTTCGGTCATCGAAGACGTTGTTGAGACTTCTGAGGGTGGACTGGCGAGAGTGGAGATTCATCGCGCGAAGTGGAATGTGGAGAGAATCTTGTCGAGTTGCTCTCTTCGAGAAGCGGAGGCATACAGCATCATCAGAGAATAGACCTTCGCTCCCTTTTGTATGTCAACCTTTGTGCCAACATAGGAAGAGTCAACGGTCCCGCGAAAGTCGTATATCTCTGCTGGATACTTGTCGACGGATGTCCGAACTGCGCGAGTTACGACATCTGCAACATGAGTGTCACCCCCGTTGACGTAGTCGCCTGGTTTGTAGTTACCCAGCGCCGCCGTTCCGGATGGGTCATAAACCTCGGCCACCCCAAAGAATTGGATCAGCGCGCCCCGTGAGACTTCCATGCCATTTCCGTGGCTCGCTGCTGCCTGAAAGTCAGCGGTCCTCAGGCTTGGCGAGCCGTTCTGTACGGCTGCTACTAGCCAATCGTTTGGATACCTGAATGAATAGACGTCGTCGCTGTATACCTGCCAGTGGATAGTTGGGTCAGGAGCGGATGATGATACAGCGGTCAGCGACCGGGACGCCGGCTTGTCTTGCGAGACGACTCGACCTGCTAAAGGAACAGTCGGACGTCTCAGCGGCAGAATATATACACAAAGCAGATAGCTTGCTGCACCCAGAGCAAGCAGGACAGCAGCTACCACAACAACTACCCCAACTCGTTTCCAGTGGAGTGCTGACTGCGGCTGCTTCCCTACTTGTTGCTGATCGACAATTTCACCCACCAGGGAAAGTGTGACACCTCTTGCGGGAGATGTCAACTGGGTGGAGAAAGAGGTCTCAGAAACTCACCTCCACACGCCTCCTGTGAGACGTTGATTTTGAGATAAGTCTGTAGTTGACGATTCGCGGGTGTGGTGATATAAGATTAAGAAACACGCAGCCTAAGGAAGCCAACCGTGCCACTTCGTGCGCTCCACGGCGACCGCGACGTCGTTGCGCCCCTTTTGCACGATGATGAGTGGACATCGCTCAAGGCGATAGCCAGGTTAGGCGCCCTGACCCTGCCGTGCTGCGGTTCGCCAGCGAAGCTTCGCGTGAGCAAGCTCGGACTCAAACACTTCTACCACCCATCCGCCTCCCTGTGTGCCGCGAAGGGAGAAACCGAGGCGCATCTTCTCGCCAAACTCGAGATCCTCCGGGCATGCCTAGAGGCGGAGTACACTGCCCAGACGGAATGCTCAGAAAACGACTGGCGCGCCGACATCCTAGCAATTCAGGGTGATTCTCGCGTGGCGTTCGAGGTGCAGTGGAGCCGGCAGACGCTTGAGGAGATCCTCCAGCGGCAGGAGGCATACCGCCGCCATGGCGTTCGAGGCTGCTGGTTCGTCCGCCATCCTCCACGAGAACTTGTCCAGTACACACGTGACCACGATCTTCTTGCCCGCCACGATCTTCCACTCTTCCTCCTGGAGCAGGCTGAGCAGGGCACTTTTGTCGTCTACCTCAATGCCCGGCTCTACCCGCTCGAGGAGATTGTCGTGGCCCTCTTGCAGCGCCGGATCTCCTTCCGGGCAGTGCTCACGTCCGCGCCGCAACAGCAAGTGAGGATCGGCTTTTTCCCCATTGTCTGCTGGCGCTGCCACCGCACTTCTCACGTCTACGCGCTAGTCGAGCCCGAGTACGGCACTGTCTGCGGCCGATCCATCTACCTCCTGTCCACATTGTGGTCAGACGAGAAACGGGAGTTTGCGTCCGAGATCCGGGCGGCGGTCCAGTCTTACCTCCTGACAGTAGAAGGAAGCGTCATCCAGATGGGCGCGATCAAGCGACGGTACAGCCATACCACCGGGTGTTCTTACCTTTCCTTCGGCTGTCGTTATTGCGACGCGCTCTTCGGTGATTGGCCCCTCCGGAGCGAAGAGATTGCTGCCCGATTTGGGACGTGGGCTGCTGTTCTCGACGCGACTGTCACACTGCGTCAGTCGGTGTCCGAAGCAGTGCCACATTGGTGTTATCCAGCGAGTGGCTCATTCTGCCAGGGTTGACAGTGTCGCATAGCCGCGTCGCAGTTGATTCATTCTTCGACGTGTCCCTTCCCTCTTGACATTTGCTTGACATTATACGAAAATACGTATAATGGTCAGTGAGACGGATTGGACGACGGAGTTTTACGAAACCAGTCGAGGAGAACGTCCTGTTGCGGAGTTTCTCAGCTCCCTTGATGACAAAACGCGTGCGCGCTTTCGTTGGTCAATGGAACAGCTCAAAGCGAGAAACGTGCACGCTCGTCCACCCCTTGTTCGCCATCTTGAGGGTGATCTCTGGGAGCTGCGGGAGGAGAGCCGGACGAACATCTACCGCATCGTCTACGTCTTCTCCACCGGGCGGCGAATCGTCTTTCTCCATGGGTTCCAGAAGAAGAGTGAGAAGATCCCCGCTCGACAACTGGCGGTTGCCAGACAATGCTACCAGAACTTTCTGAGGCAAGAACGTCAAGCCAAGGAGAGGAGGTGAACTATGAACGAAGAGCGAAAACGCAAAGGACAGCAGTCCTATGACGAGTACTGGGCAGAGCAAATGGCGAACCGTGAGTTTCGGACAGTCTACGAGGACGAGGCGGCCAAGAAAGACCTGTGGCTCCAGCTCGTGGAAGCACGCATGAGCGCCGGGCTGACCCAACAAGAGCTGGCAAAGCGGCTTGGGGTGTCGCAGGCACAAGTTGCCCGCATTGAGAAACGAGGCTACGACGCTTACACCCTCAACACGCTCCGGCGCTATGTTGATGCGCTGGGAGTAGGATTCCAGCTGGAGGTCAAGGTCCGACAGCCTGACTCCACCAGCCAGGCTCCCACCATCCCTCATCCGTAAGACCACACCTCATACCTGCCAAAAGGCTCTTCTGATATGAGACGAAGGCCTCTTGTTGCCCTATGAGTGCTGTGTGATGATGGCGGCGTCTCTGTCAAGTTGGAAGGAAGCCTGCCATGCGCATGCCCCATCGGCTCCTCGGCGCCGCGGTTCTGACTGTGGCCAGCCTGTTCTCCAATATATCCGTCTTTCCTACGCACGCGGCACCCGCAAGAGCCAATCTCAGTGGATACCGGAGCGCCATGTGGCCAATCGTCCAAAGCACCGCGGACCTGATTACTGAGGCGCCAATCCTCCATGAGACGGAGATCAGTAATCGGACAAACCGATTCATTGACGAATCTGTGAATGCAGAGTTCAACAATGGGCATCCAACTCAAGCCAAGCAACTGTACAATGAGTTGGAGAAGGCATGGGTTGACGTGGACGTAGCCGCTTACTCCCGAGACGAGTTGAGCGACCAGGATCAGTACAATCAGCAGATTCAAGATGCCTGGAGTCACGAGAACAGAGCGTGGTCGATCATCAAGGGCATCGGCACCGCTGGATCGCCAGCGCCTGGTCCCCGTCCGGCTCCCCAACGTCGACCGACAGGCAAGTTCTATGTCCAGGCTTGGGTCAGTCCGAGTTCTATGCCGTATGATGCGTACCCAACGCTCTATGCGAAGAGTGTACGTGGAGCCAGATGCTCAGCATCGGTAGTCTATTCCACCGGGCGCGCTCCTGTGTCATTCAGTGGTTATGCGAAGACTGTGGGGGCAAGTGGTGTTGTGAGCTGGTCGTGGCATGAGCAAACCAAGGGGGCCAGTGGGACAGCTTCTGTCACGTGCAGCCTAAATCGACGCAGTGGGCGCGCGACAGCCACCTTCCAAGTAAGGCATCCCGCAGCCTCCTCACCGCCCCCTACTCCAGCCGCGACCGATTGTGTTCCTACCGAAGGCGACAATGACAATGACGATCACGGCAAGCCGCCTGCCTCATGGGACTACGATGGCTGCCCCCCCTAAATCTCTCATTTAAGTAGAGATTTAGCAGGCACGTAGAGGGAAACGACATGAGAGCAGAAGAGCTGATCACTTTCACATGTTATAACTGCGGCAATACCTTCACCCGAGATCGTCGACGCAAGCGTTTCGTCGGAGACGCAGACTTCGAGCGTCGGCCCGCGCAAGAGTCTGTAGAAGGGGTGGAGGCTTGTTCCGACGATTGTTGGAGACAGCTCGAATCGGCTAACCGTGTCGGCGTGATTTACGATCCTCCGGATCGGAGCGCACCGTAACCGACTCCCCGGAAGGTTCACACATGTCACATCGTGCCCCTGCTCTACTCGTGGTTTTCTTGGCGCTCCTGTGTGCGAGGGTCGAAGAATAACCATGAAACGCCTAACGTTCTTGGCGAGCGTGGCACGCTCGCATTAGCCGTCCTCCTGGTTGGATGCGGGACGGCCACAACCACGCTAAAACGGGCTCGACGTGGATGCAGTCGTGCAGGCCACTCGTCCGAACGGGCGCACGCTCATCGCGGTCTACATTCGCGCCGGCAAGAGCTACACCGTCACACGCGTCCCCGACGGCACGTATGTCCTTTACTTCCGAACTGGGCGCTGCTGGTCCGCTCGTGGGGTAGGCTTCCTCTCGCCACAGGATATCCGCCGCTTCGAGCGACTGTTGAGCTTCCAAACTCGGCGCCTCGCGACCGAGACCCGATACTCGACATTCACCGTCACGCTGAACGGAGTCGTTGGCGGCAACGCCCCGACGCGCTCAGTCTCACCCCCACCTCTCCGCTAGCGCGGCGACCGCTATCGCACAACCGCCGTTACGTATTCAGTTGGTACGACTTCTTTTGAAGTAGAGGAGGAACCCGATGCCCGCAAAGAAAGTCAAGTCCACCCATGACCCTGCTCTTGCCAAGCCACACGCAGATGGAACTCCTATCCAAATCGTCCAGCCTCTTGTCCATACGACGTATGGGACGCTGCACTACGAGTGTCCCCAGCCATATGCACGGCTCTACTTAGCACTAGCTCATAACTGCTCCGATGAGGCAGCGAGCCTTTTCGCCGAGCTTATAGATTCCACGGATATCGGCCCATCCAACTCGCGGCACTTTCCTTGGGATCCAGAAGCGATGCTTCTTCAACGCTTCTTGCAGGCCGGTTACACCTTCATTCTCTTCACGTACCTCGCCGTCGAGGTGTACACGATCCAACTCTTCATAGGCGCATACAATCTGGGGCAGGTAGCGACGCCCGATTGGAGTGGTGTCCCGGTTATGGACCGCCTGCGCTCAGAGGTTCCCAAGCTGCTCTCGTGCCACAAGCCAGCCAACGAGCTAATGGCTGACTACGCGGAGATCGGTAAGGTACGAGACGCCATCATGCACCCCAAGCCAGCGAATCTGTACGATCGCTCACGTACCTGGGACAATGTCCCCCTGGCATGGTTACTGTCTGAGCGACGCGAAGTACACCACCTCTACAGTAAGAAGGGGGTGGAGGACTACGTCCACGGCGTATCGACTGGAACGAGGGCAGCGTGGGATTTTTGGCCAATCCCTAAAGACGTCTTGCGGGAGCAGCTCGACACCATCTTGAGCTGGCTCGAGCGAGACAACTTTGAAATCCGCCTGCGGGAAACAGGCGTCCCAGGGAACATCACAGTCCTCGGGCTCGACGTCGCCCTGATCGAGCTCTCTGTCGCCTCATCTGTCGTTACTGGCGACAATATCACTGGTCTCGAACTCATCGGTTCGGCCTCCTCAGTAGAGTTCACGAAGCAGTTCCGCAGCTTCTGGGCGGACGAGAAGACAATCAAGAAACGTGATCAGGTTAGCAACTGGCTCACGGGGTTGAGGGAGGAATGCTGCTAGGACGAGGAGCGTGGCGCAAGAGATTCAGAGTATCGCCGGCCGAGTGCCAGTGAAGGTCAGCCATGACCTCTACGAACACCCAAACGCCCCAGTAATTCGAACCGTCGTGAAGTTTTACGACCAGCCAGACCGGCCACTCGCCCTCGAGACGTTCATGAACGTCGATGAACCAGACCAGTGGCGAGACTTTGCTCAGCTCGCCGAGCAAGACGAGCTCTTGCTGCTCTTCTACGACGAGAGCCTAACCCACCGGCTGACCAAGCGGGTGCGAAACACCGCGGGCGCACAGATGCGAAAGATTCTCAACCAGGCCGATCGAGTTCGGGCTGCCATCTCCGACGATCGCTACGACTTCGATGCCGCCAAGGCTGACGTGATGCGGAAAACACGCTTATGAGCCCGATTTGGACCTGGAATACCTCGGCTCACCCTTATTTCGGGGCGTAGAGGCCCTATTTTGGGCCTCGTTTCGTGTCTGGCTTGGGTGGCGGCAGAATCTTCGTCTCGTAGCGCACCCGATGGAGCGTTAAGGCCTCTTCCCAGACTTCCGACACGGGAGTACCCACTGGATGCTCGCGAAGTAGCACCTCGGCAATCTCTTGCACTTCCTCCTGGATCTGATCAAGCCGACTCACTTTGCCTTCCATCCACTCCTCACCTCTCATTGAAAATAGCCCAAGGCGGAGCCAATTGATCCTTCCAATTCAGTGACGAAGTCATGGTATTGGAAGCAGAGACCGATGAGATAGTGAACAATCTGCGAGGACCGCAAGATATGCAACGCGGGAAGGCGAAATGTATCGTCCTGAGAGGGACAAGACGGCTGATGGGACGGAAGGCAATGTCAACGATGCACGTTCCTGGCAGGTCGGCGCAATGCGGTTATGACGCCGAGCCTTGGTGTAACCCCCTCCCTTCGCGCGACCGTCTAGCTGTGGGACCCATGCCCAAAATGGATGGCGGGTTGCAGGTCCTACCTGCAACCCATAATTGAAAGTGTTGTTCCCGCAGCTGGGTCAAGGACGGCGGAGCCGCCCGGCTTGATCCTTGACGCGGCTGCCTCTCTCCTTCCCAAACACGATGGCGAAGCCTTGGTGTTTCTTACTTCGGGTCCCATCGGTTGGCAGAGCTATCCAGTGGGCTTCCTTACTTCGGTGGTCTCCCAGGATAGTCGAGGAAGTTGATAACTGAGAGTGTGTCCATACGGCGAGACCCTGGATCATCGGTTTCGTGGGGATAGCCCTGAACAGTAACAGCTGCATCCGCATCCAGGCCGAGTGCGATCGTGGCGGTGTGTTTGTGAAACGTCGCGCTGTACATGTGCGCACTGTCACGGTCTTCTTCGTGAACGGCAAGCCTGGCCCAGGCAGTCAGGTTGCCTCGGCTGTCGGGTCGTCCCTCTCGAGGCTTGCTCTTGAGCTTGCCTTGGAGGGTGACGGCTTTGGGTTTCTCAGTCTCGGCCGCAGCTTGTGGGGGTGTTAAAGACGCTGGGAGTGATGCGTGGGCTTCCTGCAGGTCCTCAGTAGCAGAGTAAGCGGCAGCGTGGAAAACAAGACCTTCAGGTGCAAGGCGAAGCATCGCCAACGTTTCCTCGTTGGCAGTGAGGAGGAGAGACTTGGACTTCAGGTCAATGAAAATGCCGGTGACACGCCTCCCACTGGGATCGATGCGCTCTTGTTCTTTGGCCATATAGAAACGGAGTATAGCAAGTCTGCAAAATTTGTCAAGTGACGCCTGTCAGTTGGAGCGCCGGCGCTGAGGTGGTGCGAAGAGGGTATAGGGACCATTCGCGTGGGAGTCGGCGCTCCCCAACGCATCACGGAGTCGGGCCGCATGCTGTTCAGCTTCGACCTGGCTTCTTTGGTAGCGCGCTTGATAGGTTGCGAGCACGCGGTGGAGCTCTCGATTGGTAGGCAGTGCGTCCGCCACAGGCAGGGTCTTAACCTTCACTGCCCGCTCGTTGTGCAACTTCACGTAGGCGATTTGCTGTGGCAGGTTCATCAGGTCCTGCGCCCAAGTTTCAAACTGCTCTGGAATGGGCACGTATTGTCCGTGTTGGGTTTGCGTGAGCGGCTCCTCCTTTAAAAGGTAGGGATCAACCGGTGCTATCTGCCGGGACTGGTCAACCGCACTATCTCGGCCGAGGCCAAAGACGATGTTGAGCCGACAGTTCTCGAGTGCCCCGGATAACCGCTCAGACGTAATCTGGGACGTGGATTGGGCAGCCAAGTAGAGCCTGAGATTGAACTTTCTGGTTTGAGAGAGGATGGTCCCAATCGTATCGTCCTGTGCGGCAAATGATGGCCATTCATCGAGAAGCACGGTGAACGGTCTGCGCTGGCTCGGTGGAATGTCGGTTCGGGAGAGGGCTGCCTGCTCGAGCTGAACCAAGACCATGGCACCAATGAGGCGCTTGGTCTCACCGTCTTCGATATTGCCAAGGTTGACAATGAGTGAGCGTCCCTCGTCCATGATTGCCCGCAGATTAAGCCAGTTGTCCGGCTGGCCGAGCGTCAGACGAGCGACCGGGTTAAAGGAGAGAAGGAAGGCACGTCGAAGCGCTGAGCCGGCTTCCCCCACCTGGTCCCGGATTCGGTCAAAGCTGGCAAAGGCCTGCAGAATCAGCGGGTCACTGACTTTCTCAAGACACCGTTTGCGGAATTGTCCATCAGAGAGGAGTTGGTAGAGAAATGTGATGGGCAGCTTGTTGGCAATGAGAACAACCATGGCAGAAAGGAACAAGGTCTGAAAGGTTGGCGCAGCTTTGAGCTCTGGCCATACTCGGATCATTGCTTCCATGGCGTGCAGGGCAACAGTATGTGGATGCTGGTTGGACAAGAGAACATTGAAAGGAACGAAGGCTCCGTTCCCCCAGTCGAGATAAATGAGTCGGTCAAAGGCGGTGTCCGACTTGAAAAAGCCTTGCTGAATCAGGGTGCAGAGCGTGTCATAGGACAAGTCATGATGCGGCTCAATAATTGCGACGCCGTTGGCCCGCTTGAGATGTTGCAGAAACAGTGACTGCAGCAGCCTGCTTTTGCCCGATCCTGTTCGTCCCCAAATAGTTGCGTGGTAGCGCTGATCATGCGCTGCCAGGCGATAGACCGGACGTGGCAAGGGTGGATAGGTGTAACCAAGGATGATGTCGCCTCGGTTGGGCAGAAAGTCGCGAACCGTCACGAGGCGAGGCCTCCGATCGAATAAAACGGCTGCAGAGTGTGGGTGCCAACAATGACGTGTCCTGGCCGGCACACCTGGGCTAGGGCAGTATGCACGTGCTTTTGCATTGCTTGTGGAGAGGAGTAGGGAAGAGTATAGCGACATCTTGACAAGAGTGCAAGAGATCGTATAAGAGCAAACGCGATCAGCTCTGTGTCATTGGCGGAGGGCGGGCATGCTCGTTGCTAACGAAGCAGCAGCTGCGTCAGGTTAGAGCTGGGAAGGGGGCAGAGGTGTGACTGGCTGGTCGCGTCGGCGCTGCTGGTTAAGAAGCAGAGCGGTGCGCTCGGGGGTGCGAATGGGGATGAGGTGGACAGGAATCCCTCCATCGATCTGAAGCTCAAGCATCCGATCGATCACAAGATCCACCACCTCGTCAGGATCATCAAGATCAACGGTGGTGATGATATGGGTTGAATCGGGATCGTCCTCCGCCGGTACCACGGCAAATGAGGCGGTGGGATAGTGCTGCTTGACCAGCTCAGTCAGCTCCTGAATGGCGTTATGTCTTCTGGGCTCGAGCGTGGCTTCGTATTCTTTGGTCACGAGCTGGCACCTCCTCTGCTTGCAATCGCCTCCAGCATACTGCGGGTGCGCCGAAGCGCTCGCTCTGCTTGCGTCTCGCTGACAACATCGGTGGTGTAATCAGCCGTCTGTCGCAGGAGGTAGGTGCGGGAAAGCACATCGCGCAAGGTGGCAGCGTAAACCTTCTGTCGGTGAATCAACTCCCGGGCAAACCCTGCTTGCACCTGCTCATGACTCCAGGTAGCACGGGTGGGAGGAGGAGACATGCCAGCATCAATGAGCGCATGGACCGCTGCCTGGAAGCACGCATAATAGCAGCGGTTCGCACAGTTGTTGTACCGGCCATTGGCGTGCTCACTGATCGCACCGGCAAGGCTCTCCTGGGCTTTCTCAACGTAGATGGATCTGCATTCTCTCACGGGCTGATTGTACTACCATTATATCCATTAGTCAACTAATGAGTTGGTGCCGGAAAGTGGTGTGCCTGCGGAAGGTATGTCGCGCGTGTCTCAGGACTCGCCATGGGGGCGCTGACCAAAGAGGGTGTACGGCGCTCGAACAGTCGCCGAGTCTGGGGTGGGCGAGAACGGTGTCGTGAGACGAGCGATCGCTGCCTCGGCCTGCGTTCTCGTGCGCTGGTACGTGGCCCTGTAGGTTGCAAGCACCTCTGCCAGCTCGCTCGGATCAGGCTTGGCATCTCGAACATTGAGGCTTCGGATCTTCACGACCGAGTCGGTGTGGAGCTTGACGTACGCCTCCTGCGGGGAAAGATGCTGGAGGTCTTGTGCTAACCCTTCGAATTGCTCACTCGTTGAAACCAAGTGCGGCCTCCCGGTAACGGGGTCTTGCCGGTAAAGCGCGGGATCAAGAGTGGCGATTTGGCGCGATTGCTCAACCGCACTCTCCCTGCCTAGTCCAAATGCCACGTTCAGGCGGCAGTTCTCCAGTGCGGCCTGCAGCCGATCGGATGAGACTTGTCCGGTTGACTGTGCCGCAAGATACAACCTCAGCCCAAACTTTCTGGTCTGATCCAGGATGCTGCCAATGGATCCATCAACTGCCGCAAAGCTCGGCCATTCATCGATTAAAACGGTCCAGGGACGGCGACGATTTGGTGGCAGATCAGTGCGAGACAGGGCTGCTTGCTCGATTTGAACCAGAAGGAGCGCGCCGATGAGCCGTCTGGTCTCTGCATCCTGGACATTGCCAAGGTTGACAATCAAGGACCTACCCTGGTCCATGAGCTGGCGAAGATTGATGATGCAATCTGGCTGGGAAAGGGTCAAGCGGGTCAGCTGGTTGAAGGACAAGAGAAAGGCGCGCCGAAGGGCCGAGCCTGCCTCTTGCGCCTGACCGCTCACCTTCCCAAAGCGCGCAAAGCTTTGCAGAATAAGTGGATCATCGACGTGATCCAGACAGCCTTCGCGGAAACTTGCGTCTGTGAGGAACTGGTGAAGAAAGGTCATCGGGAGGTGATTGGCGATCAGAACCACCATGGCGGATAAGAAGAGTGTCTGAAACGTAGGTGCGCGTCTGAGCTCCGGCCAGACCCGAAGCATCGCCTCTAAGGCATGGAGCGCCACGGTTTCCGGAGCACCTCGCCCAGCAAGGCAATTGAATGGGACATACGCGCCGTTTCCCCAGTCCAAATACACCAGACGCTCATACGCGGACTTGTCTCGGAAGAAACCCTTCTCGACAAGGTAGGAGAGTGTGTCAAAGGAGAGGTCGTGGTGGGGCTCCAGAATACACGCGGCATGGCCCTTGGAGAGATGCTGCAGAAAGATGGATTGTAAGAGCCTGGATTTGCCAGAGCCGGTGCGCCCCCAGATGGTTGCGTGGTACTCCTGATCCTGTGGTGTGAGACGAACGACAGAATCAGGAAAGTCCGATAAGGGTATGCCAAGGACAACGTCCTCTTTGCCAGGAACGATTTGGGATCGCATCATCTATGCCCTGACCGAACGACAGGGCTGGCGGAACGTGTGCTATTGAAGCGTGGCGGAGATGCAGTGTCATCGGGGGCCGATCCGCGGATGATTGCAACAAGGGTTTGGACCGTCGGTTGGTGCCAGATCGGTGCGTGGAGAATCGTGTCCTTGCGAATTTGGTCCTTGGTGGTGACAAAAAAGACAGTGGGATCGGCCTTCAGCTGGTGCGCCTCACGCGCTGCTAGATCAACAATCTGGGCTGCTCTGCTTTGGGTGAGTGTGACAAAAAAGACTGGTACTGGGAGCTCCTGCTGCTGGATAAGATAACCCCGCAGCTTAAGCGCAAGGCGCTTTGGACTCATCGTCGCCATGTCCTGCTCAAAATAGGCGCGCTCTGCACTTCCGTGATGAGCGAGCGTGAATGCGCCATCGGGGATGAGCGTGATGGTTCGAGTACGGCTCTTGCCTTGGAGCGCGTAGGTGTCGGTAACTCGCGTGGGTAGGCGCTTGAGCTCAGACTCGAGGGTCCAGTCAACGAGACTGACTGCCAAGTCGTGAGCTGTCGCAAGCTCAAGAGCCACCCGAAAATCACAGACCGCAAAGTGGTGGGCAAGAAAGAGCGGTGTCGCAACGTCGGCTGCCCGGGGAAGAGCAGCGAGAGGAACGGCAAGCAGCTTGGCGATAAGTGGCCGGGCCGAAGGGCCGATGGTAAGCAGGGTCCTGCCCGAGCCCTGACCCGAAAGGGAAGGGAGCCGAGTTGCTGCGAGATACTTGGCGGCAACCAGCCGGGCAATGCGGCGATAGCAGGAGGAAAGCGCCGTATTTTCCGGCCACATCCGTTCGTGAATGTGCTCAACGGTGCAGCCGCCGAAGCGGTATACCATCTCGACAATGGCCATGTCGCGAGGCGTGAGTTGCATCGCGGAGCGGGCAAGAGCTGGCATGAGGACTATACTACTGACCTTCTTGACAAATTGCAATATGACGATATATATCAATCTGGACAGGCTGTATTCGAGACGCTCGCGTCTGTTGGCGTCGCAAGCATGGAATGATGATCACGAGGCAGCACCAAGCGCCTCCAGAATCGAATCGATGCCAGCGACCAAAATGGCGCCAGCACTGGTCTGGAGGACATTTGTATGTGAGGTGTGCGCTGAAGTCCTCTCGTCCGCACCACAGGCAAAAAGACCGCGGGCCGACGCCAAATTCGACAGCTCGCGGCTCTTTTCGTGAGCGTGGAGGTTCGAACTGGTATAGTGGACACGGAGGTGACCACATTGAAGGTCGTCACGGTCCGCGATTTTCGCGACCGAGCGACGGAGATGTTTCGCTCTCGGGACGTCGTCCTCGTCACGCGGGATGGGAAGCCGGCGGGCAACAACCGGACTTTGCCTGGGAACGGGACGGCGAGGCGCTGCTGCGGCGGTACAAGGCCCAATACTTCGAGCGGTCGTCCCTGCCCTGTGTGGTCCCGGTCGACGAGTCAACTGCCCGCGAGCTTCTGGCCGGGGTGCAGGTCGAACGGACGCCAGGGAGGAGAAGCCACGGTCGCAGATCCCGGAGCCGCAGTAAGAAGTCGAGGCGATGAGCAAAGTTCGGCTTCAAAACAGACGCCACGAGCTCGCCTGCCTTTGTGTCCACTTCCCGCTTGATGGCCTCGGGCACACCGGGTTTCGGCTGTTTCCGCGGACTGTACACCCAGGTTTTCCGTCTGTTCGCCATGCCACCCCACTCCTCGAAGGCATCGGCATCGTCGGTCTTAGGTCGCCTACCCTGATCACGTGAGCGCGGTTGCCGTCTTCCAACAGATCGACAACCACTCTCGCTCGAGAGTATCCAGGATGAGCGGAACCATTATGACACCGCTCACCTCTCTAACCCGCTGAGGCTCCCAGTCCATATCTCCGTGATAGAGATCAGCATGCCCTGCATCGCGGTCGTACACGAAGATTAGCTGCTCACCATATTGATTCTCACAGTAGGCCCGGTACTTGCCATTTCCCTCTCTCGCCTCAACGGGTAGGAGCCCGGCCTCCGCGCTGTGGCGGCTCTCGGCACTAAAGACAGTGTCATCGCCCATACTCGTTGTTTCCTCGCCCGAGGCAGTACATTCTTCGCCGCCTATCTGGGGGTGAAGAGGGTTTCGAATTCAGCCCCTGACTGGATGGACTCGATCCGCCGGTTTCCCTCTGTGCTCCAGGGCTATCAGGGCCGGAGACGGCGTAGCAGTCGTGGGAAGAGGGATGTCGGTGGCTCATCTGGCTCCTCTTCTTCGCCGAGGCTCTCGACGGCGTCTATCGGAGCGGCGATCTCGAAGACATAGTGAAAGTTCCCGGAGCCGACTGCTCGCTCCAGCTGTTTTGTGATCTTAGCGATATTGTCGTGTGGACCCGGCACAAAAAACGGCTTGCCTTCGATGCCGAGGGGGATCTCAGTGCGACAGGCCGAAGGGTCGGCGTCTGCCAGAAGCGGCGCGGCGGCATTGTAGTCGGGACGCGGACTGAACCCAAGCCGCTGGGCGTAGGCGATGGCTTCCTGAACGATCTTCGCAGCCAGATTGAGATCGGCGCGCATCATCGGCTGAAGACTGGTGAAAGATTGACGGAAGCCTTCGTAATCTCGCCGGGAGAGCACATGACTCAGGGCATCCTTCACTCCAAGACAGCCCAGATCGACCAGGAACCCGGCGGACGCGATCTCATTACCCGCGCTCCGGGCCACCAGGATCTGAACCAGCTCGCCCGGCTCCTTCCAGGTCTTAGAAACCACGCATTCATGAAGCGGCCAGTCGGCAGCGGCACGCAGACCGATTCGGCGAGCCGGTGCATCCTGAGACACGGACACCTGCTTCTTTTCCTTGCGGCGCGAAGCTTTCCGCGCCAGTGCCTTCTGTCGGCGACGCTCGTCCCTCGGCATGACTGTCTCCTCCTTCCAGCCTAGCTCCAATTGCGTCTGATGTCACAGCCGAATCCACGATCGCGGCGCCGACGAGTCGCCGCCGGTGTACGATTGCTGCGTGATGGCTGCCGTAGCTGATTGCGGTGCCGGGCGGACGCAAGCGCTAGCTGCACGTCGGTGCGGCACCGAAAGGAGAGAGCTTGGTGGATGACGAGTTCGCGCATATCGCCGTGATCGGCACGGGAATGATGGGACCCGGCATCGCGCTGACGCCGGCGCGAGATTGGTCCCAGGCCCGAGGAGAACGGGTTAGCCGATGTCCGGCATCGACGGACGAGGTTGCTTCGGTTCCGGGCGCTCCTCGTCGTCCCCAATGTCCGGCATCGAGACGCGTCGCGGTAGGGTCCGCCTCTGCGGCGGTGGCGGAGGTCCATCATCGACGTCCGGCATGAGCACCCGCGGCACGGCTGGTGCCGGAGCCCGCGCCGGCGGTGGTGGCGATGGACCATCGTCGATGTCGGGCATGAGCACGCGTGGAGCAGGTGGTGCCGAGGGGGCCGTCGTCGGCTGTGACGGCCGAGGCTGAGAGGGAGTCGGAGTCGAATTGGGAAGCGGGGGGGAAGGAGTGAGCGAGGTCAGTGATTGATGCTGCTGGGGCGTGATCGGCCGGGGGCGGCCGTAAACGGCGTTGCCCCCATCGACGATCTCGGCCATTGAGTCGACCCAGGTTTGCGCGTCCAGACCGAGCGAGAAGGGTCGATAACCCGGCGCATTCTTGATCTCGTCGGGCATCTCGTCCTCTTGCCACACGCTGCGGATCTCGAGCTCAACCTCCGATGGCGCCTTGACCCATCCGGCCCGCTCCTTCCGTCCCGACCATCCCATTGGGCGGCTAGGCGATCATCGAGAGCAGGCCATCGGCGATGGTATTCGGATCGGTCTCGCTGCCGAAGGTGACTACTCTCACGTGGTCGTTTTGGGCCTCGATCTGCTTGTAAACCTGGAGGGCCCGATCGTGCTCCTGGCCGTAGCCAAGAATGGCGATACAGACGTACACGCCTCCCTTGGCCTGAGCCAAGGTTTGCGCAAACTGGTCTGTATCATCGGCCTCGCCATCGGTGATGACCAGCGCCAGCAGATGAGGTCGGTCCTGCTTGGGAGTGTCGCCAAACTCCTCCAGGTACGTGTCGACCAGCTTCTCCCAGCCGGGCATGATTTGCGTACCGCCGCCCCAGCGGATGGCTTGCCACTTCTGGCGCCAGTTGTCGGGGCTCAGGTCATCGATGCACTCGGCAGTACCACCTGCGAAGGTGACGGTCATCAGACCGCCGGCGTCTTCGCCGGCTGCCTGCTCTTGGGCAGCCTGGGAGTCCTCGGCGCCCAGGACCTCGACGATTCGGCCGATTGCTTCGCCGATCACCTGACGGCGCTCGACGGTACTGCCCTCGGCGGCGGCATAGCTCATGCTCCCCGTGGTATCGAGCAAGAGCATCGGTTCCTTCTCCACACCCGGTTGGAGCATCGGACTGAGATCATTGACAGACGGTTCTGCGGTTGCCATATGTACTCCTTCGCATTCTGCTGATTAGCCACAGAGTGTCGTGGATTCCCCTTTCTCGGATCTCACGGCACGGGTAATTTTAACCCACCTTTGCCCGCGCGAGTACTACGAGAGTGCCATAGTCCGCAGGGTCAACCAGCGACGCTCTGTACCTCATAAGTATGACCCGGCAGGATTAAGAGGTCATGTGAATACGTGCGCCGGCCGTCGATGGAGCTTCCCGCGATCGGCTTTCGGTGGGCGGCCGGCTGCAGCAGCGAAGAATTCGCACCAACGCCAGGAGCTCAGCAGGCAGTCTGCAGCAGCTCCAGGACGTCGAACGCCTCGTACACCGCCTCATTGAGGTGAACGTGCATCTGCTGCCGGGTGAGCGCGGCGTGTTCGAGCAGTACGTGTCTGAGATGCATCTCCATCGTGCGCAGCGACCGCTCCGCCCGACTCCCAGCACCTGTGCTCTTCGTGCCGGCCGCAGACCATTGCAGGAGGAGTATCAGATCGCGGTTCACCGCCTTGAGGAGTCGTGCCAAGCGGAGCAGAGCGATCTCGTCTGACCACGCGTGATCCAAGGCCTTGGCTGCTCGGTTGCACGCCCGTTCGATTACTGAGATTTCGGGCATGGATAGCTGTCCCGACCGTGCACGCACGGTTATGCCCGCATGCATCGTCAGGGCGCCGTCCGTGTCATCGTCTTGGTCTGCGTGATCTCGCCAAGCGCCTGGTCCAGGATGCCGTACACGTTGATGAGATCTGCCTGCTCCAGATCGGCGGCAGATTGAGTTTTGCGAGAATCGTCGACGTAACGGGTTCGGGAACCGATGTCGACCACGATGGATCGACGATCATCGGTGAGAAGGATGAGAGTGTTTCCACCGGGATCCGGCGGATTCGAGACGATACCTTTCAGGTCTGTTACTACCTGTGAGGTATCCTCGATCTCGCCATCCGCCCGCCAAACGAGTGAGTCTCCCGGTCGAACACTCTGAAGGGAAAGACGACTTCCGTCGCGTGACACGATTCGCTGGGTCGGTCCGACAAGTGTTTCTCTCATCGCCGTTCCACTGCTATGGAGAACGAGCAGAGCGGCCATGTTCCGCTGAAGCACGTTGTCGACTGTGCCGCTATAACGAATAGCGGCTCCGGTCTCGCGCACGGGGGTCGGATAGTTGGGAGGCTGAACGCCCTGCGTCCGCATCAGCGCCAGGGCCAGCGAGGCCAACATCGGAGCGGCCAGGAGTTTCATTGCATTTCACCGTAAGAGCTAAGAGGGATTCCGCTACGAGCCAGCGATACTATGAACCTGGCTCGTAGCGAGGAGGGAGGAGGGAACAAAAGCAGGGATTAGCTCCTTAGGATGGTTATCCAGTCGGCAAGCGTAGAGCTGCCGTTTTTGAAACGAACTGACACGGTCTGACCCATTGCCACATCGGCGAGCTGGCCGACTACATCCTTGACGACAGTCAGGTTCCCGCCGAGGTTGTAGGTGGCGTTCCGTCCGTCACCGTATCGCACGGTTATGGTCGTGTCGGTCAGCGACACAATCTGCGCAGGCCCGTGTTCCGGTCTTGGCGCGGGCGTTCGACCTGGGTGCGGCGGATGCGTCGGACGCGATGAGTGCGGCGGATGCGTTGGGTTCTGTGCCGGAAGAGTGGTGCCGGCCGCATAGATGTGTATGGTGGTCACGCTCGACTGACCCCTGGCCGCCTGGAGATCGATCACCTCGCCACGACTCAGGTCGGCAGTACTGCCGCTTACCCGACGGATGACGTGCGTGCTGGCGGTCAGGGCCACCGCGACACTTCCGGTTCGGGTCTGCACAAGCAAATTCTGACCGTCAACGCTAGTAACGACCCCAGAGACCGCCCGAGGCGCCCGATCGCCACGGCCGTGGGCGAGCGCCGGCATCACCGTGGAGCCAAGGCCGAGTACTACCAAAGCACCGGCAAACGCGCCGTGGAGCAGATATCGACGCATGCACAGCCCTCCTCGGCCATTGGAAGCGTTGGGGATCTCGATATCGATCGCTACCTGAGTCTAACCAGGCTTCCTGAGATGCAAGCACACCCTCCTTAAGAATTCGCTGAGAATCGGCGTTCCTCTAAGCAATCTCTCAGCAAATGCCACGTGATCCTCAGGTAATCGAGGTATGCTAGGGCTGACAAATACATATAAAGGGCATAGATTGTCGAGATCAATGGAGCGGGTGAATGAAAGGAGTGAGCCGGATCCTCTGCGCATCCTCGTCGTCGAGGATGAAGCGCATATTGCGAACTTCCTCCGCATGGGGCTGACCTATGAAGGTTTCGAGGTGGCAACGGCAGGAGATGCGGAGAGCGCTCTGGAGCAAATTGGTAACGCCCAGTTTCACCTGGTAATTCTGGACCTCATGCTGCCGGGAACCGATGGCCTGGTGCTCGCCGAGCAGCTGCGGCGGGATCCTGATCTCCTGATCATCATGCTGACCGCACGGGATCAAGTGGCAGATCGGATAATTGGGCTCAATGCCGGCGCCGACGACTACCTGGTGAAGCCGTTTGATTTCGAAGAACTTTTGGCCCGAATCCGGGCTGTGACGAGGCACCGGCTGCCGCAACATAGCGAGGTCCTTCGCGCCGGTGCGATTACGATCGATCAGGTGCGTCGTAGCGTCACGCTGGATGGAACACCGATCGATCTTACGCTCACCGAGTATGAGCTGTTACGCCTTTTTCTGCTCAACCCGCGACGTGTGCTGCCTCGCCAGCTCATTCTCGACCGGGTGTGGGGCTACGATTTCTACGGCAATGAGAATAACGTCGAAGTCTACATCGGCTATCTGCGTCGAAAGCTGGGGGACGAGGCGCGCCGGCTTATCGAGACAGTACGCGGCGTTGGCTACCGCCTGAACGTCTGAGGAGGATGGAGCGTGCTCTGGGCACGTCTTAAGAGTGTGCGCGGGCGGCTGGTGCTCTGGTACCTATCCGTGCTCGCGATCCTCCTGCTGGCTCTCGGAGTCTTCCAGTCGATCATTCTGACCAACCAGCTCCACTCGAGCATTGCGGGGGACATGCGCCGCTCGGCGCGAGCAGAGCTGGCAGCCTTCGGCCCATGTTTCATCCGTTCGAACAGTGACCTCCTCCAGCACGCGCAGGATCTCGCACAGCTGCTGGGGTCACATGACACCGCGGTGAAGATCGTGGCCGCAGACGGCGCAACACTTGCCGATCATGGAATTGGCAGCCCAGGCGCCAGTCGCCCACTGCAGCTATCGGCATCGACGATCCAGCAGTTGACCGCATCCGCCCGGTCGGCCGGACCTCTGCCTCTCTCCAACGGGCCTGCCCCGCGCTGTCAGCGTCCACCATACGTGTACGGCCTGCATTCCGGACCGGTGGGCACTCGACCCCGCAGCCTGAGTGCGAACGACGTGCTCCTCACAGCTGTACCGCTCGGTCCGTTTTACCAGCCGGTAGGCTATGCGATTCTGGGGGAATCGCTGGCAGAGACCGACGCCACCCTTCGCCAGGTCCATACGGTCTTCGCGCTGGGTGCGATCATCGCGCTCGTCGTGGCAGCGCTCGTCGCGCTTCCCATCATCAATCGCGCGCTTCGGCCGCTGCGGCGGGTTGCGGCGACAGCGGAAGCCATTGCGGCCGGCGACCTGGAGAAACGCGCGAACGTGGGCAACTCACCCGATGAGATTGGCCGTTTGGGTATCGCCTTCAACTTGATGGTCGACCGGCTGCAAACGGCGCTCTCCACTGCCACGGCATCCGAAGAACGAATGCGACAGTTTCTAGCAGATGCTTCTCATGAGCTGCGCACTCCCCTAACCGTACTACGCGGCTCCAGCCAGGTGCTCCTGCGCCAGGGTTCAGGAATACGGCCAGAGTTCGATGCTGCGCTAAAGGAGATGCATGAGGAAGCGGTTGTGCTGTCGCGCCTGGTGAATGATCTGCTCACTCTCAGCCGCCTCGACTCCGGGCAGCCGCTCGATCCTCAGCCGGTTGAGGTACGTGATTTTCTGCAGGAGTTCGTTGACCGATACGGCAACATCTGGCAAGGTCGCACTGTCGCGTTGGACGACGCCACGATTGATGGCGCCGTCGCGTATGTCGATCCGGAGGCGCTTAGACGGGTGCTGACTAACCTGGTCGACAACGCGGCGAAGTACAGTACTCCAGCAGGACGAATTGAGATCGCGGCAACGGCGCAGGATGCCACCGTGACCATCGCGGTCAGCGACGAGGGTCCCGGGCTCGCGCCCAAGGACGCCGAGCGGATTTTCGAGCGCTTCTACCGGGTGAGCAAATCGAGGTCCCGCCGGCGCGGCGGTACCGGCCTGGGATTATCGATTGTCCATGCGCTCGTACAGCAGAGCGGTGGGCAAACGGCTATCGAGACGGGAGCGGATCGAGGCACGACCGTGTCTGTAACCCTTCCACGAATGTCGAATCGGACATGATAGAGAAAGTTCATCGTCTTCTAAGGACCTTCACAGATTGGCCCGGTACGATGGGTAATTGCAAGGCCACACGGTGCCGTGCGTCGACACGGTGTCATGCCCGCGCCAATGTAGACTCGAACCAACTTCTTCCACGCCATCTCCAGGAGTTCAGAACGTGCATATGAGGGTACGCAAGAGTTTTTTTGTTTTTTTCCGACGTTTGATCGCTATGGTCCTGCCGGCGACTGCGCTGGCCGGTGGCTGGACCTTCGCGGGAGGGGCAGAAGGTCAGGGCGCCTTTCGAAGCCTGGCTGTGTCACAGCAGGCGTCGGCCGCCTACACACCCAGCCAGATCGCGACCGCCTACGACTTCGCTCCACTGTATAAGGCAGGGATAGATGGAACAGGTCAGAAGGTTGCACTAATCGAGCTCGATGCTCCCAGCACGTCAGACCTTACTTACTTCGATCAGACCTACAACCTGCCGTCACCGAAGATCAAGCAGTACTACGTCGGCGGAAAGAAGTTCACCGTCAAGGCCGGAGAGGAGGCGACGCTTGACGCGGAGTGGCTACATGCGCTCGCCCCCGGGGCTTCCATCCAGGTCTACTACCTGAAATCACAGGCAGTGAGCCCGAAGAGCTGGCAGCAAATGGGCAGCGTGCTGCGGTCGGCAGCTGCCAACGGCGCGCGCATTGTGAGCATTTCCCTGGGTACGTGTAGAGCGAGCAAAGGCTATTCCGCCACCGACTCCGCCCTCGCGAGTCTGGAACAACAGGGTGTCTCGGTCTTCGTCGCCAGCGGTGATGACGGCGCAAATCCGGGGCCGACCAGGGATTGCGGCAGCCTGCCTGGTGTGTCATACCCCGCCGGCGATCCTTGGGTAGTTGCCGTGGGCGGTACGTCTCTCCAGCTCAACGGCGATAGCACGATCGCGCTTGAGACAGCCTGGAAGCTGAGCGGAGGCGGTCTCGTGGCCAAATTCCAGCGTCCGGCATGGCAGCAAGCGGCAACGCTCCCAGCAGATGCGTATCGCTGGGCACCGGATGTCTCTTTCGTGGCCGATCCCAGTACGGGTGTGCGAGTGTATTTCCGAGGTCGCTGGCGCGAAGTCGGAGGTACGAGTCTGGGGGCGCCCGGCTGGGCAGCGGCGTGGGCGCTGATTCGCGCCGGCGCTCAGCAGGCCGGTGTATCGGTAGGGGCGGCATCATCTCTGATCTACACGGTCGGCAACTCGCCTGCCTATCCGCAGGCCTTCCACGAGATCACGGAAGGAAGCAACGGACTTTACGATGCTGGGCCAGGCTGGAATGCCGTGACAGGCTGGGGAACACCTGATGTCGCCAACCTGGCCACCGCTGTTCAGTCTGTTATCAGCGGAGGTTGACCCCTCGTGGACTACCCGCTGTCCACTGACGACAGTCGGTCAAAGATACCGGCACTGTCCAGACAGCGGTAGGACTCGTTGAAGATCTCGTAGAGCTTTCCGTATAGCGCCTCTCGACGCTTGTCGGGCTCGGTCCGGCTTGCTACCTGCACCATGTGGTCGACCTGTGAGAAATCCTTCCAGATACCGACTCCAACGCCCCCGGCGACGGCCGCGCCCATCGAAGTTGCCTCGGACGGGAGAGCCAGACGCAGCACCGGCACGCCGAAGATATCTGCCATAATCTGATTCCAGACGGAGCTCTGTGCGCCTCCTCCGATCACGCGCAGCGCCTCAATCGCAGCGCCCTGGCGCTGAAAGGCTTCGAGAATGACTTTGAGGTTGAGCGTGACACCCTCGAGGACGGCGCGGAGCAGGTCGGCCCGTCGATGGCGCACGGTGAGCCCCACGAAAACTCCGCGCGCGTTCGGGTTCCAGTGAGGACTGCGCTCGCCGAGAAGATAAGGAAGGAAAATAAGTGCCCGGGCTCCGGGAGGAGACTGAAGTACGTCCTGGTTCAGTAGCTCGTACGGTGATACCTCAGGACCGTCCCCTTCCAGCTTGTCGCCGGTGGCCAGCTCATCCCGCGCCCACTGAAAGGACGCACCTGCAGCTTGCATCGTGCCGCAGGGACTAAACATGCCCCGAACCAAGTGCGCAAAGGTAAAGGTGCGCATCTGCGGATCAAGGATCGGCTGGTGTGTCGCAAGAGCAATCCAGGAGGACGAGCCAATGTAGTTATACGCCGTCCCTTCGCGGATCACCCCGGCTCCGGTCGCGGCGCAACAGCCATCGCCTCCCCCCATCACCACCGGTGTCCCGGCGCTGAGTCCTGTTTCCCTGGCCGCGGATGAATGCACTTCGCCGATGATGTCCGTCGACTCGTGGATGGAGGGAAGCTTTTCCGCCGGAAGACCAAAGGCGTCCAGCAGCTCACCGGACCAAGCGTGTTGGGCGAGATCATACAGGTTGGTCGCGGAGGCGTCGGAATGATCGGTCCCAAACTTACCCGTCAGCCGGGCGATCAGGAAGTCTTTCGCCTGCAAAAAGCAGTGGGTCTGGTTGTAGAGATGCGGCTCGAGATTCTTCAGCCAGAGCATCTTGGCGGCCGAATACGACGGACTCAAGCGGTGTCCGGTGAGAGTGTAGACTCGCCTGGGATCGATGCGCCTGGCAACCTCCGAAACCTGCGAGACGGCGCGCTGGTCCGCCCAGATGATGGCGTCACGCAACGGTCGCGCATGCTCATCGGCGGCGACCATTCCCATCATCTGTCCGCTGAAAGTCACGCAAGCCACAGCATTCGCTCGCACGTGCGATTGCTGCAGCAAGCTATCGGTCGAGTCTATGAGCGAACGCCACCAATGCTCCGGATTCTGCTCTGCCCAGGTGGCATGCGGGTAAGCCGTCGGGTACTCTGCGCAGCAGCTCCCCACCAGGTTCCCGTCCTCGTCGTAGAGGCTGCCCCTGTTACCCGTGGTCCCAACGTCGTACGCCAGGATGTATCTCACTAGAGCCTGTTATGAACTTTTGGGAAGGTTTGTAAACTCATGGCATGGAAACACGCAAACCCTATCCCACCGACGTCAGCGACGAGGAATGGGCCTTCGTCGCTCCCTATCTCACGCTCATGAGGC
>Ga0207416_1001053_pt1 | contig 39861 bp, 51 predicted proteins | sample PaiPotPPM11metaG_FD_184107 | JGI IMG/M metagenome (GOLD analysis project Ga0207416, IMG submission 184107) | Iron sulfur acid spring bacterial and archeal communities from Banff, Canada, to study Microbial Dark Matter (Phase II) - Paint Pots PPM... ...
CCCGTGTTTTCAAGAAGAAGGATTGGTAGGGGCGGTGGGGATCGAACCCACATACCTGATAGGCCACGTCCGTTCAAAAATCGAGGCCCTCTCCGCAGCGATTTCTTCGACAGGAACTACAGGTCATACAGGGCCAGCGCCCGCTCTACTCGCGCAAGATCAAAATTGTGGGTACGAAGAATCTCCAAGTAGCCCAGTTTATTGCCCAAACACAGCTTGTGGTCAGCCTGGAGCTTGGATCCATGGCAGGATCCGCAGATGCACTGAAGGTTCTCGCGGCGGTCGGGATTGCCTGCTCTTAATCGCCGGATCAGCCTAGCCGGCACGATGTGGTCCACATGGCGCCTGATCCCAGCTTGTTTGAAATCCACTCCGCAAGACTCCACCTCGCACTTGCCGCGTAGCGCTGATGTCCGGCCGTTTCTCCATCCCTTCCGAGATGGGCGCGTTCCCGGCCACTTCAGTTCCACGCGGCTCCAACGTACGGGCCTCTCTTGCGTACTGAAGCGAGACCCGCAATAGACGCATCTCCGGTGGCGATACGAGTTGTGGCCGCGGTAAACAGTCTTTAGCACTTGGGTTCGTCTGTCTCCGCAATATGGACAACGCATTGCAGGCACCTCCTTTCAGTTGACCGGGATATCGGTATCCGATGACAGAAACCTCGGCGGTGGGATTACAATTTCGGCGCGGAACTCTAGCCGGGCGGGCAGCAATAAATCCGCCGTAGTCCGGCGGCTAGCGGCTCGGGATTTTCAGCTTCGGCTGACCCAAAGGAAACGGCAAAGCAAGTCTACGGAGGTAGCATGAGGCGGCTCGTTTTCATAGATGATGACAAGACGGAACTCGATGATTTTGGTCGCATCGTCGAAGGTGAGTACGACTACAACACAATTCACTGGCCGCGAGAATGGCAGAAGTTATTCAGCGGGGCGGGCCCAGACATATTCGTAAGCGACCTCTATTTGCCTCGGCAAAGCGGCGGCACGGTCCCAACAGCGGCACAGAGAGAATCGGCGGCAAGCGCGGCTAAGCAGGTTGCCGAACGCTTCTCTCAGCTGTATGCAGACCCAACTCGGGATGACAAGGCGCGTCTTAAAGAAACGATGAGGGCCATCTCCGCGGCTTTCGAAACGCTGGAACTGCAGTGGACAGCTTTGGGCCAGCACCCCAACCACGGAATCGAATTGCTGACGCAATTGAAGGCCCGGCACCCCAGCGTGCCGGTTGTTTTCTATTCTCGGAAGATCACGCCGAAGGATGTCATCCTGGTTCTGCAGGCGGGTGCGGTGGACGCGATACAGAAGGGTGCGCTGAAGAACGAAGAAGTGTTGATCCGCTTAGCACGTGCTCATGAAATCTGGCATCGTGAGGATCTCCGAAACCTTAGGGCGCAAGGGCTCAATACGAATGTCACGGTCGTTCCAGGAACATAAACCTCCTTCGTAAGCAGACTGTATGCCCGCAGCCTCAGGGCCAGTATGATCCCTCACGGGAATATTGATGTTAGAGATGCCTGAACTTTTTGGGCGATCTTGACAAACCCAGCCGACGACGGGTGGATTTCGTTTTGCCAATCAGAATTGCTCGGCGTCAGCGTCCCCTGAGTGGGCACGACGACGAATCTCCGAACATTGGGATCCGCTAAACCCGCCGTACATCGAACAAGCCGTTGAATTCGTCACAATAGCTACTTGGGTTTCTGAGCTTTGCCTTTCGCGGCCTTGATCCGCGCCCACCGTTCTTTGGCTTTCTTCGAGAGCTTGGCTCGAACAGCAGCAGGCATTACGCGTTTCTTCCGATCTGCCTTACCGTGACCAGTCGTCCCATCCTGCAAGATCTTGATCGCTGCACGCACCGTATCCAATTGTTGCCTCGCAACCTCCGCCTGCTTCTCGAACTTCGCTTCTTCCTTCCTCAATGCCGCCAATATGTCCATCTCGCCTCCGGCCCAGTATTAAATACTCTCAAACACCAAAGCACAAGACCTCAACACTTTCCAGTGGACGGGTTAAATTCTTGGCAAGGAAACAATTCTGGTCTGAGAACTCTGAAACTCCCTCGAGGGTCCACCCTGCTCTCGGTTGGCATATTATAGCTTCATCTCATGTGCCGCAAGAAACCCAGCTCGGATTTGTCGCCCGAAGTTCGAGCTGCGCTCCGAATGTCGCCGAATCTGAAACCTTGTCGGAAATTCCGCAGAGCGAGAGTTGATAGGTTCGTAAAGCACATTAATGAGGGCAAGTGCGAGCAGTGTCTCGCCTTCTCGCGTCAGGCAGAGAAGGAATTGGAGATGATACGGTTTTTGAAGGGGAGCAGGAATTGATCCGCACAGCCTGGAGGTCTGAGTGGTCCGAGCAAAGACGGGCGAGGAGTTTTTTCACGTTGAGCGAGATCCTTCTCCTCCCCGGTCAGGCCGGGGAAGTAATCGGGCAGTCGCTATATCCGCACGGGAGTGACGAACAAAAGTGAGTGAGCCACGGCAGCATCATTACGTTCCTCGTTTCTATCTCAGCGGATTTGCGGATCCAACTATCCTCCAGCGTGAAAACCGGGAAGTAATCTGGGTTTACGAGCGAGGGAAAGATCCAAGGCGTTCTTCACCGAGGAATGAAGCGAAGCAGCGCGATTTTTACAGTTGCAAACAAGATGGCTCCAAAGACACAGGCGCTGAAAAGTGGTTTGCAAATCTTGAACAACGCGTGGCTCCAATAATCGCCAGCCTGATGAGAGATCGGCGCGACATCACTGAATCTGAGAAAGCATGGCTTGCCCTTTTTGCTGGAACAATGCAAGTGCGAACGCCCGCAGGACGCAGGTTAGCCGAAAACCGGATTGATCCTCTTGCGACGAAAATTATGAAAGAGGCGGCGGCCGACGTTTCCACGTTTCGGAAATTTGTCGAGGAGAACTCGGATCCAGCATACATGGGAGATTTTAATGTTGAAGATGCTGAGCAGGTCGAAAATCTGAGGCAGGCATTCCTCAATGGCCGAGGGGAAGAGATTTCCGCCGCGCCGGATTTCCAGTTAATTTCCATGATTGAGGTTGGCAAGAAGGTTGGCGGCGTGCTGTTCGAAATGAATTGGCAAACGATCTACTGCGAAAGCCAGGAGCGATTTCTTACTTCAGATGATCCTGTGACCTGTTGGGTCATGGATGTGAAGGCTAACAGGTTACATTTACGTGAGGGAGTAGATCGCCCAGGCGCGAATGTTTGGTTCCCGCTGTGCAGCGGAATTTGTCTTAGAATGACTAGGGACTGTGACCCCGGTGCTGGGCGATGGATCGATTCAGGAATCCGGTATATCAATAAAACGATCATTATGTGTGCCGACAGATGGATATACGCCTCGGAGCGGTCGGAGAAAATTAGGGCACTCTTCGACAAGAAGGGTGGTCGATTCGGTGTCGAAACCGTTGACCTGCGTTTCGAAGGTCGAAAATACTGATTCGCGATGACCGCTTGGAGCTTCTCGCTGCGAAGCCTCAATTTGAGGCTGCAATGGAAACTTGAGGGTTTTTTCTACTGCTTGTTGTCCATAGCAGAGGTGGCCCTGGACCTCTTTGTTTCCGCCTACGCCTAGGCGGTCTTTCTCCCAATAGAATGCTTTGCCTTGTTCAGTCAATTCGTACCGCAGAACCTTTGTTCAAGCAGCTCGCGACGATTGCGGGTCCAATGTCCGACCTCGGTCATCGGCTCTCCCCTGCCGGCTTGCACGTCGTCTGACGGACAGCGGAGCTGCAACCAACGGGAACCTTGCATTACCGAGCGCAAGTATGCGGTTTTTTGCGAGAAGTTGCGTCAGAAGAGGAGATAAAATGGTAACTGCGGAGGCATAAACATGAGCGATGCCACTGAGTGTGCAAACTGTCCAATCTGTAATCGCCCGCTGAATCCAAACGACCACAACGAGTCCGTCGACTACAACGGTGAGATAATTCATGTCGCGTGCGTTGAGGTGGCTGACCGACGCCAAAGGCAGGAATACAACCCTAATAATTCCTACACGTAAAGTGGGCGCACTCTGGCTCGGCTATAGGGTCTTCTTCCCGTCGGCGGCTATTTCACCACCGCACGGACACCCATCTCTGCATCGTCCCCAGCTCTTATGGTTGGTCTTCCAGTATTCTCCATCCACGCTGGAATCGAGAGCAGCGGTCAGAGGATTTTGTTTTTGACTAACTCGGCCTCTTGTTCGACGAGAAACAGGTCTGCTTCCAGCTCGTTGTCGATCTTGGCGATGCGGTCGTGAAGGTCGCCCGCTTGGGTGAAGAGCGCCGCGCCATGGAGCGCAGTCCTTTGCAAGTCCGAGAGGGATTTCTGTTTGGCGCCGAGGAGCCTCGCATGCACGATGGAGTGCCATTCGGCGCCGACGTCTTCGAGGATGGAGAATTGCGGTTTTGCGATTGGGGGTCGGTCGTTGCGCGAGCCGGGCAATGTCAGTGCATTCCCCACATCGAGCGCCTTGGCTTGCCGAGCTCCCATTTTGCCCCGGGGCAAATCGAAACAATTCACCACTGTGCTCAGTACTGAGGTGTGCTCGAAGATCTGATGGAGCCGCGTTTGCGGAGGAGTGTATGCGGAAATGATGATCCCCGGAACGCGGGGTCCCAGCCGGTCGAATTTGAAACCGGCACCGCCGGGCAGGCCTGTTGGGATGATTTTGTCATCCGGCACGATAGCGACATCGCATTCGGCAGCTGACGGCGGCGGCACGTGGTCGTAGCAGCCGCCATGTTCGTCGAACAAGACGATCAGCAGGGTGCTTCCCCAGTCCGGGCTGTTGCGAATTGCGTCATAAACCGTCGCGATCAGAACCTCTCCCCGATGAAGGTTCGACGACCCGAAGAACTGGTATGGATTGCACTCTGGGTGCATGTCATTTTCCGGGCCCCAAACGATCGAGTCGAAGTAAATCGGTTCGATGAATGAGTAGTTGGGTAAGCCGCCTTCTTTCTTGGCTGCGGCGACGAAGTCCTCGAAGTGCGCGAAGTGTTTGGTCAGCGCATATTTCCATAGGGGCTTCTGAGTCAAAAGCGCGAAGCTCTGGAGCAGCCAGCCTCCGCAGAAGATATTCCAGGTTTTTCCGGCGCTTTCCAGCAGATCGAAAATGGTGGGCGAGTCGTTGACAAAGCACAGGCCGCCCCCTCCGTTATTCACGTAACCAGACGACGTGCCAGCGTGGACGAAGGACCGGTTGCAAAATGTCTGCGTGGGGATCGAGGCGAACCAGCGATCGCAAAGAGCATAGTGGTGCGCCAGAGACGAGAGCACCGGCAGAGTCTTCGGTGTCAGCGACTCCATTATCTTTGCGGGGTTAGCGGGCGCGGACTTTTGAGCGACATAGTTGCGGATAAATCCCTGCATGTTTGGCGCGTGCGGAGGGTCGCTCGGAACATTCTTGAGGTCGGCCTTCGGCACGTCGTAGATCTGGCTGTAGACATCCTCGAACGGCTCGCCAGGATTGGGTTGGGGGCTTCGCGGGTCGTCCGTTTTGCCGGCAGGTACAACGCGCCCATCTGGCGTTCGGTTCGACAAACGCTTTCCGTACAATCCCTCGAAATCCGGTGGCACAACATTGAACGGCGCATCGTTCGCCGGGTCGTAGAGCCAGCCCAGCAAGTTGTCGAAGGACCGGTTCTCGAGCATCAGAACCACGATGTGTTCGATCTTGCTCAGTGAATTGATGCTGGGCATGGTTTTTCTCGGAACAATGGCTTGGTGCCCCAACGGACCGAATTCAACAGCAAGCGTGTTGCACTCACGGCAGGAACTCCAAGATCGAGTCCCAGGTTCCCTGTTGATAGAAATAGTCGGTATGGTAGACATTCGCGCTCTGTGGGTACGCGTCCACCTGCATGCCCGGCAAAGTTTGGCCATTTACATCGGAAACGCCCAGCGTCGGCACGACAAGATCATTCGCCTTGCCCAGGAACAATGCATCAACACCATCATTTTCGATCGCTGTCGCCAGTCCTCCCGTTGGCTGGAAATCCGCTTGTATACCGTAGTAGGGACTTGTGTCGTTGGACGCCGAATTCAGTTGTTCAAGAAAAGGATTCCCGGGGTTCATGTCTTCCAGCCCCGGCAGTGCCCCCAGCCCTCCTTCCACGATGCCTCCAAAAATCGCAAACAACGCTCCCAGTCCCACTGCCGCTACATCTTGGCTGAAGGAGCTGGCAATCGATGCCAACCGGCTCACCGCCTCAGGCAAATCCGTCGGATTGGCTAGGGGTGTACCGACGTTGGGCGTGCCCACCAGCACTATCTTTCCGATCTGCACATTGACTCCCGCCGGAGGAGTCCAAACAGGGTCGATCAACTGTCCCAGCGCCGCCGGTGTCAGCTCCTTCAGTGCGCGCGCCAGCAGCCCGCCCCGGCTGTGACTGATCACATCGAACTGATAATTTCCTGGCGGCATGCCGGATAAAAAGTCTACCGCATTCTGCGGCACACTCTTGGTCAGCGTGTGATGATTGAACCCGATCACATGACTTCTGTAGTTCGTGTATAAGTCTCCCGCTTGCTTGGAAAACTGCTGTAGTCCAAGGTATCCTCCAACCGTCGAACTGATGGTTCCGTGAATGAACAGCAGCGCCTTGTTCCCCTGCAGTGCTTTCCAGTTGGCAGCTGATAGAGGCACCGGCGTTGTGGCCAATAGTTCAGCCAGCGTTCCGCCCCGATGAAAGCCCTGCGCCGCGCGATAGTGGTCTTCCCACAGCTTCGCCGCTGCATAAACCGCATCTCCCGCGATTCCCGTCACAGCCCGCCCCACGAACCGGACGACCTTGCCCGCGATGCCGCCCAGCATAGCCATCTGCGGCACTCCGCCAATCGGCGTGGCTGCGTGACGCATTGGAATCACGTAGTGAAATGGTCGCGAAGACTGCGCCGCTGCGGGTGCAGTCAGCATCGCGTCAGTTGGCGGCGAAGGCAACGGCCGATGCAAGCTGATCACGCCACTCTCATCCCGGTAAATGGCAAACTCGATTCGATTCTGGGCGATCGGCCGATCGAGGACAATCTGGTTCGGCGGACCCGCTACCGAGGCTGTTCCCGCAGGAATGGTCAGCGATCCCTGGTCAGCGAGACCGGCCTCCTGGAGCGCTTGCTCTAATAGGTCCGGAGCGCCCGCTGCAACCACACTTGGCGAGATTGCGCTGGCCATGAACTGCGCATGCTCCGCCGACGGTCGCCAAATTAAACTACCTTTGAGCCACGGCGCTCGCAGCCGCATTCCGGTGCTGCCGAGGCTCATCCACCCAGAGTTTTGATTGAGTTCGACAATTTCGGACACTTTCTTTTCCTCGATTTATTTGTTCGACGGGTTATGCGTGTTGAGGCACCGTCTCTTCGCAGACTTCCGCCACTCCCCCTTGTATCGTAACGAATACCTTGTGTTCCATTTCTCTCCTCACCTCACTTGCGTGCAGTCTACACCCGTACATTCCTCGGAAGAGAGCGGTGGGAGCTACGCTGCCGTGGACGCAAGAACTTGATCGCGTTTCATCCCCTCGGCGATGCTGAGGAACTTCACGCCTTGTGGCACGATCGAGGGCGGCGCGTCCTCGCTGGTTGCAAGCACAATAGCTTGATCGAGCTTGCTACTCACAAGCAAACTCGTCAGCATTTTCCGCCTCTCCTTGTCGAGTATGTCAGCACGGTCAATCACAACAAATCGCAGGCCCGTCACCATTGCCAGAGCAATTTGGAATGCCACCCCAAATCGAAACTGCTCTGACTCAGAGAGGTGCTTCAATGGCAGGCCGCATTGGTTATCCTTCAACGAGCTGACACGGATCTCGAATGGCTCGAGTGCAAGATTGCAGGCGTAGCCGAAACCTGCGAGATGCCGATTCAAGTCCTCTGAAAACGATCCCATCCGGCCGCTGGCTTGACACATCATCGCGCCATTCGGCCCGAAGAATTCGTTCAGTCTATCCAGTAGGTTGATCCTCGTCTCCAAGACCGACTTTTCCCTGACATGCGTTTCCCACCGTTCTTTGGGGCCTGCAAACTTTTGCACTTTCTCCAGCACCCGTTCTCCCTTGTTGATTCTCTCCGCGAAGATAGTCATTCGGCCTTCGAGATCTCCACCACTTGGTCTCTGCATTGCCCGAAGCCTTGATTCCTCCTCCACCAGCTTTGCCTGCCGCGCGAGAGCTTTGCGGTATCCTTCGAGGCGGGAGATTGCCGTTCCGATGTCGGCGTATTCTCTGAGTTCTTCCTTCGTACCCTGAATCAAACCCTCAACGTCTGAAAGGCGTTCGCGCAATACTTCTATTTCTCTCGCCTTCACTTCCTCCGAGATCGGCTGCCCACACGTTGGGCACTTGCTCTTCAGTCCCTCCACTGCCGCAAGGGATGTCTCGACTGTCTTTTGTTCGGCAATCAGATTCGTCAACTCCAGACGGAGTTTTTCCGCATGGCCTCGCTGAGACTCAAGCTGAAGCAACTCTTGCTCTTCGCTTGGGTTGAGGATCTCGGACGACACTTCCTCGATTTCCCTCTGTAATTGCTTCAACCGCGCCTGCGCACTTTCCCAGGAAGCATCTGCCTCTGCCTTCTGGGCAATAAGCCGCTCCTTCTGCTGCCGCAAATCTTCGAGTTTCTCCTTCACTTCTTGCACACAGGGGAGATCCGACGGGATATCGGGTTTCTCCATCTGCCCCAATGTCCTCAGAGTGCGACTCGCCTCCATACACGGGTCATAGAACCTTCTGTAGGTAGCCTCAACGTCACCGACGCTCGCCAACTTTGGCTGCTCTTCATTGAGAGCCCGTAGCACGTCGCTGATTTCGTCAGGAATGTTTACCTTCCCAGCCTCAAGGACCTGGGCCAAGAGCCTCTTCTGCTCGGCCGCGGACATTTCGATGAATCGGCCTGCGTTCAGCACAGCGGACAAAACATCAGCTGAGCCAAAGCGTTTCTCCAGGGAGGCCTCCGCAGCGTCCACGGGGACGCGATTTCCGTTCAGTTCAACGGTGTGCGATCTCGGCGTCCTCCGCCGGCATATCGTTTCGCCGTTTTCGAGAGTCGCCGAAACCTCGAGTTCCTTTGTGCCAGCGCGAATTAGGGCCTCAGCTCCCCGGCCAGCAGCATCTGTTATCGCGCAGCGACCGGTGAACAGATATTCCAGTGCCATTTCGATGGAGCTCTTTCCACAGCCGTTTGGCCCTCGCACGAAGTTGAATCGATCCAACTCCAACACCGTCCGCTGGTGGGATCGAAAGTTCTTCAGGGTCAGCGTTCGAATCTTCATGAATCTAACTCCTTACCGTCTGTTCCTTCTTTGCCGTGCGATCTTGTCCTGATTCAATGTGCACGTCCACGATGGTTGCGAGCTGTGCGAGAGTTTGGGCCGCTCGTCATCCGCAATCAGACACTCATTGCGCTATCCGAGGCACGCATTTGTTGTTGCTCTGGGCGCTCGTATGTCTGAAAATCATTAAGGAGACTCAATGACCCAAGTCTCGACACCCCGCCTATCCGCCGAAGAACTTGCCAACAGCCTTACTCACGGCGTCGGGTTGATCCTGAGCATCGCAGGCTTCGCAACTTTGCTGTCTCTCGCGGTGATGCGCGGCAACGGCTGGCGCATTGTGAGCTGCGCCATCTACGGCAGCACCCTGCTGTGCCTCTACGCAGCCTCGACGTTCTACCACGGCATGCGCTCCCGTCGGCTGAAGCGAATCCTCAACATCTGCGACCATTCTGCCATCTATCTGTTAATCGCCGGGACCTACACGCCCTTCTTGCTCGTCAACCTGCGCGGAGGCTGGGGTTGGTCCCTGTTCGGAGTCATCTGGGGACTCGCGATGGCAGGGATTCTGTTTAAGGTATGGTTTGTGGAGCATTCTTCCGTCCTGTCCACGGCGGTCTATCTTCTGATGGGTTGGCTTGCGCTAGTAGCGGTCAAGCCGATGCTGGTCAGGATTCCGGCGAGCGGGCTCCTGTGGTTGCTGGCTGGCGGAGTGTTCTACACGGTGGGCGTCGTGTTTTACGCGTGGAAGAAGGTCCCGTACAATCATGCCATTTGGCACGGGTTCGTTTTGGCCGGAAGTACCTGCCACTATTTTGCAGTGCTCTGCTCGGTAATCCTTCCGGCGAAAGCGTTATGGACATCCTTTTGATCGGCTCAGAGTCACAATTGTCGTGAGCTTTGCTCCTTACCGCCATTCGTTCCTGCCCGCCCGATCCTGAGTTCGGTTTCAACATGCAGATCTGCGATCTCTGCCAGCTTGGCGGCAAGTTCGGCGCGCTTTTCCGCCTTGATCGCGGACGAGAGGCCCGAAATCGTGAGCTTTTCTCGCAGGGATCGCTCCCCGGGATGCGCTCTGAACCATTCATCGAGGATCGAAACCGCATCGCGATATGGATAGAATTTCTTTTCCACCGGCACGAAGTCAGCCAGGTACTCACTCTCGTTCCCATCGCGGTAGCGAATCTGCCCCTGTTCCACCACGAGATCCTTGAGAACCCTCGTGTTCTGCTTTTCTGCTTCCTGGAGCCACAGGGCAAATCGCAGTCGTTCTTCAGCCGTCATCTGCCCGTACGGATTTGTCTCTGCCACCGGGCAACGGTTCAGCAAAAGCGGGCACCAAGTGCAGTGTCTCCCTGGGGAGACCTTCAAGTCCCGATCGCCAGAGGAAACCAATTCATGGAGCTTTCTTTGGCGTGCCCTTTCCCTCTGAGCCAATTCCTTAAGCCACGGCATATCTTTCCGTGTGTATTTGACACAGCGCGAAGCTCCATATCGCACGAACTCCAGGACGAACTTCACCCGTTCCAGCGAAGGATTGAGGCACATCAGGAGTAGCGGATAGAACTTCGATTGGAATGTTTCCGCCTCGATGACCTGGTAGTAGCTCTTCCAATCGGCGATCTCGGCCTCCGTGAGGGAATGGAGCATCACGAGGTCAAGTGTCCCCTCGTAGGTAGCTATTGGTCCCTCATCGCCCGGATGCTCGATCGGAACGAAGTTTTCATCGAGCGCAATGTGAAGTTCCGTTGCTAGGATCTTCTCCGGGTCAAACGCGTGATTGTCCCGAAACTTCTCCAGAACTTCCCGTGCCTCAGCACCAGCGCCTCTCATCAAAGCGTCGAACACTTCGAGGTCTGTCGCGCGTCTGGCTCTAACCAGGTGGTTAATATAGGCTGCCAGGATTTGGTGGATTTCGATCCCTCGCGTCGCCGGTTCGGAGTCCGCGACTTTTCCACCCTGGACATGCTTGCGAACGTAGAGGGTCTCGCACGCCATGTCCCCGTGGCGGGATTGGCTCAAGGGAGGGATCGCATTCGGCGCGTGCTCGACTCCATGGGTCGGTGTTGCCCTCATCGCCTCACCTCCACACTCCGGGATTGGAAGCTGCAGATATGACTGCACGGAACTGCCACTCTGGGGGACGCTCCGCCTACGCGATATCACTGAGCTCACGCGACGGCTGAACTCCCGGGGGCCAAGGCGAGTGCGGCCATCGTCTTGAAGGAAAACAACGAAATTAGGGCTTGACTCTGGACTATACTCCAGGGTGTAACGTCAAAGAGGAGCCAAGATAATGCAGATTGGCATCGTGGCCAGGAAGGTCGGTCTGAGCGTTGACGCGATTCGCTTCTACGAGCGCTATGGCTTGTTGCCGCGCGCTGCGAGAACGCCGGGCGGCTTCCGCCAATACGGCGAAAACGCGGTCGAGACGCTAGCTTTCGTACGCCGCGTACAGGGACTGGGATTCAAACTCAGCGAGATTCGCGCTCTCTTGAGGCTGCGAGGAAATCACCTACAGCCTTGTGCGCCGGTGCGCCGCCGATTGGAAGAAAAGCTGGCTGACGTGCAGCGGAAAGTTGCTGACCTTCAAAAGCTGGAGCACGAACTGCACATGGCTCTCCGGAGTTGCAACCGAGAACTGCTCAAGAGGTCCGCCCGGTGCCCAATTCTAAATGAAGCAAGAAAAAACAAGGGAGAGGATTGCAAGTGAATGCACAGACATTCCGGCGCGCATCGGATCGCCCAGGCTTCGGCGCCCTCTTTGTGGGAGGATTGGCGGCGATCTTGGCCTCGACGTGCTGCCTCGGACCGCTGGTCCTGGTGGCTCTGGGTGTAAGCGGTGCCTGGATCGGGAACCTGACGAAGCTCGAACCCTATCGTTGGTACTTTATCAGCGGGGCTGTAGTAGCTTTGTTCTTTGCAGGACGCCGCATTTTCCGGCCCTCAAGAGCATGCGAGCCAGGTGAAGTGTGCGCCGTGCCGCAGGTCCGCCGAATCTACAAAATCCTTTTCGGGATAGTTTCGGCGCTTGTTCTCATCGCTCTGGTCTATCCCTATGTCGTCAAATTCTTTTACTAGCAAAAGGAGTGGTTATGAAAAGCATGAAAAACCTGATCGTTGGCGTTCTTGCGGCACTCGCCTTGGCCGCACCGGCGTGGGCTTCGATCCGGACCGTAACCCTGAACGTTTCCGGGATGACCTGTCCGGCGTGTCCAATTACGGTGAAGAAGGCGCTGGAGAGAGTTCCGGGCGTCTCCAAGATCGAAGTCCAGTACGAAAAGAAGCAAGTGCTGGTTACCTTCGACGACGCAAAGACCAACACGGATGCGCTGGTGAAAGCCACGACGGACGCTGGGTATCCGTCGAAGGTGGAAAAGAAATCCAAGTAGTGCCATTTTCACCCCGAGCGAACGAAGCCTGGCGGAACGATCTACAGCCTTCGGTTCAAGACCAGGCGAAGAGAGATCCATGTCTAACCGTGGTTCTGCAAATCCAATGCCTGGTACTGCTCCAGTGGTGTTGGTTTGCCCGGTAAACGGAGCGCGCGCCAAACACGTGGACATTCTCACCGACGTTTACAACAGGCTGCCGCGATTCCGCGACTGATGGGCCTGTCCACGAGGCAGGTTTTTGCCTGGCATCCCGAGTTAGGAGTTGGCATGGCACAGCAATTTGATCTTGTAATTCTCGGCTCCGGCTCGACCGCATTCGCGGCGGCTTTGCGCGCGGCCGAGTTAGGCAAAACGGCGGTGATGACCGAGGCGCGGATCGTTGGCGGAACCTGTGCGAATCGCGGCTGTCTTCCTTCCAAGAATCTCATCGAAGCTGCACGCATCGTTTACGAATCCGCCCATCCCCGCTACCCGGGCCTCGCTCCTGCAAAGATGGGCGTAGACTTTCGAGCCCTGGTGCGACAGAAGGATGAAGTCGTCCACGCCTATCGAAAGAAGAAGTACGAGAGCTTGGTGGAAGGCCGGATCAGCATAGAAAAAGGGTACGTTCAATTTGTCGATGCGCATACCATAGAGGTTGACGGGAAACGCGTTACCGGCGAGAAAGTCCTCATTGCCACCGGCTCACGCCCTCTTGTACCTGAAATCGAGGGCCTGGATGAGGTGCCCTATATCACCAGCGACCTGCTCACCGCCGATGAGGCTGCGGAACTGACTGAGCTGCCAGAATCGTTGATCATCATCGGCGGCGGGTACATTGCATTGGAGTTGGGGCAAATGTTCGGGCGCTTCGGAAGCAAAGTCACCATCCTGGAACGAAACGCTCAGTTGCTGGCGCGTGGCTACGAGCCCGAAGTGGGGCAAGAGATCGGGAAAATATTCGAGTCCGAGGGGATCAACGTCGTGACCCGAGCGTCGCTACTGCGGGTCCGCCAAACGAACAGCCAAACCGTTGTTACGGCCAGGGTCGGCGGTTCAGAACGCGAGTTTCGAGCCGACAAACTCCTGGTAGCTACCGGCCGCCGCCCAAGCTCGGACCATATTGCCATTGAGCGGGCCGGGGTCGTGACCAACAACAGTGGCGCGATAAGAGTGGACGAAACCTTGCGCACAAATGTGCCGCATATATTTGCTGCTGGAGATGTTATCGGCCGCGAAACCGAAAGCCAGATGGCCACGCCCGTGGGCAGCCACGATGGAGGCATTGCTGCCTACAACGCGCTCTCGGGAGAACCGCCGCGGCAGGTGAACCATCGCGTCATCCCACGTGCCATCTTCACCGATCCGCAAATCGGAATTGTCGGCTTCACCGAACAGCAGGCTGTCGAAGCGGGGCATCCTTGCTGGTGCAACACGGTTCCGATATCGCTAGTGCCCCGGGCCGGAGCGATTCGCGACACGCGCGGCATCATCAAGATGATTGCTGACGACAAAACCGAGGAGGTGCTGGGCGTCTCGATGGTCGGCTCCAACGCAGGTGAGGTCATCCATGAGGCGGCCATGGGGCTGCGCTTTCGCGCGAAGATTGAGGACTTCATCGACCTCCTGCACGTCTACCCGACCATGGCAGAAGCGCTGAAGATCGTTGCGATCTCCCGGTTCAAGAACCCCGCAAAGCTTTCGTGCTGCGCCGAGTGACCGAACCAAACTATTCACATTGCAGTTCAATTTTCCGCACCTTTTATATGAAGATGCGTGTACGAGGTGTTGCGAGGAAGGTGCTGGAACGAGCCGGGCGAATCGATGTGCTCGTGAACAATGCAGGTCAGGTGTTGATCGGCTCCTCGGAAGAGACCAGCATGGAAGAAGCCAAAGGGCTTTTCGAAACGAATTTCTTTGGTGTTCTACGAATGGTCCAAGCGGTTCTGCCCACCATGCGGGAGCAGCGGTCAGGCCGCATCGTCAACATCAGTTCGGTCGTGGGTTTCCTTCCGGCGCCTTACATGGGGATCTACGCCGCGAGCAAGCATGCTCTTGAGGGCTACCCGGAATCGCTGGGCCATGAGGTCAGACAGTTCGGGATTCGTATATCCGTTGTTGAGCCTGGATTCACTCGAACCGGTCTTGATCAAAATAGTCAACTCGTCGGTCAACGCATGGAGGCTTATGCCGGGGAGCGCGACCGCGCTCGGGAAGCCGTCCGAGCGAGTATCGCGCGTGGCGAGAAGCCCGCGAGAGTGGCATCGGTTGTGTCCGAGGCGCTCCAGAGTCGCTCACCGCGACGAAGATACCCAGCGGGCCCGTGAGGCCAAATTTCTCAGCCTCCTGAAGAAACTCGCTCCTGCTCAACTTCTCGACAGAGGAATTCGGAAGCAGTTCGGATTAGAAGCGGGATGAACAATGTTGCGGTGGGCTCCGGCCTACGCCTTGCCTGCCAATTCGATTGCGGTGGCCTGCAACCATCCAAATTTGTTAGTCCTGCCGTTCAGATTGGAACTGATTCGGCTCGCAGCAGCTTAGCTCGCATGCGAGTTCTTGAGGTTCCCGGTGCTTCCGGGTTGTTGACCATAGTTTCGCGGCTTGATAGCTTGCACGCAACTCAAGACTGGAGCACTTCTGCGCGACCGTATTATCTCGCGGTTTGATCCTTCCGCGTTCCTACAATAGGGCAACAAACATCGGTCAAGAAGCTTTTGCGCGCGCGCGCCGCGTCGCGGTGTCCCGCCTGAATCTGAGCGTCGGTCAGAGTGAACTCCTCATCTAGAAATACATCCATCCCGAGGCTGTTGCAAAGGCGTTCTCCCCATATCTGGCTCACATGTTCGCGCTTGTCGGCAGGGCAGCCATCCCGTTCAAGGGCAAGTTTGATTCCGCTCATCGTAACCGCACGGGCAGTCTTAAGGGTCTGGGCTACTTCTGTTATTGAATCAACTGGAAAGAGATGACCTGAAAGCGAGTCGATGATTCGTTCAGAATGGCTTCGCGATTGGACGAAATCGAATCTCTCGACAAAGTCTCGACTGTCGAAGTCCACAAACTCTCGAAGTCCGATCGACCAACCGTGCTGTTTCCCTGGCCGACTTGCCGGTGAGTGGCTAATCGAAGTGAAATAGCGGAATGGCTCTTCAAAACGTTGCCAAAGCACCCGATAGACAATCCCAGTACCGCTCTCGCAGGGAGATATCTCCCCTTTTTCATTGAACACGGCAACAGCGAAAAAACACGCAACGTCGATGCTTGATGTGACGTCGAGCCAGAAACTAGGTATCCCATAATGTTGAGCAAGAGCATCGTAATCGACCTCGATCCTATTCTCTCGAGCCAACTCCATCATGGGATGTTGATCAAGGAGAATCTGGAATTCCGCGATCCGGGTCCGCGACAGAATCCAGTTTAATTCGCGATCCTTGCTCGGTTGGTCATTTCGCCAAACCGTTGCCAAGCAAGGTGCCCAGCGTCGGTTCTGGCCTCTGTAATGGAATCTTTTTCCGTCGCCAAAGGCGGTGATCTTGCAACCTCCCTTCTTTCCTTGCATCATCACAAATTCGCGGGGCTCGGGTAAAAACTCCACAACCTCGAAACTATGATGTGGGGGCAGATCCCAGAACTTCTCCATCGGCAATTGAAAGACGGTTCCCGGGAGAGGATGGGGCATTGGCGGGTCATCTTTCTTCAAGGCCGCTGCAAGTTCGTCTATCGATGGAAAGCATGTACGCGAAAGCGGCATAGTACTGCATTATTACATCATAGCAAATCCTCCCTTCAAGTGGCTTAATGGTAGGCTTCGGATGGTCGCACGTCCTCAACGTAATTGACGTTCTGACGGATAGTGTCTTTGGGAAAGAGGAAACTCTTGCAATTGGTTTCGCCCAGGCGGGGAAACCGGAATAATCGATTCGTCTGGAACGCATCTCGTCAGATCTAAACCAGGGTCCCGAGGCGCAACTGCTTTGAAGCTCTACCGCGGCATACAAATTCGGATGGTTGCGGGGTTCGCGGATTTCGCTGAAAGAAAAAGAATTTTGGTTGCGGGGGCCTGATTTGAACTGACGAGCTTCCGGTTATCGGTCAGAAAAGGAACCCTCCGGCAGGCGGCGCTGACCCATTTGGCGCGACTGCACCGGGGGGCTTCGAAGTCGTAGCCTCGGTGGGTTGATGAGTTTCTTTCTTGGGCTGCAACCGGTGGTCCTTATCGCCGTTTCCAGCGGGCATCCTTCGCGGCTGGTCGTCTAATTCATTCAACAGCTTTCGCTCAAGCCCAGCCAAATCCCCTGCTGATTGCCCGATCAGCATCTTCGTCTTGGCATCATTGAACCCGAGCCGACGCGCCAACTCGCAAATTCTTGCCAGCTGCTCGTCTCTGTCACTTGGTCCGATGGCAGGCCCCACTGCCTCCTCGGCTGCAACTTCGCCGTTTGGATAGAACTCTCCAGCGATCTCCTCGGCGCGCTCTGCCTCTGTTTCATGCACGACGTACTGGACTCCGCGAGACAGATCGAGCGCCGCACGCCCCTCGCTCAAGAGCCTGATGGGTTCGGTCATGTTCGCAACCAAAGTGCGCAGGTCGGTCCCTCCGATCTCCAGACTGAGAATGTAAGCGACAGATGTGTGCCTACTTCCGTCGTGGTCGGAGTAGGAGATTTTCTCCGGGCGGGCCTTCAGGATCGCTTTGATCCCACTCAAACTTCCTCCGTTCAACCGGCGAATCTGCATCAAGCCATTCGACAAATTGCGAATCGAACGGTAGCTGCTCGTGTGCAGTCGGCAGATGGCCCCGAAAGTTGGGAATTTCTCCAAGATGAAGTAGAGATCGCCCGAGGGCTTGCAATCACCGCGCTCCAGATCCGGGCAGCCGTCACCGCATTCCTCAATCGGCTGGCCCTTCTTGGCCCCATCGAGGTATTTGTGATTCCCAGGCCAAAGCTCTCCCTCCGGGTGCTTCTGTGTCCTTCGCGTCGCTCGCATTTCGTAGCGCAAGCCACCACCATTCGTGACCTGCACAAGTTCACCACGGCATTTGCAGCCGCTCGGCACCCACAAGGCGTACTCCGTTCGGAAGACTTCTCGGGGGTCATCATTGAGGAAGATGATTCCCAGTTCTGTTGGTTTCTCCCCGTGCGCCTTGGATATGTCCGGCGCTGGCTCCCAAACGACATCTTGTCCGCGAAGCGTTTTCCGTTTGAAAACGAAATGGTCCAGCTTACGCGGATGGCCGTTTTCGCTGCCGGGCTCTGGCCCTTCTCCGATAGCAACCTTGATGGTCACAGGGAGTTTCTCAAGAGCCGAGCCGTTCTCATCATGTGTTAATCCGAGAATACCCATTGGACTTCCTCCTTCGGGATGTGACTTGTCTGTTTTGGGGAATAGGATTCGCTCCCAGCATCGAATGAGCGAACTCAGAACAAGGTGAGTTGACCTTCGGGAGAGCCCGCTCGCCGGGAGGTCTTGCGACGAATCGTTTCCAGCGAAGTTGCAAGGGGAATCCACTTATCAGACGCCAAGATAGCGCCCTCATTCACAAGAGGTCGGATATCCTCGGCAGTTCCAGGCGTAGATTCTTCCGTTTCAGATGGTCGTATCGCGAAGACTTCTTCCTGTTTCTTCTGGAGCCCGGCCCACACAGCATCGGCTCTTTCCCCGATTCCTTTTTCGGTCACGAGTTCGCGGGCCATGGCCATCAAGATGTCATCTTCCTCGTTGATGGATTGCAACCCTTCCGAAGAGAACTTGCCTTCCATGGCCAAAGACACCAGCAGCTTCTTTCCCATGAGTCGGAGGCAGCTCTCCTGCATCGTCTCTGCGTAGTGAAGAAACTTCACCTTCACCGGATGACGCTGGCCGATCCTCCAGCTTCTCCGGCTCGCTTGCCGAAGGACATAGATGGAGTATCCCGTCTCGTAAAACAGAATCGTCGGAAATTCGATCAGGTCGAGCCCCGTTTGCACCAACTTCGGGTGGCAGATAACCGCTTGCGCTCCTGCGCGGAGTTGCCGTTCATACCAACTCTCCCGTGCCTCCGGCGGCACTTCTGTGGTGAGCAGCGCGACTCGGATTCCCTCATTCGTGAGGATGCGCTCCAGTCTCCGCGTCACGTCTCGCTTTTGCGTATAGACCGCATAGATCTGGCAGCGGCGACCGCGCGCCAGCTCCGCTTGCACTTCTTCCACCAAGCGGCGCTCCTTCGCGTAGACGTGCTCCTCACTCAAATCCTGTGTTTCCGCAATGAGGAATCTCTCTCTCTGCTGCGTCTCCGGGTCATATTCCCAGCCGTACAGATTCCCTAGGCGGAACGGCCGGTCTGGATATAGCAGCAAGGCGTTCAACGCCACGCTCATCACCGACTGATTTCCGCGGTGCTCCTTCAGCGCAGTTTTCACGCTCTCCTCAAGTTCCTTGTAGGCTTCCTTCAAGGGAGGATCCATCTCCACGCTAACGACTTCTTCCCGATAGGACGGCAGCGCCTCCGAGATGTCTTCGAGCGAAATGAACGCTCCGAGGCTCATGAGAAAGCGGCCAAAGAGCAGCGGCGAGGCACCAGGGCGCCGACGAACGCGCTTGGTTACGCGCGCTTCCGAACAAGCATTGTCCGCGGGCTCAATTACGGTGATCTTTTCTAGCAGACCGTAAGTCTCGGTGAAGGTGCGCACGCCGGCTTCGCCGTACTCGAATCCCTCTTTGACCATCTTGGCCGGTTCAACGCGGAACAGAATGTTGAAGACCTCGTCGGCGTAGCCGCCAAGCAGTGTTCCCGTCAGCACCACAGTGCGTTGCGCGCAAGCCGCCAGCGTCCCGAGTGCGTTTCCCTGAGCCGTATCTCCTTTCAACTCGTGTACCTCATCTGCGATGGCGTAGTCGAAGAAATCCGGCATGTACCGCCCGATGAAATCGACGGGAGCGAAGCGCCGGGTCTTCGTCCCGTCCGCCTGCCACAACGCGCTGTACAACGCTCGCCGCAATTTTGCGGACTCGTCACCGTTCTGGGCACCTAGAATCTCGCTCAGCTTGGCCTTCCTGAAATCGGCTGACAGCAATCTCTCGCCATCCTCACCCAAGTAGATCGGGCAGCCGGTGTCGGAATTAACGACGCTCCCCTGGTATCGCCCGCAGCGGGCGTGCCCGTATGCATGCCGCCAGAAGTAGCTGAGCTTCCCGCGCTCACGCCCCACAATGAACAGAGCAGGAAATCCGCAAATGGAATCCCACCGCTGGCGAACTGTGCAAGCCATTTTCCGCAACCGCAACTCGGTCAGTGTTGTGCGCAGCCCTTCCCGCACGATTCTGCCATGGCGCAGCCTGACTTCGTTGACTCCCGCATGACCTGCAGAACTCGTCGGAGTACGCAGTCCGTCGATGAAGAAGACGCGCACGCGAGGCAAAGTTAGAAATGCTTCTCGCGCCCACTTCTCGACCAACTGGGGCGGTACCATGGCCAGAGCGGTGAAAGGCTTGTGGTCGCTGTGCACGTGGACAGCGCCGAGCGAAATTAGTGTCTTGCCCGTCCCGCACTCCGCGATTACCGCTGCGCCCCGTGCTTCATTCCAGCGCTTTACCACACCCATCATCGCGAGCGTCTGTGCCGGGAAAGGCTTGCGGAGGAGTTGCCTAGTGAGCGGCGAAGCTGCGTCATCAAACCCGTGCAGTGGCGGGTAGGTCTGAAGAATCCGCTCACCCAGCTCGGGGGCCCACGCGCGCAAATATGTTGCGATCGAGTCGATTTCCTTCGGTAATGGCATAGTGTTTTCCTCACGATTCTTCGGATCGACGCAAGAAAGCGGTGGATAGAAAGAGTTTCAGACGGTGGCAGAGGGGAGGGCCGACGCAATAACGTCCCTCTGAATTTCGGCGGTTGTTACATAAATGTCCGTGCGCCGCACGAGCGCGGAAAACGCGATGCCACCATCGCGCACGACCATCTGAGAACACTCCACAGCCGCAATGTGGCTCTCCGAAACACGAAAATCCAGTGGGGCTATCACTGTCTCCTTGGTATCAACTTCAAGGCTATTGAGAATCTCCTCCAATGCTGCGGTCGGCTCGTCAATCTCGCCCGGCTCGACTGGAGCCACTGCCCCGGGACTGAAATACTCCGGCGAAGAGTCCCAGTAATACGTCTCGTACAGGGCAGGATCGAGGGCCTTTTGTTCGCTCAGGACATTGATGCGCCGCAGCATGAGCTTCGCAAGTTCCTGACTGATTTCAACGGCTGCATAATCGCATCCGGTGCTGTAATCGGGGTTGCTGCTCCACACTTTCAGAACGACTCGCATCATCGCCTCCTTCATTCGGCGTGCCCAGCCGCATCATGTGTGATTCGCGGGCTTTCACTTTGCTGCAAATTCGAATGCGCCAGGAAAGTGCGCGGCAACTTCCAGGAGATCGAGCCGTTCTCTTCTGGTATTCGGATGAGACGCTCTCTCAGGGCTCTGCCAATCCATTTGAGAAACGTTTGCTTATTTCCTTTGACCAGAACGGGCGAACATGCGAGCCCTCGCAATGGGGAAATCGACTTTCGTTGATTGAGTTCGCGCATGAACCACGGCGCCCACTCCGGCACCACAGGCAAACCATATCGATACGCAACGCGATAAAGCACAAATACCGGATCGTCGTCGCACAAAATAGTACGCGTGCCCTCTCGATCCACGCCTGGTTTCGTCTTGGCTAATTCGGCAGACACAGCTACTAGGTGTCTGGCTGGACGCTTCCTGCCCGGAGTCGCAACGCTGCCGCGAAAGCATTGTGCTTCGGGACCAAGACAAGCAGCGATGGTCGGGTGGCCCGGTAGTTGAATCTGGAACAAAGCTCCCTCGACTACCGCCGCCCACACGGCGCCGATCTCAGCATCTCCCCCCACCGTAGAGATCAAATGGGCGCTGGCCTGGCCTTGTTTATCCTTCGGGCTTTCTAGCACCACTCGGTCAACGTAAGCCCGAACGCGGGTGGTCGTGTCCTTCGTGCGTTTGGTAAACTCCAGCGTTCCAAAGCGCTCGTGAGCGTTTTGCATTCCCGTTTCCTCCAGACATTTGGTTGCTTGGCATTCACGCTCTGCGGGCGATAGGGTATTGCCATGCGGCAACCCAAACTCTTATTTTCAATCGGTGATTTGGATTTCAACAGGACTTACCGGCGGCCGAAGATGGTGTGACGAATCGCGCGTACCGTTCTTGGCAAGGCTCACGGATCTACGCGAGGAGATGCGGCGTTACAAGGCCGAGGAACTCGCGCGACGTAATGACCTTGGTCTTCTTCCAAAACCTCGGAAAGTGCCGCGTGTTTCCAGTCACCAGATAATCCGCACGAGCCGCATCGGCGCACTCAAGGAATATGTTATCGCCCGGATCGCTCGTCACCTGAAGGCGCCCCGCCGGAGTAATCGTGTGGGCGCGTCTTTTGATGATTTGCAGCAGTTGATGCCGGAGACCTTTTCGGATCTGGAGTTCCGGGCGCGATAACACATTCCGATATTCCGAAAGAATAGCTGTCGAGACGTACAGCCGCGCCGGTTTGCTGATTGCAAGCAGCAGCACCGTGGGTTGTAGTCCGTCGGGTTTCAGTGCGGCAGAGACAACAATGTTCGTGTCAACGACGAGTCGAAGCGGAATCATCACCGCTTCGTTTTCTTCGCGCGAGATGCCCGGACAATCCTGTCAATCTGCTGCGAACTGAGGTTGTCCGTGCCCTTTGCCTTTGATTCTTCCCCGACGATCCTGAGCACGTCCGGCTCCGGGGCCGCGAGCCGCACATAATCCCGGATACTGAGCAGCACCGCGCGGGGAGTTCCCCGCTTCTCGATAACGAGGGAACGCCGTTCCTCCTCCACTCGCCGCAGCAGCTTGCCAAAATGGGTACGCGCGCGGAGGGCGGAGACGACGATGCTGTCGTTTTTAGCTGTTCTCGGCACTGAATCAACTCTCCACTTCGATTATACGAACTGTACAGTTAGTTTTGCAACTGTTTTTCCACTATCTGCGCGATGAGCCAATCACTTTGTGGAAGCGCGGGAGGTATTCTGGCCCTTGGGTTTGAAGTCGCCCGATGGCGCGCTTGGCCTTCCAAGCGCAGCATTCTTGATCGTGGCTACAGCGGCTGAATACACCATCCAGTATTTCCTGGCGTCGTCCACCTCTGAGTCCCGGATAACGCCGCCGGATTCCACTCGTACCGCGGGATAGTTGCTCTCATGCAGGGCTTCGGAGTAGTGCCATGTCTTACCGTCCGAAACAATGAGGTGGTCGCCGAAAGCATCAGGACATGAGCCGTTGCACACCAAGAAGGGAATGCCCGTCAGTGCGGTCAGCTCATCGTAGTTACCGTTGTTGGCTTCCTCATTCACCATCACGACTGCACCTGGGATTTCATTGCCGTCCGCCGATAGCGCCTTCGACTCTTCGAGTCGGTAACCCATTTTCGCGAAGACATCTCTATCTCGCTCGGCGCAAACAAGAGTTGAGTAACACCGGTCACCCATGATTTTGTCTCCTTCCACCAGCGGATGAGCTATTTCAGGTTGGCAATCTCTCCTGTGCAGAACACCAGTGTCAGTTCGTTCGAGAATCGCTTTTTCTCTCGAATGACGGTCTTCCCGTCTTCTTCCTCTTCAGACTTATCCGTGAGTTTGTCAGGCCTTTTCCCAAGGATTGAACACTGCAACACCGATGCCCGCTACGTCCTTCGTGTTGCGCGTGACGAATGTCAGGTTATGCTGAAGGGCAGTCGCCGCAAGAAGCCCATCAATTACGGGGAGCAGAACCTTTTTAGAGCGTGCCTGTGCGGCCAGGTAGCCCCACCGATCCGCCACCTCCGCATCAATTGGTAGAATCCGGCCAGCGAACCGATTTCGGAGTTCTGTACCCAGCCAGGCTTCTAGTGCGGTCCGACGTTTCGCGGGAGGCAAACTCGCAATGCCCTTGCAAATTTCCCCCAGAGTTAAAATGCTCAAATGCAGCAAGACCTCATCCGTGGCTTCGACCCACTGGACAACATGCGGGTCCGGGCGGTGACCGATCAACTCGGAGATGACATTTGTATCGAGCAGAAAACCGCTCATAGCTTAACCTCGCGGCCGAGGTCCCCACTGCGTTCCAAACGTAACCCAAGGCCGGCCAGAGGGCTCTCGGCAAAAAAACGGACGAGACTCTTCGGCTGTTTCGCGCGGTGAATGAGCTGGTCGAATTCTTCGGCCGGCAAAACAACGACGCCCTCTTTTCCCTGGCGCGTCACCAATTGCGGGCCTTCGCTTCGTGCCTTCCGGAAAAGCTCACTGAAACGTGCCTTTGCCGCCTGCAGTTGCCACGTTTGGGATACGCCGTTCCTTCCGGACCCGGGCCTCTTTCGAATCGTTGGCATTGGCTCTCTCCCTTTTTCATTTAGACTAGTCTGACTAGTTTATTGTATCACGGTTTTTGAGCGCCGGACAACGAAGTGTTTAGGGTTGCTCGTCCCGTGTGCCCGTCGTTGGTGTTGCAAAGTCACTCATGGGGACTGCGCAGGCGCAGCGTGTTCCTTCGAGAATGCCGTCCTAATTTCTTTAGCCACGCAGCCTCTTCTCCGGCCAAGGAAAGACTCAGGTTGAGAAAGGGACTCAAGTAACGCACCACACCAAGTGCCGCAAGCCCCCCTATTTCAGTGTTGCGATTTCTCCGGTGCAGAAGACCAACGTCAGTTCGTTCGAGAACCGCTCCTTTTCTCGAATGACGGTCTTCCCGTCTTCTTCCTCTTCCGATTTGTCCACCAGTTTGACCGACTGCCAGTGCGCGATGTGGCGCGTTTCACCGTCCCCGAAGATCCCGTTGAGCATTCCAGCCGTGCAAAGCAGCCCGACATGGCCGCCGTGCAAGGGCGTGAGTGGCCGGCCGCTGACATCCGACTGCTGCGCAATCAGAACAGCCGAGGCCTGCCGGTAAGCAGACGACCTTGGGAGAAGGTCTTCTATTTGGTCCAAGGGCAACCCCCGATAAACCATCCGCACTGCCTCTCCCGGTGGAACCGCGTACAGATGGTCTGGCTCCGCGGGTAAGGGCGAGAGTCTCTCTGGGTCTGTTGCCAGAGATTCGAACCGCATTCGGGCGCGCGTGATTTCACTGTCCTGAAGTCGGTCCCTTTCGGCCCGCGTGCGTCGCACTCCCATCACAACGACCTGCTTGTATTTTACGCTCTCGGGTTCCGTGAGTCGGTGGACGCGAACTTCGCGGAATTGATGCGCTAGGATCTGGCTACAATCGTGGATGTAGCGCCCGGGGATGACCATCACTAAGACCCCGCCGCGCTTCAGCCACCGATACACATGCTCGAGGAACAGCCGTTCCATGCGCTGCGATCTTTCCTCCCCGATCTCGAAGTCGTAAGGCGGGTTCAAATAAACCAGTGAGAAAGATTCCACCGGGCACTGCACGTCGAAGCAGTTCCCATGAATCACCTCGCTCCCCTTCGCCCGCGCCTGTTCGGCGCGGCCAGCTTCTAATTCGATGCCGTACCGCAACACACTCACGGCTGAGGTGATTTCCCCGAACGCGACACCATCCCCGATGCAAGGGTCGAGCGCGCAACAATGTTTGTCCGCGAATGCCAAGAATCTACAGATCCGCTCCGCCTCCGGAAGCGGTAATGGGTAAAAACCGAGCCGGGTCCGTCCGGCAAGCCTCATTTCGCCCTCCAGAACAACTCAAATTCTTGCTTGGAAGATTTCCACAATACGCCATTCCGAGTCTCCCTCTAAATGTGAGCAGGGCAGGGAGTTACAGAGAGGCAGCCCACTAATTTGGCAGGACGCTCGGCTGGTGCTAGAGTCCGCGGCGAAATGGGCGTCGCCATCCACTTCAGCCCCAACGACCGACCGAATGCGTGCCAGCGGAAAATCCTTAAGACCAATCCGAAGGGTGCCAAGACGGAGTGCGTTTTTGCTGATGGCAGTTCCATCCTGGTCTCAAATTTCTTGGCGTCCTTTATTCGCGCCGACGACGAAGTGCTTGTTTCTTTGGAGCTCGAAGCAGCCGGCGTGGGCACACAGATCTACATTCGCCATACAAATCCCAAGGAAAGAAGGCGGGACACCTTTCAAACCGAAATCAGCTACGCCGCACAACCCCGAAAGGACAAGCGGAACAATCTTTTCGTTTCCGCGGAAGTCTTGAACCCCCGGCTTGGGATCTCAGCCATCTACCTGCCGAGCGGAACATTGAGGGAATATTTCTATGTGGGCAATCGCCACCATGCCTGGGACTGGCAACCCTCTTTGTACGACCTCTTGCAGGTCAACCATAACGCATCCCCGGCGGAGCTCCGCCTCGGCTTCAAACTCCGCACGCTTGAATTGCGCACGGCTCAAGCACGCCACAGCAATCTTGCGGCATTGGAGCGCGCCTTCAACATTCTCGCGCATCCAGAACTGCGAGCTTGCTACGACGCTCTCCTGGATGATCCCGCGTCCCCCACGCTCTTCCCCTACGGCGGATTTGGTTCTCTGCTTGTTGCGGGCGATATCTCACGGGACGGATCGACGTTTTACGCGGCGCGCATCCTGTCGTTTCTGCCCGAGCAGAAGTTCAAACACCTCGGAGCGCCCTTGCGAAAGGTCGTGTTTTACAACGATCACGCAATCTACCGGGACTCACGGCGTAAACTGGAAGTGCTCTTCGACCAAGCCTCCTTGCCCTTGTTGTGGGATTCCAATTGGAACCAGTGGAAGCACCTGCTGGGCACTAAGATCGGCGTCAAGGCGACCTTTATTCAGAGCGGCAAATATCACCATCGTGCGGGCGCATGGCATCTGGTGAAGTGGGAAACCGCGCTGCCTAGCCGCATCGAAGTCGCGCTTCCCGCAAACATTGCTGAACAGATCGCCGATGCTCGCAAGACCCACCACCGCTTCGGTGAGTTTGCGGAGGCACTTGACCTGATTCGCGCGCGCATCGAGTCTGCGCCGGTTGAAAGAGCCGATTTGCAAAAGCTTTGCGCCGGGTTAGGCGTGCCTGGCGATTTCGACATCGCGCTAATTACCTGGAAGCCGGACTACGACGCCTTTATTACAAGCAGCTCTGCAAGCGTGCTCGTCGCCTTTATCTGTTCCGGTCCGAGTACATCTTCGATCTTGAGACGGCGGTAATCGTGGAGACGCCTCAACTCGGCCACGCGACCTACCTGTTCTCGAAACCCCTCAACATGACCGAGTTTCTCGCCATCTACGGAAGTGTCATGAAAGACGACATTCGCCATAACCGGGACAACGTGGCTGAAAGGCTCGGCTTTTTGGGCCGCCTCATCCACGGCCACGACCCGCGGGCCTGGATGAAAGAATTAAAAACGCGCCTCGGCGAACCTGTCGCCTATGCCGAGGCCTTTGATTGAAGCATTTAGAAGGGGGTTTTGGCGTACCGATGCTCGTGTTCTGCCCAGGGTCGCAGAAATGGCACGACTCAGATGATTAAAACCTGTCTCGAAGTGGGCGTCGAGTAGAAACTCCCCTCACATGCTGATTCGCATCAAACTTTCAGCCGCTGCCCATACATCCAACGTTCAGGCTTGATTTGTGTGAGCCAATCTTGAGCCGTCGGAATTCGTCCCAAGTCTTCCTTAACGTGCTGTTCTCCGATGTACCGCACGGGGATTTCCTTCCCCTCACTGTTGGTGATCGAGACGCCGAAGATCTCTTCACACAGGAAAATACCTTCCGCGTGATGACGAAGGGCACGGTGACGGAAGTCAGCAAGGAACGCCTTCGACTCATCAAACCAATTATGAATTGGCAGGTAGTCTTCGGGCTTACCGCCGAATCTCTTCGCGCTACTCTGCGCATGTTTCAACGGGTGTGCCACAGTCAGAATTCCTTGGTTTCGTAATTTATATCCGTAAAGTACCAGCCGTGCTCGTTGACAATTTTGCCCTCTACCGCATCGATGACGATCGTGCCCGTACCGCCGTCTCCGTCTCCCCAACTGCCATGTTCGGAATACAGAAACTCGTCGGCTAGATCGCAGATCTGTTCCTTGAGCTCGTCGGGAATTGCGAGTCCTTCCGGTTCGACATTGATCCCGTCGATAGAACCCTCGTCGCCCGACCCGCTGTAATTGACGGTGAGTTTTCTCACACCCAGCTCGTTCAATTTGGGGATAATAGTCTTCTTGAGTGTCGCGACCTGTTGAGGAGTGCTCTCGTTATCGAGAGGGGATTTTCCTTCTTCAGCCATTCTGTTGGCTCCTTTCTAAGGAATTACGCTTGACCACGAGGGAAGCGCCTATCGGCATGTTGGTCTGGGCCGCCCGTCAGCGGTGCTTCCTGCTCAGCTGGTCTTCTTCCTCGACCGTCAACTTCCGAAGCTTGAAGCCCAAACCACCGCTCCAAATCTTTCCCTTCGGATCCTCGATTCTCAGCGGACGCAGGCTGACAACTTTGACGTAGATCTCCTTCTCACCAAAGGTGTCCGCATCGAGCTGCTCCCCACTGATGGCGCAGATCTCGCCCAAGGCAAAAACAGGCGCATACTTCCTCGCCCACACCAATGATTTCCGCACCAGCCGAGTCTCCTCTTCTTCGAACCAGTCATACAGATCTCTAAATTCGCTTGTCGTTAGAGTCGTTTTGCACGACTTCACTCGGAGATGCACCTGACTCTCCTTGATTTCTTTCTTCGTCATCCACAGCTTGACCGTCCCCAGCTTCAACACGTGCATGGTTTCACCTCGCAAAGCTGCCGCCGATTTTCAGCATGAATTTCGGACCAAGAGAGGCGTGCCGATGGCGTGCGAAGAGGCCGTTCCGACTCGCGACTCCCGTCGGTATGGTTTACCGCCATGGCCAGAACTACCGATTCGCGCCAAGCCAGCCCCCTCGGGGGGAGGCGACGAAATGTCAGTCAGACATCATGGAATTGGCTCACAAAAAGGGAGGTCGCGGATACGGAGGCGAGGTTGGTGGACCATTTTCCGACGTCACGCTGTAAGTTTATTCGATCCAACAAGGTATTGCAGTCTACGCCGATGGACAGGTATTAAGCCGCCCCCGACCATCCGCACGTCAAGTGCTCGCCTGAATTGACAGCACGTCCGCTCGGCCTAAGATTGCCCTTGTCATGGATGTGCGTGTGTGACCCGCCTCTAATTGAGGGACTGAGGCAATTCGGGAGGACTCATACAGGGAATGAATTCGGCGTCCCCGGCCGTACCGCGAGTGGCCCGAATCTTCCATTTCTGGTTATGAGGTAGCTATCGAGATTCGGGGGGTATCGAGCCCGGATGAACAACGGCAGGGATTCAGCGAGGAAGGGGCGGGCAGACGATCCGACAGTCCTTGCCTGCGTGGTTTTCCAAACGCGAGACCCCGAGCAACTCGTTCAGATGCTGCGGCAAGCACTGACGGGAATTGCCGATCATTTCCCGGCAGCGCCGTCGGCGCCTCCGACACTTCCGCTTCAAAGAGATTCCGACGATCCGTGGTTTAAGCACGCGGCGGCCGCCGAATATCTCGAGATCTCGAAAAGCACTCTCTATCAGTACGCCTGCCAACAAAAGATTGAGTGCCGCAAGTTAGGTGGCCGTCTTGAATATCGGCGATCAACTCTCGATCAGTTCAAAGACCGACAAATCCGTCCTGCCCACCGCTGGTTTTCTCGGCGGAGTATAATGCCAGCGGCGCTCGGCTCCGGCAAGTGAGAGGAGTGCCAGTGGGACTATACAAAAGGAAAGACTCACGGTTCTGGTGGATGGGCTCTACGGCGAAGGGTGAACAAAGGTGCGAGTCGACCAAAACCTCCAGCAAAGATCTCGCAAACAAAATCTGGAAGAAACGCGAAGGCGAGATCGCGCTGGGTCGGTTCCAGGTCGGTTGGCCTGGCGAGCGAATGACCTTCGGAGAGTTATCCGAAGCGTTTTTCCGCTCGCACAGTTCAACGCTTTCTCCAAAAAGCCAGATCAATCACCAAATGTTTTTGAAGAATCTGCGAGCGTATTTTGGGGACCGCAAATTGACGGAGATCGATGAGCGGAGCGTCGTGGAGTATCGCAATCATCGGCATCGCCAGCCGTTGAGGCGAGACCCAAAACGAACAGTGAAAGGGGCTACGGTCAACCGGGAACTGGCGTGTCTGCACTGCATCTTCCAGTTCGCGCTCAAGCGGAAGTACATCGGCGAGAATCCGACATCCGGTGTGAAGCATTTCGATGAGCGCCACGAGAGGCCATCCAAGAGAATGCTCACGGTTGAAGACGAACATCGGATTCTTGCGGCGGCACCACCCCACCTCCGAGTGGCGATTGTGTTGCTGGTTCAGACCGGTGGTCGAACATACAGTGAGGGGCTATCGCTTAGGTGGGACCAAGTGGATCTCGTACACGGCGTGATTCACCTTAGCGGGAGTCTAAAGACTGCTGATTCGGCTCAACCGCTACCGTTGAGCCGGTTGGCTTGCGATGTTCTCAAGGAGTGGAAGAAGGAACAAGGCTCGGAGAGCCTGTACGTGTTTCCGAGCCCGCACAATCCGGACAAACCAATACGGAGTGTCAGGCGAGCATGGCGCACAGCTCTGAACAAAGCTGGCGTATCGTATTTCCCGATTTACAATCTGCGTCACGTATTCTGCACGCGCCTCAGTTGGGTCGCGCCAGACGCCGTGGTGCAACGGGCGATGCGGCACAGCAGTCCAGAAACGAAACGCTACTATCAACTTGGAATGGTTGACCAAGTTCGTGAGGGCATCGAACAAGCCAACAAAAAAGCCTATCAAGGACAGAAGTTACTACGTTTTTACTACGGTGCCTCCAAAGCAGAGAAAGAAGCTGCCGAGGCGTCCGTAAGTAGTTAAGATAGAAGGAGAAACACGACGCGCCCGTAGCTCAGTTGGAAAGAGCGTCTGCCTTCTAAGCAGAGGGTCGCCAGTTCGAGTCTGGCCGGGCGCGCCATCTCATTGAACTGAATTGGGTAAGAAGAATCGCTCTTTTGTCGCAGTTCGCCCACGCATACTGAAGCGCTCAGCCCGAACGATAAATCTCTTGGGTGCGGATCCCACGTAGAAGAACGGATAGCACGTCACCAGAGTCAAAGAATCGCGGCTGGTTGGGTATAGCACTTGAACGTCGTCCGGGCCTACGATTTTAGTGGACACAACTCGATAGTGATCCTCTCCATGCAGCGTGGTGAGTGCTATCACGTCGTCCTTGTGGATTAACCGCAGCGGCCGGAAAAATGTGTTCCGGTGTCCAGCGATCCCGACATTACCTGGCTCTCCCGGCAGCGCCGTACCCGGTATATGGCCAACCGCCAGCTTCAGATCGCCATACTCGACTCCCTCCACAACCATGGTCGAGATGCCGAGCCTGGAGACGGAGAGCTTTGCAATAACCGCTCCTTCGACCGGAGCCGGTTGCTCGACCTTTGTAGTCGATTCGGGCCGCGCGTCCTTTTTTTCGTAAACCGCTTTCGTTTGTAGCTCCTGGGCAAAACGGTGTGCTTCCTCGCGCTGAAACAGACGCGCATTTACGGACACGCTCGCCCAGTAGCTTAACGCCACTATTCCGATCACCGCGAACACGAGTTGCCCGGCCCTCACGAGGCCGTTGCCGATCTTCGTCGGGAACACGACTTTCAGCGCACACCTCCCTGGGAGCCTGCCGCCGTTGTCTTCCGCTCCGGCGAAGCAATGTAACCAGCTCTCGTGCGCACGAGTAACTTAGCGCCATGAGGGCCGGTCGCGGTCACCTTGATCGTCCGGTAGCTGCCATCGAGCGTTTCATTTGTGGGGGCATAGCCGATCGTGTATTGATTGCGGATATCCTCGGCAATTCCTTTACAGATCTTGACAACCGCACTTGTCTGCTCCGGGATGAATGCTTCGCCTCCCGTGGCGCAGGCGATTTGTTTCAGCACGCGAGGATTACGGTCCGTATCGTACTCGTCGAAGAGGCCGATCGTATAGATTGTGACGTCGGAGCGACCGGCGGTCTGCAGAACCTGCTTCAGGGTGTGCTTGCTTGCATTGTCTCCACCGTCGCTGATCACGATCAGCCCTTTCTTGTCCCGACTGGCCTTTTGAAGATGCGTGAGTGCGGTCTCAATGGCGTCATATAATGCCGTCTCGCCTCTGGCCGGCACACCCATTAGTGCTGCACTCAGCTCCGACGGCTTAGCTGAGAAGAGCTCCGTATCGGGCAGCCCGAACGTCACGTTCTCGTTGAAGTTCACGACAAACATTTCATCCACCGGGTTACTCGATCGCACAAAGGCCAAAGCCGCTGCAGCTACATCCGATTGCTTTCGCTGCATGCTGCCGCTGTTGTCTACTACAAGGCCAACGGCGATCGGCACATCTTCATGCTGAAACAGCTCGATCCTTTGTAACTGATTATCTTCATAAACCCGGAAATCCTGCTTCTGAAGTCCGGACACGAACCGGCCTTCCCGATCACGGACGGTAGCATGCAGCACCACCATTTCGGAAGTGACCGAAATCGTAGCGGCGGACTTCTCCTTATTCAGTGCCAAAGGCGCAGTACCTTGTTGGTTTACATCAGCCTGTACGGCAATCGGTAAGGAGAAGAGCGAGAGAGCGAGAAACACTGCGAATCTCCGCTCTCCCGCCCGAACATGTCCTCCCATTGCATTCATTCCGAATCTGGCTCCTGCCGTCGGTGTGACGACTGCGACGAGTCAACACTCCTACTACTGGGTTTTTGCGGCGGCGAATCGCAGAACGGCGGCCATTCCGAGTGACAGCAGGCCGACGAGGGCGATCAGCGGCAGCTGGCTTGCCGTCTTCGGCAATTTCTTGGGCAGTCTGGCCGACGGCGGGGGAGTCGCGAAGACTTCGGCGATCGCCACTTCTTCGGTCGGCTTTTCAGCCATAAGAGGAGCCGTCTTCATGGCCATAACGCTTGGCTCTTTCATGGTGGTAGCAGGCTTCGTCGTATTGGCGGCAAGCTCGTCCGGCATGGACGCTACGGGTGTGTTGTTTGCCTTCGCCAACTGAAGCGCCCTAGTCTTCGGATAAACAAACTCCTGTCCGTAGTTGTCGCCCGGATAGAACCATGCCTTTACAGCTTCTGGAGAGTTGGCGGCGCATTCATCGAATGTGATCACCGTTTTCCCGGTGGGTTTCATGCGGTAGTCGGGGATCGCGAGAAAAGTGCCATAGAGATGCCTTTGGTCCTTGCTGAAGACTTGAACGATGTTTCGGTCCGATTCCGAATCCGCCAGTTTGAATACGTAAGTTCCTGCCGGTAACACCTTGCCGGGAATCTCCACCGGACCACTGAAGGTAAAGATTGTCTTCTGGTTCCACTCGTCAGCCTTCGCCTGCGGCAGCATCGCGCCGAGCATGCAAAGACCAGCGAGAACCATCATTTTTGTCATTCTTCCAATTTCTTTTGCATTCATTTCAAGTATCTCCTTTGATTAGATTTGCAACTCTAAAGCGGAGTTCCTTCCTACGAGCCTATGTGCAGCTGGAATTTCCGATTACAAAAGATCCCGCCTACCTTGTTTCCTTGGGCAAACGCACCTTGAGCAGACTGTGCCTGATGTCTGCTGAGACCTGGGACGTGTCTATCGGCGTGGGCAAATCGAAGGAATGGACAAAAGAATGAACACTCCTCAATGGTTCATCCGATGTGGCGGATCGCGAGTATCCTGATGGATTGTGGCCGCAAATCATCAAGCATCGAGGTTCCGCGCTTACTCGCAGGTATTCTGGAGAGTAGCCAGCCACGTCGGCGACTATAATGAAGGCATCACCAGAATCCGATTGCTCGACGTGGACCGTTTGAAGTAGTTCTGATTCGGCTTGATACCAATCGTCCCAATCGTGACCGTGGACGTTGCCGCGGCTTTCAAAAATCTCGTAAGCCCGTCGCGCTACTGGTTTCAGGGCGAGTCGTATGAAGTTGTGAAGCTCATCTGAAGTGACGATTATCCCATCGGTAGTTTTCTTCACCTGTGATCGTGTTGCCGCTACTGATTGCTGTCTCATTCCTCAAGTTCCATTTCCGCTCCAGAAATTATGACCAGGTAGTTGTACGAGCTGATGTGAGAGTCTAAAGACGCGCTGGTCTCAAACGCTGGCGGCAACCTTGCCTCAATAGCAGGGTTCCCTCTCAAAGAAAGCAATTTCGATGCCCCAGCACACACGCCCCAGCGGCATCTGCAAACCCATTCTTTTCAAGCAGGTTTCAATTGATGATGTAGAGGATACTCAGATTGACTATCCATACCGCTCGCAAAGGCGTTCGCTTTAGTCACATCTCCTGTTCGCTATCTTCACATTCCAGAACCGTGTCCCAGGCACCACTTTCCAATCGAGCGTTTCGTACCGAGTGGCGCGCACGAGTCCTGCAGCCTCCAACTCCAACATTTGATTGTTTGTTGTGCTACGGAGCTGCGCAAGCCCTGTTTCCCGCGGCTTCGGCGCCGGCTTGCTCTGTGCAATAACTGTGCAGAATTCCTAGCTTTTCCATCGATTGCGGTTAGCTTTAAGCGAAAAGCAGATGCCTGGATTTGGTGGAAACACTGATAGTTACAAATATTCGATGGAGTTGTTGGAGCCCAAAGCCGCGCTTAGAAGCTACGCAATACAAAACTCTAAGTGCCGCTTCTGGTGTCGCTTACGAGCAAGCGCGTCATTTATCTCGCCCTTGAACTGGACCGAACTTGGACTGAAAACTTTGGGGTGAACCCCTGCGATGGCACCGTCTCTTGTGAGCATGGATGGCGTTGCCTGGCCAACTGTTGCCGACCACCCGGAAGTGGGCCTGACCAGTCAAAACAAGCGCGTTTCCCGGTACTGATTCGCACGGCCGCTTAGGTTTCATCACTTTTTGCGTTTATGTACTCTCGCTCTCGTTCCCGCAGGCGCTTTCCTCTTCAATTTGATCTGATTGTAATCAACGGCGGCACGAACGAGATTTTTTAGAGCACGCTCATTAATCTTATCGCCCCCGAAAAAATCGATCGATCGCCACGTGTTGCCTCCGAGGCCCGCATTGAAGAGCTTGTCAGGATCTGGGAGGCTCGCCCCGTGGGAAAAGGTAAGCTTCACCTTATCTTTGTGCGCGTTGCCGACCGCGATCATTCCGTCGTGAGACCACACTGGGCTTCCCATCCACTTCCATTCCTCGATTATCTCCCGGTCGGCCTCAAGGATGGTCTTGCGGACGCTGGCGAGCGTCTTCCCGCGCCAGTCTGTGAGTCCTGCGATCAGCTGGTCAATACGTTCCGATGGATTCATTGGATCTTTATGCCTCCAATTCTTGTGCCGTTTTCGTTCTCTTCGAAAGAAGTCGTCGAACAACGTGGCCTTTCCACATCCACAATCCTGAAATCAGCAATACGGGGAAAAAGACATACCGAATAGACCAAGCGTAGTTCGGAGTATCCGTCGGCGAATCATAAATGTAACCGATTATCGGAATGCCAAAGATAATGTGAATCCACCGAAAAATCGAACGTTTGGTGGCCTCTTTCATGATTAATTTGTCCTCCCTTTCTGAGACGGCCCGTCGGGCGTCTCGATACCGAACTGCTTGGCGTACTCCACGTGCAGCCGCTGCCAGCCGAACTTCATGGCCTCGGGGCCGACGATGCGTCCAATCGGCTCACCCGCGAGGAGCCGCTCAAGGACATCGAAACAAATGTGCCACCCGGCAGCACCCATTGCGATAAAGCGGTGACCGATGTTAGTCCACAGCGTGAGGCGCGTGCCGCCAACAATGGGTTCGAGTTCCCACCGCATCTCAAAGTCACCCCACTTGTACTCAAGCACCCTGGGAGCATCGGCTCGCGTCACTTTTGTTTCGGTCACGTGTGGCGCGGGTACTCCCACCGTGGTGAGCTTCACCGTGTTTCCCACTGTACCCAAGCTTCCATCGGCGTCGAAGGGAGCCCACTCGTGCAGGTGCCCCGGGTCGGTTAGCGCCTGCCAGACTTTTTCCGGCGAGTGGCGCAGTTCCCTGACGAGAATGAGCGTCCACTTCTCTCCGTCCTTTCGTATCTGCGCCGCGCTGGCCGGGCCCGGTGCGTACTGCTCGCGATAGGTCAACTTGTTCTCCTTAGCGTGAATAGCGTGCCAGCTGTGTGAGCTGAATCAGGTTGTCGCAGGTGTCCTTCAGCATCGCAATAATCGAGGCAGTCACGTCGGTGGGCGGCATCGTGAACTCGGCGCCGCGAGCCTTGATCCGCTCGTAATCGCCCTTGATGTCGTCAGTGAAGAACATTGCGGCGGGCTGGCCCTGTTGAAACATCGCCTGCTGATACGCTTTGGCCGCAGGGTTGTTATTCAGCGCCAGCTGCAGCTCGGTGCCTTCCGGCTCCTCGGGCGAGGCAACCGTCAGCCAGCGATATGGGCCCTGACTGAAATCGGTCTTCTTGGTAAAGCCCAGTACCTCCGTATAGAAGCGCAGGGCCTTGTTCTGGTCATCCACATGAACACTGGTTAATTTGATTTTCATTTTTTTTCTCCTTTGTCATGTTCGCGGTTTGAGCCACGTCGTATTTTCCCTGTCTTGTTTTTTGTTGGTGACGAGCGTTCCATTCGGTCGAGGTGGCGTTCGAGAGCATCCACGTGATCGGACCAGAACCGACGGAACCGAGCCAGCCAGGCATCCAGCTCCTGAAACGGTTCTGGTTTCAGCCGGTAGAGACGGCGCTGTGCGTCCACGGTGGACTCCACGAAACCGGCTTCGCGCAGCACTCGCAGGTGCTTTGACACGGTCGGCTGCGTCATACGAAGCTGGCGCTCAATCTCTCCGACTGACTGTTGTGACGAGACCAGGAGGCTCAGTATCGCGCGGCGGTTCGGCTCCGCAATGATTTCGAAAGATTCCATTCTCTTGATATACTCCACAGAGCATATACGTGTCAAGGTATATTTAGGCAGGGCCAGAGGCAACGGTTTCAGTCGGCGTGCGGGGCAGTAGCTTTTGTACCCGGAAGTCGGCTTGTAGGAAGTGATCTCCGCGCTTGGCATCGATCTTGGAGCAACTGCAAGTATCACATATTGAGGTGTCGCGACACCCGCACGCCTCGTTCCCATGACCCTCTGCTTAGAAGGTGCGCCGTACAAAAATCTAAGTGCCGCTTCTGGGATCGCTTACGAGGAAGCGCGTCATTTATCTCGTCCTTGAATTGGACCGACATTGGACTGAATAGCCAGAGGTTGAAGCTCCGGCTGCCGGAGTTGAGTGGCGATAGAGCGTCTGCCTTCCAAGCAGAGGGTCGCCAGTTCGAGTCTGGCCGGGCGCGCCACTTACTCCTTCTCTATCCATCACTTACACGCGGTCATTTCTTGCTCGTTCCCGGCGGCAGGCTGACCGTCATAAAAACGTAATACTTTGCCCTTGCCGTAGACCTTCTCATTTGCCTTTTCCAGGTTTTGCCGCACCTGCTCCACCATCCCCAGTTGATAGTGGCGCTTGGTTTCAGGACTCGAATGACGCATCGCGCGCTGCACAACTGCGTCAGGCGCAACCCAACTGAGGCGCGTGCAGAACACATGCCTCAAATGGTAGATCGGAAAGTGAGCTACTCCCGCGTTCTTTAGCGTCGTCTTCCAAGCCGTCTTAACCGTGGTGATCGGCTGGTCGGGTTTGACCGGACTCGGAAAAAGAAAGGGGCTCTTGTCTCCCTGTTCCTTCTTCCAACTGAGAAGAACATCGTGTGCAAGCCCGGTCAGGGGTACAGGCTCGGATGAGCCTTCTGTTTTGGTTTTCCCTCCGAAAAAAATCACGTTGTGATCGAGATCGATTTGATCCCAACGTAGGGAGAAACCTTCGGTGTAGGTGCGGCCACCCGTTTGCGCCAACAGTACGATTGCCACTCTCAGATACGACGGGGCGTTTTCCAGAATGCGTTGCTCATCTTCCAAACTGAGCATGCGCTTCGCTGGGCGTTCCCGGCGCTCATCGAATGGCCTTACACGACTGGCGGGGTTCTCGGAGATATACTTGCGCTGGATTGCAAAATTGAGCATGCAGCGTAAGTAGGCCATCTCGCGATTGACGGTGGCTCCTTTGACTTTGCGGGTTGGATTCTTCCTTGAGGGTTGCGCCTTGCGGTGATTCCGGTAATCCGTGACCCACTTGGCATCGATATCTGCCAGCGAGCGGTCGCCGAAGAATTTCCGCATGTTTTCAAGGAAGTCTCGTACGTTGGTCTGTGTGCTCGCAGCAAGAGTCGGGACGTGTGCGCTTTCAAATTCTTTGCACAGTCCCGTGAATGACATTCTCTCCCCCTGCTGGCCCACTTTGAACATCTGCATCGCAATTTCACCCTCGCGCTTATTCAGTATCTTGTTGGCGAGGGCTTTGCTACTGCATTTGGTTGACTCGAAATACTGCTCGCCTTTCCAGGTGTAACTCATCCACCAAAAACGCGAGTCCGTCCTTCGATACAGTCCCACTAGCGCTCCTCTCACTTGCCGGAGTGAAGCGCTGGCGGGATTATACCGCCAGATCGAAGCGGAAGACGAGCGGGACGTATCTGTTTCTGTTTAAGTCTTTCAAGTGTGGACTGACGGTATTCGAGGCGTCCCGCAATTTTCCGGAACTCAATCCTCTCCTGGGACGCATAGCGATACAGGGTACTTATAGAGACGCCTAGGAATTTCGCCGCTTCGACATGAGGCAGCCAGGAATCCGAGGGCTCGGGTCTCAGGAAACGGTCGGGTTTTGCGAGGGCGTCAAGATCCTGGGACACGGGTGAATTCGTCGCTAGGTTGCAGAGGAGGCCAGCGAGAACTTCGTCATCTTCGGGTAGAAGTAGAACACATGCTACAAGACGCGGACCGTCGCCATTCGCACTGTGTTGTTGCGTGAGCTTTTGATTTTGACCTTCATTTTCGAGTCCCTGCGAATGGATTTCTGTTGTGCGATTCATGGTTCCTCCGGCTTGGGGCGATCTCGGGGATCCATTACCCCGATCCTCGGTCCGGGCTTACGCCGCGTTTCGTCCAATGATCCCCTGGACAGAACACCCGCGTCCTTCTGAATCGCATTCAGCATACTATATGTATAGCACCATGAAAAGTGTTTTTTAAGTGCGCTCGCCAATATTAGCGGTGCGTCATTCATCGGCTAACATCTCCCTCAGAGTGTCTCTGTTTTTGTTCGAGAGCTCTTTCGCCGCAGCGCGGATCAGCTTGTCGTAGCGCAACCTGGCGCGAACGCGCGCCGCTGGGAGCGCATCGTCTGGGGGTTCCACAACACAGGTAATGACGTACTTCAGGAGCACGTCCGTTATGGCGACCTGCGCCTCTACGAGCGTTTGAAGATGTTGCCCCTGCTTCGCCAGGTTCGCGAGTGTGGCTGCGATGCGCGCCTCAAACTGCGTTACGGATTCAGTGTCATCACCCCTGCGAATCTCGCGTTCGCAAGCGGCGAGGATAAATGCCTGTTCGGATCGGAAGCCCCGGTCCTTCGACGCTTTCCGCACTCGCTCTCGGAATTCCTTGTTCGGAAACAACAAACTCCGCTCAATTCTGGGTTTTGCCATATATTTCCTTCCATTTAGACTGTCGAAGAGTCGAGAAACGCGGAAGAATCTGCGATGGCACATTTGTGCCACATTTGGAGCAAAAGCCGCCACATCCCTTCCCTCTGAAAAATAAGAACTTGCCTGTAAAAACACGCGCAGCGTCGCCACAACCCTTTATGTTCCAATACCTGTGTCGCTCACCTATGATCCGCCTCCATTTCATGCATGTTGTCCCCACCGCTGTTGAAGAGTGTTGACTTCTGTCGACTTGCGCCGACTTTTGCTGAGAAGTGTTGACCCGCGTTGAGATTTGGGGACTTCTGACGACTTTTGTTGATTTCTGTTGACTCAGAACCTTTTCATGGGTTACATCAGTACGTCATGCTGCTATATGTACAGCAGCGTGAGAAGGCGTGTCAATGCAAAAAGACTACCGCCCCTGTCTGGAAAAACTGGCCGGCGCTCCCCCGAAGAGAAAAGCCGCGCTCATTCGATCTCTTCTACCGGGGATAGAAGCGGCACTGCACTCAGGGCAGAGTTTTAAAGATATTTGGGAAGCATTGCGAAACGAAGGCTTGCAGATGACCTATCACGTTTTTCACATGACCGTCTGGCGCGCGAGAAAAACTAGAAGTTATCTCATAAACACATTCAAGCCGCTGAGCGGTTGAAACTTATGGCAAAGAGCGTAAATCGAGAACATGGACCTTACCGACGCCCAGTGGACGGTTCTCGAACCGTTGTTTCGTCCCAAA
>Ga0207416_1001054_pt1 | contig 39843 bp, 29 predicted proteins | sample PaiPotPPM11metaG_FD_184107 | JGI IMG/M metagenome (GOLD analysis project Ga0207416, IMG submission 184107) | Iron sulfur acid spring bacterial and archeal communities from Banff, Canada, to study Microbial Dark Matter (Phase II) - Paint Pots PPM... ...
AGGGACTCCAGGAGTTTAAACTATCCCAGGTATGGTATACTCAGGAGAGAAAAGACTCTTGGAGGAAAGAAGATGGAACTGACCAAGGAAGTCAAAGCCTTGCTGTTGAACACAGCCAAGGATCTCAAAGGGAGTGCACTGCGCATGTTCATGGCTCGTACCGTTCAAGCATTGGGCAAAGGAGGCCAGAGACGTGCCGAACGTGAACTGGGGTGGAATCGTGTAACCATTCGCAAAGGGATGCATGAAGTCGAGAGCGGGATCGTCTGTGTTGATGCCTTCTCCTGGCGTGGACGCAAGCGCAGCGAAGAGCACCTGCCCAACTTGCTCATCGATCTGCAAGCCCTTGTGGATAGCCAAAGTCAGGCCGACCCGCAGTTTCGCACCAATCGACTCTATACCCGGCTGACAGCGGCAGAAGTTCGCGCTCAATTGATCGCCAAGTTCGGCTACACAGATGAGGAGTTGCCGACCGCAGAGACCATTGGCACCAAACTCAACGAGTTAAACTACTATCCCAAGAAAGTGGCCAAGACTGAGCCTCAAAAAAAATTCCAGAAACCGATGCCATCTTTGACCACATGAAACAGGTCAATGAGGCCGCCGATGAGGATGCAGAGACCTTACGGATCTCGATGGATGCCAAAGCCACCGTCAAGATTGGCCCTTTTTCACGTCGAGGGAAGAGTCGAGTAAAGATCAAAGCCGCCGATCACGATTTTTCCGACAAGAACACACCCACCGTGACCCCGGTTGGCATTTTCCTGCCAGACTTGGATGAACTCTTTCTCTACGGGGTGGCCTCCAAAGTGACGAGTGACTGCTTGGTGGATCGACTGATTCAATGGTGGGAGACGATCAAAGACCGCTTCCCTGATGTGAAGACATTGGTCATCAATCTGGATAATGGTCCTGAAAACCAGAGTCATCGCACTCAGTTCATGAAACGCATGGTGGATTTTGCTCAGGAGTATCACCTCCATGTGCGTTTAGCCTATTATCCCCCCTATCACAGCAAATATAATCCCGTTGAACGCTGTTGGGGAGCTTTAGAAGGCCACTGGAATGGCTCCTTACTTGACTCAATCGATGCCGTGATCCAGTATGCCCGTTCTATGACCTGGAAAGGGGCTCATCCTATCGTCGAATTGGTGACGACTGTCTATCAGACTGGAGCTAAGCTCACCAAGCAAGCGATGGATGCACTAGAAACCCAGTTTGAACGATTGCCACACTTGGACAAGTGGTTCGTCGATATCAGGGACCCCTCTAGCTCTCCGGGATAATTAATAAAACTGGAGTCCCTTACAACACGTCAATGACGCAGTGTTACGCAGGCAATCCTGGCACGGTTCGTCCCGCTGCTGTGAAGACAGGGACAACCAATGATTTCAAAGATAGCTGGACGGTGGGGTACACACCCGATGGGGATGTCATAGGAGTCTGGACCGGCAACGACGACAACTCAGCGATGGTCGATGTCACCGGCATTATGGGGGCGGCACCCATCTGGCACCACGCCATGCTCCTGGCTGAGCAGGGACGCCCGATCCAGGATTTTCCAGGTCCTCCCAGCGGAGTTGCCAAGAAGACCGTGCACTATCCTGGGCTCACAACGACAGACTGGTACCTGCAGAACTGAGACGCTCTGTTCCATTTCTCACACGTTTTGCATCATCTGTAGAAGTTGACATACTTGAGAAGATAGAAACAGCAAGCATGGAACTCCTCATGATGATGCAAGCGTTCCTAAATCAGCTTGCCACCTCCTTTTACTCCTCTTTCGTACATGATTCATCTCCCTTATCTGTACTATACTGACCATGTGACATGTTGAGGCTTCCAGGACAAGCTCTACACTGTCTGTCTTCACATATGTTGATCAGGTGAGCATGCAGATGAACTTCGCCACCTTTCTCCCAGTTTGAAAACGAGCGATAACATCTTCTCAAGAGCGCAATATACCGCAAGCGTCCTCCATAACAACCTGTGACAGATGCTTGAACAATAGACCCTATTCCGGTTCGGAGAGAGTGAGCTTAGAGACCAATACGCAGGAAGCTTCTGCCCTCACCACGACACCAACCGGAATAGAGTCTAATGCTCTCTGAACTGGGGCAATCTCATCTCACGAAACCTCTTTTGTGTCATCTGGCTCGAAGACATGGACCGCTTCATCTGGTATACATAGAACGACTGATAATCCAACCGCGATGTGCAGGTCGCGATGTAGCCAGCGAGGCACAGATATCACCAACTCTGCTTGCGTTTGAGAAGCGAGGCGCACGGTCACCATGTGAAGCGTGCCTTGCCACTGGTCACGTATGATGCATCCCGCAACAGAGGTGCCAGCACGTTTCGCAGACTCAGCAGATGTACTTTCTCCAGTGAACGAGATTTCATCAACACGTAGACCTATCTCAACAGGTTGTCTAAGGCTCACTTTCCGCTCAGACGGCACGAGAGCATACAGGACGAGGTCTGCAACCTCAATGGTTACTCGCCGTTCCCGTGCCGAAACTTGCTCAAGCGCACAGATGTGGCCAGCCCAGCAGACCTCCATCTGAACGAGATCCGCGACTTGGCGCGTACGCGGCGTGCGAAAAATCTCTTCCGGTGATCCTATTTGCAAGACACGGCCCTGGTACATGACCACCACCGTCTCGGCTAGTGCCTGGACATCCAGGGCATCGTGCGTGACAAGCACCAGAGGTACCTGGAATTGTTTATGAAAACGCCGAATCTCCTCCCGCAAGATCGTACGCACGGGTGCCTCAAGTGCACTCCACGGTTCGTCGAGCAGGAGGAGGTGCGGCTCGGTAGCCAGAGCGCGTGCCAGAGCCACACGCTGCTGCTGTCCTCCGGAAAGGTATCTGGGCCATAGCTGCTCCAGACCCTCCAATTGCATGGAGCAAAGAAGCTCTGCAATCTGCTTTTTTGCTTCTCTCCCCTGTTTTCTCTGACCAAAAGCGATATTCTGGACGACATTCAGATGGGGAAAGAGCGCGTAGTTTTGCGGCACGTAGCCGACTCGTCGCCTCTGTGGGGGCAGAAAGATGCCCGCTTCGCTGTCATGCCAGACCGTCCCACCTTGGATAATGCGTGCATGATCTAGTGGAAACAGGCCTGCGATAGCCTGAAGTGTGACACTTTTGCCAGCTCCCGACGGTCCAAAAAGGACGATCCGGCCTGTAGAAGTATGGAAGGTAGCATTCAATAGAAAATGTGGCAAACGCCGTTGAATCGCAACAGAGAGAATCACCTCTGCTGGCGGTTCTGCACTTGGTGAATCAGCCATCGAATACACCACTACTGCTTCCTCGCTGATGTGCTTGGCCTGCTGAACAAGACATGGAAGGGCCGTTGTTGACCGCGTCGTTCAATCAGCAAGACCAGTCCAATCACAATCACACTGACACCAAGCGACAGCAAGGCAAGTGGGAGCGTGCTCGGCACGCCCAATCCACTCAACTGGACGTAAACATAGACCGGGAGGGTATAAGGGTGATAGGCCATAACAACCGTCGCTCCGAATTCGCCCAGAGCACGCACCCACGCCAGGATCAGCCCAGCAAGAATACCGCGCCAGGCAAGCGGGAGACTGATCCTCCAGAATACACCCCAGCGGCTTTGCCCCAGCGTCATACCAACCTGCTCCAGGGTAAGATCGATGGACTCGAATGCGGTGCGTGCAGCAACAATCAGGAACGGAGCAGAGATGAAAATCTGCGCAATGACGATCCCAGCTAAACTATCATCGATCTCCCATCCCAGCGTCGTGAGCGGTCCGCCAATCAGGCTATAGGGTCCATAGAGAAGGAGTAGCAGAATGCCACTCACTACCGGGGGAAAGGCCAGGGGCAGGTAGATAATCAGAGAGATCAATCCCTTCCCAGGAAAAGGAAAGCGTGCCAGCACATAAGCCAGCGGAATGCCGAAGAGGCCAATACAACAGGTTGAAATGGACGCACTCGTCATCGAAGTCTCAAGTGCGCCAATGGCGTTGGGATCGCTAAGGGCTGCTGGTACCTGCGTCCAGGGCAAAAATCCCAAAAAGGAAAGGATCGGTCCCAGCAGATAGCAGAGCAAGCAGAGGCTCAGTAGCCAGAACAGAAGATCCCACCTTTCGCGATGCGGAGACACAATCCTCTCAGCTGTCCTCTGCGGGTTTCTTGACACGAATCAACGATCTCCTTCGCTCTGAATAAATATTTGTAGCGATTGAGGCACGTCTTTTGCTGTCCCTGAGATCGTGAACGGCGTGGACAGGAGTCCATTCTTTAGGAGAATGGATTGTCCCTGAGGCGAGAGAAGAAATGTGGCAAAGGCGACCGATCCCGCCATATCCTGTGAGGTGCGAGGAATCGTAATGGTAAACACGATTGGGCTGCCCTTGCTCATCTGCTTCGTCTGCGGGTTCGTCCATTGAGCTGTTGTATACGTCGCTGCCAGCGAAGGGTTGCCCAGGTTGATCTGGTCAGGCAAGGTGAGAAACGGGATGTGTGCCGCCTTCGCCTCGTTGATATAGAAGAAACCAGCATCCAGTTGCCCAGTGCCCAGCCGTGCGACCAGTTCTTCTTCGGGGAAGATCTGGCTCACATTCTCATCAGCTCCCAGTATCTTCTGATCTAAGCCTGACTGGTTATAGTAGTGCTCGGCCAGTTGGCACAGGTACAGCGTTGCCTGTCCCTTTGGGTCAAGCAGCGGATCGGTGCGCCCCAGGTGCAGCCCTGGCTCTTCCAACACCTGATACCACAGCTTGCTCCCATGTGCTACCGCTTGGAAATCTGTGGAGAAATGGCTCTGAGGATTGTAGCCAATGACCATCTCAGAGCGTGCAAAGTTCATGTACCAGGAAACGTAGTTCCCATTCGTTGTCCCCATGAGTTCTTTGTTCACCACCGGGGCGGCGCTGATAAAAATATCTGGGCGATGGAGATGACCTTTGATCTCGTTGGCGAGTGCAAGCGAGCCCTTCGCCTCACCCTCGAATGTATAGTCGGTGCTCGCTTTAAATGCTGGCGCGATCCGGTTTTCCATGATGCTCTCCAGCGAGGCAGCATACATCACCTGGACCGTTCCCCCACCCTTGAGCGTCGGCGTGGAGAGGGGAAAAGACGTGGTGGACGAACCGCAGGCGCTGACGAGCAACGAAAACAAGGATACAAGAGACACAAGGGAAATCGTCAGAGAAAGCGGCCGATGTGGAGAAGTTTGCGTCTGTTTCACTGAATTGCTCCTTAAAATGGGCCAATGCCCAGACCATGCAAGATCATCTCCAGAGCGGCTATTGCAATGACGGGCAAGAAGATGAAACGCAAGACCCTGTTGCTCAGGTGTACCAGCAAACGAGCGCCTATCAGAGCGCCAAGCAAGATTCCTAATGCTACAGGAGCAGCGACCAACGGCGGCATATCCCCACGCGAGAAGTAGATGCCCGCGCTGGCAGCGGCAGTGACCCCGATCATAAAATTCGATGTGGTTGTACTGACTTTCATCGGTAAGCGCATCAATGTATCAAGCGCGAGGACTTTAAATGTTCCACTGCCAATCCCCAGCAGCCCTGAAATGATCCCCGCGACATACATCATTGCGAGACCGAAGGGAGTGCGCGTGACCTGATAAGGCACCTCTTTTCCCAAACGAGTCTCTGGATAGCTTCCTGAGAGACTGAGCCAATTGGCCCAGCGATCATTTTTCACGCCCTGTGGTAACTCTTCTCCTAGTTTGAAAACGAGTGGAGCGACAGAGATCAGCAGGATGGTCCCAAAGATGACTGCGAGCAGCCCTGGAGCAAGCAGCCCTGCCAGAAAAGCACCACACATGGCTCCCGTGGTAGTGGCAAGTTCCAGGAACATGCCCACGCGCAGATTGGTCAGTCGGTCACGGACATAGGCAGCAGCAGCCCCACTGGAAGTGGCAATGACAGAAATAATACTTGCCCCGATGGCAAAAGCAATTGGTAGGCGAAAGGCCAGCGTGAGCATCGGAACAATAAGCACGCCACCACCGAGTCCGACGAGCGATCCAAGCACACCCGCTAGAATCGCGCCACCGAAAATGAAGAGAACGATGCCCACCGAAAAGTGAAGAGTGGTTAGAACTGGGTGACCAGCGTTCGTCGGGCTCTTTCCTCCAAGAAACAGGCTGAGGAGCAGAATCGCAAGTACAATGAGGGTGATGACGACGTAGCGACGATCTCGCTCAAAGGCAAAGATCAAGATGGATGCGGCAACACGCACAATGGGAGTCGCAATCAAGAGCAGGAGTCCAAGGGTAATCACCGCTTGTGGGTGGAGCGTTAATAATCCCTCACCCACTTGGCTGAGCGTTTCAGGAAAAGCCAACATCCGCTGAGGGGAAAATCCTCCTGGTCGCAATGGCAACAACACGAGACCGAGCAGGATGATGGCTGCGCTGAGCATGACACCACCTTGCAAGATCCATCCGATACTGCTGGTCGCCACGGTCTCCGGGTGGGAAAGTGAGGCACGGGGCTGCTCGTGTTGGTTTTTCGCTCTCCTGTCAGGTGCTTCAATGGAAAGAGGCCAAGATCCTTGATTCTTCACTGTTTGCTCCTTTGATAAAACGAAGTGCTCTTCTTCTATTTCTCCTACCCAATAGTCTAAAGCATTTGAATGTATTCTTCCAATATATAATTTTGATAGTATTCATAACTATTTAGCATGGTGAGAAAGAATCCTCTCTCTCGTTGAACTCCCTTGTTCCTCCATCCCACGATTCGTTCGTCCCTCTTGCATATTCCCCCGATCAGTACTATCCTACAGAAGAGACGATCCGGAAATATTCGGAAAGTGTTCTCAAGAGGAGTTCTCAATGCCACATTTCCTTCTTGCAGATCTGATCAATTGGGGGTGGCTGCGCATCGGCCCACCCAACATCTATATCAATATCAACCCGGTCATTTTCCAGATGGGGCCGCTGGCAGTGCGCTGGTATGGTCTGATGTACGTTGTGGGTATTCTCGTTGGATTGCTCGTCATCCAAGGGTATACCGCACGTAAGGGCATTACCCAGGATGCCCTCTATCGCACACTTTGGTGGTGTATCGCTGCTGGTCTCATCGGTGGAAGACTCTACTTTGTGATTCAGCAACCCGACCTTGTTGAGGGCTACCTCCTGCAGCCCTGGCGTATTCTGGCGACGTGGGAAGGCGGCATGGCCTTCTATGGGGCCATCTTCCTCATCATTCCAATGCTCTACTGGCGTGCCCGCGTCGAGCATTTTAACCCTCTGGTGTTTATCGACGCTGCAGTGCTGCTCGGAGCGGCAGGACAGATCTTTGGGCGGATTGGCAATCTGATCAACGGCGACATTATCGGGTACCAAAGCACGCTGCCCTGGTCTACCGTCTATATCAACCCCAAGAGTTGGGCTTGTAGTGTTTCTGTACACCTTCCGACCTGTAACGTGCCCGTACAACCTGCTGCTGGCTATGAATTACTGAGCAACCTTGTCGTGCTCGCCGTTATGCTCTCTCTGGCAAGGCATGTCACACGACCTGGCCTCCTCATGCTCGTTTATCTGTTTAGCTATAGTATTTCACAATTTCTCCTCTTCTTTGTGCGTGACAATGCTATCGAGGCACCCTTCGGTCTCAACTGGGGCCTCAAGCAGGCACAATGGACCTCACTGGTTGTTTTCGTTGTGCTGTTCCCGATCACCTTCTGGATATTACACACTTCGAAACCCGTACCTGCGGGAGAAATGGCCGCGACCTATGGGATTCCTCAACCCTCCAGTGAGGAGCACCAGCAAGAAATTACTGGAAATGATGAAGTAATAGCAGAGAAAGGTAAAGAAGTTCTAGATTTAGAACAGGATTCGGCAGCGGTGCCAGAAAATACTGAAGTCGCTCCGAAACTGGATCAGGATGGATAGAACTCCACGAGGATCGTGCTGGCGAATTGTTTGTCCAAGCTCATTCCATTCTGAACCTCACGCTCAAGACCAGTACACATTTAGGTTTTGCTAGCAGTATCCTTGCGGGGGAAACTCATGAGGCCGCCTCCAAAGGGATGCGAAAGTGCACCTCTTTGTCCCTCTTTCCCTCTGGAGGAATGTCTCTCCTTCTGCTATCATCTCAACAGAGTATGACGCGAACTCGCCCTGATATCGAGTGAAGCGGGACAGCACCTCTCCTGTTCTCTGTCAGTCACAAGAGGAGTAACAAGCAAGGGTCTCTGTGCTCCTCACAACAAACGTGCGCGTAAATGGATGAGGTATAACCACTGAGAGAGAAAACCTCTGTTGGAGGTGGGTAGAGCGTGCTGGCTTGAGTTCTCGCTCTCATAGATATCTTGTCCTCCCAGGACTTTCTTGCCAAGAAGCGAAGCCGTTCCTCTGAGGATAGACGTCTGGTTCTGGTTGGTCACTGGGGGACCAATCATCAAGGGATTTTCGATGCTCCTTTGAAGGAGAAGTGAGTCTGTCTTATGATGGTTCGATACAAGAGAAGCTTTGCTCGTCGCTTCTTTCTCTCTGCAGTTCCTCTTGCCATCTGTCTGGTATTGCTCTTCCCACTGCCCAGCCAAGCACATCCCATCTTATTGTCGTCTGATCCCGTCAATGGTGCCGTGTTGTCCAAGGCTCCTTCACAGGTCCGTATGGAGTTTAGCGAAATCCTGGTTCCGACCTTTAGCACTGCTGCTGTTGTCAATGCGGCCAATCAGCGCGTTGATCGACACAATGCTCATGTTTTGTCCACAAACTCACGCGAAATGGATATTTCTCTCAAGCCGAACTTACCCTCGGACGTCTATGTGGTTGTCTGGCAAGCGCAATCGGCAGGTGATGGCCATGTGCTGCGCAGCTCCTTTCTCTTCAAAGTGGCAGCAGCCGATGGCAGCATCCCTTCATTGAAGGGACCATATCCTGGACAAAATGTGCTGGGTGAAGACAATACCACCTTGGGACTCTATACAGGTCAGGTGGATGCCCTTACCCTTTTCACTTTCGCTATGGTCACCATGGTCGACTTGAGCATGGTCTTCTGGGTCGGAGCACAACTCTGGCACTGCTTTGTCTTACAACCCTTCGATGCTGACTCTACGGTGCGACAGGCCATCGATCGCAGCGCAGCACAAGGCTTTCAGCTTTTCCTTTCCATTCCCATAATACTAGAAGCCTTCATGGCCAATCTGGGCATCCTTATAGGACAGGGATTAGTCCTGACCGGCGGGAATCTCCTCCAGGTCTTTCCCCTCTTTGGTCAAATGATGTCCGACGGCCGCTTTGGAATATTCTGGACGATGCGTGAAATCATTCTCCTGTTGGCTTTTGTACTTGCTGTATACACCTCCCAGTCCCGCAAACGCTCGCCCACGATAGATGAGATGATCTCCTGGATAAACTTGGCGCTGGGACTCGCCCTCCTAACGGCTCAGACCATCTCCGGGCACGCAGCTGCTACGAGCGATACGATCCTGACATACAGCGTCATGGCAAATTGGCTGCACTTGCTGGCCGCATCCCTTTGGGTTGGCGGAATGTTCTACCTCTCGGTGGTCTATCTGCCAGTACTCAAAAGGAAATCGCTCGCCCAGCGCACACAAGCTCTGCTTACGACGTTGTCCTCTTTTTCGCCTCTGGCAATAACTGGTGTCGTCATTATGGCAGTCACCGGTCCCTTCAATGCCACTGTCCATTTGAACAGCCTGAACCAATTGGTGACGACTCTCTACGGACGAGCCTTGCTCGTCAAGGTCGGGTGTGTCGGAGCCTTGCTGGTGACCAGTGCAATCCATGTTCGGTTCTTGCGTCCGCGCCTGAAAAAAACCTTTGATGCATACCAGGGAGCCCTCGCAAAGGCAGCCCGTGATGCCCGGGAGAGCAAAGCTGCTGAGGAGATCGAAGGTCCTCAAGCTCCTGAAGGCCCCAAAGATCTTGAAAAGGCTGTGTATTCCAGATCGCAGGACATTCACCAGCTTGAGAAAGACGTCGCGAGACAGACCAAGCAACTGACCAGAGTGCTCCGTTGGGAGCCACTGCTTGGCGTCGCAGTGCTCATCTGCACTGGATTGATGAATGTCTTTGGTGGGACTCTCCAACCAATACCAGCATCACAAAATTCAGGCGTCATACCACAAATTCAGGCGTCACCTACCCAGTCGGGAAAGTCGCTCAAGACAGTTGCCATAACGACGGATCTTCAATTCACGCTGATCCTCACCGTTGCCCCGGACTCCCCAGGCACAAATGTCTTCACCATTCAGGTTCTGGACGGCTATAGTAAGCAGGTAACTAATGTGGCCATCTCTCTTTCTCTCAGCACGGACACGAGCGCGACATCGGAAGTGGTCAATTTCCAGCCAGACGGCGAAGGTGGATTTACTGCCCAAGCAAATCTCTCTACTGGTGGTTACTGGACAGTGGGTTTGCAAGTGCGTGCACCAGATAACACCTTGCACAAAGCCTCGACCATCATATCCTTGTAAGATGCTGTGTGAAAAGAGCAACTCGATCCCCTCTCCAAGCGGCTTGATGTATGCTGGGATGAAGGAGGCAGGGATGTCCCTTACCAGTGACTCATCCACGAGTTTACTCACAACGGTTGCTCATACGCTAGGTGCGATTGGTTACATAACGATGCTCACTCCGACAGTGAAAGCTCTGCGCCTCAATCTTTCACGGGTAGGTTATTTGAAAAGAGAGCAAGCTAGGAGACAGATCAATCTGCTAAGATGAAAGATCAAGAAGACTTCATCACAGGAGAAAGGTCATGTCTCACCTGGCCCCATTATCCCAATGGGAAAAAACCGTGTCAAGCAATCTGCCCCACTTGAGTCGTCCCCAAGCCTCTGTGCTGGCATTATGGAGCTATGGAATGGTCCTAGCGAAATCGTGTGGGATGACCAGCGTAGCAGCATTGCTCGCCGACTTGCTTGAGTGCTCCTATGGCACCATGCGTCAGCGCTTGCGCGATAGGAACCATTAGTGATGCACAGGAGTCAGAAATGAAAGCATTACAAGAGCTATGGCCGGACGTTCCTCACCAAGTGTGTCAATTTCATGTATTACGTGAAGCAAGCAGGCCAGCATATGAGGAAGATCGAAAAATAAACACAGCTATGCGTAAAAGTATACAACCCAAGGTGAACAGTGTTCGGAAGCAAATAAAGATCCATATGCAAAAGGGACAGAAGACAGCGGAAGAAATTGAACAGCTTGATATTTTAGGTGATTATGCATTGGGGATACAAGCAGCGCTCAACATGGATGGAACGTTACCTTTCAAGTATGCGGGGTTAGCAGCAAAGGAGGTATTAGACGAGTTAGCGAACAGTTTGAACGAACTGGAAGAAAAGGGGGGCCTGTAAGTTCCGTGTGTCAGCAGAAATTGAATCGTCTCAAGCAAATAATCAAGGAGCGTGAGAATTGGCGAGAACAATTCGAAGAAGTGGAGAGCATGCGGCAATGGATTTTAGATGCTGAATCTCTCTTGAACGGCAGTAGGTCCGAGCAGTATGAGCCAGCTTTGAGTGCATCACCATGTATCACCAATGAACAGATAGGTCTGCAATTTGATCGTTGGATAGCAGAATTAGCAAAAAAAGTGACAGAAGGCACAGTAAGTCAGAAAAAACGCGAGTATCTGGAACACTTTCTGCACGTCATCTCCAATGCCAGACCCTATTTGATCCAATGTTATGATCAGAAAGGTTTTCCCAGAACGAACAATGAGACGGAAGGAAGCATTCAAAAACTGAAAACGAGATATCGGCGTATAAGTGGGAGAAAGAACTGGAATGCCTATCTCATTAAATACGGAAGATGTGTCGCTTTCTACGATTGGTGGAGCAAAAATTCTAGTAGGTGGAAACAATTTCAAAAACGAGCGAGACATGTAAATACAGAACAGTGGAAAGAAGCAAGAAAAGAAACAACATCGGCACAAAGTGAGCAACTCAAGCGATTTCGCTTTCGTCACAAGCGCGAGAAAATCATTCCTACCCTGGAGAATCGCTGGGCCGCTGCTGCTTCCTCTGCATCCTATGTTCAGACGGCTACCTTGCACTGACGGCTTTTTTTCACAACTCTGGTGGTCAATGACACCAAAACTGCAATGGGACAATGCAAAGAACATGAGATCATCAGGCCTTCCCATACGAAGGAAGAAAATCATGTCGATGTATCCACAACAGATGAGGAACCATTCCAGCAGAAACAGTGCGGATTATCCCAAAGGAATCGAAGCCGATGCGATTGCGTGATGCTTTAGCAGAGCTGTATCAGAATCACCAACGTCTATTTCGAGCTCAAAAACACGTCCGAATGTCTAAAGAACCTGACAGAACAAGGTGGCAAGCCCATCGAGAAGGGTACTTATTCCCTTACCAAGCCCCTTCTCTTCACCAAGGTTGCACTTGAGCAAGGCAATCAAGGAATCTTCTCTCTGAGGGTCAAGCTCAAACCTCTCTGAGAGTGGAAAGAACTCTCTGACGAGGAACACCCCAGTTCTTGTTCAGCAGCTGGTTATTCTCCTTGTGCTCACTCGGTCGACGACCATAAATAACTCCGACGTTTATGCTCGCAGCCGAATTGTGTAGTTCCAGGCCGGGTGAAACGTATCTCCCTGGATATTGATGGTCATATGTCGGAGTTATTTATGGTTGTGCACTCGTCTTATTTGGTGAAGAGTTCTTCATGAAAGAGTCATTCGAGAGATTGGGGGCAGCCGGTCCATGCAAGGCTCACTCACGTCCATTGAACGCTTTTGTTCCTCGTCTCCACGGGAGTTTTTAAGGAAGAATGAGATCAGACGAGATAGAGAAATATTTAACTGACTTAGGGACAGAACTCCAACAGCGAGGAATCAGCAAGCCTGTGCGCCTAATGCTTATAGGAGGAGCCTATATGCTCCTTGTGGCTCATGCCCCTCGGAGCACCAATGACATCGACGTCTTCTGGCTTGAAGCAGATGCCTTTCAACGAACACTCAACCCGTTACGCGAGAGTGTGCAGGCGATCACAGCAAGATATGCTCTCAATCCAGACTGGTTCAATTATGTGGCACAGATGCTGATGTACGATGAGATTGTTATTCCTGATGGCAAGCTCTGGAAACGGTTTGGGCCCCTCCATATCCATGTTCCAAAGAAAGAGTACATTCTTGCCCTCAAAATCATCGCTGGACGGGAGAAAGACCTTGAAGATTGTGCTATACTACTGGCACAGACACCCATTCGGACACGCCAGCAAGCTCAACAGGTGCTCAACCAGTATATCCTTCCTGAGGGACAAGAGAAGAATGCTGAACAGATTGAAAACGCGCTTCGCCACCTTTTTGAAGAAAGAGAGCCATGATCCCTCCAACATCGTGAGGTCCACGCTCACCTCTGAAACCCTTCAGGCCATGGCGCAGGTCTATCACGAAAGGCAGCGAGAAGTGCCTGTCATGCCTGCAACCATTGAGACCATGGTGTGGGCTTACACGCAAATCTGCCAAGGAGAAGATCCGTGGACCGCTCTTGGCAACTTTACCAATGCATGGTATGGGTACGCCAAACACATGCGGGCCGATCTGGTGAGCGAACCGCTGACCAGACCAGAGCAGCAAACAGAACACACCCACCGATGGGCCGCCTTCTGTGCGGCTTCCGTTGAGTTCCTCTGTGAGCGCTATGGCATTGCTTGTCCCGATTGGGTCCATGATCCTTCCTATACCTTAGAAACTCCCTGGTGGCGCACAAGACAGGCAGACGATCCATCGATGAGAACACGCCTGCTCCACATGACCCCAGTACCCTTTGCACGTCGGAATATCTTTTGCAGTAACCGACTCTTTCAAAATAAGTATGAGGTCTATGAATGGATTCAGGAAGCCATAGATCAAGGCATGACCACTCCTGCTCAAATCCACCAGTATGCTCGTCAGAAAGAAATCAGCCTTCACGAAACATAACCAACCAGACAACCTAGCACGCAACAGCCAGAATTGCATGCTATGCTCCTGTTATGTTTCCATACTATAAGTATCATCTGATGCATCATGGTTATTCTCTTTCTCTCTTGTCAATAGATGCTTCTTATCCAGGCATATACCACACGGATTGAGAGCGTGTGGTGATTCTGGGACAATGACATGGGGATGCCGAAGAAGGGGTCCATCAACAGCATGGGCGATGCCATTGGCGGCTATGATACAATCCTCTTGAGACACATTGCTGACGAGCAAAGCCCGAGCGAGTGCATGCTGCTTGGGAACAGCAGTGACTCCTTGTGGAGTTGCTCATTGATCGCATGATCGTGACAGAGGAGCTATCATGAGTGAAATGATTGGGTTTATTGGCCTGGGCAATATGGGACAGGCTATGGCAAACAGCCTTCTCAAGGCAGGCTATCGCCTCACTGTTTTTAATCGGACCTTGAGCAAAGCCGATGTCCTGACGGCGAAAGGGGCTCGACTAGCGCACCAGCCCAGCGAGGTGGTCACCAAAGGTGGCATCGTGATAAGCATGGTGGCCAATGACCAGGTCTTGCAAGAGATCGTCGCTAGCCAGAGCTTTCTTGAGCATTTGGGATCAGGTGGCATCCACCTTTCTATGAGTACGGTCTCCCCTGAGACTTCGCGCAAGCTTGCACAGATTCATGCTCTCTACGGCAGTATCTACCTGGCAGCCCCTGTCTTCGGACGACCTGAAGCGGCTGCCAGCCAGCAACTCTGGATCTGTCTGGCAGGCCCACAGCGTGCGAAAGGGCGAGTCCAACCGGTCCTCAAGGCGCTGGGGCAGGGGATCTTCGACTTCGGTGAAGATCCAGGTGCAGCCAACATCGTCAAGCTCTGCGGCAATTTCTTGATCCTTTCCGCTATGGAGGCGATGGCTGAAGCCTTGGCTCTGGCGGAGAAGAGTGGTCTTGACCGTTCAGCTGTCATCGACATGCTTACCCACACCCTGTTCTCAACTCCCGTCTATGAGGGCTACGGCCAGATGATTGCCCACAAACGTCACACTCCCGCCGGATTTCGACAGGTATTAGGCTTCAAGGATATCAATCTGGTCAGAGACCTCGCGGACCAGCAGACCATGCCGATGCCTCTGGCAAGCTTGTTGCATGACCGCTTGCTGGCAGGCATGGCCAAAGGACGTGCTCAGATGGATTGGTCTGCCCTTTCCCTTGATGTGTTAGAGAATGCTGGCTTGCAGGTTCCAGATCCTCCACCTCTTCAGTAGGAGTGTGAGGCTCAATCCGATGGTGTTTTGGGAGAACAAGAAAAAAATACAGAAAGGGTGAGACTTGCGATCACATCGCATTTGGCTCATGGCGACCTCTTGCTCTGACGATCTTTTTCTGCTCTGAGCAGGCGCTGGCATTCCTCCATATCAAAGATCGGTGGGGCGGAACTGGTGCTGGTATCCATGCGCCAAGGCATGATGATATGTTCCTCGAAGACGCGACAGAGTTCCAGAGCCACGCCAGCAGGTATCCCCTCATTGAGAAGATGAGAAGACGAAGCAGAAGTTCCCTCATACGGGCAAGACCATGGTGGTATCCGCGACGATAGGACTCCTCAAGGGCCTGCTCTTGCTTCTGTTGACGAGATGATGTGCCTTTCTCCATCATTTTTTCTGCCTTGCTCCTTGCGTGTTTGATCCTTCATTGTACCACCTGAGCTTGACCAACGTTTGAGTCCCTCCAAAGGCGGGTCAACGTCATATGATCAATCCCTATGCCCATCTAAGCCCTCATCGAATTCAAGCATCTTCTGAAAATGTTGAATCTGTCTCTGTGCAAAATGCCGCACGCGGAAATTGTTATCCTGAAGCCATAGGGAAAGCTCTTCTATACGCTTGGTATGAAAATAGGATGGAGCAAACATCCCGAGGTTTGAAAGCGGCGTACTTACAATAGCGGCACCAATAGCGTCTAAGACAACTTTATTATTAGTGCGTATGATGAGTTCTCGGCTCAAATCATAGAAAACTTGACCGTCATTAAACCAACGCAAGAGACGTGCAGCAGCTTCTTGTTTTTTTGTATCACCAGATGTGACCCTTTCCATCAGTACACTGCACAACACCTCATCTAAGGTATGGGCAATCACTTTTAACACCTGCGGTGTCTCCCAAAAAAATTCCGCCTCGTTGCGGAGCATCCAATCGCAAATACGTTGTAGTACGTCTCGGTAAGTGTCACTGGTATGTATGCTTTCCAATGGCAGGGTAAATTGGAAAGGAATAGCACGATAGCGTTTATCTTTAAGCCGATGTTTGGCAGCATGAGCTATACGCTGCTCGAGAAAATCTATTACGAGCATTGGCCCGAATTGCCCCAAACGATTCATGCATTGCTGGGTAGCATGATCTAATTCTGGAAGTTGCTCAAAATTCTGGAAAATGTCAAGGTAGTCTTGTTTATTGGCTATAGTTATATCCCAACCATCATTTGTCATGTTCGGCTGAACTACAATATCTGCAATGCGTCGTAAAATTGCAGTATCCCCGCGAGCTGCAATTTCCTTGAGAAAGGATACTGCCAGTTCTGGCCGATATGGTGAGAATGAGGGAAGCAGCGATAGGATATCCCAGTCAAGCTGCGACGAACTCTTGGCAACGAGGGTAGAGAGTATATCCCATTCCTGTTTTTGCAGTTTGCCCCATTCTACATAGGCATAACTAAGCACAATACTACGTAACAGTGTCTCATCATCGCTGGAAACCCAGGAACTGGTATAGGTTGCTACCACATCCGGCCTACATCGGCGTAGCCCAATGAATATCCTGTGAAGATGTTTTTTAAGAGCCGAGTTGCCTGTTAATACTTTTTGTATCAGCAGATCCGCAAAATCAGGATGCTGTTCCCCCAACGTTTCTAACAGGAAGTCAAGCCAGTAAGTGTCACTATTCTGTCTCGCTTCATCCGCTTGCTCTGCTATGAAAGTAACATCATGAATTGCTTGCGTAATTGTTGCATCAGATAATTGCTCTACGTATTCTTCGATTTTTTGTCTACGTCGCTGTTCATGCGCTTTCCAATCGAAGCGGTCCTCTTCATTGTCGTTTCTGGAACGGCCAATGAGAAGACGAAAAAATTGATACAGGTTATGATCGTGTAATTGTTGTCGTATCTGTACGAAGTCCCTTCCCTGATACCCACCGAAAGAAGTCGCATGTGAAAGCCAGTCGGCTACTGCATCTAAGACAGGCAATTCGGCATCAGGTATGACTGTTTCAGACAAGAAACGCGCCGTTTTCATACAATCAGGCTGTAGCCATGTCTTGATTTCTGGTGAAATCTCGAGATCCGGTCTAGCATAGGGTATAGCTCCCCCCAGTGCTCGTACGATTTGAAGACGTTGTATGAGATGGATAGATAACGGATACATTTTATAGAGCAAATCTAAAGCCTGCTGGCGTATCCTTAGGAGCAGATCGTCCTTTCCTGGTACTCCCCATCTTATTCGAATGGTAGAAGGTTTCGTCGGATCAGCATCGCTTGTTTCCCAGAGCATACTCAGCATTGGCGAAATCAAAGCGATGCTGACATCTAGGTTGCCAACGAAGTCTTGTTCAATCCATGAGATGACGTGCTTCAAGAGGGTAAGCTGTACTGTATATGGTTTGTCTGGTGCCAATGCAGCAATACCGGCTAAAGTACGTTTGGCCTTGTCGCGTACAGCTATATAAGTATGCTCCGTGGGTCTGTATGTTGCAAGCTTGTGAAGATAAAGAACACTATCCTCTAAACCTTGTCCATAGATAGTCTTACGTAGGAGATCTATGACTTCGATGAGGACCATGTCATGACTCACTTCAAAGTTGCCCCAACCTGGATAGTGGGCAGATTCAGACGTCAATGCCGGACTATCAACGATATTGCTAACAATTGTGAGCATATCATCGGAGCGAGGATAAGCCATATCTTGGAGCAAAGTCAGTGCCTGTAATCTACCGGCGTTTCCCTCAGTTTTGATGGCCTGAGAGTATATATCCAGTAAATCTCCTAGTAGTGCACTGGCCTCCGACGAATCCCCTTTTATTTCGGCAGTTGCCAAGCGCTTCAGGATGTCTTTGGGTTTGAGTGTGATGAATGGTTCGATAATAACCTGATGATAATCAGCATGCTTTGCTTGCGGATCGAAAAAGTGACGAAATAGGATGTGATCTGCCAGGACCTCAGAAGCAATCGTAAGTATGGTTCCATAGCGCACCACTAATCCCGCTGTTTGCAGATTTGTTAGAATGCGCTCTTCTATAAGCGGTGCCAGACTGATCACTTGATGGACTTGCTCGACTAAAGTCTTATTATGCAGCTCAATCGAGCCTAATGCTGCAATCACATCAAGATAGCTTATATAATCTTCATAACGGCTTCCATCGGCTCTAGCAAGATCTTGTACCATATCATCAAGATAGTGAGTAAGTACTTGATCGTGCGTGAGTTCCAATAGTGACACATTGCGCTGAACAAGGCTGGCTGCAATAAAGGCGATGAGCGGATTCCCCTCTGCAATCCGTATGAGTGCATGGCGGACACGTTCGTCAACAATCGGGTTGGGTAATTGCTGTAAGAGGCTGTCTATATCGGCATTGTTAAGTGCACCAACCTCAATGAAGCTCAGGCGATCACTCCGCAATGGTGATAATTGGCTCATCACCATCTTTTTAAAAACCGGGCGTGTGACGAGAATAACAGTTACTTTCTTGGTGAAGTCGGGATTAACTAAAACCTCGCGCATATGCCGCAGAGGCAAAAAGCGATGTGCATCATCAATCACGAGTACAAGATGGCTCTCTCGATCTAGTGCAGCCATAGCATGCTCAACAGATTCTGCCTCAGTGCGAAGGAACCAGACCTTGGTTCTTGATGGAACGTAATCTGGTAAGGAGAGCAATAGACGAGTCTTACCAATACCGCCTGGTCCATTGAGTACAAGTATCTGTGCGTCTCCAGCCAGTTCCTGTCTAAACTTTTCAAGGAGGAATTCACGGCCTACCAGCACTTCATGGTGTCCAATCAGAGCCTCCCGTTCCACTCGTTTCGAGAATTGCTCTGGCGTAAGTAGGGTTGGCAGGACTAAGGTTTCTCGTGCCAACTGGGCAATGGTTTCAAGCGTGCTAGCATCCAAACCGTTAAAAACATGGACGACGTTCCCATCACCTGTGATAATAATGGCATCATTGACATTACCTCCAATTGCTACAGCTCGTTCTCCAACTACAATAGAACATTGGTTGCTTTGCAATGTAGAAGCTAGCAATGCTTCATTGATAGAGGTAGTATTGCCTGCAATAAACTGCTTAAGCGCTTCTAGAGCTTCACCTAATGGAGAATTGTCAGCCACTGATTACTGCCTTTCTTTTTCCAAGTGTACAGTGTTCTGATCACCACTCATAACCATACTTCCTGATACATTGCCGCCAATGACGATATTGCGTTCACCAAGCTTACTGGGTTGGGCATTGGATTGTTGGGATGTAGTAGGTATTGCCGTATCCACCGGAATAGACTCAATTAATGCTCTTGCATACGCAGCAGCAACAGACGCAGAGTATCCTTGCCACGTGTCGTTTTTATGTGAGTCACAGTAATCGCAGATCCCACGGATGAGAAGATATCCAGCGTTTCCACTTATCCATGTGGCTGTGGCAATTCCCGAGCCTTCCATCTCGATAGCCCGAACTTTGTACTGATCGCGTAAGCGGTCCCGCAACTGGGGATCTTTCAGCAACATGTTTGATGATCCAATCAAACCATAGTGAAGCTTTGGTTGTCGAGAAACACGCGTCGCGTCCTTTGGGTGAGGTAGAGTCTTGCTCGGATCGTGAGAATCATAGAGGACATCCTTCGCATTTGGTGGCCGTACTATGTTTTCAAGAGCTGTAGCACGGGTAATGTATTGCTCCCAAGGTCGTTCTCTGCGGATTCTCCGTGCTTCCAGAAAGCGCACGGCTTGCTGCAAACGGGCTGAAGGTGGAGGATCAGTGGCCCGAATGGTAAAATGCGTACGCGGAGGTTCTCCTTCATGAACAACCTGCTCAAGCTTGCCAAGATCGAACTGGATTACGCCAGCATCCATAGAGATGACAATATCGCCAAGTCTAACATGGTTCTCTGCATTGTTTGGGTCCGGTACGCCTCCCGCAATCCCAACCATCAGTATATCGCTAATATTAGGAAAGCTACGGAGAAGGTTGCTGGAGACAGCGGTGGCAGGGTTATTTCCCATTTTCGATAATAGTGTTACTACAACTGAATGTGGGCCGATACTACCAACTGTGTAACGTCCTGGATCACCAGGAATGGTTATGTCGGTAGGTTGGTCAAGAATCACCTCAACAGAAGCGAATTCTTTGGGGAGTGCAGTGACGATCGCGAGCCGATACTGGCTTGCATTTGTAACCATTTCTCTCATCAATTCCAACTCTTTCATAGATTAGAGAGTGGAGGATCGATCCATCCTCTTAATGAAGAGGACGAATCTTATGCCCTGCTCTAAAGGTAAATCTCTCTATCCCAGGACTTTTGTGTGCGTTTCTTACGGAGATTACTCATGACTTTTGGACAGGCTCCGGGTTTGGCAAATCGCCATCCTTTACAGCGTCTAAACTCCACTACTCAATGTCAAAGTCAATGATGCTCTTGCAAATATTTTGTAACTTCTGACTTACTACTTACTATACTTGATTTTGAACATAGGTATTGCGATGCTCTTCATAATCAAAAAACATTATAAGCCCGTAAATATACCCTGGATGATTCACACTCAGATTCTTTCTAACTCGTGTCACGACGATCCTCGGAATCCTTTCTTGAAGACCTTGTATATGACTGAGTACCGTCGTGATATCTTCCTCTGCAGCCTAGGATTTCGTTGGAGTAGAACAACATGATTAATCATAGTAAATCCTTTCCCAGATCTGACCCAAGGTAATACGTGCATACTCTCTCACAGCAATTGCATGCGATTCGTAACGGTCTTTTGCCTGAATCTCTTGAGCAAGTATGATAAATCTAGGAATACTGGAGAGGTGGTTAGTTGCAAGCACCTTATTTATGGAGTAAAAATATTAAATCTCTTCAAAGCACTCTATACCCCCCCATTAATAATTTCATAACTTTTTTATATGTTCAACTCAGGAGATTTCTCGAAAATCTTTAATTGGTTGATTTTAGAGCGTCGATTTGCTAATTAGACACCTCTCTCAAGTTGCTCTACAAGCCTAGTTCTTATATTTCTGTCTCCCTCGTAGTATTGGTCTGGGCGGTTTGAATTCCTGGCTACTCCAACTGTTTAGAGCAGATGAGAAGTCTTTTAAGTGAACAAGAAAAAGTCTACATACTCGCTTTTGTAGAGTATAAGTTTCTAGGTGCTTCTACCTTTTCTTTTTGTAGCTCTATACGTTTCTTTTTTTTCAGGCTTCTAATGGCTAAGCAATAGCAAAATGCTTAAAGTCTAGTAGTTACGAAGTCCATATTATATTGATTTATATGCAATTACTAATGAACTAGAAGAGTAGCCAAAAGAGGATTATTCAAGTACAATTTGGTAAGTTTTAGTGGCAGAGTGAGAGGTACATTTATGAGAGAAACTGCCTTGAATACCATTGCTTTGATGCTCTCTGTTTATGTTGCTGTACTTGTCTGGGCAGTACAGTACAAACCTCGCCAGAGCTGTGGTGACAAATACGTGCAGTGTCCATTGCAGAAAAATGACGATTACTGACGAGCTATGTGAGCTTGTTTGCACAGGTTTTCGCATGGGAATGGCTAGTTTTTTCTGCAACGATTATTGCACGCCGCTGTTACCAATGCTCTGGCGAGGTTTGTACAGTATGTGTCGGAGCGTTATAGTCCAAAATTGCTAAAAATACTTTTGCGTCGCCCTATAGTATTAGGACCTTTTATTATTCTAATTTTTCTTGTATTCCTGTCTGGCTTTCTTCTGTTACATCCACTTCCACATCAAATAATGATTCAATTTATTCGAGATGCAGGAAAACTGCCATTTTGGGCAGGAGATGGAGTTGCATTTTTATTGCTCATAGCTGCAACCCTCTTGGTTATTTTTGCTGCTTATAAGCTTATGGCAAATCTCCAGCAGATAGAATCAATTTTGAAATGGTTTAGAGAAGAAAATATTTCTATCACTCAAGACATGATTATAAATGCAATAGAACGTCATGATTTAGTTGCTATGTCTGTTCTTTTCCAAAGTATATTTAGTGCTGAATATAGTCAACGAAAGACTATGATTAATTGGCTGCAAGAGCATCGTACTTGGTTAAAAACACCGTGGATAAGTGGAAAAATACTAGAAGGCATCTTTTCTCGTTCTTTAGATGAGAATATAGCAAAGATAGGTAGTGATCTGCTCTGCATGATCCTTCGAGAGGCATTAAATAGTGAAGAGATAGAGCATGCAGAGTCTGTCCTAGATACATTTTGTAATTCGCTTGTGGACATAGATCCTTGGACGAGCGAACACGGTAGCTTTTTGCAGCAAATTGGCTTTACACTCTGGAAAGATGGTGATTATGGAGGATCACGCCTACGGACATTTCATATCCCTGAACAGTTAGAAACGCTTCAGTGGAAATTTCTGATGGAGATAAGCCCTATATGGTATCATGTGAAGCAATTAAAAGCCAAAGATGCTATTTTGCATTTTATCGTTGCTATTTCTGCCTTGATGGAAATTATGGTAGAAAAACAGGAATGTATTGATGCATTATTAAGTCGAATATATGATGTACTGGAGGAAGGATTTCAAGAAGGTGTTCTTACTACTAAGAGTCTTGAAATTATGATTAATTCTCTTGGCCATCTAAGACGTGACTTACCAGATACGACGTCAGATGATAGACACAGCGAAATTGACTCACATATTCTTGCAGCTCTGGCTATTCTTTCTGGTCTAGGGGTAGATGAGCAAACTTTACGTAGAGCTGCCTCTAATGGCTACATGCGATCTCGAATCGTGCAGGATAAGTGGATAAAAAGAAAGAAGTTGAGAAGTGAGCCAACCTATTATTATTGGTTGTCCTCTGGAAATTATGACAACGCCTTAGCGGCTCTAGGATTACCAAAGTTATCAAAGAAACAAGCAAAGGGACTCTCTGATAAAAAAGAAGCTCTCAAGCCAGTTGTTATTTCTCTGGAAGTGTAATCGGGCATTCTTCTTTATTGATGCTGCTTCAACACGAGTCTGACTCTTCTACGCATTTGACACTCTCCTGAAAAAGAAGGAGAATAGTCATCAAGAAAGTGTAGATGCACATCTTTAATGCATCATCTCTACGCTCATGCTCACGGCTCCTTTCTTTTTCGTCCTTTTCCTCTCTTTGAGTGGCAACATCTCGGGTGGCGTCTATTCTTTTACAGTGTATTCTTCGTGCTCAAATGATTGGCGAAAGCCGATCAGGCAACATGGAGTGGTTCGTCCAGACACCTGAGTACAGTTTCAAATGCACGTTGTTCCACAGTATACCGCTGGCCGTCTTCTCTCCAGGATCTTGCCTCTGTCAGTATACTCTTTTTCATCAGGAGTAGTGCACCTACAGCTCATGACGTTTCATTACGGTGATCCCAATATATTTCAGGCTTGATGCTTCTAGCTTTACAGAAAAGGGAGGTCGAGGGTAAACTGATACTCTTTTTGCTGGTAAACAATATGTGCATCATTGCGGAGATAGGCAACATTACTTCCATCAGGAAGAAGTACAGAAGAATGCATGAGTATTGTCTCATTTTTGAACGTGGCTCTCCTCTCCTGCCATACTAGCGGATTGAGAAACGGGAGAGGGTCACGTTTTTCTTCTGGAAAGAGTCCTTGTGCAACGATTGATAACGGTGACAAGAAATCATAGCAGGATCCCCAGAGTACGTCATAGATCGTCAAACGACGATATCGACTAGCCAACTTGCGGTTTGTCGCGAGCAATGGCTGCTTCTTCTGTCCTAATTGCTGGAGAAACAACAGAAACACCCGAGCCCACTCCCACACGCTATCAGGAAGGTGAGCAATCTGCTGCTCGTAGGATTGAAATGCCTTCCACCGAACAGGATACATGCGAGCGATCAACTCAATGTCACCAGAGCGGATCTCTCCGTTGCTCATGTGATAACGAATAGGAGAATCCGTCACTACTGGTGCCAAGAGATAGCGTAGAAGGTCTGAATCTGCTTCCTTCGCGAAGGTTCCCATCTCAGTTAGTTCGTTGATCAGGTCTCTTTTTCCAGAAGCCTGTCTCCCTTGCAATTTCTCAATCACACGATGTATCTCCTTTCGTTCTGTATCAGGTGAAGTTTTTTTGACAAAGGTGACCCAGGTGCCCATGACACGCCTAACTTGAGGTAAGGAAACTCCTCCAAGCTCTCCCCAATAGATCCACCGCCACACAGGAAAAGCACAAAGCTGACCGATACGCAGTTTATGCTGTTGACGTCCTCTTAAGAGTTCGAGAAACAGCGTGAATTGTGCAGACGGCCATGCCGCAATAGAACCACGTCCACGACCAAGCCATGCTCGGTGTGCCTGGCCCAAGAGTCCTCGTTTAATCCAGTCATCAAACAGAGCTTCTGTTACGGTAAATCCATAGGTCTGAGCTGTTTCAAGCATCTCTGATTTTTCATACCAATCCCGAATAGGGACCATCTGAAATTGAACTGCATTTGAATCAAACATGGTCTATTTCCCTTCTACTTCATCCAGCGTGCAACAATGTTACAGAGGAGACTGATGGCGAGAGGCAGAAGGAGGTTATTGACAATCCATGAGCAAGTGAGACGCTGGTACCAGCGACGAAGGCTTTGTCTTTTTGAGTGATCTTTCATTCTAGCTACCTTTCTTTTCAGCAGAAGAAACTGATGAGAAGAGCATAGCCGAAGTCATGAAAAGGCGCTATCACAAACTGAACGAATTTAATCCTCGTTCTATTTTCTCCGATTGTTCCAACCAAGTGCACTACTATAGATATAGCTCTGAAGATACCTCCATAGGATCCTCAGCTTCCAAAATGAGCAATGTTTTATGACCAAGTTGACTGTCTGGTGTATCGGATGTCTTGAGTCGGTATGCTTCTGCATCCTCTCTCTTTTCACTTGACCATGTCAAAGAAGGCTAGCTTAGTCCTATCAACCGTCGGAACGAGTACCGATCTGTCTAGATATTTATTGCCACGCTCACAGGACGTTTCCGGTAAAAAGAGACAGGCGTGACAGGCCGCTTCGTGCAATGAGGTATCTTGCTGACCGGTATGTTCGGCACAAAGCGGGTCCGAGGTGCAGCGGCGGGCACGCTCTAATGCGCCATCAATATGCCGTCCCAGTTGATTGGGCATGCCCAGGCTCACCAGTCCTCCCAGTGTCCCCTCGCTATCCGGGGCCGCAGTGTAAAGCAAAATACCAGCCATTGGACCTTGCTCGTGCTCAGGCAGGAGAGCATAGATGCGCTCGCGGATGCTGGCTGCACTGTACCCGCACTCAAGAGTCAGTTGGTGCATGAGGGCATGAGCAAAGGAATGCAGCAAGATGTAGCGGAGGCCAGGATAGCCCTGCGTGAGATCTTCTATATGTCGGGCCTTGCGCCACTGCATGTGAGCCTCTAAAAATGTGCGCTCATGCTTGTGCGAGGCGGACCTCTCCATCCAGTGAATGAGAGCGTCCTCGCGAAATTCCAGAAAGATGCCCTCCCCACGCACCTCCGCTGCAGGCACCCAGGTGGGCCGCTTGCGTGAGAGAGGAACACGATGCTCCTCTGGTATCTCTGTGACCTCGGTAAAATCTCCTGGCGACTCAATGCGCGTGAACCCTATTAATGCTCGCACTTCCCTCAGTCGCTCAACTAGCACCACCTGCTTGATCACATGCTCGTAGCCCTGCGGCGGAAAAATAGCCCTCACTTTAAAGTCATGAGCGTCAGGGGCCACAGTAGGATTGCTCAAGACCTTCCATTCCGGCACTTTTAAGCTCGGTGAAGGGCTATCATTGCTTGTCTCGGAGGCATTTTTCTTTGCCTCAACCTTCTTCCAGATGTCTGCATCTGAGTAGGCCGAAAAGTGCTCCAACTGTCCTATCTGTCGCAAGAGTTCAATATTTTGCTGGCTCGTGACTACCCCCAACAGATGCCAGTGATCCTCGACGAGTTGACCGAGTTTGTCAACGGCGTTGGGCACTGCAAGCGTCGAGAGCACGAGCGAAAACCAGCTATTTGAGGCACCGAGCAGGATGGTTCGCGACTGCTCCTGGCATAGTTCCTTATCGTAACTGCGCAAGTGTGGATGGCGACCATTGCATTCAGGAAGATTTTTCATACCATCGGCCCCGAAGGCATCGGACATACGCCTCTGCTTGCCACAGGTTTCGCACAGTACCTGGATATCTGCTGCCTCACCCGTAACACCAAGTTCACGGAGTTTGAGCCTTGCCTGGCACGGTACCTCTCCATGCACAAAGTGAATCCAGGGGAAATCGTCCAGGTGCCCATTTTTACACGCCACCAGAAAGCGAGCAGGCACAACGGGTGGCGGTGCACCTGCTGAAGAACAGTTTACATGAACGTAGCGCGTCTTGTCGGCCCGGTAAAAATCTGCCTTGAGCTGAAATAGGCCAGACTTCAGTGAGGCCAGGGTGCGACAGCGTGGGCAGAGCATCCAGCGTGGAAAGGCGACCACAGGCACACCTACCAAAGCGCTCTCATCAAACGGGTTCGGAGGGCCACCCACCGGCTCCGGTGCTTCTGGGGGCGAGAGTAGCCATAATACCTGTGATCCCAGAACTGCCTGCACAGCTTGGAGCAGACGCTCTTCACCCACCATTGCTGGATAGGGATTCTCCCAGTCATCTAGCCCCATCACCATGGTAGAGATGTAGGGTAAATCCACAATCGAACCGATGCCGTATGTGAACAGGACTTGACTTGGGCGTAACTCACCGACACGGTATTTTTTTCTGATTGCACTCATCTTTGTTCCTTTTCTGCTTTCCCTGATTTCTTCATGATACCTCCTCGCCTCTGTTGCCTACGCTCTAAATCGTATCGTCCAGTTCTCGGTCATCTAAAATCAAGTTGATGGAGGGTTCCACGTCGCGTAGTGAATTTAAACAGGTAAAGGGCATCCAATCTTTCTGTCCAGGCTGGCGCAGGAGGCCGATAGTCTGTCCATCCTTGCGCGTTTTGTAACCAAGCTGGGTGCCGACGTTTGCCTTGGTCATTTTCAGCCAGTATTCCCGCAGCTCTTCCAGCGTTGTTCGCACTGTCTCGCCGACTTCTGTACTGTCGGTGACATATGCCGCTCTACGGGATAGCTCGTTGAAAGCAGTGAGGAAGTAGGGATGCGTCCCAATGACCTTTCCCGCCTGGCTGTTCTCATTGAACTCAGAGCCGGGCAGACGCACATAGCTGACCAACAGGGCGGCAAGTCCCCGGTCGATGGCACGAGGGGCAAAAGGCGTCACTGATAGGGCCTCTACCTGCTGGTAGAACGTTGCGTGATAGTGCTCGAATTGCTCATAGTGTGACAGGTCGCGGGGCCGTGCCCAGTTGAAGACGACGCAGACCAGGCCAGGCGCGTTACGACCAACACGACTAGTAGCCTGAATGTATTCGGCAGTGGTTTTGGGCTGGCCTGCCACGATCATTAGCCCAAGACGTTTGACATCCACACCGACAGAAATCATGTTCGTTGCGAGTAGCACATCAAGCGGTCGAGGTGATCCAGCATCTCTCGCCGGGTCAAACACTCGTTCGAGCTTATCAAGTACATCTGGTATGTCCGTGGAACTCTTGCGAGAGGTTAGTTCTTCCAGCAACGGTGCATTGCGCCGTGCCAGGCCCCTCTGCTCCATCCTAATAAGGCGTGAACGCACATCATCTTCAACGAGACGGCGCATGCCTCCCAACTCGTTCATAGAATTGAAATAGCCGACGAGGGTCATCCAGGGATCGGTGGCCTGACCATAGTGATGATAGAGATACTGGCCAGCAGAGAGATAGGCTACATAGACGCGGATGAGCGCAGCTTTGAGGCGACGCCCACTAGCACAAATGCCCATATATCTTCGCCCTGGTGTCGTTTCATCTGGTTCATGCTGGCGAGCGAAGAAATTATCCGTAACGTCCAGTCCTTGAGGTGGAAAGACGTTGACCTGACGCATAAACAGGGCATGCACCTGCTGAGCTGCTCGTCGGATGGTCGCTGTCGCGGCCACTACCTTCGGTCGAACCTTCTTCCCATCCACCTCCCACGTCGAGAGGTGATCTACTGCCACTTCATAGAGGGCAACCAGCGTACCAAGTGGGCCAGAGATGAGGTGCAGTTCGTCCTGGATAATCAGATCGGGCGGTCGTAGTGGACGGTGCGCAACAGACCGCGCTGCGGGGAAACTTCCTACGGCCCGGTGCTGGTCTTTATCCTGAAGATCTGGGCAGTGGAAGCCGTGACGGCTGCAGTGCTTATCTACCTTGCCAAACAGCATCTGCGTCGCTCCATTCCAGGGCATCTGGGCAAATTTATCGACGGTCGCGATGAGCAATGCGGGCAAACAGCGGTAGATCTCCTCATCGACAACCAGCACAGGCAGACCCTCCGACGAGTTCTTACGGCTGAAGGGACAATGACCCAGAAGGTCGCCGCAGTAGATAAACGTACGACCACGTCCCTTCGCGAACGGTTCGATCTTGATATCCCGACCAGCATCGATGGGCGAGCCACACCATGGACAGTTGGTCAACTGACGGGCAGAGCCGACGCCGCCAATCGCGCTGCCCCGCTGGTACTGCCCACGGTCCTGCATACTCGATTCTTCGCTCTGTTCAGTCGTGTTCGGGGTAGTACGTTGCCCAACCCAGAGTCCCAGGCGGAAGGGCGTCGAGCCCCATGTGTGCTGCTTGTCCTCCTGCCGGAGAATCTCACAGGCGCAGATGAGTGCCGTCGCACGTTGAAACTGCTGGAGGGTGAGCAAGCGTAGGGTGTAGCGCATAATTACAGCGACCCCTTCCTCGCCAGAGTGGCCTCCAATGGTTCCTTGTAGGCGGCGAATAGCCAGGGTATAGGCTGTCAGACCAAGATAGGCCTCTGTTTTCCCACCGCCGGTCGGAAACCAGAGGAGATCAGCTACCGCGCTCGCAGCCTCGCTGCGGTCGGGATGGTGCAGGTTGGTCAGCGCGGGCAGGTTGAGTAAAATAAAGGCCAACTGGAATGGTCGCCAGCTGCGGTTCTCCGGTCGATCTTTTTCCTCTAGCGACGTACTCTGCCCTCGCCGCCTTTCTTCGGCATACAACGCATGGATGCGCTGCTGCCACATTGCTCTGTTCGTAAAGGAAAAGGCTTGTGCGGCTTGCCGATTGCTCGACAGGAGAGCGATCCCTTCCTGGATACGAACGAGGGTACGTCGGCACTCCTCCATCGCCTGCTCTGCCACGCGACCATATGCTGCCAATCCGGTATCCGGGTCGTCTATGCGTGCCGTTTGCTCAGCAATCCAGGTCTCATAGGAGGTGGCAAGAGGCATCAACTTGCCAGCTAATTCTGCCATGGAACTTTCGGCAAGTTCTTTCATGTCTAGCACCAGATCAGTCAGTCCCGGTATCTCTATAGTGGTAGGAGCTTCGGTGCGAGGCACATCGTATGTGGGTACGACACGAGTAGAAAGACGAACGGCTCTCGTTGGGTCGTTCGGTACGGTCTCGGCATGCACACCAATACCGTGACCAATAGCAAAGCTCACATGGCCTCGGTAGAGCATCATCATTGCAAGCTCCTCATCGGACTGCCACTTTGTTCCACTGATAGAGCGGTGCTGAAAGATCGGTGCATCGTCTGGACCCGCAACTGAGAGTTCTGGCTGAAAGACCCAGGCTTCATCACGGCGTTTCTCGGGTTCACTCTGTTCATTGATGAGAAAGAGTGTTACCGTCCAGCAGGTCTCTAAGCGGCGTATCAACCCCCGCACAATCACGTCGGGCTGTTCGTCTGCCTCAGGGCTCCAGGACGGAATAGGCCCTTCTTTCAAGGGAAAACTTTTCGACTTCTCCCCAATATGCTTCCGCTTCCATACCATCTTGGGAGCACCTTTGGGAGTCTTCAGCGTCTCGCTATGTTCACGTCTGTAGTAGCCCCAACTTGCCTCGACACTCAAACTGGTAGCCGTTCCATCAACAGAGAAGCTCATGCCTATTGAGGAAGGATAGAGGCTGGTAATTTGCAGTGCCGCATCATCGTTGGCCCCATCTTCAATACTCCCTTCTTCTGGTATTGCCAGCTCATCCAGTTCTTCTGGGAGGACCTGCTGATCACGAGGTGCGAGTGCCCCTACCAGGTAGCGATCACGCACACTGCCCTCATCTATCTCCTCTTCAGGTCCTCCTGCCGGGCCGAGTAGGTCTTGCAATACCAGTCGCTCCAACTCATCGCGCAAGGCCGACGCTGAAAGGCGCTGGAGGATCGGAGGCGATGGTTCAGGAAGGAGTTGCGTCGTTCGTACCCGCTTCTCCTTCTTATCTAAAGAAATATCACTATTCTGATCTGCCTGCTGTTCAGGTTCCCAGACAGCAGGCACAACACTTTTGTTCGCGGTCCGTTTGCGCTCCCTGCGGCGAGGAGAGTGGCTGTCTGCCACGGAGAGTACTCGTAGTACAGCATCGGACAACTCATCAGGCACAGTTTCGATACCGAGAAATTCGCTATGATCAACCAGATCCAGGCCAGCGAGCAAAATTGCGAGATGAGGCTCAGGAGCATCTTCAACTTGGCTCCAATTCAAGGTCACTTTGCCTGATAGTAAGCTACGGTTGATGGCTTCCAGATCTTCTTCACCTGGAAGAACTTGAGGCAAGTTGATTACATCCACGAATACGTCCCCCTCTTTTCTATGCGAAATGCTTTTCGATGAGTGTTTCGGCTTCCTTGCTCAGTGTGCCTGATTCCTGGGTTATAAATGAGAATTGCTCGATTCTATGATGCTCTCATCATTCGAGATTCCAGTACGTTCTATCGAAGCCCTGTAGTAACGGTGATTTTGCCTGAGCGGGTACAGTTATAAGCAACGCCCGCATTGCACGGGTCATGCCAACAAACATGGTGCGTCGATCTGTTGCGAGAAACTCCTCCTGCTCCTCCGCTCCAATGTGTGCAGGCCCATTTCCATACCATCCACTATTGATGAAACCTGATAAGGCAACGATCGGGAATTCTAACCCTTTCGCAGAGTTGAGCGTAAGTACCTTCACTCCGGGACCAGACAAGTTCAGTTCCTGTCCTGACATAAAGGTGGCTTCTATACCCCGCTGGGATAGCTCAGCAGCTATAGCTTTTCCGGCTTTGATTGTTGGGCAAAGAACGGCACAAGAACCAATAGCGAGCCTGAACTCCCGTGCAGCTGCAGGCAAGAAGTGTAAAAGGAGTTGTACTTCTTCGCCTCCATTATGAATCGCTCGTACCGCAGGCGTAGGTCCACTGTTCATGTAAACATGTTCTACCTGTTCCATATCCAGGGCCCCTCCTGTCAGGTAGGATTGGGCAGCCTCACCGATCTCTCGGGTTGAGCGATAGTTGGCGTGTAAAATGCTAGTGCGTCCCTGGAAGCGCAGGCTTGCATGCACGTCATCCCAATTGAAGCCACTGCCGTAGATGGACTGGTTAGCGTCGGCGGTGATAAAGATCCGGCTGGGCTTATCGCATAAGCACACGAGCAGCCGCAATGCACTGGAATCGAGGTCTTGCGCCTCGTCAATCACTACTGCATCATAGTTGCTCTCAACCATACCGTTTGCCACGCATTCCTCCGCGAGAACTCTCGCCTGGTGCCAGGTCTCTTTGCCTTGCTGTTTCAATAGTCGCCGAAAGGTCTCATATACCTTCCAGATTGCCTTCCTCTGAAGTGCATTGAGACGGACTTTGCGACCTGGACGTGATGCAGCCAGGTATGCCTCTAAAGAGCTGATCTGACGCGCTACGATGACCTGATTTATTTCCTGATAAAGGTAGTCAATGCTGAGCCGTTCGACGGTCTGCTTCTGTCCCTGCTGCTGTACGGCATTCCCTTCGAATTGAGTGACTTTTATCGCCTGACGCAGCAGGTTATTGGATTCTCCCTGATCTATAAACTTTGGGAGAGTTCCTGTTCGTCCCAGGAGCGTCAAGATGATTCTATCCGCAGTCTGTACCTCTACATACTTCACATCATCGCTGAGCAGTTGCCGTAACAGCTGTTGAGACGAGTTGACAAGGGCATTGGTATAGGTAGTGAAGAGGATGCGGAACTCATCGCGTCCTTTTTTGCGTAGCTCCTGTACCAGTAAGCGCACACGATAAAGCGCGATGGTACTCTTTCCTGTACCTGGCCCACCTTTGAGAAGCGTTGGCCCGTTAGCATTCATTCCCCAGGTGACATACTTCTCTTGCTCAGGTGAGAGCTTGAGCAGGAAGCCCAGCAACTCACCCTCTTTGTACCGTAGCAAATCGTTCACATCGTTCAAGAGGAAATCCGGCTGCTGTAACACCTCGACGAGAGGTCGCTCAAACATATACTCATCGATCTTCAGCAGGTAATCATCGGGTACACCGGGACAATCCAGCAGGTCCTCCCGTGTCTGAATATGCAGGAGCCGGGTATGACATGCCTTGGGAATAGTGAGGTCTGTCAGCAATTCTTCTGTGATTGGTTCTGGTAACGGCCTCTTCTCGGGTTCTTTTGGCGTGAAAATCTGCTCCCAATCGGGCTGTGTCGCCTTAACCACTTGCGCCTCGTCAAGTTGTGGGTCAAGCCCACCGAAAAATTCAACATCCATATTCTCGTCATAGGTATCGTCATCCCGGCGGCGCAGAGCGAGAATGCTGATATAAGGCTGCTCAAAGGTATAGAAGATGCGGTAATCACCACTGCGAATGCGGTGAAGCTTGCCTCCCATATACTTGAGCTGCTTCTTGACCTTCGCATCCGGCGTCGGATCCTGTGCCAGGAGATTGATTTTTTCCAGGACCTGGTGAGTCTCTTTTGGAGGCAAAGCCAGCAACGCTTTAAAAAAGTCTGGCTTCTGGGTAATACGCCATTCTGTGCTCATATGCTCAGTCCTCTATTTTGAACATCTTCTTTTTTTACCTACTTTACACGATAAATTCATGCTTACTCCCTTCTCATTCTCTCATTATCAACTAAACAGCGTTCCCTGAGCGGGCGAGATAACCTGCTTATCTAGATTCTTATCAGCCCTCTTCCTTTCTTGGCTTCCCTTAACCACCTGCTTCCCTCTACTCTTCTTCGCTCCCTTCTCATGCAGCCCCATTGCCACCTCCTCCGCGTATCGCTCATGATTGAGCAACAGCAACCGATCCAGCCCCTCTCGTCTCGCAGCCTCACTAATCGTATAGCGCAGCCCCTGCTTCGTCTCATAGAAGCCATGCCCCAGCGCCAAATCATCCCACCCGTAGGCATGCGTAACCGCCTCATCCATCTCTTTGTGCAGTTCGCGCAGCTTGAGGATATCGGCGGATTGCTCGTGGGGATCGTGGAAGCGGTTATAGGTTTTGGTGAGCCCTTCCTGATTGGCTAGCATGATGGATTGGCGGTGGGTGTGGTAGCGTTCGCTGATATCTTCAAGATTGTCTGTGTTGAGAGGAAAAGGGAAGGTCTCGAAGCAGTCGGAAGGAGTATATTGCATATCTGATTTCAAGGTGGAGCTGTAGCTTCTTGCCCAACTTTCGTGAATATTTGATTGTAAGACTGCAAAGGGGCAATTTGCAAACACAATGACCTTTTCATTGTAGACCCAGTTTTTAGGCACGTATGCCATTGAATGGATATTGGCAATTCTTGCTCTTACTAATACCCGTTCCATATCAGCAATGGTGGAGTAGAGCGCTGGTCGTTTGTCCGCATAAATCCACCATTTTTCCGGTAAAGGTTTCCTTAGAGCATATTCGCCTTTATCATTTTTGCGCTGTCGCTCTGGCTTAACTTTCTCTTTCAGAATGTTCATACAATCGGAGTACATTTCAGCTTGCTCTAAAGACCAATCTCGAAAGTTAATGACCCAACGTCGAGGTGACTGATCAGGGCGAGAGTTGAGGTCTTCCCCATTGAGATATGGAAAGAGCACGTCCTTGTTGCGTGGATCTTTGGCAATGAGCGCTTGTGCTTCATCAGGTTCTAAGACAAAACCCATACCCAGCACAATTGAGCCTTGAAATGACTTGTTTGCGTTACTAGCAAGTCTATGGGGTACTTTTCCTGATGGAGTCAGAAAGGGAGTAATATTATCAGCTGCTCTATCGTCTAATATATAGCCTCCACTCCATGAACCATTCCTTAGCCAAACATGAGCTATTTCCAAACTTGCTTCCCCTGGCCATTTTCGAGTCGGGATGGCACGAGGGATGGTCCAACCAGAAGCGACAATCTGGTCAAGTCCTACCTCTCGTGTATCCCCTTGGGCAATTGTATTAGTAGCTAACAATGCACATATTCCCTCTTTTCGTGCTAGCTTGGTCGCTCGCAAGATAAAATATGCACATAAATCGGCATTGCCCGTTTTACCATTTGCTAAATACTCTAGTAAATAGACTCTATAATCTGTCCCAAGTACTCCCGTAATTTTCTTTCCTCCTTGGAACGGCGGATTCCCCACAATTGCCGCAAATCCAGCATTATCCCCCTTGCCCACAAACACCTCCGGAAACTCCAGCGGCCAGTGGAAGGGACGACGCTTCTTCAACAGCTCATTAACCTCTTCACACATTGCCTTAAAATCTTGTCTGAGCTTTTCCCGGTGTGCTTCGGTGAATTTCTCACGGCGTGCATCCTCAAAGGCTCCTACCAGCACGGTATAGCGGATGTGGATGGTACCCTCGAGCAGGTCCCTGCGTTTGGTATCGCTCAATGCGGTAGCAACGAGCAGGTCGGCTCCAAGCTTAACCAGTTCCATCGCATCTTCGGCCTCGGCTAAGAGACGGGCTTTGGCTTCGATGTCGTGTACGTCGAGTTCTTGGATGGTGCTAATCTGGCGGCGCAGTTTGAGGGCGGTGTCGAGGGCGCGGGTGATAGCAGGTTCAAACCAAACCATCTGGCGAGGTTTGCCAGTGTCCTGGATGTTGTCTATTGACCAGGTGGTAAGCTGACGCAGGTTGACCCCAAGCAGCGAATCACCGCAGCGCAAGGCGTGGTCGAGGAAGGTAAAGGGCCGGTTCTTGTTGAGGGTGATGAGCCAGAGCGAGAGCTTGGCCATCTCGACCGCGAGAGGATTCTTGTCTACGCCGTAGATACAGCGTTCACTGACCAGCCGCATAGCGATGGCAAGGCGTTCATCCGGGTCTCGGGGCAGCAAGGTCTCGTGCAAAGCTCCTGTTGAGGGCTGGCCTTCTGGTGTGATCTGCGGTTTGCCTGGCAGTGTCTGCTCGGCATTTTCCCAGGTCTCCATCAGCTTTTCGGAGAGGTAGCGGCAGACCTGCACCAGGAACGCGCCCGATCCCATTGCCATATCGCAGACCTTCAGGTCGAGGATCTCTGCCGCCAGTCGCAGTTGCCACTCTTCCTGCGGCTTGCCCTCTGCCGGGCCTATGTACACCAACGGGTCGAGGGTGTGCTGCACAATTGGTTCGGTCAGGCTGCGCGGAGTATAGTGCGTGCCTGTCGTGCGGCGATCACTGCCCTGTGTGACATAAACCGAGCCTGTGGTAATGACGACGGGCTTGTCGAAGGTATCTGTGCGCAGTAGCCCGGCGAAGGACAAGACGCGCTCAAATAATGCTGGGCTATTATCACAGGCGGCCATTAAATCCGCACGGCTGAAGCGTTTGGGCATGGGCGAGACCGTGAGGGCATTCGTAATAGCGTTGGGTGTGCGACCCGTTTTTTCTTCTAGAAAAGCAGAAAGGGCTTGCTCACTTTTCGCGGCTAGTTCCTCCAAGGTATCCAATGCCACTTCGCTTTCGTTGGCTATTGATCCGAACAGGCCTAGCACAGGTGTGGTTGCTCGACGGGCAGTGTGGTCAAGCAGTCCCTCATAGACGTGCCCGATCTGCTCGATATCCAGGGAGCGAAATGAGAGACGTCGCCGCTCGGTCTGGCCGCCTCCTGGCACTTTGACCTGGAGAAATTGCAAAGCTTCTAGCAGGTGTAGCACAGTACGATTATTGATTGGCAGGGGTTCAGCAGGAGTCTCTCGCCAGGAGGAGCCACGAATACGCCCCTCTAAGAATGGATAACGGTCGGGGTCGAAAAGGTGACCTCCATAGGCTGGAAGGCGCATGTCTTGATATTCAACGCCCCCATAGACGACGCGGAAGATAGCGAGCAGGCGACTCCAGGCATCGTGCCGCCGCTCCAATACTTCCTCACCGGACACATCGGCCTGTTCGCGCAAGAGGGCCTGAAGAGTGGAGACGGCATAATTACGGTCATAGAGCAGTTCGCCGAGCAGCAAGAGGCCACGCTCCTCGGCTGACAGGAGGAAAACCAGCCGCATCATTACCGTTAGAGCAGCTTCGTAGAGGTCTATTTCTGATACATTGCTGAGCAGTTTGCGGTTCCTATCTTTGTCGATGCTGTCAAACGACTGCACTAGCATTTCGACTGCCCTGCGTACCTGGTAGCCTAGCTGGTCAGTAACTTCCTGCTGGTTGCTGGCACTTTTGGTGAGCAGAGATTCAAGGGTCTCGTCATTCGGCACGCCAAAGAAGCGCCGCACGCCCAGCAGGCTGCGAAAGGCTCGCAGTGTGATCGGCTCCTCAAGCCAGAGGGCTGCGTACCAGGAAGCAAAGCCAGTTGTCTCGTTGGGCGGCGCGTCAACCAATATCCAGCGCTCGCCATTGGTTACCAGCCCCAATCGTATCCCTGTATGGCGCAAGAGTTCCATCATACGCGTGGCGGGCGAGGCCTTCCAGTGCAAACCGATGATGGATTTGTCCAGATCCTGGTCTGTCGGATACAGCTTGATGAGTAGGCGCGGCTGGTGATCATCAGGAGAGATCAGTGTCATATCCGGGAGCAGCGTTTCACCATGTTCCGGCATATAAGCTCGCAGTATGGGCGACAACGTCTGGCCTTCGACCAGCACCTCTCGTGGCATCTCTAGCACGTTTGCCAGCACGAAGCGCAGCCACTCGAAGTGAATGGCTGACTCAGGACGCACTCCAGCTTGGTTATCGGCCCATTCATCATAGGCCATACGCAGCGTGCGCCGCAGTTCCGCCTCCTGTTCATCCTTTTCCAGGCCCTGAGGAAAGATGGAGAGCAGTACTGGCATACTGAGAAATGGGCCAGAGACCTCTATAAGCGACAGCCATTCGGCGTGTTGACGGGCAATAGACATGATAAAGGGTCCCTTTCTAGCGTGCCATGCGCTCCGGTACAAGATAGGTCACTGCGACCGGGAAGAGGCGCGGCTGCGGGTCAGCAAAACGTCTGCGGATATGTGCTCGTTCCTTCTCAATTTCGGTGTCAATCTGTTCGGCACGTTCTCTAAGGGCAGACATGTTGCGTTCGAATTGCTCCTGCTCTGCTGTGCTAAAGCCTGCCAGTTGCAACTGCGCCACCTCAGGCTGGCGCAATTCGGCTAGGATCGTACTACGCAATTCGGTCAGGATGGTGGTGATATCATTCATCTCTTTCTCTGCCCGTTCCGCCAGGAATTTTTGCAGGCCATTGATGCGCTCACGCATGCGTGCCTCAAGAGCTTGCCGCAGAGCCTCACTGTGAGCTGGCCAAAGCTCTTGCAGGCGTTGCTGCATCTGTAGCGAGACCGCATCGGGCCGGGCTGCCTCCAGCACCTGCTGGACTTGCCCGACGTTCATGCGGGCGAAGCGCCCCTGGCGCAGGTAGCCGCCAGCGGTGATCAGTTCTTCGTGCAGGCGGTGATTATCACCACCCAGGAGTAGCAGCCGACCATGGGCAATGACAGCAGGCGTATCCAACACAACGCTGGATACCACCCGTGCCGTCACACGATAGAGTTTGCGCTGGCTATCAGGCGACCAGATCTCGGCACGCAGCAACCGCAGTGACATAGCAACCAGCCGATGGTTGAGGTGAGCCAATACGACGTCGTCCCGTCCATGGGCAGCGTCGTAGTCAAATACGATGGGCCGGTCAAGGTGCGTGAAAGGATGCTCCAAACCCTCTTTGCAAGTTGCCCAGCTTCCACGCAACGCGGGAACAGCGAATACTTCAATGCTCGGGTTCTCGCCGTTGGGGTCATTCAACGTCATGCACGTGAGCGGCGGCTGTCCGGCCAGTTCCAGGGCGGTCTCAACCACTGCCTGCACATGCTCCGGCGTCAGGTGAAGTTCATACTTGCTTTCTTGCAATTGGTCGTGCAGTTTGGCTATCTGCTCCTTCAGCTTACGCTCGAACTTCAACAAGCTGCGTAGGGGAGCGGCCTGTTCCTCGGCAACACGTGTTTCCAGTCGTTGCCTGCGCCCAAGCATAGCATCCTCCACCTGTTCGGCAATCACCGGACCGACCTTGCCCAGATCCTCGCGAATGGACTCAATCTTGTACACGGCTCGCATTAAAAATTCCAGGTCATCATCCAACTCTCCAATATGCAGGTCTTCCCCAATCGGGGCGTCGTGGAACTTGCTGCTAACAAAGTGATAGATGTTGACTTCGGAAGCACGCTGGCCGTGACGATCGACACGCCCATTGCGCTGCTCTAGACGATTGGGATTCCAGGGTATCTCGTAGTGAATGAGACGGCTGCAATGGTTTTGCAGATCAATCCCCTCGGAGGCTGCATCGGTTGCCAGTAGGATACGCACCTTCGATTCGCGAGGGTCAGCCTGGAATGCGGCTTTGATTCTTTCGCGCTCCTCGGTTTTCATGCCACCGTACAAGGTGAGTAGGCGTTCCGATTCGGCCAAACCATCGCGTTCTAACAGGTCATGCAACCACTTTTGAGTGGCGCGATATTCGGTGAAGATGATTACGCGCTGCATTGACCACGCGCCCCCAGGTTTGATCGTGCGATGCAGCCAGACGATGAGTTCAGCAGCTTTGCTATCGGCATGAGTACGAGCCCGCGCGGCCCACTCACGCATCTGGGCAAGCAATCGCTTTTCTTCGGTAGCCGGTTCGCAGAAGAGGGGCGCGGCGGCCTCCAGAGCAACGGCGTTAGCCTCTTCCAGTTCTTCGTCGTTATCAGTCTCCTCCTCGGCCTGCTCCACCTGACGGCGCAGGATACCGATAGTAGCTTTGAAGGCCGATGTTTTACGCCTCAGGGCGTTGGTTAGTGAGTTCTCGTGCTGCTGTAGCGTGGTGGCAAAGGCCTCCGGCGATGAAAAGAGGCGTTTCTTGAGCAGCTTTAGGACAAACTCGGTGGCGTACTTCTCCGCCTCGTCAGAAGTTTTTACCAGGCGGGAGTGTGTGTACGCTTGCAAGAGGGAATGCATCTCATGCTCTTGCGCACTATAATTCACTTCGATGGGCTCCAGCACTCGCCTGGGGAAACGCGGAGTGCCATCCCAGCGTGGAGGTAATTCAGATTTGAGGCGGCGGATCATTACCGCGTGCAACTGTTCGCGGTTGATCTTGACACCCCTGGCGAAACGCTGGTTGTCCAGCAGTTCTAGCAGAGCAGTAAAGCTCTCGGAGTAGCCGTTATGGGGTGTTGCCGAGAGAAACAGCTTGTGCTCAAAGTGGGGAGCAAGACGGCGCAGAGCCAATGTACGCTGTGAGTCCGTGGCGTACTGGCCCTTCCCAGAGGGAGCGACATTATGGGCCTCATCGACGATAAGCAGATCAAATTTGCGCGGGTAGGTCGGCTCACCGCTGGGAGGCAATACCTCGCTAAAGAGGCGCAGCGGACGCTCGCGCTTGAGGAAGTCAATCGAGGTAATGAGGCGGGGAAAGTGGGTCCAGGGGTTGACATGCAGCCCTCGCTGGCGA
>Ga0207416_1001055_pt1 | contig 39773 bp, 40 predicted proteins | sample PaiPotPPM11metaG_FD_184107 | JGI IMG/M metagenome (GOLD analysis project Ga0207416, IMG submission 184107) | Iron sulfur acid spring bacterial and archeal communities from Banff, Canada, to study Microbial Dark Matter (Phase II) - Paint Pots PPM... ...
CTCTGGCGATCGCGGCGATCGCCAGAGCGACCAGCAGGGCGATCACGACGACGGTCTCGGTGGTGTAGCCGGCGTCGCCTTCCCTGCGGACTTCGGCAATCCGGGCGCGCAGCACGGCGAGTATGAGGCGGAGGTATCCGAGGAGGGCGGGCATGCGGGTTCCCTTGAGTTGCTGGTTTTAGATGCCGGTGAGGACGTGGACGACGGCCGGGAAGCCGATCAGCAGCAGGAACCCGGCGAACAGCAGGACCAGGGGCAGGCTCATCCGCTCGGTGGCGGCCTGGGCGGTGGCCTCGGCGTCGGACAGCTGCCGGGCGCGGATGGCGGCGGCCCGGGAGGTGAGGCTGGCCCGGACTTTCGCGCCTTCGGTGCCGGCCAGGGTGATGGAGGCGGCCAGCTCGGTCAGCTCGCTGATGCCCAGCTCGCCGCCGAGCTGGCCGAGGGCTTCCCAGGGCGGGCGGCGGGTCAGCCGGGCGGTGTCCAGCGCCCGGCGGATCTGGGTGAACGCCCAGCCGCGGCCGGCCGCGGCGGCGTAGGTCAGGGCGGCCTCGACGCCGGCGCCGGCGGCGACCGAGATGACGACCAGGTCCAGGAACGCGGCCAGGGCATGGCGGGCGGCGGCCCGGCGGGCGGCGGCTTCCTGCCGTGCCGCCAGGGCGGGGACGGTGAGCCCGGCCGCGGCCAGGGCCAGGGCGCCGGCTGCCGGGAGCTGCCAGGGCACGATGATCCCGGCGGCGGCCAGCAGCCCGGCCAGGGCCGGGGCGAGCAGCAGTCCGGTGATCGCGGCGGTGGCCTGCTCGGCGAGCTGCCGTTCCGGGGGCCGGCCGAGCAGGGCCAGGTCGGCGCGCAGGCTCCGGGTCGGCAGGCCCAGGCCGGCGAGCAGCCCGGCGGCGGGGCGGCCGAGCCGGGCGGCCCAGCCCCCTTGGTCGAGGGTGACTAGCGGGGGGCGGGGCTCCCGGAGGATGGCCTCCAGCGCGCTGGCGAGACTGACCCGCCGCGGGGCCAGGCCGGCGGCGATGGCGAGCAGGCCCAGGCCGGCCAGGGCGCCGAGGAGCAGGGCCGCGGTCACGGCCCGGCCCCCGGCGGCGGGTCCGCGGGCTGGGCGGCGAGGCCGGTCAGGATCCGGGGGTTGTCGCCGAAGCCGGCGATCTTGTGCAGCCACCAGAACGCGGCGGCGAAGCAGCCGCCGACCGCGAGCAGGACCAGCTGCCCGGCCGCGCCGTCGTAGGGGGCCAGGAACACGCGGCTCCATGCCAGCAGGCCCGCGGTCAGGGCCACGGTGACGGCGATGATGATCCGGGAGGCGGTGCGGACCCGGGCGCGGGCGGCGGCGACCCGCAGCCGCATGGCGGCGTGCTGGCGGGCGGAGTCGGCCAGGCTGGACAGCAGCTGGCCCAGGTCGCGGGCCTGCTGCTCGGCGGCCAGCAGCAGCGCGGCCGTGACCAGGTCGGCGGCCGGGTCGGCGGCCTCGGCGGCGAACGCCCGCAGCGCGCCGGGGAGCCGCTGGCCCTGGTGGATCCGGGCGGCCAGGCCGGTGACCTGCTCGCGGACCGGTTCCGGGGAGATCGGCGCGGTGGCCAGGATCGCCTGCTCCAGCCCGGCGGCGGCGGCGAGGGTGTCGCGCAGCTGCTCGGTCCACGACGCGATCGCCTCGATCCGCCGCACCTGCTGGTCACCGGCCCGGTCCGGGCCGAGAACGGGGGGCAGGAACCAGGCCGCCAGCGCGGCGAGGATGGTGCCCGCGGGCCAGCGGGTGATCGCCGCCGCCAGGGTGGCGGCCAGCAGCGTGCCCCCGACCCGGGGCATGGTGGCCTTGCCGCGGGCGCGGGCCAGCGCCTCCCGCCAGCGGGACTCCGCCGCCACTGCGCGGCGGCGGCGCAGCCCGCAGAAGACCAGGATCAGGCCCAGGCCGGTCCCGGCGCCGAGCAGGCCGGCCAGCGCCACGCTCCCGCCAGTCACAAGGCAGCCTCCCCCAACTGGTAGCCGGCGGCGGCCAGCTCCTCCAGGGTGGCGGCGCGGACCGGCACCGCGGGGATGGCCCGGCGGTCCGGGCCAGGAGCCCAGATCTCGTTGGAGACGACCTGCCGGCCGTCGGCGTCGGTGACCTCGCGGATGCTGGACACGCACCGCCGCCCGGCCGTGTCCCAGGCGAGCTGGATGACGAAATGGACCGCGCCGGCGATCAGCAGGTTGGTGTCCTCCAGGGACAGGTGCTCGGCCGACTGGGCGGCGTAGGAGGCGACTTTCATGAACGCGCCGCGCGACGAGCTCGCGTGGATGGTGGTCATCGACCCGTCGTTGCCCTGGCTCATGGCGTTCAGCATCGGGACGACCTCGCTGCCGCGGACCTCGCCGACGATCACCCGGTCCGGAGTCATCCGCAGCGCCCACCGCACCAGCTCGGCCAGGGTGATCTCGCCCTCGCCCTCCACGTTCGCCTCGCGGGACTGCATCGCGACCACATCAGGGTGGGCGTCGGTGTCCCAGTCCAGGCACAGCTCCAGGGAGTCCTCGATGGTGATCAGCCGCTCCCGCGGCGGGATCGCCGACGCCAGCGCGCGCAGCAGGGTGGTCTTGCCGACCGCGGTGCCGCCGGAGACCAGGACGTTCTTGCGCGCCCGGACCACCGCGGCCAGGAAGCCGGCAAGGCCGGAGCCGAGGGTGCCGTTGCGGGCCAGCTCGCGCAGGGACGCGGCGGCGAGCCGGTCGCGGCGGATCGCCACGCACGGCCGGCCGGTCACGGCCATGACCGCGAACAGCCGCCCGCCGCCGGGCAGCGGGACGCTGACCCTGGGGGTGGCCCGGTCGAACCGGCGTTCCTCGTTTCCGGCCCGGGTGGCGATGGCGCGGATAAGGCCGGTCAGCTCATCGTCGCTGCCGGCGACCGGGGCGGCGCGGACTCTCCGCCCGCCGGCGTACTGGACGAAAACCTGGTCGCAGCCGTTGGCGTTGACCGATTCGACGTCGGGGTCGTCCAGGAACGGCTGGAAGCCGCCCAGGCCGAACAGGGCGTCGAATGCCGCCTGGCCGACTTGCTGCTCGGCGGCGGCGTCCAGCGGCGGCCGGGCCTCGGAAAGGGCGCGGGCGGCTTCCTCGTCGAGGGCCTCGGCGATCAGCCGGCGGCCCAGCTCGGCCCGCTGGAGCGGCGTTAAGGGCTGGCCGCCTTCCGGGCCGGCGGCGTCGCGGGCCAGGCGGCGGGCAACCTCGCCGCGCAGCCGCCGGGTCAGCTCCTGGTCGTGCCCGTCGCCGGCCGGCGGGGGCAGATTTCGGCTACCGGGCTGTGTCACCGGCGGTCACCTCCGCGCGATGATGCGCCGGGACCCGGGCAGGCCGGGGCGCGGTTTCCGGGGACAGCCCGTCCCGGGCGCGGCCGGGGGCCAAGGCGGCGGCGAGGCTGGCCGCGGCCCGGGCTAGCGGCAGCCGCCCCATCGTGCGCAGGTCACCGCGGCAGCGGATCACGGCATCGGCGCCGCGCGGGTCAGCGGGAATGCTCGCCTGGACCGGGAGGACCAGGGTGGCGGCGATCTCCTCCGCCGGGTAGCTGGCCTCGGCGGGCCCGCGTCCGGCGCCGGGGGCGAGCAGCAGCACCATCCGGGCTCCCGTCCGGGTCAGCCCGTCGGCCCGCATTGCCAGGTGCGACAGGTCGCTGACCCGCGGCCGCACCATCAGCAGGGTCACGTCCGCCCGGGCGGTGATGGCCAGCGCCGGGGAGCCCGGGTCCAGGCGCCCGCAGTCGGCGACGACAGTGTCCGGCCCGGCGGCGAGCGCGCCAAAGAACGCGCTGCCGTTGCTGGTCAGGGCAGTCAGGCAGGCACCGGCCTGCTCCGCGCCGGCCGGCGCGGCCACCAGGTGCAGCCCGCCTGCCAGCTCGCGGGCGTGCTGCCAGGCCAGGCCAGCACTGGGATCGCGGCGGGCGGCGGCGGCCAGGCCCGTCAGCCCGGGGGCGGGCGGCAGGCCCAGCCACGGGCCGAGATCCCCGCCGGCCGGGTCGGCCTCGATGACCAGCCGCCGCTCCCCCGGCCACGCCGCGGCGAGCGCGAGGCAGGTGGTGGTCACGCCCGGGGACCCTTTCACCGAAGCTAGCGCGATCAGCGGCATCGCGGCTATCCTCCTGCCGGGATCGTGGCCAGGGCGATCTGCCCGGTCGCGGCCGCGGCGGCGACCTGCGGGACCGCGTTCTGGCTCAGCCGCAGTTCCACCACGGTGGTGCCCGAGCTGGCGTCCTGGTCGACGGCCAGGACGACGGCCTGGCCGACCGGCAGCGCCGGCGACGACACGCCCTGCGAGGAACTCGCGGACGACGCGGCCGGGGTGGCGAGCACGTCGACGGTCTGCCCGGCCGACAGGTCCGGCGGGTACTGGCCGGCCTTGACCGCGACGCCCAGGTCGTCCTGCCCCGCGGCTGGGGCCGCCGGGCCGACATCAGCCAGTGTCAGCAGGGCACCGGCGGGCAGCGGCCCGGCGGCCGGGCGGCCCAGCATGCCGGGTTCTTCCGCGGCGGGTACCAGGCTGACCGGGCCGGCTGCGCTGACCCGCACGACCTGCAGGTCCGCCGCTGTCAGGGCCTGGCCGGGGGCGACGGCGCGGACCACTGCGAGGACGGGCTTGCGGTTCCCGGCCTGCAGCCACCCCTCGGCGAACAGCAGCGCGCAGACGGCCACCACCAGGACGCCGGTCACCGCCAGCGCCCAGCTGCGCCGCGGGCGCCGCGGCGAGACGGGCGGCGCGGGCCGGCCGCGCGCCGCCTGGCGGATCCCGGCCAGGACCGTCATTTCCCGCCTCCGGCAGTGTTGACTGCCTGCGATTCGGCCACCCGCATCGCCGCGGCAGCCGTGGTGTACAGCGGCGGCAGCGCCCCGCCCGCGCCGCCGGTCCCGGTCCAGGTGATGTCCCAGGTGATCGTGACCGTCACCCGGTAGGCCGCATGCGGCTGCCCGGCGCTGGACCGGTCATAGGTGTAGCCGCACGCCGGCGACGCCGCCGCCGGGTTGTCCGTCACCGTGTAAGGGGTGCCGGGGCCCTGGCAGGTGACCGTCTGACCGTCGCCCATTTGCCACGATGCGGAGACCGGCGCCGCGGTCGCGGTCACCGACTCGCCCGGTACCCGCGCCGTTCTCGACTCTGGCTGCCAGAGGGCCGAGGCGATCCACAGCCAGGTCGGCAGCCCGGTCAGCTGCAACGCCCCCGGCGCCGGGGACGAGCGGATCACCGGATCAGGCAGCCGCAGGTACCGCAGCGCCAGCTGAGCCAGCACCCCCGGCGGTGGAAGTCCCGCGCCGGCGCCGGGCGGGCCGGCCACGCCGAGCGGGCAGGCCAGCGTCTGATTGTTGACCGTGCAGCCGGGCGGGACGCAGCCGTACGTCTTGCTGACCGTGCCCGCGCAGCCGCCACCGCCGCCGGGTCCGGCGGCGGTCAGCGTGCCGCCGCCCGTGTTCTTGCTGCCGGTGCTGCCGCTGGCGGGCGTGCCGGCCGTCACCGTGCAGCCCGGCGTGTAGCTCTGGCCGCACAGTGTGCCGCCGAACCCACCGCCAGGCGGGCCGCCCGCGCTGGCCGCGCCCTGCCACAAGCCGGAGACGATCACCACAGCCGTGATCACGACTGCCGCGCGTGCCAGGGCGTGCCTCAGCATGTCCCCGCCTTCTCCACCACCACAGTGGTTACTTTCCAGGCGGTGCCGAACAGCTGCAGCCGGGCGTAGATGCGGTGCCGTCCGGCCGGGGCGCCGCTGGCGGGCTTGCCGGAGGTCGTGTACTGCAGCCACCGCGAGTCATCCGCGCAGTCCGTCACCGATGAGCTATCCGGAGCCGCTGCTGGAGTCATGGCCGTGACCTGCGGGTCCAGGACCGGGGCGCCGCGCAACACCACGCCGCGCTGATGGTTCTCGTAGAGCGACCGGGTCAGGATCATCAGTGCGTCCCCAGCCGCATAACGCGACAAGGCGCCGGGCTGGTAGTCAGCCGTGCGGGCCGCGGCGGCGTACGCGCGCCACATCCCGGCGTAAGCGGCCAGGATCAGCGTCCGCGAATCACCTGGCGCCGCTGTGCTGCCCGCGGCCGACGCAACCGGTAATACCGGCGAAGGGTAACTGGCCGGACTCCCGCCGCACCCCGCCGCCCCGGCGCTCACGCATCCGGCCAGCGCCGCAGCGCGCAGCGCCGTCCCGATGCCAGGCAACTCCATCACCTCCCTGAGGATCACCGAATCTGGAGGTGATGTCCGTCTTACCACTACCTCCCATGCTTACTTCAACGTTCATTCGATGGCACCCTGAAGTGCCATGGCATCATCTATTGCTGCCGTGTGGGTCAGTCCTGTCAGCGAACGCGCCGGGAGCTATGGTCGGCCCCAGCTGTCATCCCGGCTCCGGGCCGCGGCAGTTCCGGCACGAGGCCCTGGTGTTGGCTTATGGCCGCGGAACCAGTCGTCGAGCACCTTGAGCGCGCAGATCAGCCTCTGCCCCGCCGGGCACAGCCAGTACCACGTCTCCCGCGGGACCCCCGGCACCTGCCGCCGGGCCGACGTGACCGCTGCCCTCCAGCCGCCGCAGTGTGTCATTCAGGACCTTCCAGGTGATGTTCCGGCCGGCCGGGGCTTGGCTGTTGATGGCCTGGATTAAGTCCGCAGGCCGCCTGGGCCCGCCGGCCAGGCTGGCCAGCACCGCGACATCCCACCGCCGGCGCAGTGGCGCCAGCTCATCCAGCAGATCCCGCCAGTTCACCTCAGCTCCTATGGCGCTGCTCATCCCAAGTGCCGGTCCAGCCGACCGGACTTGCTGCGCGTAGCTCCCGGCAGGCAGACGGCTTCGCCGGAGCCCTGGCACATGACCGTCGGCATTCGGCGAACTGAGCACCCTTGCGGCTATTTGCTGGCTCGCTCGTGGATCACCGCATGGCTGATGCGGCCGGTCGCGGGCGAGCCGCCACCACCTCCCGCGCGCCTCCGCCGCCGCAGCCAGAACCCGCTGACCAGCCCGAGCATGGCACCGCTGATCGAGATGCCATGCGTTGAGCCGGTCCTGGGAGCGACAAAGCGCTTCGGTGCCGTCTTGCACAAGATGCTTGTTCAGGGCGCCGTGCAAGTTTCAGTAGGGGCAGCGCTACCCCTGCGAGCTCAGCCATGATCGCGGGGGTGCGACGTCCGGGCGGCAGCTCGATTGGCCCGTGCACAGACCATGGATTCAGTGACCACGCTGAATGGCTCATGGAACCGGGCTCGCAGGGGGGCTGCCGGTGTTCACGGCGCCGTCGGAATGCTGCGGTCCTGCCAGCGGGGCTGCTTCTCGCACGTGGGCCTGCGCCATGATCTTGCGGTCGGCGACGACGATGACAAGGCCAATCATGCTGACGATGACCATGACCAGGGCGAGCACGTGGAGATGAGCGTCGCTGACGCTGGTGTGAAAGGTGACGGAGATCAACGCAGAGGAGGCGATGGAACCGATCGAGCCGAAAGTCTTGAACAGCCCGGACGCGGTGCCGATCTGTGCCGGCGCGACCTGATGGTAGAGCGTCGTCTGGTTGGCGCTGACCATCGCACCGAGCGTCACGCCGAAGCCGAGGGTGATAAGAACTATCCAGATGACCGGCGTGCTGGTCGTCAGGACAAGCACTCCGCCGGAGGCGGCTAGACATGCGATGGCCGCCGCGAGCAGCGGCAGGCGGACTAGGTTCCGCTGGGAGATGGGCTGGGCGATGACGGCGGACAGCGCGGCCATCGGCAGGAGAAGCAGCCCTGCTTCCTGAGGTGACATGGCCCGGCCGGCCTCGAGCCACTGGGTCAGGCCGTACAGGATGGCGTAGACGCACAGCGCCCCGAGGGCGAAGCGCAGGTAGGTGCGGGCGAGCGCCCGGTGCGTAGCGAGGAGCCGGACGTCGAAGAACGGCCTGCTCGCCCGCAGCTCCCACCACACCAGGACCGCGCCGAGAGCGAGGGCCAGGCCGAGCGCGATCCAGGCCGGGCGGGGCAGGCCGAGCAGGAAGACCAGCAGGGCCGTGACCGTGCCGCCGAAGCCGAAGATGCCGACCAAGTCGATCCGTGTCGCAATCTCCCGGAACGACCTCGGCCCTTCGACTGGCGCGTCCCGGGGAATCCAGGCCAAGGTCATGACTAGAGCCAGGGCGGCGAAGGGCAGGTTCACGAAGAACGCGGTGCGCCATCCCCAGGCGTCGACGAGCACTCCGCCGATGGGCAGGCCGAGCGCTGCGGTAGCGCTCCCGGCGACCACCAGTCCTCCAAGCACTCCGCCGGGCGGCGCAGCGAGCCCCGCGGCGTGGGCCCGGCGGCGGATGAGCGGCATAGCCGACGGGTACACGGCCGAGGAGCCTGTCCCGATGAGGACCCGGGCCACGACTAGCGTGGTGAGGTCCTGCCCGAACCCGCCTACCAGCCCGCCGATGATGACGACCACCAGTCCGGCCAGGAACACCCGGCGCGGCCCGAATTCCTCGGCCAGCTTGCCGGCGGTGGGCTGGGCCAGGGCACTGGCCAGGTAGAGCGCCGAAACCAGCACGGCGGTCTGGCCGACCGAGACATGAACCGCTGCGGCGATCGGAACCAGCGCAGTCGCGATCAGGGACGTGTTGACCGGGTTGAGCGTCGAGGCCATCAGCAGCGGTGCCACGAATCGCCACGAGAACGCCTTCGCGCTGGCCTCCTGGCCGGGCGCCATCACCACAGGCCCTCTCCCAGCCGCTCGATCAGCGGCGCAGCCGTCATGAGGGCCCTCATCTCGGCGCGGGTGAACCGGTTCTCCAGGACCCTCGCCATCTGCTCGGTCCGGGCGTCCCGGCGGCTCTGCAGCGCCCGGTCCCCGGCCCTGGTCATCGACATCAGCACCCGCCGGCCGTCCCCGGCGTCGGGGCGACGCTGGACCAGGCCGCGCTCCTCCAGCGCAGCGAGCGTCGCCCCCATCGCCTGCGGGGTGATCTGCTCCGCCCTGGCCAGGTCGCTCGTCGTGGCGGACCCGACCCGTTCCAGGCGCCCCAGCGCCAGCAACTCGGAGAACGTGAGCTCGCCACCGACCGGCGCCTGGCGGAGCTGACGGGTGAACAGGCCGATGCTCTCCTGGATGGCAGCGGCGACCTGACGCGGAACCAGATCATCAACCATACTAGGAAGCCTACCTTAACAATTAGGTTGAAAGCTAGCCTTCAGTTCTAGCCCGATCACTCTCGCCGAGATCCCGGCCGCCGGTCCTCAGACACCTTCGTCATCGCCGAGGTGGACGCCCTCCGGCGCGCCCAGGCGACTTGCAGGAAAGCCAACCGGCTGCCAGCCGCGCATGGCCGGTCGAAGACCACATCCAGGGCGAGGACGTTGGCTCGGCAACTAAGCAGGCCAACAGGGCCGGTTTGATCCCAGTTCTAAACGAGCCAGATCCCTGGCCGGCGACCGGCTATCCAGCCGCTGCCGTGGCCGGGGCGCGAAGGTCGTCGCCGACCTGTCTGCTCGTTTTCTACCCGGACGCCGTGGAACGGGCCGACACTGCGCGACACCAGCGGCACTGTCATTCGGGACCTTCCAGCCGATCCTCCGGCGCTGGCAGGCCGGCCGTTGACGAGCTGAATAAGGTCCACCGGCGCATGTTCGCCAGCACCGCCAGATCTCACCGCCGACGCAGCAGCGCCGAACCCATACAGGCAGATCCAGCCAATTCACCACAGCTCCCATGGGCCTGATGATCGCAAGTGCCAGCCCCAGCAGGAGGGTTGCTGGTGCCGATGCCACCCATAACTGGGATGCAACGGACCTCGCGTGTCTGCGAAGGTGCGCCGGTCGCAGCAGTAGCGGCGCGGCTGTCGGCGCGCGCGGCGCGCTACTTGTCGTCCCGGCTGCCCGCCGCGTTCGTGCCGTCTGCTGCACGGTGGTGGCGCTGTACCAGTCGTCAAGCATTGCGAGCGCGCAGATCAGCCGCTGCCCGGCCGGGCACAGCCAGTACCAGGTCCGCCGCGGAACGCCCAGCACCTGCGGCGGGCCACGTAGCCGGCAGCCTCCAGCCGGCGCAGCGTGTCCTTCACCTTTCAGCCGACGGCCCTCGGTCTGGCTGTTGGGACCCTGAAACCCTGGTCGGCACAACCGAGGGCCACCGGACCCGGCCGTCATCGGGCAGCTCCCTGGGGGAAGTGGCAGGACTGGCACTTCTGAGAATGTGTCACCTGTGACGGAAAGTGAAAGCATACCGTCACGGTCACGGAAAATCATGATGCGGCAGTCCGCCGGCACCACCACCTCGGCGAAGACCCGCCCGGCCCGGTGCCTGCCGGCCTAAGGCCGGCAGCGTTGTCAGGTGCAGATCTGGATCACCCAGGCGAGGACGACAGCCACGACCAGGCGGCGCCGGCCAGAACCGCCAGCGGGAGCGCTCTCATACCCGGTGGCCGCCTGACCTCAGCGGCAGCCGCGCTGGCGCCGATCAAGCCCGGCCCGCCTGTCGGCCGTCTCGTCGGCCGGACTGGGCCGACAGCCTCTGCGGCAGCGAATTCTGCCAGGCGCGGGTTCGGTGCTAGCGGCGGCCGGCGGCTGACTTCGGAGACACCGGGACCTGCAGCGTGGAGAAGGCCTGGTTGATCAGGGTCGGCAGGGATACGCCCTTCCTGCCTTCCCGGCGCAGCTGCCCGCGCCGCTGCAGCGCGCTGCAGATGGCGGCGAAGGCGGTGCGGCCGAGCACGTCAGCGAGGTAGTCGGCTTCCATTGCGTACGACTGCCCGGACTGCTCCAGGCGCTCCCTGATGACCTCGGCCAGGCCGGACTCGACTCGGGCCAGGGCGCCCCTGGTCGACCGGCCCAGCCGCACGCCGGGCGGTCCCTGGCTGAACATCCACAGCGGCGATGGCCGCGGCGCGGCGGTCACCGCGTCGGTGCCCGCGGGCCGCTCGCGGATACGGTCCTGGAGCAGCGGGACCCAGCCGAGCGCCTCATCCAGGATCAGGTCCTCCTTCCCGGCAAAGTACCGGAAGAAGCCGCCCCGGCGATATCCCGGACCGTCGTCTCGGCGTAGCCCCGCTCGGCGAACAGCCTGCTCGCCGCATCCTGGAGCGCCTGGCGGGTGCCCAGCTTCCGTGCCTCGCGCCGCCCCGGCATCCTGGTCATGATCGCTGCCTCGTCATGTGCCGATAGTGCCAGACCCTGGTCCGGCGCGAGTGCCGCCCAGCCGAGGGTTCGCCCGGCCCGGCTGCGGAATGGGCTGTCACCAGTGACAGTCCATGCATAACCTGTCATGTATGACAGATACACGGGAGCCGCCGGCCGGGGCCGCGCGAGGGCTGGCCTCGCGGCTGAGAGCCTGCACGCGGCGCGGGCGGCTGCGCCGGCAAAAGCTGGCGCAGGCAGCCGGCCCGGAGGCGTCCTCCATCGCGGACCTGCTCAGCGCCGCGACGGCGGGCGGCGCGGAGCAGGACGCGGGCAACGCGGCCAGCCGGGTGATCGCGGCCGCCGTGCTGGCAGAGGCCTTCGATCAGGCGCTGGGTCGCCTGCTGGCCGTCCCACCCGGGACCCGCGGCGACGCCGCCCGGATGCTCGCCAGCGGCGTGGCCGCGATCACCGACATGACAGCCGGGCTCAGCGTGACGGACGCGGCCGGCCTGCCGGCGGCCGTCGGCGGCCTGGCCGTCACCGCCTCCGGGATGCCGTCCCTGCTGGACCAGCTCGCGGCGTTCCTGGAAACCCAGCACGTGCGCGACGCGACCACCGGGGACGGGCGCTGCGCCGGTGACGAGGCCCTCAGGATCGCCAGCAGCCTGCGGCGTGCCGCCGACACTGCGCGGGCGATGTCCGCGGCGCTGGACGCGCTGTGCCTGGCCTGCGCGCCGCTCGGACGGCCGCCGCCAGATTGTCAGCAGTGATACTCTGCGAATGCTGTCATCTGTGACAGATTCCCGGAGCGGGCTGACCGGAAGCGTCGGCCCCGCGAGCAGGGCAGCGCGCGCAGATCCGGGCAGTGTCAGCAGCGTCCGGGGCAGGTTGCCCGTGACAATTGCGCATGCTGCTGTTGTTGCCCGCACGCATAACCCGCATGCTGGCTTGGCGCCGCTCAGACGGCGGAGGGGTAGTCTGCACGGCGTCGCGAGTTGGCGTCCCGGCTGGCCGCCGTTGCCGGGCCGGTCCCCCTTTCCGGGTCGTGGCTGCGGTACCAGTCACCGAGCGCGGCGGCGATCAGCCGGTGCCCGGGCCGGCTCGGCCAGTACCACGCCTCCCGGGGAACGTCAGGCACCTGCGGCCGGGCGCGTCCACGGTGCCGCTACTTGTCGTCCGGGTCGACCGCCGCGGCCGCGGCGGTCGCGCCATCATGCGGGTCGTGCCTGCGGTACCAGTCGTCGAGCACCGCCAGCGCGCACATCAGCCGTTGCCCCGGCGGACAGAGCCAGTACCACGTCTCCCGCGGAACACCCGGCACCTGCCGGCGGGCCACGTAGCCGCTGGCCTCCAGCCGCCGCAGCGTGTCATTCAGCACCTTCCAGCCGACGGCCCGGCCGCCGGAGACGTCGCTGTTGATGACGTGGATCAGCTCCGCAGGCCGCCTCGCCCCGTCCGCCAGGCTGGCCAGAACTGCCACATCCCACCGGCGGCGCAGCGGCGCCAGCTGGTCTGTCAGGTGCTGCCAGTCCACATCAGCTCTCCCGTGTGCTGTGACGTCTTGAGGCATCGAGGACACTCCGGCCGGCCAGCCGGAACCCGCAGCCGGGCGTGGACTGGCCGGCCATTCGCAGCCGGCCGTCAGCCTGCCGGGATGTGCAGTACGTGTGCCAGCACGACGGCGACGATGATCGCGGCGAGGGCGCCGGCCAGAACCGCTAGCAGCAGTGCTTTCATGGCTCTGCCACCGGTGACCCGGGCTGGTGCCGATCGCTGCGCCCCGCCCGGGCCTTGGGGAGAATGTTTTGTGTCATGGCTGCTGTGTCCTTATCGCGGGGCTGCCTGGCGGCGCCGTGGCTGGTGCCGGTCACCGGGTTCGGGGGCCGGCGTGGCGGCCGGGCGCGGGTTCCGGTGCCGGGCCAGGGCCGGGCTGGGTTCCCGGCGCGGCGCCGGCGCGGATGGCGAGCTGGCCGCTGGTCATGATCGCCGTGCGCTGGGCGCGGCGGGCGACGGTGCTGTCGTGGGTGACCATCACCAGCGTCAGCCCGTGCTCGCGCCAGAGCTGATCGAGCAGGGTGATGATCTCGTCGCGGGTGTCCTCGTCGAGGTTGCCGGTGGGCTCATCGGCGAGCAGCACGGCCGGTTCCTTGACCAGGGCCCTGGCGATGGCGACGCGCTGCTGCTGGCCTCCGGACAGCTCGGACGGCAGGTGCCTGGTGCGGTCGGCCAGCCCGACACTGGCCAGCGCGGCAGCGGCCCGGGCCCGGCGCCGGGCAGCCGGGACGCCGAGCGGGACCAGGGCTGTCTCGACGTTTTCTTGTGCTGGCAGGGTGGGCATCAGGTTGAAGGTCTGGAAGATGAACCCGATCTTGCGGGCCCGCACCCGGGTGACCCCGGTTTCCCGCATCGCGCTGAGGCTGATGCCGTCGAGTTCGACCGTTCCGCTGGTGGGCCGGTCGAGGCCGCCGAGGATCTGCAGCAGCGTGGATTTGCCGTGGCCGGTCGGGCCCTGGATGGCGAGCCACTCGCCGTCGGCGACCTCCAGGTCGACGCCCTGCAGCGCGCGGACCGTGTCATGGCCCTTGTGGTAGTTCTTGTCGACCCCGCGGAGCCTGTACATCGCTGCCTCTCCTTCCGTTACTCGACCCGGGCCAGAGCGGCCGCGGGGCGCAGCCGGGCCGCCCGCCAGCTGCCGACCGCTCCGGCGATCAGCCCGCCGGCGACGGCGAGCACCACGGCGAGCACGATCACGTGGACGGTGACCGGCGCGGTCAGGCTCACCGAGATCGTGCGGGCGGGGCTGGCCAGCGCCCGGAGCGAGCTGGCGATGCCTCCGCCGGAGGCCGCCGCCGGTGGCGGGGCTGATCCGACTGTCGCCGACAGCGGTGGTGCCAGCGCGTCGATCAGGGCGGCGCCGCCGTAGCCGAGGCCGATGCCTGCCAGCCCGCCGGCGATGCCGATGGCCACTGATTCGCCCATGACCTGGCCGACGATCCGCCTGCTCCGCCAGCCGAGTGCCTTCAGCGTGCCGAACTCCCGGACCCGCCGGCCGACTGCCGTGATCGTCAGCAGGCTCGCGAGCAAGAACGCGGCCACGAGCACCGCGGCCGACAGCCACCGGCCGAGGCTGCTGGCCAGGCTGGACGCGTTGGACAGCGACCCGGTCACCTGGCTGGCCAGGTCATTCTGGTCGGTGACGGTGGCTCCCGGCAGTGCCCGGGCGATCTCGTTCTGCACCGCCGGGATGTCGGCGGCGCTGGCGGCCGCGACATAGATGGTGTTCACCCTCCCTGTCAGGCTGGCGGTGCCGGTCTTGCCGAGGCTCTGAGCTTTTGCCAGCGGGATGTACACGTCCGGGGGGCTGCCGCCCTGCGGGACGCTGACGATCCCGATGATCGCGAAGCTGGTGCCGCCCACGACGATCGCGGACCCGGCGGTCAGCTTGTGCTGCTGCGCGTAGCCGGAATCGATGACGGCGTCGTCGGAGTGCGCGTCGGCGGAGGTGAGCGCGGTACCGGAGGTCACCCTGGCGGAGCTGAGCGCGCCCAGTGCGGTGCTGGCCAGGTCTACCCCCTCAACGGCGAACGAGCCGGTGGTGAAGCTGGAGCTGATGCTGCCGCTGCCGGCACTGACCGCCGGCACCGTTCCCGTAACAGTTACGTCGCTGAGAGTGAGGCCGCCTGCCGCGGCCGACACGTTGCGCTGCCCGGCAACCGTGGCCACCGACCCGGAGCTGAGGGTCCCGTACTGGCTGTTGACGAGGTTGTTGATGTTGATCTTCGTGCCGGCGGCGATCTGGCCGCTGCGGTAGGCCTGTACCTCCTGCCGGAACCCGAACGTTGTCGCGCTGCTCGAGCCCCGGGCCGGCGGCCGGGTGACGGTGACGTCGGTTCCCACCCCGTACAGCGAGTGCAGCACAGTAGCCTGTGAGCTCTGGACGCCGTCCGAGGCGGCCGTCACCGTGATCACCAGGCCGACACCCAGCGCCAGGCCGAGCGCGATAAACGTGGCCTGCCGGACACGCCGCCGCAGCTCGCGCCACAGATAGCTAAAGAACATGCGCGATCCTCTCTCACCGTTGATGCTCGCCGCGGCCGGAGTGGGTCATTGCCGGCCGGACACGCAGGATTTCCAGGCGGACGGGCTGCCCGACCGCAGCTGGCTGACGTAGCTGAGGATGCCTGCGGCCCGCGTACCCGCCGGCACGCCCGGGAGCATCACGCCGCGCGATCCCGGCAGCCGGCAAACGCCCGGACGGCTGCGCTGACGCCGCCGGCCGGGCGCAGCGACCTGCACGCCTTCCGCGGCCCGGCACCGGCGCCGCGCTGCAGCAGGCAGCTCACGTAGCCGCTGACAGTCGGCGGGGCGGACGGGCCAGCCGGCAAACCAGCCGGCCAGGACCCGGATGCGCCGCACGCCGCGACGGCAGCCAGCAGGGCCGCCATGACCGCGACCCAGGCCACCGCCCGGCCAAAGATGCCTTGACCGCGCACTCCCCCGGTGACGCGTCAGGCTGCCCCTGCCGCCTGGATGCTGCCGTGACAGTCGCACGTGTCCGCTCATCCTGGCCTCACAGACGTGCCCGGAGCAGCCTGCGCGGTGCCGGGTAGCGCGGCCGGCCTGGCCGCCGTCCGGCTGGTGCCGGGCAGGATCGCGTCCAGCCAGCGCGGGGTCCACCAGTTGTATGTGCCCAGCAGGAACATCGTGGCCGGGACGACGACGAGCCTGATGACGGAGGCATCGACGATGACGCTGAGGGCCAGCCCGAGCGCGAGCATCTTGATGACGACGCTGACGGACATCAGGAACGCGGCGAAGACGCTGGCCATGATGAACGCCGCGCAGGTGATGACCCTGGCTGTGCCGGCCAGGCCGCGGGCGACACTCTGGTGGTTGTCGCCGGTGGCCAGCCAGGCCTCGCGGATCCGCGAGAGCAGGAAGACCTCGTAGTCCATGGACAGTCCGAAGACGATGGCGAAGATCATCATGGGCACGTAGGACTCGATGGGCACTTTCTCGCTGACGCCGAGCAGGGAGCTGCCCCAGCCCCACTGGAAGACCGCGACGATGATGCCCCAGGACGCGCCGATCGACAGCAGGTTGAGCACGCCTGCTTTGAGCGCGAGGACCGGGCTGCGGAATGCGAGCAGCAGGATGAGGAATGCGGCCAGGATGACGGTGGCGATGATGTAGGGCAGGCGGCTGCTGACGACGTCGCGGAACTGCAGCTGGCCGGCGACAGAGCCGGTGACGTAGCCGCGGGATGAGGTCGGGCCGAGCACGCCCGGCAGGGTGCTGTCCTGCAGCACCTGCATCAGATGGTCGGTTGCCGCGGCCTGGGGGCCGGTAGCGGGCAGCACAGTCGCATACAGCAGCGCGCCGTCCGGCGTCGATTTCACCGGGGTCACCGCGGCGACATCCGGCGTCCGGGCGAGGCTGGCGCGGAGCTGGCCCGCCAGAGCCTGGCGGGGGGCGGCGGCATGCATGCCGGGGCCGAGCTGGGCCACGATCGTGAAGGGCCCGTTGGCGCCGGGTCCGAAGGCGGCGCGAAGCTCGTCATAGGCGAGCCTGGCCGTTGAGCCCGCCGGGTCGGCGCTGGCGTCGATGTGGCCGAGCTGCATGGAGAACGCCGGGATCGCCAGGACGGCGAGCAGCGCGACGCCCGAGGCCAGGAACCGCCAGGGATGCGCGCCGATGATCTCGGCGTAGCGGAGCCAGCCGGCGTGCCCGGCCGGCGCCTCGGCGACGGGCGGGCGGACCCGGAGCCGGTCGATCGACGTGCCGGCGATCGCGAGCAGGGCCGGGACGACGGTGATGGCGCTGAGGGCCGCGACCGCCACGGTGATGCCAGCGGCGAGGCCGAGCTTGCCGATGTAGGTCAGGCCGGATGCGTACAGGCCCAGCAGCGCGACGATGACGGTCGTCGCAGCCACCAGCACGGCCCGGCCGCTGGCCGCCAGGCTCCGGGCCGCGGCCTGCACGGGCGGTACGCCGTCCATGACAAGCTGCCGGTGCCGGGTGGCAAGGAAGAGCGAGTAGTCGATGCCGACCCCGAGCCCCATCATGATGGCCAGGGTCGGCGAGACGGTCGGGAACGTCGTGGCCACGGCGAGCATGCCGAGGGCGGACACCCCGGCGAACGCCCCGGCCAGCGCGCTGAGGATGGGCAGCCCGGCAGCGTACACGCTGCCGAAGCCGGCCAGCAGCACGATGATCGCCACCAGGATGCCGATCAGCTCGGACCGCACGTCCCTGCTCTTGGTCTTAGCCGCAGCGCCGAGCTGGCCGCCGTAGTTCACGCTGACGCCTGCGGTCCTCGCCGGGGACAAGGCCGCGGTCACGCTGTTGACGTAGGCCTGGCCGAGCTGCTGCGGGTTCACCGAGAAATGGGCGCTGGCGTACGCGGTCCGGCCGTCCTTCGAGACCGCCCCCGGCATGAGCGGGTCAGAGGCCGATAGCACGTCCGGCAGCTTGCGGACGTTCGCCATCGACTGATCGATCGCGGCGCGGTGACTGGCCAGGGTGCCCGAGCTCGTGGTGAAAACGAGGTAGCCGCTCTGGCCGCCCTGGCTGCCGGTGCGGTGCGCCTGGAGGAGGTCAGCTCCCTGCTGCGCCGGCGTGCCCGGCAGGCTGAAATTGTCGGAATATACCCCGCCCAGAGCATGATTGCCGATGACAACACCCGCGACGACCACAAGCCAGCCCAGGATCACGATCACCCGGTGACGGGCGCTCCACAACCCGATCCTGTACAGCACACCGCGTTCCTGCCCCGATGCCCGGCCGTCGCCGCCGCGGTCAGCGGCCTTGTCCTGCTCCGGTTGCGCGTGCCGGAACGCGCTCTCCCCGGCGGTGCTGCCGCCTCCGGCGCCCGGTCCGCCGCCCGTGCCATCGCCGCCCGGGTGGCCGTCCTTGCCGGTGCCGCCATCCCTGCGCGCGCCTGGCCGGGTACGGCTGCGGCGGCTGCGGCGCCACACGATGACGCTGGCGACGACAGCGGCGATGACCACGATGATGATGACGAGCAGGATGAGGCGCCGGTAGTGGTGCCCGTGCGCGGCCGCGGCGAGCTGGCCGGCTGCGGCAGCGCGGCCCAGATTGGCGGCAAGAACTGTCATGTGCGACACGTTAGCATAACTGTCAGGTGTGACAGAACTGTAGGATGGATGACATGACCGAGCCGGAGGGCCGCAGGGAAGCCAGCAAGCGAGCGACCAGGGCAGCGATCCTGGCCGCCGCGAAAGAGATGTTCGCTGACCGCGGGTTCGAGGCGACGACCGTCCGGGATATCGCTCGTGCCGCCGGCGTCACCGAGCGGACCTTTTACCGCTACTTCGACGGCAAGGAAGGCCTGATCGCCGGCGAGTTCCTTGCCTGGCTCGCCGTCCTGCGGCAGGCGATCGTCGGGCGGCCGCCCGCGGAGCCGCCGGTCACCGCGATCCGGCGGGCGGCTGTCTCACTGGGCGAGCGGGTCACGACAGGCAGCGGCCCCGTTCCGCTGTGGCTGTTCAGCGACGGTCCGCCGGTGACCGGCCTGCGCCGCTTCGCCCTGCGTCCCCTGCTCCAGCTGGAATCAGCGATCACCGACGCCATCATCGAGCGCACAGGCACCGGGGCCGACCCCGAGTCGACGTTCCGAGCGAAGGTGATCAGCCGGGCCGCGGTGAGCGCCCTGCGCACAGCGCTCATCCAGCGCCGCGAGACGACCGCCGCTGGCGGCACGGCAGAGAAACTGCCGGATCTCGTTGACGCTGCGTTCGCGATCCTCAGCGAAGAGTACGGGTCGCTGCCCGGCTGACGACCCGCGCCGGGAAACAGGACCTCCTGGCCGCACGGCGAGAGCTCGCCCGATGTTCCACCTGCCCGCAACTGCCGCACCAGCCAGCCTCTCCAGCGCGGCCACGATCGCGGACACTGTCCGCTATCTGTCCGTGCGGGCAGCGGGATCAATCAAACGGCCGGTCCGCTCGATGCGGCGGCCAGTAAACCAGCGATCACGCGCTGCCCGCGTCCGGGCCTGCTCACGTGGCCTGCCGCGCTGGGGCGGCCAGGGATCGGACCTGCCCGTCACGCATAGCGTGGAAGATCCAGGTGACCAGCTGGCGGGCCATTGCGACCTTGGCGAATCTTGCGCGCCCGGGCGCCACGGCGGGCAAAGGCGCCACGGCGGGCAAAGATGTCGTCCCTGCACCGGCGCAGCGGGAGGCCAGAGCCCTCGTGCGCTGATCACGACATCGTGCCTGCTCCGGCTGGTGGTGGTGTCGGTCGCGGGTTACGGGCTGTGTCGCTGTGGCCGGGTTTCGGGTTCAGGATCGGTGTCGTCGGGTGTGCCATTCGGCGATGGCTTTGCCGATGGCGTGGGCGGAGTCTTCTTGGAGGTAGTGCTTGCCTGGTACGGTCACCTCGTGCTGGCTGGGCCAGGTGCGCACCCACTGCCGGTGAGCGCTGGTGAGGATGGCGCCCGGATCGGCGTTGACGAACAGTTTGGGGACCTGGCTGGCTGATAGCCATCTCCCGTAGGATTCGACGATGGTGGTGACGTCGCGGGGTTCGCCGTCGATGGGCAGTTCGCGTGGCCAGGTGAGGGTGGGCCGGCGGTCCTCGCCGGCCGCGCGGAATGGCGCCCGGTAGGCATTCATCTCCTGGTCGCTTAGGGCGCGCAGGATCGAGCCGGGCAGCAGGCGCTCGACGAAGAGGTTGCGTTCGAGGATCATGTCCTCCCCGGCGGGGGACCGCAGCGCCTTGAAGATGCCCCGGGCTGGCTCGGGCCACTGGGCCCAGGTGAGTGGCCGGACGATGGCTTCCATGTAGGCGATGCCTGCGACGGCCTGGCGATGACGGCTGGCCCAGTCGAAGCCGAGCGCCGATCCCCAGTCGTGTACTACCAGCGTGACCCGCTCGGTAACTCCGAGTTGCTCCAGCAGAGCATCGAGGTATCGGCGGTGCTCGGCGAAGCGGTAGCGGCCGGGACCGCTGGCGGGGAGCTTGCCCGAATCGCCCATGCCGATCAGATCTGGCGCTATGCAGCGGCCGTGCGGCTGCAGGTGCGGGATCACGTTGCGCCACACAAACGAGGAAGTCGGGTTGCCGTGCAGGAACACGATCGGGTCGCCGTGGCCGGCCTCGATGTAGGCCATCGGCAGTCCGAGGACGTCGCTGTAGTGTTTGCCAAACGTGGTCAGCGGTGCGCTCCTGTCGCTTCAGGCTGGGCCGGCCCGGTCCGGGCCGTGCCCCCGTTGTTGAGAGCGGCACCGGTCGCGTTGTCGGCGGGGTAGAACAGCTCGATCGTCAGCTCATCGAGCGTGATGTCCTGGGGCGTGGCGAACTTGGTGAGCGTGATGAAGTACGAGTGGATGGCGTCACCGATTCGCAGGCGCCAGGGGATGAGCAGGTCGGGCTGGTCAGGGGGGTCATGCTGGCGCAGGCGGCGCAGGGAGACGACGTTCGGGTAGGCGAAGACCTCCCGGGCGATCGCGTCGACAGCGGGGTCGGGGCTGCGGGCGCGCAGCCTGTCCAGCTGACCGAGCAAGAACGCGGCGTGCTCGGGGAAGTTGATGGTGCGGCTGGCCAGGCCGTCGGGGTGCAGGCAGAGCCGGAACACGTTGACAGGCGGGCCGAGAATCGCCGGGGGCAGTCCCTGGACCATGCGGCTGGCCGCCTCGTTGGCCAGCACCGTGTTCCACTCCCGGTCGAGCACCACCCCGGGACACGGCTGGTGGACCGTCAGCAGGCGGCGCAGCGCGCCGTGCACGCGGGCCATGTCCGGGTGGTCGAGGCCGGTTTCGGGGTAGCGGGGGGCGTAGCCGGCGGCAAGCAGCAGCGTGTTGCGTTCCCGGAGGGGGACGTCTAGTCCTTCGGCGAGCGCCAGGATCACTTCCGGGCTAGGGGTGGCCCGGCTGTTCTCGATGAAACTCAGGTGCCGGGTTGACATGCCGATGGCCAGGGCCAGATCCATCTGGCTGCGGCCCCGTCGCAGCCGCCACGCCCTCACCAGCGGGCCAACCGGACGGACAACCCGGCGGCCTTGCCGGCCGCCTGGTTTCAGCGCGGTCACCTTAGGGGCGCTCCGGCCCGGTCCGTCCGCCTCCGCGGCCGGATCGAATCCGGCCGCCCGTGGCGGTACGGCGGCTCGCCCGGTCATGGCTGCGCTCCGGTCGCACCTGGCTGCATGCCCGGTGTGTCCGGGCGGCCTGCCGTGCCGGTGAGCACCCGGGCCAGCCCAGCGCGGGCCTTGGCCTGGGCCGACGCGGGCGGACCGGCGGTGAGTCCCCCGTCAACGGCCAGATCCTGGCCGGTCACCAACGCCGCGGCGTCGCTGGCCAGCCACGCTGCGGCGCCGGCGACGTCATCGGGCACGGCGACCCGGCGCAGTGGTTGCCACGGCGCCAGCCATGAGGCGAACACCGGCTCCAGCGCGGGCGCGTTCTGATCGGCCTGGGCGTGATCAGCCCCGGCGGCTTTGGCGAAGATCCCGGTCAGAACCGGGCCCGGCGAGATGGTGTTCACCCGCACGCCGTGCTCGCCCAGTTCGACCGCGGCCCATCGGGTCAGGTGGATCACCGCGGCCTTGGCGACCGAGTAGTCCAGCGGGGACCAGCCGGCCATGCTGCCGCCGGTGCTGGCGATGGTGATGATGCTGCCTGCGCCCTTCTCGACCATCAGCGGCGCGCCGTGGCGTATCGCGGCGGCCGCCCCGCCGACGTGGCCCCTCAGCGTGTCGCACAAGACAGCCACATTCAGCGACCTGACGCTCCACTGGCGCCCGCCGACGCCGGAGCTGTTGACCAGGCAGTCCAGGCCGCCGAAACGCTCTCCGACCGTCTCGAACAGCGCCCGGACCTCGGACTCGGCTGTCGCGTCGGTGCGGACGAAACAGGCACGCGAGCCCAGTTCGCCCGCGAGCTGCTCACCTGCCCCGCCCCGCCGCCCGGCCATGACGACCTCGGCGCCCTCAGCCACGAAGCGGCGGGCCGTGGCGGCACCGATCCCGCTGGTCGCGCCCATGATCACAGCCACTTTCCCGTCGAGCGTGCCCACGCAGCGCCCTCCTTCGGTTCTCCCGCCGTGCCGATCGTGGTAGCCAAGTCAATGCCAACCGCGCCCGTCCCGCCATTACCTGCCAGGTAATGGCGGCCGGGGACGCTGATGAGGCACCATCGCAGCTGTGGAAGCCGTCTATGCCGGCGAAGGTGCCGTGATCACGCCAGCCGAGTTCGCCACCGGACCGCGGAACCCGGCAGTCCAGCACGGCGGCGCCCTCGCCGCCATGCTGGCCCGGGCCATCGAAGCCGTCCAGCCACCCGGCCCCGGCCAGGTGGCGCGGGTAACGATCGACCTTATCCGCCCGGTCCCCCTCACGGCACTGAAGGTCACCACCCGCACGCTCCGCAACGGACGCAAACTTCAGCTCACCGGGCTCGTCCTCACCGCCAACAGCACCCAAGTCGCCCGGGCCACAGCCGTGCGCTCGCGCAGCACGCACCTCGACCTCCCAGCCGAGGCCGCAAGCTCGCGCCCGCCCGGCACCGGCACCGGCACCACCCCCCAGCCGTCCGGGCCCCATCCCTAGCCATGATCGTCTTCGCGAGGAGCCGATTCCGGCTGCTCGCTGACGTCGCAGCTGCCCGCAGTGATCTCTGTGAAGGGGGCGGGCACGATGAGAGCAGAGCGCGGCGGCACTTCGCTCGCAGCGACGGCGCCTTGCATCCGCGAGGATCCGGGGCCTCGCCCTGCGTTGACCCAGCACCCGGGATTCGACGCGACGCAAAAGAGACGCAAAAGAAAGGTAACCGTGGACGCCGTTTTTGAAGTCGCCGGGCAGGCCGTCGAGACCAGCGCCAGTGCCGGCGGTCCGTGGGATCACGCATTCCAGCACGGCGCGGCCCCCGCCGCGCTGGTCGCCTGGGCTGCGGAGCGTCTGGAGACCGGCCCGCCCATGAGGATCGTGCGGCTGACGCTCGACCTGTTGCGGCCGGTGCCCGTCGCACCGTTGGAAATCCGAGGCGAGGTGGTGCGTCAGGGACGGAAGATTCAGGTCGCCGTGATCTCACTGCTCGCCGGTGACGTCGAGGTGGTCAGGGCGGGCGTGCTGAAGGTCGTGCAGTCGAGCCCGCCGCTGCCGGAAGGGCTCGGCGAGACGGCGCTCGATGTCCCGCTGCCGGATGAGTGCGAGGCGATCAGCGACGAACAGCGCGTGAGTTCGACCGTCGCCCGCAGTCCTTTCCTGAGGGGCGTCTCCGCCAGGCCGGCGACGCGAGGCGAACCCCGGCCGGGGCCGGCCGCGATCTGGTTCCGGGCCAACCAGCCGATCGTGGGCGGACAGCCCATCAGCCCGATCATGCGCGCTGCCATCGCAGCGGACTTCGGCAACGGAGTGTCCTCGGTCCTGGACCCGAAGCAGTGGTCGTTCATCAACGGCGACGTGACGCTCAGTCTTGCCCGCCCGCCGGTCGGCGAGTGGATTCTGGTGAACGCTGACATGTCGCTCGGGCGTGACGGCGGCGGTGTCGCCGCCGCGCGGCTGGGCGATGTCGAAGGCTACTTCGGCCGGTCGGCGCAGTCCCTGGTCATAGAGCGACGATGACAGGCTCCGAGACCCTGAACCCGGCCCCGGCCTGGCTCGCTCCATCTCATCCGGAACACTCATAGCAACGAGGAGATCGGTTGATGCAAACGCTTGAAGGTAAGGTCGCGGTGATCAGTGGGGGCACCAGCGGAATCGGGGCGGGTATCGCCGAGCTTTTCGTCTCAGAAGGGGCAAAGGTCGTGATCGGCGGGCGGCGGGAAGAGCAGGGCCGAAAACTCGCGGAGTCGCTCGGTGAGGCCGCCGTCTTTGCCCGCGCGGACGTCGCAGTCGAGGCCGATGTGAAGGCATTGACTGAAATGGCGGCGCTCCGGTTCGGGCGTCTCGACTGTCTCGTCAATAACGTGGGAATACCCGCCCAGCGAAACGCTTTGCAGGATTTTGATCTCGCGGCGTTCGACCGCGGCATGGCTATCCAGGTCCGCGGAACCCTGGCCGGGATCAAGCACGCGGTCCCGGCCATGGCCACGCAGGGCGCCGGCAGCATTATCAACACCGCCAGCATCAACGGTTTTCGGGCCGGGATGGGCGGCGGCATCGAGTATTCGGTCGCTAAGGCGGCGGTCATCCACCTGACCCGCTGCGCGGCAGTCGAGCTCGGCGAGAAAGGGATCCGCGTGAACACCCTCTCACCTGGCCCTATCGCGACAGGCATCTTCGGTAAGGGCGCAGGACTCGCGCCCGGCGCGGCCGACCTCGCGCTCGACGCCGCGATCGCCGCGATCGAGGCAGTCTTGCCGAGATGGCAGCCGCTTCAGGTGGTCGGGCTGGCCACCGACGTCGCCCAAGCGGCCTTGTTCCTGGCCTCTGACGCCTCGAGGCTGATCACCGGGCACAACCTCGTCATCGACGGCGGCGCCAGCATCGGCTGGCCGCGGCCGGTTATGCGCGACGACACAGCGGCCTTTTGGAGAGCGTTTCAGGCCGCCGGGCCAGCTGAGCCAGCCTGATTCGGCAACGGCCAATTGCTAGCTGACCAGGCTGCATTCGCGGTTGAGGCATGCGCTGTCCTCGCGCTGCGCGCCAACCCTCACCGGGACCTGACCTGTGGGTGCCGAAAACCTATGCCAGCAGGCGATATTCATGAATCGCGCCTCCGGCGCGGTCGCGCCGCCGGACGCGGAAGTGGTCCAGGTCGGTGACGCTATCTGGCAGCGGGCGGAGCGGCGCGGCTTGGTTCAGGGTGAGGTGTGGCCGGTGCGTGTTGTAGAAGTCCTCGTACTCGCGCAGGACGGTCATCAGGTGGCGCTGGTTCCAGATCAAGGTCCGGTCCAGCAGTTCACGCCGGCAGCTGCCGATCCAGCGTTCCATGATCGAGTTCATTCGCGGTGCCTGGATAGCGGAGCGGACGACCCTGACGCCAGCGGCCCGGAAGACGGCGTCGAACGCGGCAGCGAAGCTGGCGTCCCGGTCATGCAGGACGAATTTCACGCTCATCCCTGCATCTTCCAGGTCCATCAGGAGGTTCCTGGCCTGCTGCACTACCCAGGACTGGACCGGGTGCTCCGTCGCGCCCAGGACCCGGATCCGGCGGGTTCAGGTCAGCGGGCCGCCGCGCCCGGCCGGCCAGGCTGGCCAGCACGGCCAGATCCCACCGCCGGCGCAGCGGCGCCAGCTCATCCATCAGATCAGGCCAGTTCACCTCATCTCCCGTCCCGCTACCGCTCCAGACGGCACAATCCACCATCGCGCTGCGCCGTACCGGCCGCCCGCGGTGTGCCCCGCTGCCGGCGAGCGGGCCTGGCAGGCCCGGGCAGCGCGGCAGGGTCCCGCGGCCCGGCTGGCCCGGCTGGCCCGGGCGTGCTCAGTCTGTGGCTCATCCCCGCCATGTTCACCACCCTCGCAGCATGGGGCCGTTTCCGCAGGTGGTGGCAGGTGTTGGGTTCGAACCAACGTAGGCTGAGCCGACAGTTTTACAGGACGTTCCTGGCCACCCATCGGAATAGCCGCTGACCTGGTGTTTCTTCATTCACTGCCATATGAAGCCCGCATTCTGTCCGCCCGGCGTCCGTGCGGATTGAGTCGTCCAGGTCAGGGCGCTGGCGGCGCCTGGATTCCGTCCAATGGAGTCCAGCGGAGTCCCGCTCTATAGCACGCTGCGGCCCGCTACTGGTCAGCTGCGGCTACGGCAGGGGCGGCTCCTAGGCCTTCGAGCCAGAGCGCGCGGATCCCGGCCTGGTCGCATGCGGCCTGGACTGTGGCACGGGTGCGGGACGACCATTCCGGCTGGGTGGTGGCCAGGCACAGGACGTCGGCGGTTAGCACGCGGCAGGCGGTGATGAGTTTGGCCGTGTCCCGCTTTTCGTCCCTGTCATTCGCGGCGAGAGCGTCAGAGGACTTGGCCTCACATAGGATGACCTGCCCGTTGCCGATGACGCCGAGGTCGATCTCCACGGTCGGCTTGTCAGCGCCGCGCTTGATCATCTCGAAGTCGGGGGTGAGCGAGAAAGCGCCGCGATTCTGGAGGGCGAGGCTGCTGGAGGCCAGGATCGGGACGCGGCCATTCAGCCGGAGGGCCTCGCGTACCGCGTGATCGAGGTCATAGAACCAGGCGGGCTCCTCGAACGGGTCGCGCCACAGTTGCTGCTCGATCATATTGACGTGTGTGCAGCGCTGGCACCGGAAGTCCTGGCCCAGCGTGTCCAGCGAGTACCAGGCCAGCCAGTTGCACCGGTCGCAGCGCAGCAGGAGCCCGCGCCGGAGGATCCGCCGCCGCGCGAGCCGGTCCAGGATCTCGCGGGTCTGCGCGGCGGGCACGCCCAGCAGGCCAGCGGCCTGCAGGAAGGTGACATACGGAATGCCGTGCACGACGAGCCGGCCGTCCTCGGGCCCGTCTTTCTCACCATCGGCGGGTGTCAGGCCGCGCAGCAGCGGCCAGGCACAGCCCCCGAGATCGTCTGCGGCCTCGGCGAATCCGCCCCACAGCCCGGCCAGTGTCGCGTTGAGCCGACCGGTCTGTGACGGCCGGAGGTCGTAACCGGCCGCGCCGGCGATCCTGCTGAGCACGTCGGCGGCTGCGGGGAGCCGGAGCCGTGGGCGTGCCAGGGACATTTCCAGGGTCGATCCGGTGAAGGTGACCAGGGCGGAGCGTGAGTGGTAGGTCAGGGTCTCGGTGCCGGCCCGGATCTGCAGATCCTCACCGTCGAGGGGAGTGGCGAGGAGATCACCTGGTCCCAGGATCCGCCGGGCCGGCGGCTGCTCACCCTCAACCCGAGTGTCGACCTGCCAGGTCACATTCCCGTCCGCCCGGCGAACCACCTCAGGCACCGGGGTCAGCAGGGCCGAGTCGACATGCAGTGAACCGTCCCCGGCATCGCGGTGGACCGCGCTGGTCTCAGCCAGGGTGAGGTGGGCGGGATCGCCCAGCCGGCTGGGGTAGTCGAAGGAGAGCGCGTCGCAGGTGACCACCTCGGTGCGCGCATCGGTGAACGCAGCACCGCCGCGGCCGCGGAGCAGTTCGCGGGCACCTTCCACTCCCGCGGTGTCCAGCGACACGGAGGTCACCGGCACCCGCATCCCGCTCACGATGGAGGCGGTCGTGACGTGCCGGCTCAGCGCGGGGAACCCCGCGTCGAGGACCGGCCCAGGCAGCCGGGATAGCGGGAGCCACGTCGCCCCGCCGATGAGCCGGTCGCAGGCAAGCGCGAAGCAGAAGTCCGCACAGGTCTCGCCGACGACGACGATCCAGGGCTTCGGCCGGGCACGGGCGTGGACTAGCCGCCGCATGCCGTACATGGACCGTTCCAGTGGTGGCACGGGGCTGATCTCCGGGGCCGCGGGCACACCCGGCGCGGCCTGGAGCCCTCGCATGTGCCGGATCTCGCTGCTGGCCGACGATGGCCGTGTCTCCGCCGCGCCGGTCAGAGCCAGCTCGGCCAGCGCCGGGATGTCGTCTCCCGTCGCCGTGAGCCGCCGCAGCTTGCGCCCGCCGGGCAGACCGCCGGCGCCGTTCAGGGTTCCAGTGCGCATAGCGACCATCAGGGCGAGCACCGGATCGACCTGGTCAAGGTCCAGGTCCGCGACCTCGGGCTCCCACGCATCCGCGAAGGCCGCGAGCGGGACCAGGGGCTGCTGGACCGGCTCGCCCCGGAAGGCGAACGGATAGAAACCATGGCGGCCGGGGAATGGCGAGCACCAGTCCGACACGGCGGCTACGTCCGCCGCCGGGACATCGATCACCCAGAGGGTGTCGTCGCTGTCGGCCCGGGGCATGTCGGCGCTGGTGATCCGGTAGGCGGTGATCCAGTCCGGATCGAAGGCGCGCACGACCGGCCGGAACGCCGGATGCGGTCCGCTGGCTGTGACCGGGACCACGATGTCACCCGCGCCGCCCCAGGTCAGGCTCAGCGAGCCCAGCACGCCAGCCGCCGTGTTCTCCCAGTCCTGCTCGGCGGCCAGCATCAGCACAGCCGTCCGGCCGGGACGGGCTGACCGGTACACCATCCGGTAATGGTCGTCAGCCATCGAGTCTCCTCAGCACAGGCCGTCCAGACGTGCGTAGCGGCACTACGGATCCGGCCCGGCAAGCTATTCCGGAATCTGCAGCAGACCTCAACGCTGCCCGATCTGCGCCGCCGCTGACGGATCGTACGCGGCGAACGCACTGAAATCCGGCACCGACGCGGTGGCGAGGGCGGACTCATAGGAGACAGCTCAGCCTTCGCCGGCCGGCTGTCGGCACTGAGCCGGATCAGGCATCAGCCGACCTGCCGTCCCTGGCTGTGCCGGCGGCTCCGCCCTGCGGCCAGCTGCAGCCGCGAGCCCGCCGGGCTTGCAGGCCAAGGGCGGTTCTGGTTGTGGCGAGGGCAGTCATAGTCCCGGCAACGGTGAGCAGCACGTTCGCCGTAGCCCGGTTTAGCGCCACGCCCGGCAGGCTAGCCGACGTGCTGGCCGACTGGGGCGCGCGATAGCGCTGGCCAGACTGCCTGGGCCAGCAAGTCCTGCACTTGCCATAGATTCGCGGCAAGGTCGCCGCAAAGAAGCTCGACCACCAGCGAAGCATCCTGGTGGCGCAGCGCTTCGACCGTCCGCGGCCACTCCATCGTCACATCAGGCGCGATAACGCGGATCTTGCCGTCCTTAGCCTGCCGCAGCGTAAGGCCGCTCAGCTCGGTGAGGGCATTCTCGACCCTCCCCATCACCTCGGCAGATTCTGTGATCTCGCGAAGGAGCGGCCTGAGCAGGCTCTCCACCGTTACCAGCTTGCCGCGGTCGTGTGACTGACCGCCAGATCGCGCTGGGCCGGCCGGGGTCAGTCCGGGAATCGCGGATCCGAACTCGCCCATGGCCGCAATCAGAGTGACGACGGCATGGGCTCGGGGAGTGCCAGCGAGCGCCGTCTTAAGAGCGGCCCTGATGTACAGCAGGTCGTTACCCGTCGCTGCGGCGGTCAGGCCCTGCGCAAGCCCGCGCATATCTCGGGGGACCGCCTGGGTGAGCGAGCGAAGCGCGACGTCCAGCAGGCGGCGCTGCCACTTCGGCGTGTTAGAGGCTAGCCCGTCGTCAAGAAGGTCGGCTGCGAGCTCGGGGCCGACCGGGCACAGCCACCCCGGCCAGCCCGGTTGCTTGTCGGTAGTCTCGACGACCTCGGTGACCAGGTCGCGGCGGTAGTCGGGACCGTCAGAGAAGAAGCGGCCCGCAGCGAATACCCAGGTGTTGCGCCAGTGCGGGCTCGGCGCGGTGATATGCAGGCGGCGGCGGACCTCATCGTCGGTGCCGTCGCTGAGTGCCCGGGCGGCCATCAGCTCCTGGAGACTGCGGATCTCGAACGTGACCGTATTGTTCTCGGCGGGAACGAGGAGTACCAGCCGCTGGGTCGCCGCTGTAACGATCTTGGCTGCCAGTCCGGAGACGCCTGTTCCTTCCTCGTGGCCGAGTTCCAGCAGGCGGCCCTCGGCCAGTGCGCCAAGCTCGGCTGCAGGGAGCAGGGCGCGGGCATCAGCCGAAGTCTCGGCGCGTACCTGAAGGGTCAGCCCGACAGCCTCGTGGAGCTGGGTGATCGAACCTCGGTGCTGGGCGAGAAGCGAGGCCAGGGTGGTGTTCTTTGCTGACTCCCGGTCGTAAACGGTCTCGTAGTAGCGCCAGAAGAGCTGGAAGCGATCGGGCGGAAGATTGCCGAGCCGTTCCAGGATGATGGTCATGATCAGAACCTGGAGGGGCGTTTTCAACAGCCGTGTCATCGCCGGATCGGCTGCGTTTTTGTCGAATCGCGCGAGCACCTGGTCGCGGCGGTCCAGGTCATCGTCAAGCCGGCGTGACGTAACCAGCCGCCCGTACTCGAGCGCGGACTCGCCGTCGAGATACCGCAGATCGAACTGAGTGAAGTGCCCTGGCGCAACGCGCTCGGTGTAGCCAGTCGGCCTGGTGGTCAGAACCACAAGCAGGTCGGCGTCCACCCGGTCTGCTTCCTCGACGAAAGACTCGATCTCATCCAGGACGTGACGCCGGACCTCGGGTGAGGTCACCTCATCGAGCCCGTCGAGGACCAGCAGCCAGGGCCACCATCTCAGCCACCGGGCCAGGGCGACGGGCTTGATGTCGATCTCTGCCCGCAATGTCACCTTCTCGCTGAGCCAGCGAAGAAGCGACTTGTCCCCGCCAGGACCGAGGTCGTCGGCCAGCTCAGCGAGATCCACGCGGATCGGCCACCTCCGGTTTCTGGGTGCGGTCAGGCCGAGGCGGTGCATGGCTGCGCGCGTGCCGTCCGTGACCTCACGTGTCACGCCGCTGTCGGCCTCGTTTTCCATGAACAGGCTGCGGTACAGCTGGGTGATGAAGCGGCTGATCGTGCTCTTGCCATTTCCGGGATGGCCCGTCAGGACGATGTGGCGTTGCTTGCCGGGCGGGGTCATGGAGGCCCGGAGAACAGTATCTCCGCTGCAGATGATCTGGCTGAGCGCTGTCGTTTGCTGACGGTCTGGCCCGTCCGCTCGCAGGTCGATTATCACCTTCTCGACTGACTGGCGGTTGCTGCCTCCTGCCTCGCTGAAATTGACCCATCTTTCGGTCCTGAGCGTGTTCCGCGCATGTGCCATGAGGACCGGGTGAAGTTCCGCAGGGTCCGGGAGCCCGGACAGTGCTCCGAGCCGTGCCAGGATGTCGCCGGTCGTTAGCATCGCGGGGAACGCACGGCGGATCCCGTCTTCAACACTCAGCAGCGCGTTGATCTGGTCTCGGTGCCAGATCCTCCAGTCGCGCAGCCCGCGGGATCTCAGCGTGCGCCGCCGATCACCCGTCCCGTCACCATGAACGCGCCTGCTGATCAGCTCGTTGAGACTATCGATGCCGCCGCTGTCAGGGACACTCGACAGCCGCACGTTCGTCACGAAGACGATGTACCGGGGGAACTTGCCGCGCTTGCTCGTCTCGCTTGTCCACGCGTCGAACTCAGCCTCGATCTGTCTTCTCAGCCAGGCAGCGTTGCTCTGAGGTTCGCCGGGGTGTTCGCGCTGCTTGGCCTGAATCACGACGTACCCGTCCCAGGATCCATCCCCGAGACCCGTGGTAGCCGACCAGTTCACCGGGCCAGCGTAGGTAGCCTCGCGCCCGCCGTCTGGCCCTGACCCGAACGCCTCCACCCCCGGCCCGAGAACCTTCAGGCACAGAGCCACGGCCAGTTGCTCGAAGGCCCGCGGACCCAGTTCCTCAAGCGGATAATCGTGTGCCACAGCACCTCGCGCTGATTCCGGTCACCACCGATATGCGAATCGCTCCATCTCGACGCTAGGACATTGCATAGAGTCGCGTGCCAGGTCCGGCCAACCGGCCAAGAAGCCGCCAGCGGGCGAATGCAGATCGATGGCAGCCTGCTGCCGCGCGAGGGGGTTAGCCGGCCGTCCGAGCGGACAGGTGCTGAGTGTCCTATCCCTGGCCTCACCTCCTGCCGCGTCTGCCGGTTCTACAGCCTCTGCCTGTGCGGGGATGGAATGGTAGGTAGCCAGGCAGGACGGGGCGGGCATCGACACACCGGACAAGCCGACGACCAGGGCAAGGCTTCACCTGAGGTCGACACACCGCGGTCCGGCTCGGGGTGCCCTGCCGTGCGATTCCCGGCTCGGCAGCCACGCCATTGCCGTCGCTGGCACCCCGGATTGCAATCGGCACTTCGATTCTCGGCGAGCTTCGCCCGGGCGTGGCGCGCCCTGTCGTCAGTCGTTGCGCGGCGTGCGCTTGATCCAGGTCTCGGGGATCAGGCGGTCGTCAGAGGTGGCGGATAGGTCTTGGCCACGCCAGTCGTGTACGACGGATTGCTGGAACCAGTCGTCCTCCAGGTTGGCGTGATCGCAGACAATGATCTGCAGATCCGGGGCCAGCTCGCTCGCCACGTCGTACATGAGCCGGTACAGCCGCCGCACCGCTTCCCGGTCCTCGTCCCGGGCGGGTACGCCGGAGACCTTCTCGACGTCAGAGGGAAAGTATGCCTGCGTCGGCTGGTCGATCATGAGCAGGCGCGGCACAGGCCGGTTGTTCCGAACGAAATACCGGTGGAGCGCAAGATGCGCGACAAGGTGGTAGCCAACCCAGTTGGCGGCGCTGCCAATGCGTGACAGCGGTGCCGGCCCGGCCTCGGTGTCGGCTACCACCGTGAGCTGGCTGAGGTCGAGCCTGACGCTTGTGCCGGCGTGTTCGAGCTGCAGCCGGTCTGCCCAGCGGGTCATGTCCCGCGAGACGATCATGAGGCGTGAGGTGATCTGCTCACGCTCGTTATCTGGATCAAGCTCGGCTTCAAGGCTGGCCACAGTGCGGCGGGAGAGGGTCACGCGGTCCCGCAGCGGCCCGAGAGCATCCTGTCCGGCGGGCGGGAGGCGGGCAAGGTAGAGGTCGATTCGGCCTTGGGTGAATGCCCGCGCACGCGCGGCCCGCTGGTCCGACTCGGTTCGCGCATCTGCGCCGCGGAGGCTGACCAGCGCAGCGTCAGCTGCTCGCAGTTCCTGGCGCGTAGCAGCAGCTTGGCTATTTAGGTCTGCCAAAGCCGCCGCACGGCGGGGCCTTACCGCGCCAACGCTTCGCAGCTGGCTGCGGAGCTGCTCAAGGCTCTGGCGCAGCTGAGTAGCCGTCGGGTCCGGCTCGGCCAGCGACGAAGCGCAGACCGGGCAGACCAATCCTGTCTCTTCCGCATCGGATGAGATCAGGTCAATGCTCTGCAAGCGAGCGGCGGCGCCTTGTGCCGCCCGCTCATAACGGCGCTCGCCGTCTTGCTCCTGGCTGAGGAGCGCCTGCTGCTCGCCGATATCGCGTAGCGTCTCCCGGAGCTGCCTGCGGCGCTCCTGCATGGACCGAATGCGGTCGTCTTGCCCGTCACCGTCGGCGTCGAGGTCGCTGGTGCGTTCGCGCGCGGCACGCAGCGCCGCAAGGCTGGCCTCGCGGCCGACGGCGGCCGGCGCATCGATCAGCCCTACGGCGTAGGCCTCATTCAACAGTGTCGCCGCCTCGACGTCGGCTCCCTCGTCGTTCCTCTCGGCCGACCGCAGCTCGGCTTCCAGGCGCCGCAGTTCGCGGCGCGCCGTGGTAAGCTGCTGCCGCTTGATCGCCTGGTCGGCGGGCACCGCCCCCAGGAAGTACGGCAGCGTGTCCTTGATCGCCTGGCCCATGAATTGCTCGCCCTGGCGGTGGAATAGCAGGCTGCGGTTGCCGATCTCGCTTTGTCCCTGCAGGCACAGGAGCATCGCATGGCCGATGTTGGCTGCCAGCGGCTGGCGCCGTGCCCGCTCGTCGGGAACGTGCAGGTTCTCGTCGATTCCTATCAGGCCGCCAAGACGTTCCCGCACGCTCTCGGCATCGGCGTTCACCACTAGGTCAGCCAGCGACGGAACTGTGATCTCCGCGCCGACAGCGATCATCGCCTGCTGGGTGGATGCCACGCCCGGGCCCGGCGACGGCCGGGCGATAAACACCTGGCCGTCGGGTAGCTGCAAGAGAACGGCGTACCACGCGACGGACTCGGTAATCGGGCCTATTGGCATGGTCACCCTTGCGCGGCCGAGGCAGAATTCCACTATGTCCAGCAGCGCGCTCTTGCCCCGCTGCGACTCTCCGGTGACAATGTTCAGCCTGCCCGCGCGAAATGGAACAATCCGTCGTTCGCCCAGTGTGTTGTAAAGGATGATCGCCAGGAGGTTCATTCGTCATCAGGGCTCCACGCCGAGCAGACCGAAGATCGTAACCGTATCACCGCTGCTGGCCAGCCACCGGCCGACAAAGCGAGCCTTATCGGTGATGGCGCTCGCCTCACCTGGCGGGCTCACGGAGATGGCGGCCGCGAGCCCGCCCGGCCCGAGCGTCAGGGCGCGATGGCGCAGGCCGAATCTCAGGCCCTCTCGCACTGTCGGCGCGAGTGCCTTTGCGCGGGCAGGAAACCCTGCCTGCAGGGTCGGATTCCGGCCGATCCAGGCCGCCAGCCGGGTCGACGTGGCGCGCGGAAGCCTCTCCCGGGTGGGCCGGTGCAGGACCAGTGGTGCCGCTATGAACGCCAGCGGCCATGCCATCGTCTCGGCAGGCCCGGCGTAACCCTGGCAGGCCGCCGCGATCAGAGCCGTGATCAGAGCCGGGTTGAGGTACGCCGCCCGGACCTGCGAGCGCTCCGGCCACTCCGTCACGAGCCCGCTCCCAGCAGCATCCCCTCGAGTCGCTGCGCGAACTCGGGATGCCATCCCACCCGGCCGCCTTCGGCCAGCCCGTGGTGGATGCCGCGGCTGAAGAACGGCTCGTCGTAACGCGCTCGGAGCCGCACTTGCGCCTGGTTCATGCGCTCATGCAGCAACCGCAGTCCTGCTTCTCGCTTGACGCCGTCGTCCGCATCGGCCGGCAGGCCGGCGACCATAAAGTCGAACTCGCGCTCCCACTCGGCTCGGAGCCGGTGCTCGAACCTGTCCAGCTCGTCGTTGCCGATGAGGTCGTCTTCCAGCCAGCGGGCGCTCTGCGTATAGGCGCGGTAGTAGTCGATAATCGCAGACTGAACGGCCCGGTTGACCACGCCCACCCAGGTCAGCTGGCGGACAAAGGGCCTGTCGAGGTAGTCGTCAGCCGTAGCCCGGTCGAACTCATCCGGGGAGACAGTCGTGGGCAGCATCTCCGGTGATGAGAACTGGCCTTTCAGGTCGTCCAGGTACGCGGAAACCTCGAGATAACTGACGCCCCGGCGACTGCCTTCGAGCATGTCGATCACTTTGGCATGCCACCACGACCAGAGAAGGTTCATGAACGTGTCCTGATGCCCGGCATGCGGCAGTGCATGGCGCAGTTCGCGGCGGATCTCCGCGTCAACATCGGCAAATCCTGGCGCGGAATCCAGGACGTGCATGCGCGCGACGAAGACAGCGCGGCCGGCGGGCGTCAGCCCGAGGAACCTCTCTCTGGCGACGCGGGTTCCCTCGGCCCGCGAATCGCGGGCGGCTGCCTCCAGCATCTCCAGTGCCAGCAGAACGTCGCGCTCCGGCGGCCGCAAGGCCGCCGCTGCGGTCCCCTCCGGCGCTAGCTGTGTAGTCACCATGGCGAGCTTGGGCCCGGCGGCGTCCGCCGGGTCATGGGCGTCCATCCACGCCTGGATGGTCCTCCACCAGTCGCTGTCTTTATCACCCAGGCCGCGGACGCTGTTGATGTGGTGCTTTACCTGTAGCAGCTCGGTGGGGCTGCCGTCACGATCCCAGGCCACGTCGTCGTGAAGCCCCAGCGTGATCTGACAGTCGGGCCGGTCGGCGGAGTCCCGAAGCAGCGCGAGCAGAGGCCACTGGCACTGGTACAGGTAGCCGAGAGCAACCGGTGCCGCTGTATGCGATGTCACTGCCACGCCTGGTAGTTTCGTGTCTCGACGTGATCATGTCTAGGCGCACGGGTAATCCTACAGAGCCGATGAAACGGATCCGGGCGGTGAGAATAGCTGGGTCAGTTAGCACGATAGGCACGGAGCAGCGGCCAGCTCTAAGGATCTTTGGCGCAATCACGCGGCAGCCCACACAGATACTGTGCGCCGCCCGTCGCACCGGAGGTCGTTAGTGCCGAACTATCCTGACCGGCATGGCTCAGCCTTCCACGGAGTCGCAGCTAGCCCGTGCACAACATGGCCTGCAGCAGTTTCTTGCCCGTGTCCGCACGATCATCGGAAACCATGATCATCAGCCCGTTCCGGGCAGTCCTGCGGCCATCGATCGTAATGACCAGACTTTCGGCCACGATGCTTGGCAAGGGCAACCCCATGAGCAGACGGACGTCCAGGCAGAGCTTTCCCTCCTGGCGGCAATTCAGCATCTCGAGATTGCTGCAGCCGACTGCGGGCGCCGGCCGGCTGCCTCATGGACGCTTCTGCGCGGCGGCCTTGAGGCCGCCGCCTGGACGAGATACCTAGCGTGCCCGGACGTAACGTCCGTAGCTGAACGATCGCGGCGTGGCATCAACGAGAGTTTGTATGGCTTCTTTCAACAGTGGCGGGCTCTGCACGGCTACGAGGAAGCGGATGCGGCGCAAGAAAAGCTCGACGCAATCGAGCGGATACTGGCGGCCGCCGCTGGGTTCCCCGTGCTCGGCGCCGTACATCGAGCGCATCAGCAAGCACGGCCTTCGGCTCCTTACCTGGGCACAGCACGCCCGACGATCAGCCAGGTGATTGATGAGATATTGCCTGCATCCGATGGCAGGCGTTTCGGTGCCTGGGTGTACGCGGCGATGAGCGCGCCAGCGCACGCGGCGGCGCACGGATTTGCCATGTCCGGGTCGCTGGTTATCCAGGGGGAGGAACAGGTCCTCAGCCCCGACGCGGTCCTGACACCGGAGAGGTTCGCGATGCATTTGCTGCCTGTGGTCCAGGCTGTTATCGAGGCGGGCGGTAGTGTCGCGGCCCGATACGCATGGCCCTGGGCCGATGCTGCAGAAGCAGGTAGCGGCGCACTTGCATCCTGGATCGACGTAGCTGCGTGCTCGGCGTGACGTTTCTCTGCCGGCTCGTCGAAGGAGACTTCGCCCTGGCCTGAGCCAGGATCGCTCTGAAGGTCCGCAAGCGCCAAGGGTGGTCCGGCAACATCGCTAAAGTCCCGTGGGCACTTCCTGCCGTCGAATGAACGAGCATGCCAGCCGTCCCGCAACTGCCGTTCGGCCGAGTTGACATCCAGCTGACCGCCGCTCGTTCCTCGCCGCGTTCGGAGCCGCGAACGACAGCTGGTACGGGCGAAGATCAGCCGGGCAAGAGCTGACCGCCAAGCCCGCGATGACCGGCCCGCTCCCCAGGGTGACCCGGAGTCGAGCTGGCACCGCGCAGGTCAGTTGCTGCCTGAGCGGCTGTCGGCCGCCTGCTGGAGGCAGCGCAGGACCGACGGTGCGGCGCAGCCAGCCTGCCATCTGCCCCGCCAGACCTCGGTGAAGCAACTGGCGTCCCGCAGCGTCCGGCGGACCTTGTCCTCGCCCTGGGCGACTCCGATCCAGGGCAGGTCTGCTGCCAGTTCCGCGGCGGAGCGGTCGCTCCTTGCACTACGGCCAAGGGTGTACAGGCACGCGCGGCCCAGGACCGCGCCGGGCGGGTTACTGGCAGCGAGGGACTTCCAGTCCGGCGGGGGCGGCGCTGCCCGCTCGAATCGCTGCCGGACCTCCTCGTAGACGGTAGCCGCGCCGGCCGCGCTCATCAGGACCGCGCGGCCGGTGGCGGCTACGCGCTGCCGGGTCCGGTCAGGTGCTCGGGCGTACCAGACAGCCAGCGCGAACCCGGCCGCGACCAGGAGCCAGGGACTGGTGGCATCGGCGAGCCACCGGGCGCCGCTGATCACGCCCTGGCCGGCGACAGTGACGGCGTTGACCGTGAGGGTGAACAGCTTGGCCAGTTCCCCCGCGTCGCCGCCGGCTTTCAGGATGCTGACCCACTGGCTGTGCTCGGACAGGTCAGCGTCGCCGTACACGGTGCGCAGGGCCTTGCGGTCGCCCGACAGGAAGAATGCCTGCAGCAGCAGCGCCAGCACCGCCGAGGGCACGTCGTCAGGGTCCTGGTCAGGCCGGGCCAGGTGCTGAACGCGGGCGAGCTCGGCCGGGGCGAGCCAGCCCAGGTCACCCTCGCCGATAGTGACGATCCGGATCAGCGGCAGGTACTCCGCGATCCACCGCCGGCGGAAGTCAGCGCGAGTGACCGGCCCGCCGGCGGTCCAGTCACCCGCGTGCTCGGCGACCTCCCGGTACACGTGCTCCGCGCAGTACAGCCGCAGCAGGCCGGCGTTACCGGCAGTGACCAGGACGGTGCGCTGGCCGGTCCGGCAGGCCCGCAGGATGTCGTTGCGGAGGATGTTCGCGTCGACGACAACCGGCGGCGGGCGCAGCAGAATGTCCGCCGGGAACGCGCCGCCCGGATCCGGCAGTCGGATAGGCGCCACCGCGCTGGCCATATGCCTGGCCGAGACATAGCCGCGCAGGCCGACGGCAAAGGCGTCGGGGGTGCCGGAGACGTCTGTCACCCCGCCAACGCTACTGATCTTGGGGCGCTGCACGCGACAAGATAAGCCATGCCTCCCGCTCGCCTGGCATGCGCCGGAGCAGTCACGCCGGACAGCTCGTCGCAAGTCTCCGCCGTGCCCGAGGAGTCCGGACGGGTGCCGGCAGGCGGCCTCCGGCGCGGGTCAGCCCCGACGAGGTTGCCGCCCGTGTGCTTGCTGGCGGCGGTGTCCTGGCCGCTCTCGCCGTTGAGCGGACGGCGCGGATCACCGCGCTCCCAGGTGTCGACGGTCATTTATCAGCGTTGAAGTAGCGCTATCACCACTGGTGAGGCCGCGACAATCACCGCGGCTGCCCCGTAGGTCTTGGCACGGAATGACTCCAGCTTGCGCAGCCGGATCTCCTGATCGGCCAGCTGCCTGGTAAGGACTTCAAGCCTGACGCTGATCGACGCCCGATTGGCTCGATCGACGCTGCGGGCGTCTCTGGTGAGCGACCCTCTGACGCGTACGTGCATGACGGGAACCCCTGCGGTGACACGCGGTTACGGGAACCCGTCAGCGCTGGCCCATGGGACTCGTGTCCTGCCGAGCGCGGAGATGAACGGGGGGTGAGCCAGCTCATAGGCACGACAGAAGCTGTCCTCGTAAGGCCGCAATTGCCACCATGCTGTACCTGGATCGACAGCAGTTTACCGCTCAACGACCACGGTTGTTTCGATCCACCAGGACTCCGCCTCGCCTATCAGCTCGACCTCCACGGCGCGCACTGCGGCGAGCGCTCGCTCCTCCAGTTCCGCGACATCGATAAGGCCGGACGCCGGATTACTCACGCCCTCGTAGGTGAGGAGTTCCGCGCGACTGGTTGGCGGGGGTGCTCAGAGATCGGCTTCCGTATCCCAGGCACACGGCCCGGTGTTCCGGCAGCTGTGTTACGTCTGCTACTGCGACGACTGGCTGCTCGGGATCACCGGACCTTCGCATCAACTCGCTCGGCCCCTACCGCAACCGCAACTCTGTCGGCCTGTCCGACTAGCCGAGCCGACTCAATCCGCAGGGGGAGGGCAGCCAGTGACGCGCTGCGCCTAAGCCTGTCGTCAATCCGGTCGACTCCATCGTCCGTCAACGGCGAGAAGGGCGGGCTACTGCCTGCGCATGTCAGCCGGTATCCCCATGATGATGCTTCCGCCTGTGCCCGCCTGATCGTGGCTGGAGAAGTAGTCTCGCTCTTGCTGGGTCACAAGCGGCCGCGGAGCGCCGTGCCCGCATCGCGTGCAGTAGTACCGCGCATGCTCCGACAGCAGTTCCTCACAGCAGGGACAGGCATCACCGTCGCCGCTCCATCGCCCGTCAGGTCTTTTCATCTGCGTCGCGTGGCAGTGACTGCAGTTACGCTGCACCGCGTCATCCGGCGCGAGGTTGTCAGAGTCCCGGCACTGGACATATCTCCCGTCGGGATGCTTGATAGCGATCCCCGCATCGTCTTCAAACGACCAGTGAGGGTTATTCAGGGAGCCCCGATAATAGTAAGTAATAGGCCACACGCTGTCGGTGTGTCTACGTGAATAGAGGCTCGTTCCTCGAAAGAATTGGGTTACCACACTCAATTCAAAGAAACGAGCCTTGCGTGTATCATACCACAGGACTTTCCAGGAACGAGATCGTGGAACTCTGCGCCCTGATCCAGTCGGGTGAACAGGGTCAGGATAGGAAATGGCCAC
>Ga0207416_1001058_pt1 | contig 39653 bp, 48 predicted proteins | sample PaiPotPPM11metaG_FD_184107 | JGI IMG/M metagenome (GOLD analysis project Ga0207416, IMG submission 184107) | Iron sulfur acid spring bacterial and archeal communities from Banff, Canada, to study Microbial Dark Matter (Phase II) - Paint Pots PPM... ...
GGTCGCACGTTTCCACAAGCTCGGCGGCAGCCGTATTCCTGTCGTTGCTGCCGCCGAGCTTGTGGAAACGTGCGACCTGGTCGTCGAATGTCTGCCGCCGGCAATGTTCCGCGCCGTGGCGTCGTCGGTGATCGAGCGCGGCAAGCTGTTCATGCCGCTGAGCGTCGGCCAGCTTCTGGAAAACTGGGATTTGGTGGCGCGCGCCAAGGAGACCGGCGCGCGCATTCTGGTTCCGACCGGCGGATTGATCGGGCTCGACGCGGTGCGCGCCGCTGCCGAAGGCACCATCCACTCCATCATCATGATCACCCGCAAGCCGCCGAACGGCCTCGACGGCGCGCCGTATCTGGTCGAGCGCGGCATTTCGCTCAAAGGCCTGAACGCGGCGCGCAAGGTGTTTGACGGCACCGCGCGCGAGGGCGCACGCGGTTTTCCGCAGAACGTCAACGTCGCCGCGGCGCTGAGCCTCGCCGGCATCGGACCAGACAGGACGCGGCTCGAAATCTGGGCCGATCCGGCGCTCGACCGCAACACGCACCGCATCGAGGTCGATGCCGACACCGCGCACTTCACCATGGCGATCGAGAATGTGCCGACCGACAATCCACGCACCGGCCGCATCGTGGCGTTAAGCACGGTCGCGGCGCTGCGCGGGCTGGTGGCGGAGCTTAAGGTCGGGACGTGATGCACGATTGTAGGCCGGGTTGAGCGACCCTCCTACGCTCGCTTTGCGAGCTACGGAGGGTTCAAGTCCGCCGAAGCGCGGAGCGCGTAGGCGGAAGCGCGGAACGCGTAGGTGGAAGCGAAACCCGGGAGCGATCGACCGCCTGAAACGCCGATCCCGGATTATGCCGTGCGAAATCCGAGCTACACGCTACGCCGCAAGCGCCTTCAGCGCGGCCTTCGGATTCTTGGCGACCAGGGTGAGGAGCGAACGCGCGGCCGGGTCCGGCAGCACGCGGCCTTGCTCTCAATTGCGCAAGGTCGAGAGCGGAATGCGCAGCGCTCTGGCAAACGCAGCCTGCGTCATGCCGAGGCGCTCGCGCAGCCATTGCGGCGGCACAACCGGCGCGAAGGCCGCGACATCGGCCTCGTGCTGACCGTCATCTTTCATGTGTCGCCGGATATCCGCTTCGGTGGTCGCCGCGATCTTGGCCCGGTTGATGCGCGGCTTCACTCGGCGGATGTCCGCCATAGTTCGGCGAAGGCGTGCCATGCTTCACGTTCCTTTCTGCCGGCAAGCCGTGCCGAGACGATACGACGCACATTGCCGCGATCGGTGTAGACGACGAACAGAACGTCATCGTCGGCCTGCCCGACCGCCGTCATCCGGACTTCGCCATAGTCGCGACGACTTCAACAAACTCCTTGCCGGCCTCGGTGGGAACAGGATCGCCAACGTCGCGGCAATCCTCGACGTAAAGCTCGATGGCCTCACGAATGTTAGTCAGCGCTTCGGCGCGATTGTCACCCTGGCTGACGCACCCGGGCAATGCCGGGACGTTAGCAACATAGCCGCCATCTGCTTCCTGTTCTAAAACGACTGTGTAACGCATGCTGGTTCTCCCAGTAGCAATCGCAATAAGTAGCCTGGGTTGAGCGCAGCGAAACCCGGGGACGATCGACCGGCTGAAACGCCGATCCCGGATTTCGCGGCGCTCAATCCAGGCTACATTTACTACATTTTAGCTCGCTCCCGGCGCGGCCGGGACGAATTTCAGCGCCACGCCATTCATGCAATAGCGCAGGCCCGTCGGCTTCGGTCCGTCGCTGAATACGTGGCCGAGGTGGCCGCCGCAGCGGTGGCACGAGACCGCGGTTCGCGTCATGCCGAACGAGCGGTCGGTGGTTTCGTCGACGGCTTTGTCGAGCGGCGCCCAAAAGCTCGGCCAGCCGGTGCCGCTTTCGAATTTCGTCTTCGACGAGTAAAGCGGCAGGTCGCAGCCGGCGCAGGTGAACGTGCCGTCGCGATGCTCTTTCAGCAGCGCGCTGGTGAACGGCCGTTCGGTGCCCTCTTCGCGCAGCACGTCATATTGCGCGGGCGTGAGCAGCTTGCGCCACTCCTCGTCGGTGTGGGTGACCTCGTAGGCGGTGGCGGCCTTCACGGCATGTGGCCGCACCATGCGGCCGATCAGCAGAGCGCCCAATCCGGCGGCGCTCGCATATAAGGCTTGGCGGCGTGTGAACATGGATTGTCCCTCCTGAAACCGTTTGGTAATCGCGCGCTGGCGCGAATAATCTTGTGGCCTTATACCCCAATTTCGCATGGACCGTTATGGGGAGATACGGGCAGGAGCGTTATTTGATTACCGGAAGAGGAAAGCTCACACAGAGTTGATTATCAGCTCCGCAATCCGATCCTTCAGGTCAACGGGGCTCACTGACCAAAATGGCCGATCCGAATTTGTATTTGCGCTGGCTGTGAACACGGTCTTCGATCCTCCACATGAGGGACTCCGCATATTTTAGTCAGTAGCATCGCTCATATGAGTAAGAGGGTCCCCAATCAAAGCCGCTGGCTGGTCGCCTTGAGCGTTCTGCTGGTAGGGTTAGTGGTCGTGATCGCCATCGCCGCTGCGCTGGCGCCCACTCTGCTTCCGGCCGGCGATCAAATTGGCATGGATGGCCGGAGCATTGCGGCCGGCGTCATCTTTGTCGGAAGCTATCTCGCGCTCGCGATTGGCAGGATTCCCGGCCTGAGCATCGACCGGGCCGGCATCGCGCTGGTCGGCGCCGGTCTCATGGTCGCATCGGGCGCCCTTCCGCTTGAAGATGCCTACAAGGCGGTGGATCTCGATACTATCACGCTGCTGCTCGGCATGATGATCGTCGTCGCCAGTCTGCGGCTTTCGGGCTTCTTTGCCGTCGCCAATGCCTGGGTCGGGGCGCACGCCAGTCGCCCTTTGATCCTGCTCGGCGCGATCGTCGCAACCTCCGGCGTTTTTTCCGCCTTCCTGGTGAACGATGCGATCTGCCTGGTGCTGGCCCCGCTCGTTCTGGAGTTGACGCTCGCGCTGCGCCGCCAACCCGTGCCCTACCTGCTGGCCGTGGCGATGGCATCGAATGTCGGTTCAACCGCGACGATCACTGGCAACCCGCAAAACATAATGATCGGCAGCTTCTCTCATATCCCCTACACCCAGTTTGCCCTGGCATTGGGGCCGGTCGCGCTGGTCGGGCTGATCATCACCGTGGCGCTCATTGCGCTGTTCCATCGTGCCGAGTTCACCGGTGCCCCGCGACTGGAAGCGCCGCAACCCGCGGTCAATGCTAATCGCGCGCTGGTGATCCGAGCATTGCTGGCGACCCTGATCTTGATCGCATTGTTTTTCGCTGGGGTCGTGCCGGCCAAAGCGGCGATCATTATTGGCGGTCTTCTGCTGCTGACCCGACGGGTGAAGAGCCGGCGGGTCTACGCCGAGATCGACTGGTCGCTGCTGCTGATGTTCACCGGTCTGTTCATCATCGTCGCTGGCGCGGAGCGCACGCTTCTCACGCCTGACCTCTTCGCAACCATCAGCAGGCTCCGCCTGGACAGTATTCCGGTGCTCAGCGGAACCATGGCTGTGCTGTCTAACTTGGTCAGCAATGTACCCGCCGTGCTGCTGATCAAGCCGTTTGTGGCTCAGCTGAAGGACCACGACACAGCGTGGCTGGTGATCGCGATGGCTTCGACCCTTGCCGGCAACTTCACCGTGCTGGGCTCGATCGCCAATCTGATCGTTGTGCAGAGGGCGGCCGTTTCCGGCGTGGTGATCGGCTTCTGGGACTATTTCAGAGTTGGCGCGCCATTGACCGTCATCACCCTCGCGATCGGGACGCTGTGGTTGTGGCTGTGACATCAACCAAGACCCGGCGTTTCAATCCGCTCTCGCTCGACGCGGTCAATTTCCTCGCGGCCGATGTACGCGGCGCGGTCGGGCCTTTTCTCAATGTCTTCCTGGTCACCCAGCAGCATTGGAGTCAGTCTGAAGTCGGATTTGTGACCACGATCAGCGGCCTGCTTGGCATCGCGGTCCAGACGCCGATTGGTGCCGCAATCGACGAGACCCGTGCCAAGCGCGGTGTCATCGTCCTCGCGCTGGCGGTGTTGGCCGTTACAGCCATCGTTATTTTTGCCTTCCCGACTTTCTGGCCGGTGGCCATCGCCAACAGCCTGATGGCTGTCGCTGGCGACGTTTTCGGTCCCGCGGTGGCGGCCCTGACCTTGGGCCTGTTCGCACGGCAGCTACTGGCGCGGCGCATGGGACGCAACTCGGCCTTCGATCATGCCGGCAATGTCGCGATCGCCTTGGTGGCGGGCGCGATCGGCTATGCGTTCTCGCAGCGCGCCGTGTTTCTGCTGGTCCCGGTTTTCGCCATGCTGACGGTGATCGCGGTGCTGTCCATTCCTGCCAAGGCCATCGATTACAACCGAGCGAGAAACCTGGAACCCGAACCTGGCGCGGCCGAAAGCCCCACTGGGGTCACCGGCTACGGCATCTTGTTTAAGTCGCGGCCCCTGGTCATCTTCGGTCTGTGCGTCATGCTGTTCCATTTCGCCAATGCACCGTTGCTGCCGCTGGTGGGACAGAAGCTCGCGGCCGCCTACCCCAGGGAAGCGACGGCGATGATGTCGATCTGTATCATCGCCGCGCAGGCAGTCATGCTGCCGATCGCGCTTCTGGTTGGGTACAAGGCCGATTCTTGGGGGCGAAAGCCGCTCTTTCTCGCGGGGTTCGCCATCCTGCCGATCCGTGCGGTGCTCTACACGCTTTCCGACAACAGCTTTTGGCTGATCGGCGTCCAGGTGCTCGATGGCGTCGGCGCCGGGATTTTCGGCGCTCTCGCGCCCCTGGTGATCGCCGATATCATGCGCGGCACGGGCCGCTACAATCTGGCCCAAGGCGCAATCGCCACGATGCAGGGGATAGGCGCTTCGCTGAGTGGGCTTGCCGCGGGCGAGATTGTCGATCATTTCGGTTATAGCGCGGCATTTCTCACCCTAGGCGCCGCCGCTCTCGTGGCCGTGATCGTCTTTGCCCTTCGGATGCCGGAAACCGCCGAACCGGAAACGGCATCGCCGCAGTCTTGAGGACGTTATCGGCACTTCTCGGGCTATCCGGCCCGCGCTTTGACCTCTATTGTGCGACCCTGCCATTCGGTGCAGGTGCAAGCGCTCAAGAAACGGACGCCGGTCGATGAGAAATCCAGATCCCCAAGACATCTCCGCGCAGGCCTATCTTTCGCGCCTTGCCGAGCGCGGCATCGATTACGTGTTCGCCAATGCCGGGACGGACTTCGCCCCGGTCATCGAGTCGCTGGCGATCAATGCCAACGGCCGGCGCAAATTCCCGCGCGTCATCACCGTGCCGCATGAGAACGTCGCCATGGCCATGGCGCACGGCTATTACAAGATCGCGGGCAAGCCAGCCGCCGTCATGGTGCATGTCACCGTCGGCACCGGCAACACCGTCAACGGCATCATGAATGCCGCGCGCGACAACATTCCGATCCTGCTTGCCGCCGGCCGCACCCCGATCACCGAGACCGGCCACCACGCGTCGCGCAACCGGCCGATCCATTGGGGCCAGGAATCGTTCGACCAGGGCGGCATGGTGCGCGAATTCACCAAATGGGATTACGAATTGCGCTCCGGCCAGCCGGTCGCGGCCATCGTCGATCGCGCGCTGGATATCGCCATGAGCGAACCGCGCGGCCCGGTCTATCTGACTTTGGCCCGCGAGGTGCTGTCCGACGCGGCAACCGCCGCGCGTCGCGACGGCGAACGCCCGCTCGGCGCCATGGCGGCGGTGCCGTCGCGGCAAGCGATCGAGCAGGTGGCGGAGCTGATCGCCGGCGCGCAATTCCCGCTCATCGTCACGTCGGCGCTCGGACGCTCGCCGGAGGCCTTCGCCGCGCTTGCGGCGCTGACCGAGGAATTCGCCCTGCCGGTGGCGCAGAGCGAGCCGAACGATCTCAATCTGCCGACCAATCACCCGATGAATCTCGGCTTCGATATGAAGTCGCTGTTGCCGCGCGCCGATGTCGTGCTGGTGCTCGACGCGCCGGTGCCGTGGGTGCCGAAGGCCGTCACGCCCGGCCGCGACGCCAAGGTTATTCACATTTCGCCCGACCCGCTGCAGACGCAGTATCCGTTCCGCGACTTCGAGGCCGATCTTCTCATCACCGGCACGACACGCGGTGCGCTGCCGGCCTTGCGCGAAAGCCTGCGCGCAAAGCTGAAAGCCGGCGATATCGAGAAACGGCGCAACACGGTCGCCGCGATGCGCGAGGAGATGCTTGCCGGGCGCCGCCGCGCGCTTGAAGCCGCGAAGGCCCGCATGCCGATCAGCACGGCGCACATCGCCGCCTGCCTCAATGAGCTCAAGACCGAGGATGCGATCATCATCAACGAACTGGGCGTGCCGATGAGCCAGCTGCAGATGACCAAGCAGGGCAGCTACATGGGCAGCCTGCTCGCCGGCGGTCTCGGCTTCGGCCTCGGGGCCGCACTTGGCGCCAAGCTCGCCGCGCCCGAACGCGAAGTGATCTCGGTGGTCGGCGACGGCTCCTACATGTTCGGCAATCCGCTGCCGTTCCACTATGTCGGCCGCGCCGAAAGCCTGCCGACGCTGACCATCATTGCCAACAACCAGTCGTGGCACGCCGTTCGGGCGGCGACGCTCGACGTATTTCCCGATGGTCACGCCGCCAAGGCCAACAGCATGCCGCTGACCGAGCTCAAGCCGGCACCGGACTACGAGAAGGTGATCTCGACCTGCGGCGGCGTCGGCGAGAAGGTCGAGCAGCCCGGCGATTTGCTGGCGGCGCTCAAGCGCTGCTTCGAGGCGGTGCGGTCCGGCACGCCGGCGCTGCTCAATGTTATCACGCAGGGCCGCGATTCCTGATCGGGTGGAGTTCGGCGTGTCGGCAGTCGACATCAAGGTATTGAGCACCACTGCGATGAAGACGGTGTTCGAGGCGCTGGCGCTGGCCTTCGAACGCGCGACCGGCAACCGGCTCAGCGTGACGCTCGGTCCATCGCTGCGGCTCGAGAAGCAACTGAGCGAAGGCGAGGCCGCCGACATGGCGATCGTGTCCGCTGCCGGCGCCCGCGATTTGATCGGCAGCGGTAAGCTGGTTGCGGGCAGCGTGGTCGAGATCGCCAAATCGTCGGTCGGCGTCGCGGTGCAGAAAGGCGCGCCGAAACCGGACATCTCCTCGGTCGAAGGTTTCAAGCGCGCGATGCTTGCGGCAAAATCGATCGCGTGCAGCAAGCCGGTCGGCGGCGGCCAGAGCGGCGTGCATCTGGCGAAGGTTTTCGCGCAGCTCGGCATCGCCGAGGCGATGCAGGCAAAAGCGAAATATGGCGCCGGCGGCGCCGCGGGACTGGCCGGCCTTGTCGTGCTTCGCGGCGAGGCCGATATCGGAATTCAGCAGATGGCGGAGCTGATGGCCGTTTCCGGTATCGACGTGGTCGGTCCGCTGCCGGCGGAGATTCAAATGGTCACGCCGTTCGTCGCGGGGATTCCTATGAATGCTAGCCACGCCGAAGCGGGCAGGGGGGTGATCGCCTTTCTCACTACGCCAGAAGCAAAACGCGTGCTCAAGGCCAAGGGCCTGGAGCCGGCCTGAGTCTGTAGAGTCTGTAGGATGGGTAGAGCGCAGCGAAACCCATCATTCCGCGGAATGTTGGGTTACGCGCTGCGCGCTAACCCAACCTACGCACTCTTCAACGCGCGCGCGTCCTTCAGCACATCGGGATTGATCACGTTGATCGGCTTGCCTGATGCGTAGGCAACAGCCTGGTCGAAGATGTCGATGAACTGAACCTCAAGTTCGTCGCGCGTCATACGGAATCCGGATGATCGGTTCGCCCGTCATTCCGGATCGCCGCGAAGCGGCGAGTCCGGAATCCATATCCCCGGCGCTGGGGTTATGGATTCCGGGCTCCTCGCTTCCGCCTTCGCGCTCGGCCCCGGAATGACGAAATCATACCAATGGCCACAGATTTTGGCTCGTCATGCCCACGCTCGTCGCGGGCATCCACGTCTTAAAGCGCGAGTCAAATCAAAGACGTGGATGGCCGGAACAAGTGCGGCCATGACGAAGTGGATGGGTCACGATCTACGCCCGTTGGTATTGGAGGAGAACCAGCGGTGGGACAATACGCTTATCCGTCGTCCGGCATCCGCCCTCTGTCGTCCGTCTTCTGTCCTCCGCTCAAAAGAAAACCGGGCCCTTGCGGGCCCGGTTCAGGTTCGCCGGCGTGGGGGCGCCGACGACACACCTTCCAGAGGGGAACAACTGCCTGCATCACGATTGCCAATCTGGGAGGATGAGGCAACCGCTTGCCATGCAGCACTTGCGCAGTATGCGAGCCGCATATCGGGCACACAACGCGATGGCGGACATGCCAGCCATGCGGTCATCGCAAGATGCGGCGTTTACGCGCAGGATACGAAAACGCCCGTCATTGCGAGGAGCCAACGGGGACGCGCGAGTTCGCGCGGGCACGTTGGCTCCTCGCAATGACGACGGCCTAGAAGTTCCAACGCTGCGCGTTGGCGACGAGGAAATCGCGAAATGCCTGCACGCGCGCCACAGTCTTGAGCTCTTCGGGATAGACGAAGTAGGCGTCGAGCGCCACGGCTTCGGCCTCGCCGAAGAGTTGCACCAGTCCGCCGTTCTCCTCGACCAGATAATCCGGCAGCATCGCGATACCGAGGCTCCGCTGGCAGGCGCGCAGAATGCCGAGAATATTGTTGATGACGAGGTGAGGCGTGCGCGGCCCCTTGCCGTCGCGTGCGACTTCGACCAGCCAGCGCGAGCGTTGCAGGTAGGGCGGCACGTTGCCGCCGAGGACGAGCACGCGGTGATTGTCGAGATCGTCGAAGGTCCGCGGCGTGCCGAACCTCTTGAGATATTCCGGCGAGGCATAGACGTGGAAGTGCACGGAGAACAGCTTGCGCTGGATCAAGTCGGGCTGCGTCGGCTGGCGCAGCCGGATGGCGACATCGGCCTCGCGCATGGCGAGGTCGAGCTCTTCATCGGTGGTCAACAGCGTGATGTGGATTTCGGGATATAGATCGATGAATTCGCCGAGCCGCGGCGTGAGCCAATGCACGCCGATGCCGGGCGTCGTCGTGACGCGCAAGTCGCCGTTCGGCCGCTCGCGAGAGTCGGTGAGCTTGGCGCGCGCGGCCTCGAGCTTCATGAACACTTCGTGCGCGGTGCGAAAGAGCAGCTCGCCTTGCTCGGTCAGGATCAAGCCGCGCGCGTGCCGATGGAACAGCGAGACCGAAAGCTCCTGTTCGAGCGCGCTGACCTGACGCGACACCGCCGATTGCGACAGTCCGAGCTGCTCGCCGGCATGGGTGAAACTGCCCGCCTCGGCGGCGGCGTGGAAAACCTTAAGTTTGTCCCAATCCATCTTACCGGACGACGGATGACAGAGGACGGATGGCGGAAAACGCCGATCGTGCTTTTCTGTCGTCTGTCGTCTGTCCTCCGTTTCTCACTCTGCCGCCACGCGGCGCTCCGCATGCGCGGCAAGGAAGCGTTCGGCTTCCAGCGCCGCCATGCAGCCCAGGCCCGCGGCGGTGACGGCCTGCCGATAAACCTCGTCGGCGACATCGCCGGCGGCAAACAGGCCGGGCACTGACGTGGCGGTGGAATGCGGTGCGGTCTTGATGTAGCCCGTCGGCTTCATTTCCACTTGTCCCGCGACCAGCTCCGTTGCCGGCACGTGTCCGATGGCGATGAAAATGCCGTCGATCGTGCGCTTGGTGATCGTGCCAGTCTTGAGATTTCTCAAGGTTGCGTGACTGACCTTGAGCGGATTGTCCGCGCCGCGGATGTCATCGAGCGCCGAATCCCACACTACCTCGACCTTTGGATTCTTGAACAGCCGATCCTGCAAAATCTTCTCGGCGCGCAAACTGTCACGCCGATGCACCAGCGTAACCTTGGATGCGAAATTGGTGAGGAACAGCGCTTCTTCGACCGCGGTATTGCCGCCGCCGATCACCAAGACTTCCTTGCCGCGATAGAAAAAGCCGTCGCACGTGGCGCAGGCCGAGACGCCGTAGCCGCGGAATTTTTGCTCCGACGGCAGATCGAGCCAGCGCGCCTGGGCCCCGGTCGCCAGGATCAATGTCTGGGCGAGATAGACCTCGCCGGAATCGCACTCGATGCGGAACGGCCGCCGCGACAGATCGATCTTGCTGACATGGTCGGCAACCATCTTGGTGCCGACATGGGCGGCCTGCTTCTCCATCTGCTCCATCAGCCAAGGGCCCTGGATCACGTCGGCGAAGCCGGGATAGTTCTCGACGTCGGTGGTGACGGTGAGCTGGCCGCCGGGCTGCACGCCCTGGATCATGACGGGATCGAGCATCGCGCGCGCCGCATAGATGGCCGCCGTATAACCCGCGGGTCCCGACCCGACGATGACAACCTTGGCGTGGGTAGTCTTGCTCACCGGCCTAACTCGTCCATTGCGGCAGGTCTTGATGGAAGAATCAACCTGATTGGAAGCCCCTCAGCCGGATGCGGTCTCTGAAGATATGCCGAATTCGCAGACCTTGCGGGATTCGGCGGGCGCGCAGCCAGTGCCTTGAGAATGTAGGGATTCTGAGGAGCTATGCAAGAGACGCGGGGCAGGAATCAGGGGGGATCAGTCATCAGTAATCAGTAATCAGTAGTCAGTAATTGGTAATGAGAGTGCAAGAGCCGCCCTAGCCCTGGCGGTGCTTCGCTCTGATTACCGATTACTGGCTACTGTCACCCGAACGCCGGCATCACCTCGCGTCCAAACAGATCGGCCGAATGCAGGGCCTCCGGCAGCGTCATATCGCCGAAGGCGAGCCAGGGCGCGAAGTAGTTCGCCCCGGTGGCTTCGATGTCCTTCTTGATGAATTCGCGCACGGTCTGCGGCGAACCGGCGACGGCGGTGCCGATGGCTTGCAGCTCGTCGAAGCTGCCGGGATAGAGGCCGGCGACGCGCGGCGCCGAGCCATGGCGTTCGAACAGCCAGAAAAAGTTCGTGCGCCAGCGCGGATAGGCGCGCCGCGCGATGGCGAGCGCCTGCGCATCGGTATCGGCCACCACCACATGGCGGCCGGCGCCGTACAGCGTCGCGCTCTGCTTGCCGAGCTTGCGGCGCGTCGAGAGATAGCGATCGAAGATCGGGCGTACGGCCTGCGGCGGGGCGAGCGATATGACATTGACGTCGTTCTCAGCCGGCCAATCGGCATTGTCCGGGATACTGACGCCGTACCACAGCGGCGGATGCGGGCGCTGCACCGGCCGCAGCACCATCGGCACTTTGTCGAAGCGATAAAATTTTCCGTCGAAGGTCAGCTCGTCCGCGGCGAGGCCTTTGAGCAGCACCTGGAACGCTTCGTGGTACATCGCCTGGGTCTGTGCGAAGTCGAGCGCGTAGTTCGCGGTCTCGAACGGCGACACGCCGCGTCCGACGCCGAGCTCGAAACGCCCGCCGCTCATCTGATCGAGCATGCAGACTTCCTCGATCAGGCGCAGCGGATGATAGAACGGCAGGAGGTACACCATCGGGCCGAAGCGCAGCTTCTCGGTGCGCTGCGTCAGCGCCGCTAGGAAGACGCCAGGCGATGCCGCGCAGCCGATCGGCGTGCCGTGATGCTCGGCGAGGTGATAGGCGTGGAAGCCTGAGCGGTCGTAAACCTCGGCGAGCCGCAGCCGGCCGGCAAAAAGCTCGCCGTGCGGCACGCCCGCATCGTCGATGTGATCGAATATGCCGAATTTCACGACCGGTTTCCTCCCTTCGTCATTCCGGGGCGCGGGCTTTTGCCCGCGAGCCCGGAATCCATATTCACGGAATGTGAGGGTTTTGGAAACCGTCGAGTTGAATTGGAGCGCCAGGATTATGGATTCCGGGCTCGCGCTTCGCGCGCCCCGGAATGACGCTGACGCGTCATTTCCACTCGACCTTCATCACTTCATAGGCCTTGGCGCCACCGGGCGTGACGACCTCGACCTGCGCGCCTTTCTTCTTGCCGACCAGCGCGCGCGCCAGCGGCGAAGTGATGGAAATCTTACCCTTCTTGGCGTCGGCTTCCGGCTCGCCGACGATCTGCCACACCGCCTTCTTGTCGGTGTCCTCGTCGACCAGCGTGACGGTCGCGCCAAACGTAATGGTATCGCCGGACAGCTTCGATACGTCGATGACTTCAGCGCGCGCGAGCTTGTCCTCGAGCTCGGCGATGCGGCCTTCGTTGAGCGATTGCGATTCCTTGGCGGCATGATATTCGGCGTTCTCCGAGAGATCGCCGTGGGTGCGCGCGTCGGTAATCTGTTGGATGATGCGCGGACGCTCCACCTGCTGGCAGTGCTTGAGCTCATGCTCGAGCGCCGAGTAGCCCTCCGCAGTCATCGGAATCTTGTCCATCGGTCTCAAACCTCCAATACAGCGCAGAGGCAAAATTCAGGTCACGGGCCGAAGCATCGCCCGGCCACGTGACCGCAAAACTTGCCTCTACACGTACCGCCGCTGCGGCCGCCCCGACTCTTGATCAGACTCGGCGCTGAAATAGCTCTGCAGCGAACACACCTCGAGGTCGCCCCCGAGATAGGCTTTGATGCCCTGCGCTGCGGCGACGGCCCCTGAAAGAGTGGTGTAATACGGCACTTTATGCAAGAGGGCTGCGCGCCGCAGCGACCGGCTATCGGCCAGTGCCGTGGCCCCCTCGGTGGTGTTGAAAACAAGCTGAACTTCGCCGTTTTTGATGGCGTCGACGATATGGGGGCGGCCTTCCGCCACCTTATTGATCGTTACCGCGGCGACCCCCTGCTCGGCGAGGTAACGTTGCGTTCCCGACGTCGCCAGCACCTTGAAGCCGAGCCCGGCGAGCAGCCTGGTCGCTTCGAGGATGCGGGACTTGTCGGCGTCCTTGACCGAGACGAACACGGTGCCCGTTTTCGGCAGCCGCGAGCCGCCGCCGAGTTGGCTTTTGACGAATGCGATATTGTAGTCGCGATCGATCCCCATGACTTCGCCGGTCGACTTCATCTCCGGCCCGAGCACGGTATCGACCGCCGGGCCAAATCGCGCGAACGGGAATACCGCCTCCTTGACGCCGATATGCTTGGCGGCGCCGGGCTCGAAACGCTGCGGCTTGAGCTTGAAGCTTGCCAGCGATTCACCGGCCATGATGCGCGCCGCGATTTTCGCCGCCGCGATGCCGGTCACCTTGGCGACGAACGGCACCGTGCGCGAGGCGCGCGGGTTGACCTCGAGCACATAGATGTCGCCGTCCTTGATGGCGTACTGCACGTTCATCAGGCCGCCGACCTTGAGCGCCAGCGCCAATTCGCGGGTCTGCCGGTCGAGTTCGGCGATGACCTTGGCGGAGAGATTGTGCGGCGGCAGCGAGCACGCGCTGTCGCCGGAATGGATGCCCGCCTCCTCGATGTGCTCCATGATGCCGGCGATATAAGTGTCTTTGCCGTCGGCGAGACAATCGACGTCGACTTCGATCGCGTCGGTGAGATAGCGGTCGATCAGCAGCGGGCGGCGGTCTGACACGGCAAGCTCGGTCGGCCGACCGAGATCGGCGGTCAGGCGGACCAGGTAGCGATCGATCTGGGCGCCGTCGTACACGATTTCCATGGCGCGGCCGCCGAGCACATAGGATGGCCGGATCACGATCGGATAGCCGATCTCTTCCGCGATGGCGCGCGCCTTCTCCGGGCTGGTGGCAATGCCGCTCTTCGGCTGACGCAGCTTGAGCTTATCGAGCAGTTGCTTGAAGCGGTCGCGATCCTCGGCAAGGTCGATGGCATCGGGCGAGGTGCCGAGGATCGGCACCAGCGCCTTCTCCAGCGGCTCGGCGAGCTTGAGCGGCGTCTGGCCGCCGAACTGCACGATGACACCGTGCAGCACGCCGTTCTTGCGTTCGGTATCGATGATCTCCATCACGTCCTCGGCGGTCAGCGGCTCGAAATAGAGCCGGTCCGAGGTGTCGTAATCGGTCGACACGGTCTCCGGATTGCAATTGATCATGATGGTCTCGTAGCCGGCGTCCTTCAGCGCAAAGGCGGCGTGACAGCAGCAATAATCGAACTCGATGCCCTGGCCGATGCGGTTCGGGCCGCCGCCGAGGATAACGACCTTCTTCTTGTCTGATGGCGCCGCCTCATCGGCCGCGTGGCCGGCGAAGGGATTGTCGTAGGTCGAATACATATACGCCGTGGGCGAGGCGAATTCGGCGGCGCAGGTATCGATCCGCTTGAACACCGGGCGCACGCCGAGTTTGCGCCGGCGCCCGGAAACCTGCTCCTCCGCGATGCCGGTGAGGCGGCCGAGCCGCGCGTCGGAAAAGCCGATAGCTTTGAGCCGGCGCATTGCCGGCGCCGTCACCGGCAAACCCTTGGCGCGGATTTGGGCTTCCATATCGACGATGCCGCGGATCTGGGCGAGAAACCACGGATCGATCCGGCATGCGGTATGGATGTCGTCATCGCTCATGCCGAGCCGCATCGCCTGCGCCACGATGAGGAGCCGGTCCGGCGTCGGCGTGCCGAGCGCGGCGCGGATGGCGTTCTTGTCGTCACCCTGGCCGACGCCGGCAATTGCGATCTCGTCAAGGCCGGTCAGTCCGGTCTCCAGCGAGCGCAGCGCCTTCTGCAGGCTCTCGGCAAAGGTGCGGCCGATCGCCATCGCCTCGCCGACCGATTTCATCGACGTGGTCAGCACCGGCTCGGCGCCGGGAAATTTCTCGAAGGCGAAACGCGGCACCTTGGTGACAATGTAATCGATGGTCGGCTCGAAGGACGCCGGCGTTGCGCCGCCGGTGATGTCGTTGGCGATCTCGTCGAGCGTGTAGCCGACCGCGAGTTTCGCCGCGACCTTGGCGATGGGAAAGCCGGTCGCCTTCGAAGCGAGCGCCGACGAGCGCGACACGCGCGGATTCATTTCGATCACGACGAGGCGTCCGTCTTCCGGATTGACGGCAAACTGCACGTTGGAGCCGCCGGTCTCGACGCCGATCTCGCGCAGCACCGCGATCGAGGCGTCGCGCATGATCTGGTATTCCTTGTCGGTCAGCGTCAGCGCCGGCGCCACCGTGATCGAATCGCCGGTGTGCACGCCCATCGGATCGAGGTTTTCGATCGAGCAGACGATGATGCAGTTGTCATTCTTGTCGCGCACCACCTCCATCTCGAACTCTTTCCAGCCCAGCACCGATTCCTCGATCAGCACTTCAGAGGTCGGCGAGGCGTCGATGCCGCGTTCGACGATGTCGATGAACTCCGCCTTGTTGTAGGCAATGCCGCCGCCGGTGCCGCCGAGCGTGAACGACGGCCGGATGATCGCCGGCAGTCCGATATCCTCGAGCGCTTCGAGCGCCTGGATCAGCGTCTTGACCTGATGCGAGCGCGGCGTTTCGAGGCCGATCTTGGTCATCGCCTCGCGGAACAGCTTGCGATCTTCCGCCTTGTCGATGGCGTCGGCGGTGGCGCCGATCATCTTGACGCCGAATTTGTCGAGCACGCCCATCTTGCGCAGCGACAGCGCGGTGTTGAGCGCGGTCTGGCCGCCCATGGTCGGCAAGAGCGCGTCCGGGCGCTCCTTCTCGATGATCTTGGCGACGATCTCCGGCATGATCGGCTCGATGTAAGTCGCATCCGCCAAATCCGGATCGGTCATGATGGTCGCCGGATTGGAATTGATCAGAATGACGCGGTAGCCCTCTTCCTTGAGCGCCTTGCAGGCTTGGGTTCCGGAATAATCGAACTCGCACGCCTGGCCGATCACGATCGGGCCCGCGCCGATGATCAGGATCGAGGAGATGTCGGTCCGTTTGGGCATCGCTTCCGCATCTGTAATCGTCATTCCGGGGCGCCGCGCAGCGGCGAGCCCGGAATCCATATTCACCGGCGGTGGTTATGGATTCCGGGCCCGGCCTGCGGCCGTCCCGGAATGACAAGGACACACAAAAAAAGGGCGCGCATGTCGCGCGTCCTTTGGCCGGCGCCGGGGCTCGGCCCCGCGCGAGGGGGTCTTAGACCAGATTCGAGGCGGCGGCAAATCGGGCATTTGTCCTGTGTGTGGCCGCGCGCGGCGAGTGGCCACGCAACGGCCCCTGCACCCGCAAATCTTACGAACTCGCGCCGTCTGGTCTGCTGCCACCGGCTCAGGATCGCGAAGCCAATAGCCAAGAATGTATCAGAACAGGCCGGTCGCAAGTGTCCCATTTTGTCTCGCCCCCGATGTCCGGAAAGCATCGGCGTGAGCCGAGCCGCAGCCGCGACGAGCCCGTCGATGGTTTTTAGCGCGGCCGCGCGATGAACATCATGCGCGCCTGGTTGTGCCCGATGTTGTGTGCCGCGCGCTGCGCGGTGAAGCCCGCCGCGGCGAGTTTTTGCATCATGGCGGCTTCGCCATAGCGGGTGAGGCCATAGCGCGTGCGCAGCCGCCAATAGTTGGAAACCAGCGTGCGGGCGAGGCCGATCACGGCGGCGACGAAGAATCCATTCGCGGCGGCGAACCGCAGCAGCGCGACAGCGTCGGTCGCCGCAGTCACATGCGGCGGGATCACGTCGCTCACCACCAGAATTCCACTTAAGCTCAACAATCGGTGGAAGGTTGCGAACAGCGCCGCCGTCTCGCCCGGCGTGAGATATTGCGCGACCGAGTGCAGCACGATCAGGTCGAGCGAGCGATCCGGCAGGCGTTCGAGCTCTTCAGGCGCGAGCGCACGGATTTTCGGATTATCGGCAAAGCGTGCGGCAATGCCGGCACGCACGCGCGGCGCGCCTTCGCAAAGCAGCAACTCGCCCGCAGCGGCGGCGACGAGGTCGGCGTGCAGCGCTTCGCCAGAGCCATAGTCCAGCACGCGCGCTTGCGGCGAAGCAACGAGGGCCGCGATTTGCTGCGCGATCAAGCGATAGTGGACGTCGCGGTGCCGCGCATTGACGTAGATCGAATGCGGACTGTCCCAGAACGCGAGCCAGCTCATGCGCGCCACAGCGCGACCAGCGGCCCTTTCGGCCCGAACACCGGATCGGTTGCCGGCAGCGGCACCTTGCGGACGGATGCCGGCGCCTTGGCGTGCTCCGCCTTGGTGGCGCGGCTGAGGTTGTATGTGCCGCTCGGCGGGTAGGCGCCGATGACCACGAGTTCGCGGGTGTGCGACAGGCATTGATGCCCGGTGCCGGCCGGCAGGATGACGACGTCGCCAGGCGCGATTTCGATCTCCTCGCCGTGTTCGCCCCCGAAGCGCACCTTGGCGCGTCCGCGCGCAATTCCCAGCGCCTCGTGGATCATCGAATGATAATGCGCGTAGTGGTAAATGCCGTTGCGCCACATATTGCCCCAGCCGTTCGCCGCGAAAGTCTTTTCGATCAGCTTTTCGGGGTCGGGCGAGCCGGCAAGGTCGATGCCGCCGCGGTAGAGGATCAGCGGCAGAGTAGGATTGTTCGGAATTCGCCCGTCATCGGCAAACATGTGGGTGACGGGGGCGGGACGCTTGGTTGCGGTCAGCATGGCGCTCGATCTCGGCCCGGCTGTCCTACCAGATATTGGTTTGAAATTGTCTAATCCGGAATGCACGCAGGGACCGCCAAGTCTATGGCATGGGCCTATGCGGCGCGCTTTTTGCCGGCAAGCGACCTTAGGCGGCGCACCGGTATGTTCTTGAGCCGCCGGACGGCACGGCGCAGGTCGTAGGCGGCCTGCAGCCTGAGCCACATCTCGGCCGGCGGGGCTGAAAAAGCGCGTTCCAGCCGCACGGCGATGTCCGGCGTGATCGGCGACTTGCCGTTGACGATCTCGGAAAGCGTCTTGCGGCTGATGCCAAGCGCCGCCGCGGTCTCCGTGACCGAGAGCTTAAGCGGCGCCAGCACATCCTCGCGCAGGTTTTCTCCGGGATGCGGCGGGTTGAGCATGGGCATGTCACGTCCTCAATGGTAGTCGATCAGATCGACGTCCACGACATCGGCATCATCGAAACGAAAAATAACCCGCCAGTTTCCGGAGACGGCCACGCTCCAGAAACCTTTCAAGTTGCCGGTTAGCGGATGCAGGCGCAAACCGGGGAAGTTCATGTCCTGCGGCATCCGCGCGCTGTCAAAATCGGCGAGAATACGCGCAAGTTTTTTTCGATAGGCGGCGTGGATCTGCGATGCGTCATCACGCTCATAGAAACGCTTCAGTCCGCGGTGCCGGAAGCTGCGGATCATCCGGCATGGTAGGGTGTAACCCTAGGGGTGTCAAATTTCAAACTGAGACACTACCGAATGCACGCTTGTTACGCCCGCTTAAAGTCGCGCATCAGGCCGATAAACCGGCCGAACAGGTAATGGCTGTCGCGCGGGCCGGGCGATGCTTCGGGATGGTATTGCACCGAGAACACCGGCCGGCCCTTCAGCGCCAGGCCGCAATTCGAGCCGTCGAACAATGAGACGTGGGTTTCCACCGCGTGGTCCGGCAGCGTCGTGCGGTCGACGGCAAAACCGTGGTTCATCGAGGTGATCTCGACCTTGCCGGTTGCGAGGTCTTTCACCGGATGATTGGCGCCGTGATGGCCCTGGTGCATCTTCATCGTTCTGGCGCCGACCGCGAGGCCGAGCATCTGATGGCCGAGGCAGATGCCGAACACCGGCTTCTTCTCGATCAGCGCGCGGATCACCGGCACGGCGTATTCGCCGGTCGCGGCCGGATCGCCGGGGCCGTTGGACAGGAAAATGCCGTCGGGCTTGAGCGCCAGAATGTCCTCGGCCGAAGTCTTGGCCGGCACGACTGTCACGTTGCAGGCATGACCGGCGAGCTGGCGCAAAATGTTGCGCTTGATGCCGTAGTCGATAGCGACGACGTGAAATTTTGCGTCATCCGACTGGCCGTAGCCCTCGCCCCAATTCCACGGCGTTTCGTTCCAGGTGAAGCGCTGCCCGGTGGTCACCATCGGCACCAGGTCCATGCCAAGCAGGCCCGGCCACGTTTTCGCCTCGCGCTTGAGCGCGTCGAGATCGAAGTTGCCAGACGGCTCGTGCGCGATCACGGCGTTCGGCATGCCCTTCTCGCGAATGAGCGCGGTGAGCGCGCGGGTGTCGAGGCCGGCGAGCCCGATGACGCCGCGGGCTTTCAGCCAGGCATCGAGATGCCGCGTGGCGCGGTAGTTCGACGGTTGCGTGATCGCAGAGTGCAGCACCACGCCGCGCGCGCCGGGCGTTGCCGCGAGATTGACGGTCTCGATGTCGTCCTCGTTGGTGCCGACATTGCCGATGTGCGGAAAAGTGAAGGTGATGATCTGGCCGGCGTAGGACGGATCGGTGAGGATCTCCTCATATCCGGTCATTGCGGTGTTGAAGCAGACTTCGCCGACGGCGTGGCCGGTGGCGCCAAAACCTATTCCTTCCAGCACGGTGCCGTCGGCCATGACGAGCAAGGCCGTCGGCTTGGGATCGTCCCAGAGCGTGTCAGACTGCGGTTGTGTCGGCATCGGCAAGGGCCTACATGTTTGCACCGCCCGCCGACCCTGCGCGGGCGTTCTGTGCGAGAGGCCATAGCCGTGTTGCGCGACGATATCAACAACGCGATGAAGGCGGCGATGAAGGCCGGCCAGGCGCGGCGCGTCTCGACGCTGCGGCTGATCAACGCCGCGATTCTCCAGCGCGAGACCAGCGGCGCCGAGCGGCTGAAGCTGTCGGACGGCGAAATCCTCGACGTCATGGGCAAGATGATCAAGCAGCGCCAGGAATCGCTCGAGATCTACGAAAAGGCCGGCCGCCCGGAACTTGCCGCGCAGGAGCGCGAGGAGATCGAGATCATCTCCGCCTACCTGCCCAAGCAAATGTCGGATATCGCAGCCGGCGAAGCGATATCCGCGCTGATCAAGGAACTCGAAGCCGCGACGCTCAAAGACATGGGCCGCACCATGACGGCGCTCAAGGAGCGCTTCTCCGGCCAAATGGATTTTTCCAAGGCGAGCGCGCTGGTGAAGAGGCTGCTCGCCGGGTGACGATCATGTCGTGCCTCGTTCGCGGCCTGCGCCGCGCTCGGCGCGCTATTACCGGGTGCAGCGGCTGTTCGGCTACACCGCGGATGGGGACAGGATGGCGTAGCCGTCATTCCGGGGCCGAGCACAGCGAGGAGCCCGGAATCCATAACCCCTGCGCTGGGAATATGGATTCCGGGCCCGCGGGCTTCACCCGCGTCCCGGAATGACGGCTGTGGATAACCGGGACAATCCCGGCCGCCCTAATCTTCGCACCTCAGGCGCGCTACCCTGTCTGCCGAATCACCATGCGATTCTCGCCACAATTTCTCGACGAGCTGCGCGCGCGGCTTCCGGTCTCGGAAGTCGTGGGCCGCCGCGTGAAACTGCGCAAAGCGGGCCGCGAATGGAAGGGACTGTCGCCGTTCAACAAGGAAAAGACGCCGTCGTTCTTCGTCAATGACCAAAAGGCGATGTGGTTCGACTTCTCCTCCGGCAAGAACGGCAACATTTTCGATTTCCTGATGCTCACCGAGGGCGTGAGTTTCCCGGAAGCGGTCGAGCGGCTGGCGCAGCAGGCCGGCATCCCGGTGCCGCAGCTGTCGCCCGAGGCGGAGGCGCGCGAGGAACGGCGCAAGACGCTGCACGACATCGTCGAGCTGGCCGCGGGGTATTTCCAATCGACGCTGGCGTCGCGCAATGGCGCGCGCGGCCGCGGCTATCTCGCCGACCGCGGGCTCACCTCGGCGACGCAGCTCAAGTTCCGGCTCGGCTATGCGACGGGCGAGCAATACGCGCTGAAAGAGCATCTCGGCGCCGCCAAAATTCCGGTCGAGGACATGATCGAGGCCGGCCTGCTCGTCGCCGGCGAAGACATTGCGGTGCCCTACGACCGCTTCCGCGACCGCATCATGTTCCCGATCAGCGATTGGCGCGGCCGCGTCATCGCCTTCGGCGGCCGCGCGCTGGAAAAAGACGTGTCGGCGAAATATTTGAACTCGCCGGAAACCCCGCTGTTCCACAAGGGCGCGACGCTCTACAACATCGCCGCGGCGCGGCTGGCGGCGCACAATGCAGGCAAGTCTACGCAGTCTGCGCATGAGAATTTTTCCGCCCGCGTCATCGCGGTCGAAGGCTATGTCGATGTCATCGCCATGGTCACGGCGGGATACGAGGCAACCGTGGCGCCGCTCGGCACCGCGCTGACCGCCGAGCAACTGGCGCTGATGTGGCGGCTCAACGACGAGCCGATCCTCTGTTTTGACGGCGACGATGCCGGCAGGCGTGCGGCTTACCGCGCGATCGATTTGGCGCTGCCGCTGATCAAACCCGGCAAGAGCCTGAAATTTGCAGCACTGCCGGACGGCCAGGACCCGGACGATCTGGCGCGTTCCGGCGGCCGTGACGCCATCGCGGACGTGCTCGGCGCGGCGCGCCCGCTTGCCGCCGTGCTGTGGCAGCGCGAGACCGAGCAAGGCGCGTTCGATACGCCGGAGCGCCGCGCCGCGCTCGAAGCCCGCGTCGGCGAAGTCACCGGCACCATCGCCGACGAGACCGTGCGGCGCTATTACCGGCAGGATTTCTCGGCGCGGCTGCGCCAGCACTTCGCGCCAATCGATATTGCAACGCGCCGCCGCAGCTTCGACGACCGGCGCGGTTTCGACAATACCGGCCGCCGCAGCGGCGCGCCGGCCGCCCCGACGCCGCGCGCCGCGCTGCTGCGCGAGGAGACCTATGTGGCGGCGAGCGCGCAGCTTGCGGCCGGTCCGCTGCACCGCGGCCACCGCGCCTCGATCCCGCGCCGCGAGGCGCTGATCCTGCAAGCCGCGCTCAACCACCCCTGGCTGCTGCACGATCACATGGAGGAACTGGCCGAGGCCGAGTTCCGCCACGCCGACACGCAAAGGCTCAAAGGCGCGCTGATCGACGTGTTCGCCCACCATGCGGCGGGCGATTTCAGCCGGGATTCCGCGGATTTCAGCCAAAATTCTGCAACTGACGGCGCGGCCGACCGCGCCGCGCTGGTCGCCGAGCTGGCCAAGAGGGGTTTTGCCGATCTGCTCGAACGCATCCAGCGCTCGATCACCACGCCGTCGGTCTGGGGCGCCCGGCCGCAGGCCGCGCCTGCCGATGTTTTGCTGACCTGGAAGCAGCTTGTTGCCTTGCATCGGCAATGGGATTCCTTAACTAGGGAGTTGAAGGACGCGGAACTGGCGCTCGGTCACGACAACAGCGAGGCGAACTACACGCGGTTGCTCGATGTGAAAGCGCGGTTGTCCACGATCGATGGCACCGAGGCTTTGATCGAGGGCTTTGGCGCCTCTTCGGGCCGCCCGGTCAGGTCTATGTGAGCTGCGTCCTCTCATATCCTCCCCCCTGAAAGGGGAGGCCGCCCGCCCCCTTTCGGGGGGAGGGCCGAAACGGCGAGGGAATAGGAGGTCGGCCCCCGCTGTTGTGGTTAGTGGCTGCTTAACGCAGCCCTGCGAAGGTCAAGACCTCGATTCGGGCGATGCAATCCGGGCTTGCCTGGAACAGCGCTGCCCGTTTTGGTCCGGCTGCCCGAGATGGGCTTCCCCCATGGGGAGTCACCATAGGGTAGGGGGACGCATTTCGTACTGCCCGCCCACCGTGGCAACCGCCATAGGGTAGGGGCCCAAGTCTAGGGCCAAAGTTTAGGGCCAAGGTTTAGGGCACAGGCGTTCGTGGAGACAAATATGGCAAGCAAGAGCGTGGCCGCGGCCACCAAGACCGTAGCGAAGCCGGCCAAGGCCGCCCCGCAAAAAGACGCCGAAACGCCCGACAAGGAAGGCGCCGAGACCCCGGATGCGCCGCTGCCGCTGCTCGATCTGTCCGACGCCGCCGTCAAGAAGATGATCAAGCAGGCCAAGAAGCGCGGCTACGTCACCTATGAACAGCTCAACGCCGTGATGCCGTCGGAGGAAGTGACCTCGGAGAAGATCGAAGACGTGCTCGCCATCATGAACGAGATGGGCATCAACGTCGTCGAGACCGAGGAAGCCGAGGCCGGCGAGGAAGAAGAAAAGGACGAGCCCGAGGAAGAAGAGAGCGAGTCCGGCGAGCTGGTCGAGGTCACGCCGAAACCGGTCGCCAAAGCCGAAGCCAAGGAACCTTCCGAGCGCACCGACGATCCGGTGCGGATGTATCTGCGCGAAATGGGTTCGGTGGAACTTTTGTCCCGCGAGGGCGAAATCGCCATCGCCAAGCGCATCGAGGCCGGCCGCGAGGCGATGATCGCTGGCCTGTGCGAAAGCCCGCTGTCGTTCCAGGCCGTCATCATCTGGCGCGACGAGCTCAACGAAGGCAAAGTCTTCCTCCGCGACATCATCGATCTCGAAGCGACCTATGCCGGCCCCGACGCCAAGCATGTCGCGCAGGCCGTCGGGCCCGATGGGCTGCCCATTCCCGGCAGCGTCGCGCCGGGGCCGGGAGCGCCCGGCTACGTGCCGCCGCCGCCGCCGCAAGCGGTGGCGCCGCCGTCGGCGCCGCCCGCCGCCACGCCGTTCAAGTCCATGGGTGGCAACATGTCGGGGACCATGCCCGGCAACGCGTCCGGGAACGCGGCCGCCAACGGCGGCGGCGAACGCGTCGAAGGCGGCGAAGAAGCCGCACTGGCCGATGCCGATCTCGACGAGGACGATCTCGAGAACTCGATGTCGCTCGCCGCGATCGAGGCCGAGCTCAAGCCCAAGGTGCTGGAGACCTTCGACAACATCGCCGACTCGTTCAAGCGGCTGCGCCGCCTGCAAGAGCTCGACATATCCAACAAGCTGCGCAACGAGACGCTGTCGCCAGCCCAAGAGAGAAAGTCGAAGAAGCTCAAGGAAGAGATCATCCAGGAGGTCAAATCGCTGCGGCTTAATCAGGCGCGCATCGATGCCCTGGTCGAGCAGCTCTACGACATCAACAAGCGCCTGGTCGGCCACGAGGGCCGCCTGATGCGGCTGGCCGAAAGCCACAGCGTCACCCGCGAGGATTTCCTGCGCAACTACCAGGGCACCGAGCTCGATCCGCGCTGGCTCAACCGCGTCTCGAAGCTGTCGGCAAAAGGCTGGAAAAATTTCGTCGCCCGCGACAAGGACCGCATCAAGGAGCTGCGCACCCAGATCCATACGCTCGCCACCGAGACCGGGCTTGAGATCGGCGAGTTCCGCAAGATCGTGCACATGGTGCAGAAGGGCGAGCGCGAGGCGCGCCAGGCCAAGAAGGAAATGGTCGAAGCCAACCTGCGCCTCGTCATTTCGATCGCCAAGAAATACACCAACCGCGGCCTGCAATTCCTCGACCTGATCCAGGAAGGCAATATCGGGCTGATGAAGGCGGTCGATAAATTCGAATACCGCCGCGGCTACAAGTTCTCGACTTATGCGACGTGGTGGATCCGCCAGGCGATCACCCGTTCTATTGCCGATCAAGCGCGCACCATCCGCATCCCGGTGCACATGATCGAGACCATCAACAAGATCGTGCGCACGAGCCGCCAGATGCTCAACGAGATCGGCCGCGAGCCGACGCCGGAGGAGCTCGCCGAAAAGCTCGGCATGCCGCTCGAGAAGGTGCGCAAGGTTCTCAAGATCGCCAAGGAGCCGCTGTCGCTCGAAACGCCGATCGGCGACGAGGAGGATTCCCACCTCGGCGATTTCATCGAGGACAAGAACGCCATCCTGCCGATCGACGCCGCGATCCAGTCGAACCTGCGCGAAACCACGACGCGCGTGCTCGCCTCGCTGACCCCGCGCGAAGAGCGCGTGCTGCGCATGCGCTTCGGCATCGGCATGAACACCGACCACACCCTGGAAGAAGTCGGCCAGCAGTTCTCGGTGACGCGTGAGCGCATCCGGCAGATCGAGGCCAAGGCGCTAAGGAAGTTGAAGCATCCGAGCCGGTCGAGGAAGCTGCGGTCGTTTCTGGATAACTGACCGTTCCGTCACCCTGAGGTGCCCGCGCAAAGCGCGGGCCTCGAAGGGCGACGGCCCGGAGCGCTCCGATGCCGACAATTTCCTGGTTTTACGGCATCGCCATCCGGATGTACTTCATGGATCATCCGCCGCCGCATTTCGAAGCTGTGTACGGCGAGCACGAAGCCAACGTCTCGATCGAGACGGGAGACGTGATCGCCGGCCGGCTGCCGCAAACAGCCGCGCGTCTCGTCAAGCAGTGGACGCTGGCGCATCAGCACGAATTGAAGGCGAATTGGGATCGCGCCCGTGCTAAAGTTCCACTCGAAAGGATAGCAGGTCTCGATGCTGGCTAAGGTCACACGCTTGGAAAATCTCGGCAAATTCCGGCTGCGCGTCCGCTTTACTGACGGCAGTGAAGGCTTGCACGACTTTTCGCGGTTGGTGAAAGAGCCAGGACCGATGCTCGAACCGTTGCGCGACGAGGCTTATTTTGCTCGCGTCTTTCTGGAATTCGGTGCTCTGACTTGGCCAAACGGCTTTGACATTGCACCGGAATGGCTGCGGCGTGAAATGGAGAAAGCCGGTGAGCTAAGCCGCCAAGCGGCGGAGTAGACGCAACGGAGTTGGCACCATGCGTAAACGGACGGCCGCTGCTTTCGCATCGCGCGCGGAAATGACCGAGCTTGACCGGCAGTGGGCCGCGATCAAAGCAGGCGAGCCAACGATAGCTCACGACGACGTTGTCCGCTGGCTTGATACATGGGGAACGCCGCGCTTTAGGTCCTGGAAAAGCCAATGAGGCTTGACCTGGGCATCCATCTTCTTCGTCATCGCCGGGCTTGTCCCGGCGATCTCGTTTAGGCGGGCACTGTGCATTCTGAATCGAGATGGCCGGGACAAGCCCTGCCATGACAACGCGCCCGTCCCGCTCGACCCGGCAAAAACGGGGCCCAGGCTGGATTCTCGCTTGCGCGGGAATGAACGGGGGCGGCGAAGAAGTGGGATGCCTTCCTCAATGCGCGAATTTCCGCTACTATCTCATGGCGGAAGGAGTTTGCCCGTGGCGACGATGATTTCGGAAGTCTACGATGCTTTCATTGCAGCCGGTGCGCCGGAGGACAAGGCGCGCAGGGCCGCCGAAGCAATTGCCAGCTACGAAAACCGGTTCGCTCGTATCGAGAGCGACCTTGCCGTGCTGAAGTGGATGACCGGCACGACACTGGCGGGCGTCGTTGCGCTGGTGATCAAAACTTTCTTGGCGTGAACGGCTCGATTTTGCCGGTTCAAGAATCTCCCCCAATGATTGACGTAGTCTCCGTGAAGCCAATGGGAGGCTTCACGCTGCGGGTTGCGTTTTCCGACGGCGCGGTCGGCGTGCATGATTTTTCATCGACGGCTGCTCGCGATGGAGAAATGGTACGCCCCCTCAAGGACCCTGCGTTCTTTGCCCGCGTCTTCGTGGAGCTTGGAGCGCTCACTTGGCCGAATGGGTTCGACCTCGATCCGATCGCGCTGAACGACCGCATGGCGGCGGCTGGCGAGCTCAATCGCGAAGCAGCGGAGTAGCAGCGAGGGAACCGCAATCGCGATTATGATTGAAGTCGCGCGTCCCGAGGCGCTTGGCCGCTTTCGGAGCTAAACCAGCGGGGTCAACCTTTGTGAATAGAAGCCATCCAAAAAGGCCTTATGATGCAACTTAATCAACTTGCTTCGTTCGTCGCCTGAAACTGCATAGCCTTGAAGAATTGAAAGTAGCATCAAGAATTTTGGGTGGCTGATCGCAAGCGGTAGAGACGGATTTGGGGCCGCCAAATAGGCGCGCACAGATTTGTATGTGCTTTGCTTCTGCATAAGAGACTGATGAAAGTACAATACCTCAAGAGCGGATTTGTTATTTGCCCCCTCTATTAACACTTTGAGATCTTCCGACATTTTATCCTGATGAAAAATAGGCGCTAGGCCGCCGACCAAACGACCCAAAACTTCTTCAGCAGCCCAAACATCAAAGCTGTTCTTGAGGGTGACAAGGAGATGCTCCGCGTGGCCATATTTTCTCAGTATCCAAACTTTCGCGTAGAATTCGAAAAAGTCATTTTTGGAATCGAATAAAAATAGCTTCTCAAATTCCTCATAAATGTAGCCCTCCGACGGCATTCTCGCGGATACCATCGCCTTCGCAAAATCCAGCCAAGACACATCGTCAACATAATGTTCTTCGGCGATATAGCTAATTAGTGCTTGAAAGCGGTCCTTTTCATGCGGCATCACCACAAAGTATCTCATGACATTTTCACGAGTGCCGGGCCAGTCCCGCAAAATCTCTGAAATATGGTGCGGCGCAATTTTTGACTGAAGCCGGCCGGCAATCGTCAGAAGTCGTTTTAGGATCTTCTCTCCGTTTCCCGTTTCGAATATTTTTTGTCTGAAGCCATGATTTATGGCGAATGTCGTAAAGTTCCGTTCAGAGTCCAAGCTGTAGCCATTTTGATGCTTACTATTAATCCTTGCTACGAACTTGTCGAGAAATGCATTCTCGCGAACCTTAAAGTGCTTCTCTGCCTCAAGCCTAGACAGAATCTTTGTCTTCCCGCTGTTGAGACGCACCTGCCTCGTCTGCAGAACCAAGTCGATTTGTTTTAGAAACTGCTTTGCTTCTCTGTATGTATCTAAGCCGAGGTCGATGTCGTCCATGAATCGGGCATAATCGATACCTTTCGAGTCTGCCAAAACTTTATCGAGTTCAAAGAGAAAGCAATGCGCTAAGATTCGTGGCGCGTCGGCGTTTATTTGAGGCAGGCCTACCTCGAAGCGAGGGGTGTAGTCGGGTTGCCAGAGGATTGAGGAGAGTACGAAAATCAGAAAATCAAGTATTGTTTCTCTAACGCTGATCGTCCCTGCGATAACATTCCTAAGATGAGTGTAGTTGATGAAATCGTAGTAGTTGGCAATGTCTGTGACGACTATCCAATTTCTTTGGCGCGTAAATCGTAGAAGCTCCTTTTGAAAATTAAGCCATGATCTGTAGCTTCCATATTGTGGGGTAGTGAATAGCGCGTCATTAGAGGAGAGCGAATGATCGGCCGGTTCAAAAAAGGCTTTAGTAGTGGGCTGAGCATTCTTGATATCCGCGTAAAGAGCGTCCGATAGGCATTGCAACACCAAAATGTCCAAGGGATGAGGAATGGTAAGAAGCCGGCATAGGCCTTTGGATTTCTCTTGTGCGATGCGTTTCGGGCTGCGCGGCACGTAATTGCCCGATAGCACGACGGTTTCCAGCTGGGCCGCAATTCGATTTATGTTGATTTGGTAGTCATAGAAATCAATGGGATCGGGGAGAAACTGGTCCTTTAATGCGCTGCGTACTTTATTTTTCCACGTGGCCTTAAGTCGGCTCTTATTTATTACTTCGCCGATCTCCTTCTGCCGAAGTTTGAATCTAGGTGATTGACTCATCCCGTTCCTCTCTGCTCTGCAATCTATCGTTGCAGGCGGATGGCGACAACTGTGCTGAAGTCGGTCAAAAATTCCTACTGTACCAGCGGTAAGGTGGGTTAGCCGACCGCGTAACCCACCAGCTTTTAGACGGCGGCGGATTACGCTTTGCTAATCCGCCGCTACAGCCCTATTGGAGAAACTACGATGCATCCGAGGTTCGCGAAGGCCGCTAATTCGCTCGATTCGTCTTACAAAGCATTGATGAGGATGAAGCCGGTCACTATCGCGTCTATGCCGAAGGGCATGCCCACAAGAGGTGTTTACTTATTCTCCAACGGCAAAGACCATTTGTATGTCGGGCGTTCAAATAAGCTGCATAAACGACCCGGGCGCCATTGTGGGACGCATCGGATGGCAGCATTCGCATTTCGGCTCGCGCGGGAGGCGACAGGATTCGTGAAACCCAGCTACAAAAAGAGCGACGAGAGCCGCGATGGCTTGATGAAGAACCCACCTTCGTGAAGGCATTCATGGAAGCAAAAGAGCGTATTCGAAAGATGGACCTGCGATTCGTCGAAGAGAGCGATCAAACAACGCAGGTGCTTCTCGAAGTCTACTGCGCTGTGGCGCTTAAGGCTCCCTACAACGATTTCAATACTCATTGAAAGCGCGTAACTGCTCACAACGGCGCGACCGCGCTCGCCTCGATCAGAAACTCTTCCCGTACCAGGCGATCGATCATCAAAAGCGTGTTCGGCGGATAGGCACCAACTGAGAACAAACGCGAGAAACTCAAACTATTTGATTTTTGCGAAGGCCGCCGCCCGCGCATGCAAAGAAATCGCGAAATTTTTGATGCTCAATTCCGGGTCCGGTTGTTTGAATTTTCCTCGTTGTCCGTCTGCCGCATTGCTTGTGAGGAAGCACGCTGCGTCATACAGCATTTCCCGCACCATTCTTTGGCAGACAATTTCATATCGCTTCGCGTAGCTTAATCCCTGAAATTGCTCATCCACATGAAACGGTCTAAGATTAATTCGTCTTGTGGGTCTGAGACTTGTCGGATGTTCCTCCAACATGAACAGATATCCCAACCAGGGCTTTGAGCTGGGTCGAAACGCTCCGTTTTTGTAGGCTGTCCAAAAGTCGCTCGCATTTCCAAGCGCCTCTTCAACCCGATTGTTGAAATTGTTTCCGAAACTTCCGACCTGGCTCTTTACTTCTACAACCGCAATCAAATGGTCGTCGCTCATGACCACGATGTCCCATTCCTTACACGGGCGAAAATAGCCAGGAAGCGTGCGCTGATTTTTTACAGTGGTGTGAACCAAAACGCTGAAATTGGGGAGTTCAGCGTCTTTCACGATATCAGCGATGAGTTTCACAAAACCATCAGCGTGCTTGCCGCCAGTTACGGCTGCACGATTTCCAGTATCCTTCTGACCTGATTTTCCGCCTTGCTTCTGGTGTTGAGCGGCGCGAATTCGCCAAAAGTGCTTCACCGCCGTGCTTAGTTCTCTTTCAACGTCAATCATTTTTGTGGCTTCGAATTAGTGCACCAGAAAACAAACGTCCAATATCTTTCTCGATTCGATTCTCGGAAAGCGCGAAGTATTCGGAGTCAATCTCAATTCCAATGCTGTTACGCCCCCATTTCGCTGCGGCTACGTTCGTTGTCCCCGTCCCCATGAATGGGTCGAGAACGCAATCGCCAACAAAGCTGAACATTCTGACCAGCCGTTCGGCTAGTTCGAGGGGATATGGCGCAGGATGATTTTTCGTGGAGGCGCCAGTTACGCCGGTCCATATCTGCTGAAACCAAATCCGATGCTTGTCCTCTGGGATTACCGAAAGAATGCGGGTGGCTAAAGTCGGACTACGGTATCCTCCTGACTTTCGTAGCATCAAAATGAATTCGATATCGTTTTTGATTACCGCGTTGGGCTCGTACGGCTTTCCGAGAAATCCGCCGCCGTTTCCGGAAGCTTCGTAAGCCGCGTTTGATATCTTGTGCCAAATTATTGGTGCAAGATTGCGAAATCCGATCTGACGACACTGATCCTGAATGCTGGCATGCAACGGTACTACCGTATGCTCACCCTTGTTTCTCCGTCGTGACAGGCAGACATCACCAACTACGCAAACAAGTCGGCCGCCGGGAACAAGCAAGCGATAGCACTCACTCCAAACCTGATTAAGCTGCTGGATGAATTCATCGTAACTGGCCACGTGCCCTAGTTGACAATCCGAATCCCGATATTTTTTCAATGTCCAATATGGCGGAGATGTTACGACGAGTTGCACACTATGATCCGCCAGTGAAGACAAGTTTCTCGCGTCTCCCCGGTGTAGATCGTGCGTAGTAGGAATTTGCGTGATCTTGGCTTCTATCGCAGCGATCGCCTTCTTATCTTTTGCGATCCGAGGAAGGTCGGTCTGATGATTTGAGATGCGTCCAGCTTCCTTAGGCACCCAACTAACCGGGTCAAAAGCTTCGCGACGGACTGCAATGTTCATATCCGGCGTGTAACACGGATTCGAACTCGCTAATCGTTTCGCCGGGTTCTCGTCACAAGAATCATCCACAGCCGCAAAGCGATCCAGGATTTGTTGCGCTCGCGCGAGGCCTATCCTGCGGGACATGTTCGAGTTATCTCCAGTGGCTCAATTATGTTCCCATTTCGTTCTCGCTTCAAGGTCGGCTTTTCATCACTAATATTGCGACGGCGCTTGACATTCGTCCCCATTTCAGCTACAGAATGATTCATCTCGCTCATCTGAGGGGACGCGATCTAGAGGCGATCCTGATTGTGGGGCGGGATGCGGTTCCCGCGGGCGGCTTCGCAAGCCGCTCCCGGGCGGTCCGGGCATCGTCCCCGCCGGCATTATGACCGGCGCGCGAGGTGCTTCGCTTAAGCGCCGCCGATGATGCGGGCAACGCCCGCACCCTCCCGGCGGCGCGAAGCGCGGCCTGGATCGAGTCGCCGCGCAAAAACGCGCCGCGAGGAGAGCCGCGGCAGGGCGCCGAAAGGCGAGCGCGCCGCAAGCACGAACGGATGGCGACGTCCGTTGGTGTGGCGCGCTTCCGCACCCGCTCCCAACCCTCCCCACAAGGGCGGGAAAGGAAATAGGGGCGCGGACAATGGATAGTTGCGCCGTTCGGCGCTCTGCCTCCCCTTCCTCCTACGCGCTCCGCGCTTCGGAGGACTGAAACCCTCCGTAGCTCGCCGAGCGAGCGAAGGAGGGTTTATCCGGAGGCAAACGATTTCGTGGCGTTGCTGAAGGAAAACTCGGATGCCTGGGCATCGCGAGAACGCTGAACGCTGCCTAGCGCTCCGCCGCGATGCCGTCTCGCCGCTGCCGGCAGGCGCGTGAAGCAACGGATGCCAACGAATCATTGCGCGTTCCGCTTTCGCTTTCATCGCAGTTGAAAAGGAGAAACCCGTGCATGCGGACAACAAAAACGCGTCCAACGGCGACGCGGCACCGGCAACCGCGGATGCTGCGGATTGCCTTTCAACGGGTGCCTCGGGAGGTCGATCACCTGCGCACGCAGATCGCGTTCGCGGCAATCCGTCGGCTTTATTGCGAGTTGGTGCCGCTATGGCAGGGCTGCACGCGGGGCTATTGCCGGCGCCACAAGCGCTGCACCGGCGAGGCCCGCGCAAGTCTAGCCCGCGCGTGTCTGGCGCGCGCCTGGCCGCTGTTGCCGGTGGCGGTGCAAAATCACATCTACGCCGAAGTGGTGCGCGGCGGGCCACGCCGCGTGCCGGCGATGACGGACAAGGAGCAGAGCTTGCGCCATTTTCCGCCGTCGAATTTCACCCGTTGAGCGGCCGGCGGGGTGGCGCGATTCTGAGCGCGGCGTCAATCCGCGAGCGGAAACCGATTGCGCACCGCGGACGACTGCTGCTCGGCTTCCGCGAGCACATCGAACACCGTCTCGACGGCGCTTGCCACCGCGGCAATGGCGCGGGTGAAGCCGCGCCGTCCGGGCGCGGGATATCCGGCGCTAAGCAAGAGGGTCGTCATAAGGGCTGTCTCCGAAAAAGCTGAATGGGTTGAGGGCCGCGCATGTTGCAAATGCGCAAAGGTCTCAGAAGCGCTCCGATGACGTCAGGATGCGGTCGATCTCGCGCTCGGCCTCGTCGGTCAGGGTTTCGCCCCTGCCGCGAAGGAAGTCTGCGATTTGGCGTTCGGCGCTGCGCCGCCGCCCTTCCGCCATCGCATCGAATGCGCGGCGGAAAAAGCCGCGCGCGTTTCTCGGCTTTCGGGTGTTCGCAACGAAGCCGCGCGGCTCGTCCAAAGTGCGGGCATAGGCCATGGTTTCATCTCCAGTAAGCGCCGGCGATTTAGGTTGTTTCCGGCGCACATAATGTTCTTGTTGCAGTGCAATATATACATGAAAGGGTGTGCGACTAGGGCTTATAATGCACGGGTTCCATGCATCAGACTCATGCATTGCACTGCAATATGAACGTCACAATGCCACGATCCCCGGCAGTGGCTTTGCAAATGCAGCAAAGAGCGGCCGCGCCGCCGCTTTTTGGTCATAGAACTGAAGGCCGCGTTAACGTTTTGGGCGGCTCAGCCGATCGGGTATTATACCAACGGCCATAATTATCGACCTGTCATGCTCCGCGAAGGCGGAGCATCCAGTAATCACAAGCGGTGCAGAACGAACTCGAACTGTTGCGTTTACTGGATCACCCGCATTCGCGGGTGATGACAGTCGGATGAGTCAATCGTCGAGGCCGCTCGTATTACTCGATGAGGAGGCCTGCATGTTCGACACGCGTGTGACTCATCATTGCGCCGCGCTCGGCATCGCTGCGCTCGCGCTCACTGTGAGCGCATCGGGCGCGTTGGCGCTTTCCGCAACGTTCGCGTGGTGCGCCGGCTCACCAAATTTTCAGCTCACCGATGTGCCGCAGGGCACGGCGGCGCTCGACTTCACTATGACCGATCTCAACAAGCCGGGCTTCCATCATGGCGGCGGCAAGGTCGCTTACGCGGGCCAGACGGCGGTGCCGTGCGGCGCGTTCGCGTCCGGCTTCACCGGCCCGTCACCGCCGCCGGGCGAGATCCACACTTACGAGTTCACCGTCAAAGCGCTCGGGCCGGACGGCGCCGTGCTGGCAACCACAAAGGTGCGGCGCAAATTTCCGGAGTGAACACTTCGTCATTCCGGGGCGCAGACGAAGTCCGTGAGCATCACTTCGCTCGGCCCCGGAATGACGAAGCGCTCACCAGCTCATCTCCAGTTCCTTGCTGACGTCGAGCGTGTTGTGGAGCGCGCCATTGACGACGTCGAAAACGCGGCGCGCGCTTGACATGCGGATGGCGTCGCCCTGTTCGAGGCGGTAGATCGATGAAATGCTTGGTTTGCTGCCGGGCAGCCGGCTGAGAATGTCGACGATTTCCCAGCCCAACTGCTCCTGCCTGAGCTGCCGCAGGCGGGGAAATCGCGCCTTTAAGAAGCGGGCTCTCGGGCGTTTGACCATGCGCCGTGGCATCGCATTGAAGCGGGAGCGCCAGAGCGGCAATCGCTTCAGAATGAATCGATCGCCGCTCTAGCCTTTTTGGTTGAGCATGATCTTTTCGGAAAACCGGTTCCCACTTTCCGGATCATGCCTGTGGCTAAGTGAAATGACAGCTAAATGCAAGTTGTTGATTTTCTTTGTATTATTTGAGTTGTAAACGAGTTTCATTGACAATCATTGATAATCATTGAGTATGCTCTGAGTTGCACCTGCCATGCCTGATTGCGGCGCCACCGAGGAATTCCATGAGTCGGGCCGATCTGCCGCGACGTTCAGCCAACGCCCGCCGCGGCCGGCCCGCGGACGAGCCGGCGCCGATCGACCGCGCGCAAATTGCCGAAGACATCGGCATGGCTGTGCTCGATCTGGCGGAGCGGGCGCGCGCCGCCGGATTGACCACCATCGGCTATCTTTTGGAATCGGTCGCGCTCGAGGCCGGCACGCAAGCAGCCGCAGCACGGTGGCCCAGCGACGGCTCGGGGAGCTGAGCTTCGCTTTTGCGGCGGGTTACAACGCCGCGACCGCGCTCACCTCGATCAGAAACTGCTCCTGCACCAGGCGGTCGATCATGAGCAGCGTGTTCGGCGGGTAGGCGCCGCCTTTGAACAGCTTTGGAAATTCGCGCGTGCGATAGGCCATGAATTTCGCGATGTCCTGCGAGTGCACCAGATAAGTGGTGAACTCGACGAGATTGGCGAAGCTCGCGCCCTGCGAGGCGAGCGCTGCGCCGATATTGGCGAATACCAGCGCGCATTGCGCGTCGAAATCGGCCGGCGCCTTGCCGTCCTTATCGCACCCGACCTGGCCGGCGATGAACAAGAACTCCGACGCCTTGACGCGCGTTAATTGCGAATATTGCCCGAGCGGCTTGCCGAGGCTGTCAGGGTTGAGGATTTTTATGTCGGGCATTTGGCGGCTCCGCAATGCTTGATGGGATCGGGGTCGCAGCTTAGCGCAAAGCAAGCGGGGCAGTCGCAAGAATACGGATTGCCGCCGCGCACTCCCTCTCCCCAGCGGGGAGAGGGAGAAGGTTTCTGGTGCTTGCACTCGGCGATCGCCTTCCCATCTGTGACGAGGACTCAACGCGGACAAAAACAATGGCCTTGTCGCGAACGGGATTTGCCGGGTTCCACTATGGCGCCGGGCCTTATGACGCCGCGGCGCGGCGCGCGGCGCTCGACCGGCTCGATAGGCTCGCCACCGTGTTCGACACGGCGTTCATCTTGCCTGGAACGAACGTTCGCTTCGGCGTCGAATCGATTTTGCGCCTGGTGCCCGGCATCGGCGATGCCGTCGCCTCGGCGCTGTCGTTCTATCTTTTGTATGAGGCATCGCGGCTCGGCGTGCCGCGGCTATTGCTCGCACGCATGGCCGGCAATGTGCTGCTGGAGGGCGCGGTCGGCGCCGTGCCGTTTGCCGGCGATGCGTTCGATATTTACTTCCGGGCCAACCGCCGCAACGTCGCGCTGTTGCGCAAGCATTTTGCCCGCGAGGGATATTAGCCGGCGCGCTTCCAGTCGAGGTCGCGCGCCTTCTTCTTGGCGTCCGAGCGCGAGATGTTCTTGATCGGCAGCGGCGCATTGCCGGATTTTTCCGCGATCTCGCGGTCCTGCTCGATCAGGAAGCCGTGCGCGGGCTTGTCGCCGTCGACGCCGCCGGTCAGCTCGCGCGGCACCTTGCGGTTGGAGCGCTGCGTGCCGTCCTCGTAGACGACGTCGAACATGACGAATTCGGAATTCAGTCCCGGTTTTCTCGGCATTGTTCTTCTCCTCGGGTGCGGTTCTGAACGAAAACGCCGGCGCCAATATGACGCCGGCGCTCTATTTACGCCGTCATTCAGGCCGATTGTAGATTGGTCGCGGCGGACTTGCCGCTGCGCCGGTCGGCTTCGACGTCGAAGCTCAGCTTCTGGCCCTCGACCAGAGAGCGCATGCCCGCGCGCTCGACGGCGGAGATGTGAACGAACACATCCGGATCGCCGTTATCCTGCACGATGAAGCCGTAGCCTTTTTGGGCGTTGAAAAACTTAACAGTACCTTGAGCCATGATGGCCCTCCTTTGGAAAACGCAGAATGCGTTTTGTGGCCGAGCGAACCATTCGCGCGGTTTTCAATCCGGATTTTGCGTGGTCTTGGGAAAGGCCTATTCAGGCGAGACGGCAAGGCAGGCTAAATCGCGAATGGCGGGTATATAACGACGCGCCGGCCGGTTTGCAATCGCGATCGCGGCCGCGGTTCCGGCAGCGTTAATCTAATCCTTCAACGATGCGGATGTCGCGTACCGCGCCGTTGCCGAGCGCTTTCAGCGCGTCCTGGTAGGCCGGGCTTTGATAGGCGGCGATCGCTTTTTCGACGCTCGGAAATTCCGAGATCACGATGCGCTCCTTCTGGCCGGACTCGAAGGCGGCGACAGCCGAGCCGCGCGCCAGATAGCGGCAGCCGAACGGCGCGGTCGCGAGCGGCGCGAGCTTGGCGTAAGCGGCGAGTTTTTGCGGATCGGAAATCGAGCGGTAGCTGGTGACCCAATAGCCCTTCGGCATTGTTGCAAACTCCTTGCAGGGGATGCACTGCGGCGCATTGAGGAGTAACATCTGTAGTCTACGAAAAACAGGCGCAAACCCGGAGGCCGCCGATGTCGTTTTGGAGCGCGTTGTTCGGCGGCGGCGCTGAGAAAGCCGCCAAGGTGTCGGGTCCGGTCGAATACAAGGGCTACGTCATCTGTGCCGCGCCGTACAAGAACGACGGCGGCCATTACCAGACGGCGGGCATTATCGCGCGCGACATCGGCGGCGTGCGCAAGGAACACCGCTTCATCCGCGCCGACACCTACGCCTCCTACGACGACGCGGTGAATTTCACGCTCAACAAAGCCCGCCAGATCGTCGACCTGCAGGGCGAGCGGATTTTCGAGTGACTTACGTGAGGCCCTCGACGATGCGGATGTCGCGCTGGGCGGCATTGCCGAGCACTTTCAGCGCGGCCTGGTAGCCGGGCCCATCGTGCGCGGCGGCAGCCTTCTCGACGCTGTCGAACTCGATGATGACGACGCGCTGGGTGAGCCCCTTCTCATAGGCCTTCGCCGCATTGCCGCGGGCGATGAAACGGCCGCCGCCGGCAGCGATCGCAGGTCCGGCGAGCTTGGCATATTCCGCCAGCGCATCCGGATTGGACACGGAAAAATACGTCGATACCCAATAACCCTTGGCCATTGAAGTCTCCCTGTCGTTTGCTCTTAGCCTTCGGCCATGGTGTTGCCATGCCGAGCGTCACGGCGCAATGCGGCAGATGTTTGCGATCGGCAGGCTGGGCGGATCGGCGCGAACGCCGGTCAGGCGGCGGCTTCGTCGTCTTCGTGATGCGGTGGCCGTTCGGCCTTGAGCCGCTTGAGCATCCGCCGCAACGACAGGATTTCGGCCTCAAGGTGGGCGACGCGCTTCATCAGCTCGTTGGCATCGGGCGCATCGGCCGCGGCGGCGGTGAACGCAAGCCCGATTTCGTCGCCGCGGCGCCACGACACGCGCGCCCGCAGCGTCTGGTCCTTCTGCGGGATGTGCAGATTGACGATGTCGGGGATGGTCACGCCCTCGGAGAAGATGATGCGCACGCCCACTTCGGAAAGGTCGCGGATCAGGCAGCTCAGCGCGCCGCGCCGCTTGTCGAAATAGACAAAGCCGCGCAGGAAGCTTTTCTGCCGGCGGGCTTGGCGGCGCTCGCTCATGATTTTCCCCTCAGCCGGGCGCAATCGAAGGGCAGAGTAGGGCCACAGGCGTTAAAGCCGTCTTACGACGGTTTGGCCATGGAAAACGGGCGATCCGGAAGGGTTTACGCGGGGCCGGGCCGGGCCGGACCGCGCGCGGCGCGATATGGGCAATGCGTGTTACCAGGCGGAGAACAACCGGCCGACGTCATAGATGGCGGCGCCGAACACGCAGGCCGCCAAACCGGTGCTGATCAGTCCGAAGACGATGGCCGTGTTGACGCGAGCCAGCGTTTCTTTGTCGACGAAATGGGCCTTGCCGACGAGGTGCGCCATGACAGCTATCCTTCGCAGTCGTCCTTCGCGGCCCTGCTTTCGACGATCCCTTCCCTAACGTGTCATTTAACGCCCGACTCTAAGTCCGCACATCGTGCCCCGCGGCAATGCAGCTTTGCAAGCGCCGCGTGGCTTGGCCCCTAAACGCGGCATAAACAGGCCGTCGCAAACGCAACCGGTTTCCGCTAAAGACTCGTCAGCCAAGAGAAAACCGCCCGAGGCAAGCCATGCATGTTTTCAGCGTGACGCGTGAGGCCGAGTTCAACCCGAAACAGCACGTCGAGAAAATCCTCGGCACCATCGCGGACGGCGACGTCACGGTGGCCTGCTGGGAGCCCGGCCAGATCAGCCCCTATCACTGCCACCCGCACGCCACCGAAATCTATTTCTGCGTCGAAGGCGGCGGCACCATGCGCACGCCGCGCGAGACCGTCGCGGTGACGCCCGGCGCCTTCGTCGTGCATCCGCCCGGCGAGGTGCACGAATACCAAAACGGCCCGCAGCGCACGCTGTTGTTCCGCGTCCGCTACGGCGCCGACATGGCCTCGCGCCACATCGAATGGCGCGGCCACGCCGGCTGGACGCAGAGCGCCGAAGACGCGGCCTACTACAAAAAGCATCCGGTTCGCGCTTGAAGAAGCTCCGCCCCACATTCCGTCATCCTGAGGTGGCCGCAAAGCGGCCCTCGAAGGATGCGGCCGAGACGCTCGGGCCGTCGTCCTTCGAGGCTCGCTTCGCTCGCACCTCAGGATGACGGGTCCGATCTCGCGATTCTGACTGAACCGATCCCGCTCTAATATGCGCACGGAGGAAATATGTTTCGGAAACCGCATTGTCCGGTCATCGCCATCGAAGAGCATTATTGGGACGAGGAACTGTCCAAGACTTATGTCGGCGCGGAAGCCGGCAGGCCCGGCGAGCAGTCGAAACGGCTGTTCGATTTCACCGGCATCCGCATCAAGGAGATGGACGAAGCCGGCATCGACATCCAGGTGATCTCGCACGGCGCGCCATCGACGCAGAAGCTTCCGGCCGAAACCGCAGCCGCGCTGACCCGCCGCGTCAACGACCGGCTGCATACGGCGATCGCCGGCCATCCGCAGCGCTTCGCCGCCTTTGCCGCGCTGCCGACCGCGGTGCCGGACGCCGCCGCCGACGAGCTCGAGCGCACCGCCGGGCTCGGCTTCAAAGGCGCCATGCTGCACGGCCTCGCCAACGGCGTCTTCCTCGACGACAAAAAATTCTGGCCGATCTATGCGCGCGCCGAACAGCTCGACCTGCCGATCTATCTGCACCCGGCGCACCCGCAGCCCGACGTGTCGCGCATCTACTACGACGATTACGTCAAGGACTTTCCGATGGTGGCGCGGCCGGCCTGGGGCTACACGGTGGAGACCGCGACGCTCGCGATCCGGCTGGTGCTGTCCGGCGTGTTCGAGCGTCACCCGAAACTGAAGATCATCCTCGGCCATCTCGGCGAGACGCTGCCGTTTCTGGTCTGGCGCATCGACCATGCGCTCAAGCGCCCGGGCAACAAATCGCTGAGCTTCCGCGACATTTTCTGCAACAACTACTTCATCACCACCAGCGGCAATTTCTCCAATCCGGCGCTGTTGTGCTGCGTGATGGAAATGGGCGTCGATCATATCCTGTTCGCCGTCGACTGGCCGTTCGTGATGAACCCGCCCGGCACGACATGGATGGAAACCGGGCCGCTGTGCGACGAGGACAAGGCCAAGATTTTCTCCGGCAACGCCACGCGT
>Ga0207416_1001060_pt1 | contig 39618 bp, 32 predicted proteins | sample PaiPotPPM11metaG_FD_184107 | JGI IMG/M metagenome (GOLD analysis project Ga0207416, IMG submission 184107) | Iron sulfur acid spring bacterial and archeal communities from Banff, Canada, to study Microbial Dark Matter (Phase II) - Paint Pots PPM... ...
CGTAGGAGGGAGGCGGATCATGGTGCAGCAGGTGACGTTCGAAGGCGCCGTCGATCGCGACGTGTTTGTGCCGATGCGCGACGGCGTGCGCCTGCAGGCCGATGTCTACCGGCCGGGCGCTGCGGGCCGCTATCCGGTGCTGGTCTCGCGCACGCCCTACGGACGCGGCAGCGCGGGCGCAGGCGCCGCCTTCTGGGTGCGCAACGGCTACGTCGTCGTCGCGCAGGACTGCCGCGGCCGCTTCGGCTCCGAGGGCGACTACTACCCGATCGTCAGCGAAGGCGACGACGGCTACGATACGGTGGAATGGGCCGCGGCGCAGCCCTGGTCGACGGGCGAGATCGGCACGATCGGTCAGTCGTATCTCGCCGCCGACCAGCACGTGCTCGCGCCCAAAGCGCCGCCGCATCTGCGGGCGATGGCGCCGATCTCCGCGTCTTCGGACTTTCATCAGAGCTGGGTCTACCACAGCGGCGGCGCCTTCGAGTTCGGCTGGATGGTCAGCTACGCCATCTTCAAAGGCCGCAACACGGCGGAGCGGCGCGGGCTCGGGCAGTCGACGCTCGACGAACTGGACGGCTACGTCGATCCAGCGCTGAACTTCGCCCGTCCGCTGACCGCTGAATGGTACCGGCATCTGCCGCTGAGCGATTGGGCCGAGCGGCTGCAGCAGGTCGCACCCTACTTCGCCGACTATCTCGCGCACGCCGACGACGGGCCGTACTGGTGGCCCGTGAACCTGCGCCGGCAGTATCAGTACGTCGACGTGCCGATCTACCACTTCGGCTCGTGGTACGACATCTTTCAAGAGGGCGCCTGGAACAATTTCACGGGCATCTCGACGATGGGCACGCCGCGGGCGCGGTCATCACAGAAGCTGCTGATGGGGCCGTGGGGCCATCTCTTTCCCTACACGCAGCCGACCTCGAAAGGCACCGGCGAGATCGACTTCGGCCCCGCGGCCGCGATCGACCTTCTGGACGAGCAGCGCCGCTGGTTCGACCACTGGCTGAAGGGCGGTGACAGCGGCATCATGTCGGAGCCGCCCGTGCGCTTCTTCACCATGGGCGAGAATCGCTGGCAGACGGCCACGGCCTGGCCGCCACCCGCGGCGCGGTACACGAGCTGGTATCTGCACAGCCGCGGCAGCGCCAATTCGAGCGGCGGAGACGGCGTGCTGAGTCCGGAGCCTCCTGCAAACGAACCGGCCGACGCCTTCGTCTACGATCCGGCCGACCCGGTGCCGACGCTGGGCGGCTCGACGCTGATCCTGCCGCTCGGCGTGTTCGACCAGCGCTCCGTCGGAGCGCGGCAGGACGTCCTCGTCTACAGCTCCGAAGCGCTGACCGAGTCGCTCGAAGTGAGCGGTCCGCTGAGCATGACGCTCTATGCCGCGTCGTCGGCCTACGACACGGACTTCACGGCGAAGTTGGTGGACGTGCGGCCCGACGGCTACGCGCACAACCTCCAGGACGGCATCATCCGCGCCCGCTACCGCGATTCCGCCACCGAGCCAACGCTGATCCGGCCCGGTCAGGTCTACGCCTACAGCATCGACCTGTGGTCGACCAGCCACGTCTTCCTGCCGGGTCATCGTCTGCGCGTCGAGATCAGCTCCAGCAACTTCCCGCGTTTCGACCGCAACCCCAACACCGGCCGGCCGATCGCGACAGAAACCGAGCTGGTCCCGGCCCGGCAGACGGTGCTGCACAACGCCGGATACCCGTCGCATATCTCGCTGCCGATCGTGCCGCGCTAATGTCGACCCGGGCGCCTCACCCCGCTTTCGCTGAAGCGAAATCTGTGTTGGAAGTCTCCGACGGTGGCGCTGCGGTCATCAAAGGTCTCCGACGGTTGCGCTGCGCTCTGGCCCCACAGGGGAAGGGTTACGGTTCGACGGCAACCGGAGCCCAGGGAGACCAACCCGCTGACCGTCCCGCAAGGACACCCCAACCCCGCCGCCGTCCGGCGCCGCTCGGAACGCTCCAAGAGTCCCTTTCCCGCGTCGGGAAGGGACAGCTTTGCCGCCAGGCAAAGCAGGGTTAGGTGCCCCGCACTCGACGTGTCTCAGTGCAAGTACGCGCCGCCGTCGCACAAGATCGTCTGGCCGGTGATCAGTTCAGCGTCGTCGCTGGCCAGAAACGCGATCAGGCCGGCCAGATGCTCCGGCGTGCCCCGCTTCTTGATCGACTGGTTCTGCATCGTGCGGTTGAACGCCTCTTCGTCCGTATACTCGCGCGTGCCTTCCGTGGCGACCTGGCCAGGCATCACGGCGTTGACGCAGATGTTGTCCGGCCCCAGCTCGCGCGCCAGCACGCGCGTCATGCCCAGCACGGCGCCTTTGCTCGCCACGTAGGCCATCTGACCGGCGTTGGCCAGAAAGTAGGTGCGCGAGGCGACGTTGATGATGCGTGCGTGCTCGCTTTGTTTGAGCAGCGGATAGGCGGCCTTCGTTACCACGAAGTAGCCGACATAGTTCACTTCGACGTAGCGTTCGACCTCCGCCTTCGACATCTCCAGCGAGACGGCGCGCGGCTGCAGGATGCCGGCGTTGTTCACGAGAATGTCCAGCGCGTCGAAGCGGTTTTGGACACCGGCGATCGCGGCAGCAACCTGCGCCTCGTCCGTGGTATCGCAGCGCCAGACCTCGCAGGCGCCGCCTGCCGCCTGAATACGGCCTCGTGTGTCGTCCGCGTCGCGCAGGTCGAGCACGCCGACCCGCGCACCCTCCCCGGCCAGGCGCAACGCCGCCGCCGCGCCGAGTCCGCGCGCGCCGCCGGTTACTACTGCGACACGCCCATCGAGCTTGCCCATCAATCGCCCCCCTGCCAAGAATTGCTGTCAGCACATAGTACGGCGCGGTTCGTTTCTGCCGCAGCGGCGGCTGGCTGCCGTCGCCGCTGCGCACCCGACAACGAGCGTCCGGCGCAGTTGACCGTGCTGCTCCGCCCGCCGCATGTCGTGAGATCCAGTGCAAGGAGAGAAACGTGCAGAAGACGGAAGCCGGTCCGCTCGGCGGCGTGCGTGTGCTGGACTTCACGCGCTACCAGCAGGGGCCGTACGCCACCTCGCTGCTGGCCGACCTGGGCGCCGACGTGCTCAAGATCGAGCCGCGCAACGACGGAGAGCTGGGCCGGCAGATGGAGCGCGACGCCGAGGGCTTCTCCGCCTACTTCGAGACCTACAACCGCGGCAAACGTTCGATCACGCTCGACCTGCGCCGGCCCGAGGCGCGCGAGATCGTGCAGCGGCTCGTGCCGCGCATGGACGTGCTGGCCGAAAACTTCCGCCCCGGCGTGATGGACCGCCTCGGCTGCGGCTACGAGGCGCTGCATGCACTCAATCCACGGCTGATCTACGCCGCGGCGTCCGCCTTCGGTCCGCGCGGACCGGAGCGCGAACGTCCCGGTTACGACCACATCGCCCAGGCCGTAAGCGGCCTCATGGTGGAGCAGGCGGGAGGTCTCGGCCATGAGCCGCCGCAGCCCGCGCTGCCCGGCGCCGCTGACGAGATCAGCGCGATGCTCTTCGCGCTCGGCATCGTCTCTGCCCTCTACGTGCGTGAAGCCACCGGCGAGGGGCAGAAGGTCGAGGTCTCGCTGTTCGGCTCGATGCTCGCCTTTCAGGGCCGGCAGCTCATGCGCTACCTGCGCACGGGCAAGCAGGGCCGTGCGCGCTGGCGCCGCAGCCCGACCTACAGTCACTACCGTTGCGCCGACGGCTGGCTGGCGATCGCCGCCGTGGACCCGAAGATGTGGCCGCGGCTTTGCCGCGCCCTCGATCGGCCCGATCTGGAGCACGATGGCCGTTTCGCGGGGCCGTGGGACCGCGATCGCAACGCCGCCGAGCTGGAAGCTGTGCTGGAGGCGATCTTCGCCGAACGCGACGTGGCCGCATGGCTGGCACGGCTGATCGCTGAAGATGTGCCGTGCGGCCCGGTGAACGACTACCGCGCCGTCGAAGCCAGCGAGCAGGCGCTCGCCAACGGCTATCTGACCACGGTCGAGCACCCGAACCTGGGCACGCTGCGCACCGCCGGCATTCCGATCCAACTCTCCGGCACGCCGCCGCCGCCACTGCGCCCCGCGCCCGAGCTGGGCATGGATACGGAAACCGTGCTGCTCGACCTCGGCTACGACTGGCCGCAGATCGAGGCGTTGCGCCGAGCCGAGGTGATCTAGCCCGGGACGTCGCGGGGCAGCATCGAACTCGGGTTCCACTGCCGTTGACTGCATCGAACAAAAGTGTGGCAAAACCGCCGGGGGTCCGCTAGCATAGCGACATCGGAATTCGTTCGGGTTGCGAAGCCGTTGCCTGCAATGGACCGCGCTCGTAAAGGTGTCGCCCCATGATCGCCCCGCTTCGGCCGGCGCGCCGCCGTGCCATCCTGCTCTGCCTGATCGCCCTGCTGCTGCCGCTCGTCGCGGCGGCCTGCGGCGGCAAGAAAGCGAATAAACAGACCCCGACTCCTACCGCCAAGCCCGGTGCGCCGCCCAGCGGCCAGACGTTGCAGGATCTGCAGCAGCTCGTCGGCCAGGGCAAGCTCGACAAGAGCGTGCTCGACGAGCTGGTCGCCAACGGCGCCGCCGACGGTATCCTCGTGCTCAACGAATCGCTGGTGACCGACCGCGTCAAACAGGCTGCCGCCGTGATCGGCGTCAATATCACCGACCAGCAGCTCGCCGATCTGCGCACGAATCAGTACGACCAGATCAAGCAGCAGATCGTAGCGCTGTTCCCCGGCACGGCGAACGTCGTGCAGAACTTCAAGAGCTTCGGCTCGGTGCTCGTGCATTTCACCAGCGGCGACACGCTGCTGGCGCTGCTCAAGCGACCGGAAGTCTCTGCCGTGACCGCGAACGAGCAGTTCGCGGCGCCCACGCCGATCTCCGGCGTGCCGGGCCGGCCTGGCGCCGCCGGCGCCCCGCTCGCGGACGGCGTGCGCGGCGCGGACGACGCGGATCAGTCCAACCCGCGCCCGCCGCTCAGCACCAGCCTGGCGCTGATCAACCAGCCCGCCGCCGCCGCTGCCGGGTTCACCGGCGAGGGCACGACCGTCGCCATTCTCGACACCGGCGTGGACTACAAGCGCGACGCCTTCGGTTCCTGCACCGCGCCCGGTCAGCCGGCTGCCTGCCGCGTGGCCGTCTTCCAGCACATCGGCCCTGACGACGGCCGCACCGACTCGGATACGCAGGGCATGCACGGCACCAACGTCGCCGGCATCGTCGCGGGCGTGGCGCCAGGAACGAAGATCGTCGCGCTCGACATCTTCGACGGCGACCACACCAGCTCGTCGCTCGAGCTGGCGGCGCTCGACTGGGTGATGCAGAACCGCGGCCAGTACAACATCGTCTCCGCCAACATGAGCGTCGGCGCCTCGAAGGACTACCACACCACGCCCTGCAGCGAGTCGCCGCTGACCGGCGCCTACGACCAGCTGCGCCGCGCCGGCATCCTGCCAGTGGTCGCGGCCGGCAACGACGCGATGGCCAGCGGCGCGTTCGTGAACGGTATCGAGAAGCCCGCATGCGCGCCGGGCGCGGTCAGCGTCGGCGCCGTGTACGTGGGCGACATCGGCCGTACCGACTTCGGCGACTGCGGCGACCAGGTGACGAAGGCCGATCTGATCGCCTGCTTCTCGCAGTCCGGCCCGAACCTGGGCATCCTCGCGCCGGGCAGCCGCATCACCGCCGCCGGCATCACCGAATCGGGCACGTCGCAGGCGACGCCGCACGTCGCCGCCGCCGTGGCGGCGATCGTCTCGAAGTGCAAGGGCGCCTCGGCGGACAACGTCGAGAAGGCGCTGACCTCAAGCGGGCCGCAAATCGTGGACAGGCGCAATAACATTACCAGGCACCGGCTCGATGTTGCCGCGGCGGGCCAGGCGTTGCTTGCGCTTGGTTGCCAGGGCAGCACTCCGCCGCCGCTGCAGCCGAAGCCGAGTCCCTCCCCGGGCTCGACGCAGACCCCGCCGACGCAGGCTCCGACCGCGCCCGCCTTGTATCAGCGGTTGCTCACTACGAAGTTCAACGGCAACGAGCTGCCCTCCGGCTTCTCGCAGCCGCAGCCGGCGCCCGGCACGCCCAGCGACGCGGAGCAGCAGCATGGCGCCACCGCGGCGGTTGATGTCGGCGTGCATGGCCCCGACGATGTCGATCTGCTCTACTACACCTTCTTCGCCAACGACAACGACGCAAAGGCGCTGTTTAACGACCAGGAAGCTTCGCCCGATACGAAGCCGGGGGGCTTCGGCAAGCCGGTCGGCTGCAGCGGCGGCACCGTGACGACGAGCGGCGGTCAGAAAATCGGCATCACGCGCTGCGTCGTGCTGGTGGGCGACATCACCGTCACCGCGGTCTCGGGCATCGCGCGCGACGGCGCCAGCCGCGGCGATGACAAGGCCACGATCGCCCTGGCCAAATCCGGCCTCAAGCACCTGCAGAAGGTGCAAAAGGGGAAGTGAACACGCGGGCGGCGTCGGACTGGCGGAGCACCTGCACCCTGACATCGCAGGCGACGCCTGTCAGAAGAAGTCTGCGAAGCTTGCAGAACCGGTAGAGCGGCATGGAGGATGCGCCGGCGCTCGTTCGCGTTGGGCTGTAGACGCACTGTGCGCGCCCGTGTATATTCGGCGCGCCGTGCGCCCGCACCGCGCGGGCTGGGATGCGGCGATTGGAGGACCCGCCATGACCGTAGCTGAGATCGCTGCAGAGACACTGATCGCCGGCACGCCGGAGCGCACTGCCTGCGAGTGGGACTCGCTGCCGAACGAACTGTTCAACTTCTGGACGATCGGCAACGTCTCCGAGGTCATTCCCGGCGTGCTGCGGCCGCTCAGCGCCACGCTCTACCGCACGATGGATTATCTCGGCACAAAGAAGCTTGCCCGGGATCTGGACAGCCAGGATCTGCTGCCGTCGCAGCCGCCGCCGATCGGCAACTTCATCTCGAACTTCGGTGGCCGCGCGGTCTTGAACCTCGCCTGGGCCAACGCGATCATCGGTCTCTGGCAGACGGGCGAAGGCTCGGACCTGATGGGCCAGTTCATCACCTCGACGGACGGTCAGGACATCGCCAGCGGTCAGGCTGCCGATCTCGAACGCGCCGCGCGCACGTTTGCGAAGATCCGCCGCATCTGGGGGCAGTTGCCCCACATGGTGCAGACGGATCGGGTCCGCCTCGAGCGGCTGCGCCGTCGCGAGCGCGAGCGTGCATTGGGCGCGCGCTCGGATCGGCAGCTCTGGCGCCACGTTCAGAGTCTGGTCCGCGACATCAACTGCTACGCGCACCATCTGTTTGTCTCCGGTGCGGCGGGCGAATACGCGCAGTGGCTGGGTAAGCTGCTCGACCATGAGCTGCCGGACCACGACCCGGCACTGATCGTTGGGTTGACCAGCGCCCTGCGCGGGGTGGAGAGCGCGCGGCCGGGGAAGGGCGCCTGGGACGTGGCGCAATTCGTGCGCCGGCACAACGCGCTGGCCGAGGAGGTCGAACACCTCGCGCCGCACACAATCGCGGCGAAGCTGCGCGAACCGCGCGGCGCCGGCTGGAAGGCCTTTGCCGAGCGCTTTGACGCCTTCATCGCCGAGTTCGGGTTCCGCGGCCAGCGCGAGGCCGATCCATCGGCCGCCGATTGGGAGGAGGAGCCGGCCTTTGCGATCAGCGCGATCAAAGCCTTCCTGCACGCCGGCAAGGAGCACGATCCGTACCGGCTCGAAGAGGCAGCGGCGACGCGCCGCGAAGCCGTCGAGGCGGACGTGCGCCGGCAGTTGCCGCGCGCCGCGCTGGCCGAGTTCAACCGCTTACTGGCCGGCTCGCAGCGCTTCGCCCGGCTGCGTGAGGCGTCGAAGGCGAACTGGGTGCGTTCGCTGCGGCCGGTGCGTGCGCCGCTGCTGGAGCTGGCCCGGCGCTTCACGGCAGGCGGCCTGATCGCTGAGCCCGACGACTTCTGGTACCTGCTTGCGGACGAAGTCGAGCGCGCCGTGCAGGGCAGGCTCGATACGGCAGAGGCGCGCGCGAGCGTCCGGCGCCGCCGCGCCGTACGCGAGCGGCTGGAGCAATACACCCTGCCTGAAGTCTTCAGCACGCCCGTCGAGCTGCTTCCGCTGCAGCCAGTGACGGCGCCGCTCACCGCTGACGGTGTGCTCAACGGCATGCCGGTGTCGGCGGGGAAGGCCTCGGGCAAGGCCCGCGTCGTGCTCTCCGCCGAAGCCGCCGAAGAAGTTGAGCTGGAGCCCGGCGAGGTGCTGGTTGCACCCTACACCGACGCGCCCTGGACGCCGTTGTTCGTTGCCGCCGCGGCCGTGGTGGTGGAAACGGGCGGACTGCTTTCACATGCGGCTACGGTGGCGCGCGAGTTCGGCATTCCTGCTGTCGTCGCCGTCAAAGGCGCCACCCGCCTGATCAAGACGGGCCAGCTGGTTTCCGTCGATGGCGACAGCGGTCAGGTGACGATCGCCGGCTAACCGGCCGGCGCACTGGGCTCGAAGACGGGTTCGAACCGCCGATCGTCAGGCACGTTGCGGGTTGAAATCGCCTATCCCGGCACGCATCACCCCCTGTAACCCGAGACAGAAGGTTGGAACGTTGCGAAAGACGCTGGTCTTCGCGGTACTGACGGCGCTGTGTTTGCCGGTAGCCGCGACGCATGATCCACACGCGGCGATCGCAGGCAGCTACCGCGAAGCGCCGCTGATCAGTGGGGATCCGGTGGCGGACAGCACGGATCTCTACGCGTTTGTCAGCCCTGATAAGCCAGACACGGTGACGTTGATCGCGGACTACATCGGCCCGGAGTTTCCACAGGGTGGGCCGAGCTTCGAGCGCTTCGGCGATGATGTGCTGTACAGCATCAACATCGACAACATGGGCGACGGACAGCCGCACATCAGCTACTACTTCCAGTTCACGACGACCTATCAGAACAAGAACACGTTCCTGTACAACACCGGGCCGATCATGTCGCTGGATGACCCGAACTGGAACGTGCGGCAGTCGATGCAGGTCACGCGCGTCGATGCGAACGGCTCGATGGTGCTCTGCAGCGCCTGCAAGACGCCGCCGGTGAACGTGGGCCAGGCTTCCACGCCGAACTATCCCGCGCTGGCCCAGGCGGCGACCAACCCGTTGCCCGGCGGCGGCCAGGTCTTCGCCGGCCAGCGCGCCGATCCGTTCTTCATCGATCTCGGCGCCGTCTTCGATCTGCTGCAGCTCAGGCCGACAGCGGCGGTCAACACGCTGAAGGGCAGCAACGTCCACAGCATCGTCCTGCAGGTGCCGATCGGCTCGCTGACCAACGACGGCCAACGGCCGGCCGACCCCAAAGCGAGCGATGCAATCATCGGTGTGTGGACCGCCGCCTACCGGCAGTCGACGTCAGTGCTGAATACGGATGGCACCCCGCCGCAGGAGTCGGGCGGCTACGTCCAGGTGTCCCGCCTCGGTATGCCGCTGACCAATGAACTGCTGATTCCGATCGCGCAGCAGGACCACTTCGGCGAGTCGGCGCCCGCCGACGATGCGCAGTATATGCAGTACTACACCGATCCGGAGCCGGCGCGGCTGCTGAAGCTGATCCACAATATCAACGTGCCACCCACGCCGCGCGGCGATATCTCCGAGATCTTCCTCTTCGGCGTGCCCGGTCTCAACAACACGGGCACCAATCTCCCCGCGGACGAGCTGCGCCTCAACGTCGCCGTCCCGCCCACGGTCAACCCGAACCGGCTGGGCGTGCTGGCAAACGACACGCAGGGCTTCCCCAACGGACGCCGGCTGACCGACGACGTGGTGGACATCGTGCTGCAAGCCATGGCCGGCGCCACCTATCCGCTGATCGACAAGTCGTTTACGCCTGACCCGGCGGCGTCCACGCTTGGCGACGGCGTGGACGCCCCGGACGAAGCGCCGCTGCCGGCCTTCCCCTACGTGGCCACGCCGTATCCGGGCACGCCGTAGCCCAGGACCGGCCCTTGCGCGGGCCGCGACGGTGGTCGGAACTGCTGGCACCGCCTCGGCGATTGGCTGACCGCCGACATGTGGGTCCGCCGAAACCACGTCCACCTCGGCCGGATCGATGAAGCCGAGCACCATCGAGTGGCCGTAGGTGAGCGTGGAGTACGCACAGCCACGCCAGGGGGCGAGGAGGCAGCCTGGCGGCCCCGAGCGCACAGGTCGCGGCAAACGGGGCACAGCGGACGGGGTGGTGGCCAACGCGGAGCAGTGTGCCGGATCGCCTCCCTGTCCTCGCGCTCAGACCTGTCTGGCCAGCAGTTGTTGCACCTGCAGGTAGTCCATCAGGTCGGCGCGGCTGAGCAGGCCGGCCACGCGCTCCGGCTCGCCTTCGAGCACCACGAGCTGCTTGACGCCGCTGCGCTGCAGCTCGGGCAGCGCGACTTCGATCGGCGTGTCGCTGCTGGTGGTCTTCAGCCGCTCGCGCGGCGTCATGATCCGCTCGACCGGCGTTTCGGCCCAGCGGTCGCGCGGCAGGTGCGCCACATCCGCCAGCGAGACGAGACCCCACAGCCGCCCGCCGCCGAAGACGGGGAAGCTGCGCTGGTGGCTGCCCTGGATGTACTCCTCCACCAGCGCTTCCACCGGCAGCGCCGGCACCACGGTTTTGAAGTCGGTGGTCATCGCGTCGGAGACATGGGCGCCGCTGATCACGCCGTGCACGGCCGTCTGCTGCAGCGAGGCGCTGGCCGCGTTGTCCAGAAACCAGCCGATGAAGGCGATCCAGAGGCCGCTGAAGCCGGCGCCGCTGAACGTGGCGATCACGCCGCCGATGATCATCAAAAAGCCGATCAGCCGCCCCACCGACGCCGCGACCACCGTGCCGCGTACGGGGCTGTGCGTGGCCCGCCAGACCAGCGAGCGCAGGACGCGGCCCCCGTCCAGCGGGAAGCCGGGCAGCAGGTTGAAAATGCCCAGCAGCAGATTGACCGCGCCGAGGTAGACCAACACCGCCTTTGTCTGCTGGCTGACCGCGCCGGCGAGCGGCGTGAGCGCAAAGCAGATGCCGGCGATGATCAGGCTCGCCAGCGGACCGACGACGGCCACGGCGAACTCGACGCCCGGCGTGCGTGCTTCCTGCTCGATCTGTGAGACGCCGCCGAAGATAAACAGTGTGATCGAGGCGACCGAGAGGCCGCGTGCCCGCGCGACCAGTGAGTGGCTGAGCTCGTGGACCAGCACGGAGACGAACAGCAGCAGCGAGGCGATCGTGGCCGTGACCCAGTACTCGGCCTGGCTCCAGTGCGGATAAGCGCTGGGAAACTCGCTCGCGGCCAGCGACCAGACCAGCAGCACGAGCACCACGACCCAGCTAAAATGCACACGGACCTTGATCCCGGCGATCCGGCCGACCGTGAGTGTGCCGCCCATCGCGATCCCTCGCCGCGGCGTGGACCGTCCCGTGCCGCCGTGAGCGAACGCACGGCCCGAGCCAGGTTGCCGCTCTCGATCGCAGCGTACGTCGCCACGCGCGGCTTTAACAGTACGCCGGGGATGAACGAGGCCGTGTGAGGCTGAGCGTGCGGCCGGGCTACGCGGCCGGGATCTCGCTCAGCTCCGGACGGGCGGTGCGGATCGCGTCTGGCACGGCGAGCACGGCGCAGGCTTTGCCCCGCGCCTTGGCGAGATACAGCGCCGCGTCGGCCTCGCGCAGCAGCCCTTCCGGCGAGGCGACCAGCGGCCGGCTCACCGTGACCCCGGCGCTGCTCGTCACCGCGACCTGGTGGCCGGTGACGATGAAGGGCTCGCGCAGCGCGGCGATCAGGTCTTCGGCGACGCGCAGCGCATGTGCCGGCGCCTGCATGTCCTCCAGCAGTACCGCGAACTCATCGCCGCCCAGGCGGGCAACGGTGTCGCTCGGGCGAACGCTGCCGCTCAGCCGACGCGCGACGGCCGTGAGCAGTTGGTCGCCGGCGTGATGGCCAAGCGAGTCGTTCACCGCCTTGAAGCCGTCGAGGTCGAGGTAGAGCACGGCTGCTTCGCCGGGATGGCGCTCGCGCCGGGTGAGGGCGCGTGTCAGCCGCTCCATGAACAGGGCGCGGTTGGGCAGATCGGTCAGCGGGTCGTGAAAGGCCTGGTGGGCCAGCTGCGCTTCGGCGTCTTTGCGCGCCGTGATGTCCATGAAGTTGCCGAGCACCGCCCGCCGGCCGTGGAACGGAATCGAGGCCACCGTCTCCAGCGCCCAGCGCACGTCGCCGCCGTGGGTGAGATAGCGGAACTCGTACGGCGTGCGCAGCGTGCCGTGCAACATGCGCACCGCGGCCGTATGGGCGAGCAGGCGATCGTCCGCGTGGATCAGCGTCAGGGGCGCGCGTCCAACCAGCGCCCCCGCCTCGTAGCCGAGGTCGCGGCGAAAGGTCTCGTTGACCCACGCGAAGACGCCGTCTTGCACGATGTAGACGCCGATCAGGGTGCTGGTCGCCCACACGGTGAAGAGATCGGCGCCGCCGCTCGGCGCGGCCGGAGGCTGGCCGGCGTCCTGGCTGAACTGGTTCACGGCTGGTACTCCCGGAGAGCAGGATTCCGGCCGCCCTGGCGTCCCGCGGTTCTGCGGCGCTACGCATGAGTTATCGGCGCGCGGATCGAGGGCTGAAGGGATCGTCCTGATCGGGGTACGCCCGGCGGCGTTGCGCGGATCGCGCGACCGGCGAGTCGTTACCATTTCGTGACTCCAGAACGGGCGGGCGGCACTGCGTAGGACGGGCATATTTGAGGAACGCGAGGTAACGTGCCAGAATGCAGGCATGCGAACGCTGTTCCATCCTGCTTGCGAACATCTCTCGCTGACCGACGTGCTGTATGCGCTGAGCGATCCGGTGCGTCTGCGCGTGGTGCAGCAGCTTGCGCTGCAAACCAGCCTGCGGCCCTGCGGCGAGCTGGGCATTCCCATCCCCAAGCCGACGCTCTCACACCACCTGAAGGTGCTGCGGCAGGCAGGGATCGTCTCGGTTCGTGTCGAAGGCACGACGCGGCTGTATGCCCTGCGCTGCGATGACCTCGACACCCGCTTTCCCGGCCTGCTCGACTCCGTGCTGCGATCGCTGCCGAAGCCCGGTTCGAGCGAGACATTCCCCGGCGAGCCGGCCACGCATCTTGAAGAGCACCTCGTCGCGCCCGAGCTGGCGCACGCGCACTAACCGGGCAGACCGCCGCAGCTCACGTTTGACGCATCACGACCATGGCGCCCGTTCGCGGCGTTCGGCCCTCATCCTCTCCTGTGCTTTGAACGTCTCCGACGGTTGCGCTACGCTCTGGCTCCCAATCCTGGGAGAAGGAGACGATCCTGCCTGAAGCGTTCCAATCAACCTTCGGTTAACCCGACGCCCTCTCGCGTTAGCAACCCAGGATCGCCCCTCGCCATCTGACATCGCGCTCCGCGCGATCTGGACGATTGGGAGAGGGGACGGGGGTGAGGGCCGAACGCCGCGGATCGCCCGCCTCAGCCCTGCACGCGGCCGAAGCGCGGCGCCCGGCGCTCCGCGAACGAGGCGAGCCCTTCGTTGAAGTCCGGCCGTGTCACGCTCGCGTCCATCAGCGCCTGCGTTTCGTCCATCGCCTCGCCCAGCGGCAGCATCAGATGGCGGTAGACCTGGCGCTTCATCTGCATCAGCGACGCCGGCGAACTGGTGGCTGCCAGCGTGCGCACGTACTCCTGCGTCTCGACCAGCAGCCGCTCGCGCGGCACGGCGGCGTTGGCGATGCCCAGTTGCAGCGCCTCGCGCCCATCGAAGCGACGCCCGCTCCAAAGCACGTCCAGCGCCCGCGCCGGGCCGATCAGCCGTGGCAGCATCCAGCTCGTCCCGTGCTCGGCGACGAGACCGCGCTGCGCGTAGGCCGTGGTAATCAACGCATCTTCGGCGGCGAAGCGCAGGTCGCAGAACATCACCAGCGAGAAGCCGAGGCCCGCGCAGGGACCGTTGATCGCAGCGATGATCGGCTTGCGCACGGTCAGGAGATAGGTGAAGACGCGCGTGTAGTCCGGGCCCATCGCCGGATCGCCCGCACGCGCGCTGGCGAACTCGGTCTTCGTCTCCGCCGCCGCGATCGAGCCGGCGGCTTGAATCACGCGCAGCTCGCCCATGTCGGCGCCGGCGCAGAAGCCGCGCCCCGCGCCCGTAATCACAATGCCGACCACGTCCGCCCGGCGCTCGGCCTCGCCGAGCGCGTGGCGCAGCTCCTGCTGCATGCGCGAGGTCAGCGCGTTCAGCTTCTCCGGGTGGTTCAGCGTGATCGTGGCGACCGGATCCTCAACCTCGAACAGGATCTCCTGGTACATCGATCGCTCCTGCGCGTCGTTTATTCGAACACGCCCGCCGCCGCGAACCGGGCGATCTCAGCCTCGTTCAGCTCCAGCAGTTCGCTGCAGATCGCGTGCGTGTGTTCGCCAAGCAACGGCGCGGCCCGCGCCGGACCGGGCCGCCAGCCGTCGATGCGGAAGCTCTGCGTCAGCACGGCGTGCTCGCCGATCTCCGCGTGCGGCAGCCGCGTGAAAAAGCCGCGGTGCTGCAACTGCGGGTCGGCAAACAGATCCTCTGCCCGCTCCACCACGCCGGCCGCGACACCCGCACCTTGCAGCCGTTCGGCCAGCGCGAACGGCTCCGCGCCGGCCACCCAGCCCGTGATCAACGCATCGATCTCGGCCTCGTGCGCCTTGCGCCCGGCGAGCGTGGCAAAGCGCGCCTCGCTGCCCGCCTCGGCATGGCCCAACGCTTCGCACAGCGCGGTCCAGGCCGCGTCGGAATCGACGGTGATCGCGATCCAGCGGTCGTCGCCGGCGCACTGATAGACGTTGTTCGGGCAGACATAGTCCTCGCGGTTGCCGCGGCGCGTCAGCTCGCGGCCATTGATCTGCAGATCCAGCAGCGGCGCGGCGAGAAAGTGGATCGAGCTTTCGAGCTGCGCGTGGTCGATATATTGGCCGCGACCGGTGCCGTCGCGCACGTCCAGCGCCACGAGGATGGCGGAGAGCAGGAACGGCCAGGAGACGAAGTCGGTGTAGGCGGAGTACGGGCCGAGCGGCTCGCCGCCCTCCAGCCCGGTGAGGTCGTACCAGCCGCTCATCGCGCCGGCGATCTGGCCGTAGCCGCGGTGCTGCGCGTGCGGCCCCGTCTGCCCTTGCAGGCAGTGGCTGGCCATGATTATGCGTGGGTTCCAGGCGCCGATCTGTTCGTAGGTCAGACCCCAGCGTGCCATCACGCCAGGCACGAACGCCTCGATCAGCACGTCGCTGCGCTCCACCAGCCGCCGCACGATCTCGCGCGCCTCCGGCTTCTGCATGTTGAGCGAGAACGAGAGCTTGCCGGCGTTGTAGGCGGCGAAGTAGCCGGAGCGGTTCACGCCGGCCTGGCGCTCGGGGAAGGGCGTCGCCGCGCGCAGCGTGTCCGGGTGCGCCTGCGACTCGACTTTGATCACCTGCGCGCCGAAGTCGGCGAGATGCCGCGCCGCCGAGGGACCGGCGACGGTGGTGGCGAAGTCGATCACGCGCAGGCCGCTGAGCGGCAGATCCGGATCGGCGTCGGGCAGCGACATCGGTTCGTGCTCCGCGTCCGCGCGTGCCGGCAGACCAGAGCCGAGCTTACACTACCCGGCTGCGAATGAAGGCGCTGCCGTAGTCGATCGCGAGCGTCATGACGATCGTGATGATCAGCACCATCGACGCCTCGCTCCAGTGGAAGGTGCCGACGTACTCGTTGATCACGAGGCCGAGGCCGCCGGCGCCGATCAGGCCCAGCACCACCGCAGAATGGACGTTGACCTCCAGCGAGTACAGCGTCGACGAGATGAAGTAGGGCACGACCTGCGGCACGACTGAGAACAGCACCACCTGCAACGGATTCGCGCCCGCGGCCGTGACTGCCTCGATCTGGCCCCAGTCGATCGCCTCGATCGCCTCCGAATAGAGTTTTGCCAGCAGGCCGAAGGAGAAGATGCTGAGCGCGATCACGCCGGGAAAGTGGCCGAGCGTGAAGGAGATCGCGATCAACCCCCAGATCAGCGTGGGGATGGCGCGGATGCAGCTGAAGAGGAAACGCATCACGTAGTAGACCGGTCGCGTCGCCGGATGCCGCCCCATCAGGTTGCGCGCGGCGAGAAAGCTGAAGGGCGCGGCGACGATTGCTCCGCCCACGGTGCCGAGGATCGCCATCTCCAGGCTGATCCAGGCGTAGTGGCTGATCGTGCTGCCCGCGATCGACCACTTCGGGTGAAACAGGCCGCTGACGAGCTGCTGGGCCGAGTGCAGGTTGCTTTGCCTGGTGAACAGTGCGAAGTCGACCTCCGCGTCGATCGCCAGCCGGTTCAGCCCATAGATAACGAGCGCGATCGCCAGCAGGTTGAGTCCGCACAGCGAGCGGACGAAGCCCTGCCGCTGCGCGTGCCTGCGCTGCTGCATCGCCGCGGAATCGAGGTCTTCGCTTGCGAGCGCGGCGAATTGCATGTCGCGCGCGGTGCGGTACAGCAGGTTCAGCCAGACCGCGGCCGCGATCGCGCCGAACCAGAGCCAGGCCGCGCCCGGCTGCTTCGCGTCCTTGGGAAACTGCCAGTACAGCGCCAGCACGACCAGGACGAACATGGCGAGCGTGACCGCACCGCGCAGCGGCCGCCGCAGCAGCGCGTAGCCCAGCCCCGGCACGAGCGCCTGCGCGACCAGCACGGTGCCGCCCGACGCCAGCGGCCGCTGCGGCGGGAGCCCGTCGGCACGCGGCCGAGCGATCGTGGGCGTGAGCACGCCGAGCGCGATGCCAGGCAGCGGCGGCCTGGCGCTCACCCAGCGGCCGGCGATCTGCGGCCGGATCGCCGGCGCGGACACGGGCCATGGCGCCTCGGCCGCATCCCGCACGGCGACGCCCTCACCCGCTGAGCCGTTATCGGTAGACTCGCTCATAGACGTCGCGGTCCAGTTCAGAGGGCAGGCCGTCGAAGACCAGCCGCCCCTGTTTGAAGCCGATCACGCGGTCGGCGTACTCGCGGGCGAAATCGAGCTGGTGCAGGTTGACGATCGTGGTGATCCCTTGCTCGCGGTTGATGCGGCGCAGGTCGTCCAGCACGGTGATCGAGGTTTCGGGATCGAGCGAGGCCACCGGCTCGTCCGCGAGCATCAGCCGCGGCTGCTGCGCCAGCGCCCGCGCGATGGCAACGCGCTGCTGCTGGCCGCCGCTGAGACTGTCGGCGCGGACGTAGGCTTTGTCGGCGATGCCGACGCGCTCCAGCGCCGCCAGCGCCAGCTCGACATCGCTCTGCTTGAACACCGGCACGACGGCGCGCCAGCCGGACTGATAGCCCAGCCGGCCGCAGAGCACGTTCTGCAAGACGGAGGTGCGCTTCACCAGGTTGAACTGCTGGAAGATCATGCCCATCTGCCGGCGCGCCCGGCGCACGTCGCCGCCCCGAGCCCGACAGATATCCCGGCCTTCGAAGGCGATCGTGCCTGCGCTCGGCCGCACGAGGCCGTTGATGCAGCGCAAGAATGTGGACTTGCCCGCGCCGGAAGGGCCGATCACCGCGAGGAACTCGCCGGGCCGCACGTCGACGCTGACATCGCTGAGCGCCTGCGCGCCGTTGGGAAACTGCTTGCTCACGCCGCGCGCGACGATCTGCGGATCGGACGGGGCGTCATGGGAAGGCTCGGCATCGACCATGGGACGCCCTCGCCAGGGAACGGAGACGCCGGCGCAACGATGGGCGCCAAGCGGACCGTAAGTATAGGCGGCGGGGGCGATCCCACGGGTCGCCTCCCGCCAGCACAGCGTATCCTATGGCGTCGGCTTCGGGGATGGGGCCGGCGTCGGGCTCGGATAGCCCTTCAGCAGATCGGGCGCCACGGCCTTTACGGTGTTGCGCAGACCATCGTAATCGCTGTCGGAGGTCGCGCCCAGGGCGCTGATGCTGAACAGGTCGTTGAGCACCTGCTTGCCTTCAGGGTCGCCCGAGTACTTGAGCAACGCCGCGCGGATCTGGCCGGCGAGCGCCTGCGTCAGATCCTTGCGCACGATCTGCGGGTCGCAGGGGATCAGGTCGGAGGTGTAGATCACCTTCGTCTTTTGCAGGATATCGGGGTATTGGTCGGTCACTTCCTTGTTCGTGCGGGCGTCGTTGTAGATCGCGCCGGCGTCCGCCTTGCCCTGGTAGACCGCGACCGCGATCGCGCTCTGGTTCGAGATGTTGACCGACTTCAGATCCTTGTCCGGATTAACGCCGGCCTTCATCAGGGCGCCCTTCGGCACGAGGCTGCTTGAGGTCGAGGTCGTATCGCCGAAGGCGAAGCTCTTGCCCTTCAGGTCCGCGAGCGTATTAATGCCGCTGTCCGTCTTCGTGATGATGAACGCCTTGTAGCCAGGCACCAGCGAGCCCGGCGTGTCGCCCGGCCGCAGCGAGCAGGTCACGGGATAGGAGCCGTTCTGCTCGTGGCCGATCAGATAGTCAAGCGGCCCGACCCAGCCGATATCGGCGGTCTTCGAGGTGAGCGCCTGCGTGACGGCGGCATAGCTGGCCAGCGTGACCGATTTGACCGGCCGGTTCAGCTCCTTGCTGAGATAGGCGGCGATCTTATCCGCGCTGAGCTGAATCACGCTCACGTCGCGCGATGGCACGAACGCCATCACCAGCGACTTCGGATCGTCGTTGCCGCCCGCGGGCAGGGCCGGCAGGGCGCCGGTTGCCGCGGCGGTCGGACTTCCGTTGATCACACCGACCGGAAGCACCTCAGAAGGCGACGGCGCTGCGGCGGCCGTAGCGCTCTTCGCCGTTGCGGCGGTGGGCGAGCCGGCGGCGACCGTTGTGACCGCGGCGGGCGCCTTCGTGGCGGCGGTGTTGTTCTTGTTCGAGTTGTTGTTACTGCTGCTGCAAGCGAGCGTGAGGCCCGCCAGCGCCGCCAGCGTGAACGCGGCGAACGGCAGGCGCGGCTTCGTGATCTGGGGAAGGCGGAACTGCATGGCCGTGTTCCTCCGTGCTCGAACGGCGCTGAAGTACGGTCTTCGGACGCCGGAGGGGGCGGCGCGTTGCCGCGGTCGACGTATGGGCTGGGCGTTCTGCGCCCGTGGGGTGCGGCTCTGCACTCTGTCGGCGCGCCCCGCGCGTCGGCGCGAGCGGTCTGCCCGGATCACCTCCCGCGCCGCGGCGCAACATTCTCATAACATCTTAGGCGTGACGACCGTTAGCTAATCAAGTGCCCGAGCGTGGGCAGCGCCCGCCGGCCCACCGTCGAGCAGCGTCTGCACCCGCGCATCGCCGCGCACGGGCGCCAGGCGCGGCTCCGTACGCGCGGACTCTGCCAGCGCCGGATCGGCGACAAGCGCGGCGGCAAGCTCGCCGGCGGCGCCGCCCACTCGGCCGAGCGCGGCCAGCGCGATCGCCGCGCCGTAGCGGGCGGAGGACTCCGCCGCGTCGCTCGCCCGCGCCCGTTCAAACTCGACGAGCGCGGCCCCGGCGTCGCCGGTTTCGATCAGGGTGAGGCCCAGGTTGAGGCGAATCAACCCATCCTCCGGCGCCAGCGCCAGCGCACGGCGGAAATCGGCCAGCGCCGCCGCAAACTCGCCGCGGGCGCAGCGCATCAGGCCGCGGTTGTTGAACACATCGGGGTCGTCGGGCAGCAGCGTGGCCGCGCGATCGTAGTCGGCCAGCGCCTCGCCGATGCGGCCCATGCGAGCCAGCGCGAGGCCGCGGTTGTAGTAGGCGCTGCCCAGCAGCGGCTCGGTTTGCAGGGCGCGGCTGAACCGCTCTTCGGCCCGCTCGAATTGCCCGACGGCGAAATAGACCGTGCCCTCTTCGAGATACGACTCGGCGCCGCGCGGCCGCGGAAAGGGCGTTTCTATGCCGCCGGGATCAGCGGCGGCAAGCGTCTCGGGAGGCGGTAACGACGCGAAGCTTTCGCGCGCCGGTACGAGGCTCTCCGCGACCTTCGGCGCTGGCGCGGTCGCTCGTTGCTCGATCGCCTCCAGCCGCTGCTCGACGCGCCCTATGCGGGCGTCCAGCAGTTCGGGAAGCGCGGCGCTTTGCGGCGCACGGCGTTGCAGCAGCCGGGCGACCACGGCGAAGGCGACGCCCTGCGCCGCGGCGGCGGCCAACGCCAGGGCGAGATCACGGCGGCTCACAGATTCTGCTCGGCGCGTTCGAGCAACTGCTCGCTGAGCGCCGTCACGGCGTTGTAGGCGTAAACGACATAGTCGCGCGGGTGCAGATCCAGCGCCCGCAACTCTTCCTTGCGCGCCGCCACGGGGTCGATCAGCGCCTCCGGGCTGTCGAATTCGACGCCGATCACCAGTTCCTGCAGCGTGCCGTCCTCGGTGACGACCACGCAGCCGCGCTCGGCGCTGCCGGCCGCGTCCGGCTCGACTTCGATCGCGTTCGTAAAGAAGGCGCCGGGAAAGGGCGGAAACGGCCGTAACTGCGCGGCCAGGTCTTCGACCAGGCGGCGTAGCTGCGCGGCGGCGCGCTCGACGATCAGGTCGGCCTGCGCTTTGCGGGCGAGCGGGTCGATCTCCAAATCCGCCATATGGGCCATCCTTCAGGCCGCAGTATAGGGAGAGCCGCGGCCCTGGCTCAATCGCGCGCCGGCTTCAGCGCCTGCGCGCTGTGCTAGCATGGTATGTGGAGGCGCCGGCCGCCGGCGCTGGCGCTGCATGCGAAGGGCCGAACGATGCAGGCGACGCGGCAGCAAATCCTCGACCATCTGCACCGGCACGGCGCCTGCACGGTGCGCGATTTCACCGATCTGCTCTCGCTGACCGCAACGGGCGTGCGCCAACACCTCACCGTGCTCGAACGCGACGGGTTGGTCGAAGCGCACGAGGAGCGCGGCCACGTCGGCCGCCCGGCGCACGTCTACCGCCTCAGCGCCCAGGGCGAAGCGCTCTATCCACACAACTATGACACGCTTGCCAATCTGTTGATGGAAGAGGTGCGGGCCATGGCCGGCACCGATGCGCTGCAACGACTGATGCGCCGCGTCTCCAGCCGCCTGGCCGAACGCTACAGCGACCGCACCGAAGGGCTCGCGCTGGCCGAACGCGTCGCCGTCACCGCCGACGTGCTGCGCGAGCAAGGCTGCGTGGTCGAGGTCGCGCAGCAGGGCGACGAGTTCCAGTTGCGCCAGTGCACCTGCCCGTATCCCAACGTCGCCCGCCGCCACAGCGCCGTCTGCGCACTCGAGGTCGGCTTCGTGCAGCGCATGACCGGCGCCGACGCCCGCCTCACCAGCAGCCTGCTGCGCGGCGACAGCGCCTGCACCTACCGCATTCGCGCCCGCGACGTCGCGGACCGGCCGCATTCCGGCTGACCGCGCTGCAGATCAACGCCAATCGTCCAGCGAGATCTGTCCGGTGCCGCTGCTCAGCACGCGCGGTGCGCCGCCGTTTGACGGCGCGATGTGCAGCGTCCACGCCGTGTCGCTGCCCTCGGCCCATGCGACCCAGCGGCCGTCCGCCGACCAGCGCGGCGCGCCCAGGAGCGGCCCGCGGGCGAGCGGGCGCGCCGCGCTGCCATCCACCGGCAGCGCGGTAACCGCGAGCAGTTTCGGGCCATCCGGCGTGGGTTGCAGACCGGCATCATTCGGGGCGACCGCGGCGATCAACTCGCGCGAGCCGGGCGCCCAGCCGCCGATCGCCCGCACAGCGCCCGGCGCAGCGAGGGCGAAGCCGTGTCCGTCGCTGGTGTCGATCAGCCAGACCTGGCCGCCGCGCAGCAGCGAGAGGTAGCGGCCGTCCGGCGACCAGGCCAGCGCGCCGGCATGGTCGAGCTGGTCGTTGAGCGGGCGCAGCTCGCCCGTCTGCACGTTCGCGGCCGTAACAATGGTCTTCGCACCGCCGGCAAAGAACGCCACGCTGCCGCCATCCGGCGACCAGACCGGGCTGTCTTCCGGCGCCGGATCGTAGGGCGCGAGGGCATGGCGTTCGCCGGTCCGGCGGTCGAAGACGAAGATGTGGGGCGTGGGCGCGTCGGCCCCGGCTTCGGCGAAGGCCACGAAACGGCCATCGGACGAGAAGGCCGCGTCCGGCCGCAGCCCTTCGAACAGCGGGCGCAGCGGCGCGCTGCCCAGCACGCGCGTCTGACCGCTGCCGCTCTCGCGCAGCGTGTACAGCGCGGTACAGCTTGGGCAGCCGGCCTGCAAGTAAAGGATGGCCGAGCCGTCGCTTGCGGCCAGCGCGGCGCCCTGCAGACCGTTCTGCACGGTCGCGCTGTCTGGCTTGCCGCCTACACTCTGGCGCCAAATCCTGCTGTGATCGCCATCCGTCACCGTGTAGATGAGCGAATCGGTCGCCGCCTTTCGGCCCGCGGCCCGGGAGGACTGCTGGAACGCGGTCCTCGCCGCGTGCACGGCGCCCGGCAGCACCCGGATCGCCGTCAGGGCGATCGCCAGCCCGAGCGCTGCGGCGACGAGGTAGGAGAGCGACGTGCCCGCAGAGCGGCGATCACGGCCGGGGGGCGTCCCGACGTCGGTCTCTGCCGGCCAGCCCGAGGCAGCGCCGTGAGCGAAGGTTGAACGCCAGAGTCGCGGCCGCGGAAAGTTCACGGCCTCTCTCCTCGCGCCGGGCGGCGTCCAACACCGCGCCGGCTCCGCGAAAATGCACGGCGTGCGCCCAGTGTACGGCGGTGCGCCGCGGTCCCGCCTTGCGGGCGTCTCACAACGCACAGTATCGGCGTAACAGAACGATCGCTGCATACAACTTCCGGTGCATGACAGGCGGGGCAGCGCTTCTGCTGCAAGGCCGTGCTACGTCCAGCACCCGCAATCTCGTTCGCCGCGCGCGGCACCTAACCCTGACCTGGCTGAAGCCAGGTCTGTCCCTTCCCGAGCCGGGAAGGGTGGGGTTCGAGGACGCACATAGGGCTGGGAGGCCAGCCCGCCGCGTGTCCCACAGGGACACCCAGACCCCGCCGCCGTCCGGCGTTGTCGGGAGCGCTCCAAAAGTCCCTTTCCCGCCTCGGGAAGGGACAGACTTCCCGCAAGGGAAGTCAGGGTTAGGTGCCTCGCAAGCTCCACGGGCCCGGGCTTGACGAGACCCTGCCGCCGTCCGGCGCCGCCGCACGTTATGCAAGAAGAACGTTACGCGGTCGCAACGCTCATCGTTGACAATCGGTTAAGAGTCTGCGAATCTCTATCAATACTAATGTAGGGTCGGCGCATCGACGCCCTTTTGTAGCGGCGATCTTGTAACCGGCAGCGTTCTTCTATTGTGAACCGCAAGAGGTACCTTCTCATGAAGCGATCGCATCGCCCCCGCCCGCTCTCTGTGCTTGCGCTCCTGGCCGGTGTCACGATCGCCGTGCTGGCGCTGGCGGGTGGCACGGACGGCGGCGGTGTGGCGGCCGGCAAAGAGAGAATCCGCGAGAAGTAAGCGGCCAGGTTCCCGCTCGCGCACTGAGCCGGCGGGAGTGCTTCGGCGGCAACCGACGCAACCATATGTACATCTGCCAAACCTGCAACAGGAGTGTTATCCCCCTGCAACACTTCACGGTTGACATTCGGTTAAGGTTCGAAGAACCTGTAACAAGCATCCCATGCGAGGCGCCGCGCGCCCGGCCCCGGGCTTCATCAGATGGGAGATGAGCAAAATTTGGTAGCTCGCCGCGTTTTGTAGGTATTGTGTGAGGTGCTCCGCTGTGAAGATCTTTGCGCGACTCCGGCCTGTTCATGCCCTCGGACTCCTGTTCTGCTTGATCGCCGTTGGCATCGCCTTTGCCGGCGCTTCGGGCAGCAGTCAGGTAGCCGCCGGTACCCCGGGTTCCGGCCCAGCGCCCCAGCTCAAGCCGCACAACGAGTCCAACCCGATTCACGACGAGAATCTCAAGCCCGGCACGACGAACTTCGGCTCCAAGGAGCTTGACAGGGGTCGCGGCCGTCACCTGAATGACCAGGATGACGAGATCGACAAGGCGCCGAAGGCGAACCCGCACAAGCCCGGCAAGGACAGCGCCAGCGATGCGGAGTACGACGCGGTCGACGCTTCCACCTGCGGCACCGACTGCTGGACCGACCAGGTGATCCGCGGCTACGCCTCCGCCACGAGCATCAACCACGGCGATGCGGTCTCCTTTTACGTCAGCACGGCCCAGCCGACCTACAATCTTGATGTCTACCGCATCGGCTGGTACGCGGGGGCCGGCTCTACCCTCGTCACCTCAGTGGCCAACCTGACGGGCCAAAACCAGGCCGTGCCCACGCCGGACCCGACGACTGGCCTGATCGCCACCAACTGGCAGGTCTCCTACACCCTGCAAACCACCACCGCCTGGACCACGGGCGTCTACCTGGTCAAGCTGACCGCGGCAAGCAGCGATGTCGGCTACCTGATCTTCGTGGTGCGCGACGACAGCAGCACGGCGCCGCTGGTGTACGAGCTGCCGGTCGCCACCTACCAGGCGTACAACAACTGGGGCGGCAAGAGTCTGTACGCCTTCAACTCGACCGGCCCACAGGCAGTCAAGGCCTCCTTTGACCGGCCGTACTCCGACTACGCCGGCGCCGGCGACCTCTTCGACGGCGACTACGGCTTCATTCGCTTCATCGAGTCGAAGAACTACAACATCACCTACGTCACCAGCACCGACGTGCAGACCAACCCCTCGCTGCTCTCGGGCCATAAGGCCTTCATCTCACCGTGGCACGACGAGTACTGGTCGCAGCAGATGCGCACCAACATCATCGCGGCGCGCGATGCCGGCGTACACCTCGCTTTCTTCGATGCCAACTCCATGTACTGGCAGATCCGCTGGGAAGCGAACGCCGCGGGCGTCGCCAACCGCGTGATCGTCTGCTACCGCGATGCGACACAGGATCCGGTCGAAGCCGCCACACCCGGGCTCACGACCGTGCAATGGCGCCAGTCGCCCGTCAGCCAGCCCGAAAACGCCTTCCTCGGCGGCATGTACAGCCCTGCTTACACCACAACCGACCCCGCCTTCCCCTGGGTGGTGAGCAACGCCAGCAACTGGGTCTTCACCGGCAGCGGCCTAGCCAACGGTTCCAAGGTCACCGGCGTCGTCGGTTACGAGTGGGACAAGGTCTATCCCAACGGCCTGCAGCCGCAGAATCTGACCGTGCTCTCCAACTCGCCCACCAAAGACGCGTGGAACAACGCCGACACGTCGAACTCCACCATTTACACGGCGTGCAGCGGCGCCTACGTCTTCAACGCGGGCACGATCTACTGGGCCTGGAAGCTCGACAGCAACACGTACCAGGCGCACACCGTCAGCGCAGCGCTGCAGAAGGTCACCACCAACATTCTCGACGCGTTCATCGCAACGGCCGCCACGCCGCTGTCGAACTGCAACGCGAAGCCCACGCCAACGCCAAACCCGACGCCGGGTACGCTGACGATCTTTGACGACGCCGTGAACGGCCTCTTCGGCAATGAGTCCTGGAACGCGGGGATCAACTTCGCCAACACCAGCCCGGTGCACGCCGGCACGAAGTCGATCTCGATGAACATCAAAGCCGCCTGGGGGGCGCTCTATCTGTACGACGGCCTGCCGATCGACCCGTCGCCATACACCGCGCTCAGCTTCTGGCTGAAGGCCAGCCAGTCCGGCCAGGCGTACGACATCGGCCTCGTCGACCAGCTCAACCGCCAGATGCCGCTGCTTACGCTGGCTGACTACGGCTTCCAGCCGGTCAGCACCGCCTGGAAGCAGTACACGGTACCGCTCTCTGACCTGAACCCGAACCATCAGCAGATCACGGGCATCGTCCTGCAGGATGCACTTGGCAAGACCCAGTCCAACGTCTACATCGACGATGTCGCCCTGACCAGCCCGGCGATCAGTACTCCTACGCCCACGCCCAACACGCCCGGCAAGCTGACCGTCTACGACGACCACCTGGCTCCCGGCTGGGCGAACTCGTCGTGGAGCGCCTCGACGAACTTGCTGAACACCAGCCCCGTGCACACGGGTACCGACTCGATCTCGCTGACGGTGACGGCGGCGTGGGGCGCTTTCTATGCCTCCACCGCCCCGCCGCTCAACACGACGCCGTTCACCAACCTGCAGTTCTGGGCACAGGCCAGCGCCTCAGGAGAGGCCTACGCCGCCAGCCTGGTGGACACGACCAACACGATGATCAAGTCGGTGTCGCTCACCGGTTACGGCGGCCAGCCCGTAACCGGCTCGTGGAAGCAGTACATCATCCCGCTCACCGACCTGAACGGCGTGGGCAAGCAGATTCAGGGCTTCGTTATTCAGGACGCGCTGGGCAAGGCGCAGCCGGCCGTCTACCTGGACGACATCAAGTTCGACAACACACCGGCCGCCACGCCGACGCCAACACCAAGCCCGACGCCAAGCCCGACGCCGACGCCGAGCCCCACGCCGAGCCCGACGCCGAGCCCGACGCCGAGTCCCACCGCGATCCCGACGTTTGTTGTGTACGATGACGCAGAGGCAACCGGCTGGGGCGATTCATCCTGGAACGCGACCGTCAACTACGCCAACACCAGCCCTGTGCACAGCGGCACGCACTCGATCTCGGCGACGATTACGGCAGCATGGGGCGCGCTCTACCCATGGACCTGGAACAACCTGAACCTGGCGGGCTACACCTCGCTCAGCTTCTGGGCGCAGGCGTCACAGTCCGGCCAGGCCTACGATGTCTCGCTGGTGGATCCTACCAACACCATGATTAAGCTGGTATCGCTCGCCAACTACGGCGGCCAGCCCGCAACCGGCTCGTGGACGCAGTACACCATCCCGCTGTCCGATCTAAACGGTACCGGACAGACGATTATGGGCATCGTCTTCCAGGATGCGCTGGGCGCGGCGCAGCCAGCCGTCTATATCGACGACATCCAGTTCAAGTAGCAGGCCAGCGCCCTCTCCACGGACCTGCTCTCGCCGTAACGCTGGCAACGGCGCCGGCCCGAAGCCCGTCACCGGGCTTCGGGCCGATTCGTTTGTCCGCGGAAGACCTCTGCCGGCGGGCCGATGGTCCGTTTGCCGGTTGTAACATTTCAGTAACGCCCGGCCCACCACTGTCCGGCAACCCTCTTGCAGCACCCGCGGCCACGCGATTACTGCACCTGGACCACAGGTAGCACCGGCTGCCGGGTCGCTTTACAGAACGTCCGACAAAGGCAAACCCGCCGAAAGGCGGGGACGCAAAGCCACGGGCCTTCGGTCGTTTCCCTGGCGGCACGCCAGCGGAACGGCACAGGCAGCCGGGTTGCCGAAGGCGCAGACCTCCTCACGGTCTGTTCAGCCGCTGTCGGGCCATGGCGGCGGTGGCACGACCGCCGAGGAGGAAGCTTCATGCGTGGCGGGTCGGTTTTACGGAACGTCGGCGCGACCGCGGTCGTGGCGGCGGCGGTGGGCGCGGCGCTGTTCGGCGCCCGCGCCGGCGGCTCCGGGGTCACGGCCTCGGCCTCGACCACAAGTTTCATGGCCTACGGCGATGCGCTGGCGCCTGGCTGGGTGAACTGGTCCTGGGACTCCAGCGTCAACTACGGCGTCTCCGCCCCGGTCTACAGTGGCACGAAGGCGATCTCCTGGACGGTGAAGGCGGCGTGGGGCGGCCTCTATCTGCATAGCGACACCGGCGTGAGCAGCAGCCCCTTCGCGAACCTCAGCTTCGCCTTGGAGGCGACGCAAGCCGGGCAGGCGGTCTCGGTCGTGCTCGAAGATGTGCATGACAATCCACTCGGCCCGGTGGTGAAGCTGAACAGCACCTACGGCGGCCAGCCGATCGCCGGCTCATGGAAGCTCTACAGCATCCCGCTCAGCGCCCTCGGCGGCGTGAACAAGACGGTGGGCGGCATCATCATCCAGGACGAGAGCGGCAAGGCCGAGCCGCCGATGTACGTCGATCAGATCGCACTCACCGCGGGCAGTACGCCGCTGCTGGCCACAGCCACGGCGTCTGCCCCGCCCTCGGCGACCAGTTCACCGACTACAACCGCGACGGCGGCCCCGACCAAACCGCCGACGGCCACGGCAACGGCAGTTGCCACGCAACCGCCCACGGTGACGGCCACGCCGACGCACACCCCAACCCCAACGCCAAGTCCGAGCCCCAGCCCGACCCCGACGCCAACCCCGTCGCCGAGTCCGAGCCCTGCATCGGGCGGCTATCCGTGGCATACGAACATCGTCAGCACGACATTCTGGGTGGGCGAGATCTTCAATGCCAGCCTGAGCGATGGCAGCCAGGTGTGCAGCGCATACGACAGCCAGTGGGCCATGCACTGGTCGGGCGGCATAAACATGGGGCCCTCTCCGGACACCGGCTGCACCGGCTCGCCCGTGGGCGGCTGTGATGGCGTTCCTTCTGGCACGACCCTTGCCATGTTCACATGCCAGACCGAAGCGCGCAGCGCGACGAACGGCTACTTCCCCACACACGCCACACCGCATGAAAATCCGTTCTATCTCGATCTCCCTTTCGATGATCTCAACGACCCGACCGCCTTCGCCGAGCGCTGCCAGGTGATACCGTGGGCAACGCAGCTCGACCCGACCGGCGCCCACTGCTCCGACGGCAACTTCAGCTACATGAAGAACCACTGGGTCGAGATCGTCGGTCCCAACGGCCACACCTGCTACGGCCAGATCGAGGACGCCGGACCGTCGCACGGCAGCCTCTACCATGACGCAACCTACGTCTTCGGCAGCACGGATGCCCGTCCTGTCCAGGGTCAGTTCAACGACGCCGGCCTCGATGTCAGCCCCGCATTGAACGGCTGCCTGGGCTACGCGGAACTCGACGGCGACAACGACCACGTCGACTGGCAGTTCATCGATGCGCAGAACGTTCCCGCCGGCCCCTGGAAGACGGTTGTGACGACGTCACCCGTCACCCAGTAGAGCGATCGCATCCCCGCGCGGACACCCCGACCTGAACCGGGGACGGAGCGACGAGCCCGTCCCCGGTTCGTTGTGCGCGGCAGCAACTGGCGGGCTCGAGCGGGGATCATCCCGCTCCGGGCCTGCTCGTGCCAGACGGACGGGAGGCGCTGGGCTAGCCAGAGCACGAGCAGGGGTGCGAGGGCAATGCCTGCAAGGGTCGCCAGCACGAATGAGACAGCGCCGCCGCCGGCAAGCATCCCGCGCGCCAGCCAGGGGCGCGACCGCAGCGACAGGATCGCTGTCGCGATACCCGCAGCGATGAAGGCCCGGTGCCGGGCTGCAAAAGTGGTCGGGTTGGCGGGCAGCGGGAGAGCAGCTACTCCTGCGGAGACAGGCTGCAGCTCTTGAGCCTCACCGCCCGCGATGCGCGCTGTGCGTCGGCAGCCAGCGCCGTCACCGTGGCTGTATCTCCGACATGCACCGAGGGCGGCTGGTAGTCCAGGTCACACAGCACTTTTGTTGGCACGGCGGTACCAAACTCCAGGATAAAGCCACTGTGCGTCTGACTCACGCCGGTCACGGTGCCCTGGACAAGCAGCCGGTGTGCTCCGTAGTCTGCAAAAAATCGGTCGTCCTGCATTGCCTGCGCAATCTGGTCAGCATTGACGCTAACAGTAGTGAGATTCTTAAAATAGTGCGCTTCGTTTCGCACTCCCAGTTCGTACGCCAGCGTAGTGCAAATTATCAATGCAGCAAGACACCCAGCAGCAGTGATAACTTTGTGTGCTGTACGTGGTTGAAGCTTCATTCTGACTTCAGATCAGCGGCGGAGAGTAAAGCGATGCGCTGCGAGCGACCCTGCCCCTGGACGCCAGTGAGGGCCGCGCAGCGCACAGCACGGAACTTTTGAGCAGTATGCGGCTGCACCTGGTCCAGGTCAAGCCGCATCAGCTCCTAGCTCCTCGCGGGAATGTGATTACAGCGCCAGGGCCTTGACCGGCGCCAGAACCAGCTCCGGATGGTTCTTCCAATCGACGCCCGGCACGTCGACGTACAGCTCGATCTCGTTGCCGTCCGGGTCGAGGATGTAGAGGCTGTGGCTGACCGTGTGGTCGCTGGCACCGACGACGCGTGTGCCCGCGGCCTGCACCCGCGCCAGCGCCTCGCGCAGTTCGTCGTCCGTCTCTCCGACCTTGAGGCCGAAGTGATAGAGGCCGACGCGGCGACCTGAGGGAATCGGCTGCGCGTCCGCTCCTACTTCGATCAGCAGCAGCTCGTGGTGCGTGCGGCCGCTCGAAAACAGCGCGACCGGCGCGCCGGCGGGCGTGGGAATGGGCTGCCAGCCGAGCACGTCGCCGTAAAAGGCGGCCGACTCGCCGATGTTGCGTACGTACAGCACGAGATGTCCAAGTTCCTTGACTGCCATGTGAAACCCTCCGTTTCGGGACGCCATCCGTCCGGTATACTCACTATAGTGAAGCAAGTGCCACGTGTCGCACCCAGCGGCGTCGCCGAGTGAGGATTGAAACCGCAGCGTCTGCGTCAGCATCTTCTGCGCAACCTCGAACGTGACGGGCTGGTGAGCCGGCGCGTCTATCCCACCACGCCGTCGAGCGTCGAGTATGCGCTCACGCCGCCGGACGAGACGCTGATCGCGCCGATCGGAGCGCTGCGGGCGTGGGCGGAGGCGAACATCGAGCAGGTGCTCTCCGCCCGCGCCGCTTTCGACGAGCGCGCCCTCAAGCAGGCGGAGCCGCTGCCTTAGCCGCTCCCTTCAGCCGCTTCTCCGGGTGCAGCCAGCATCATTGAGGTCGATTATGCTGCGGGTCGCTTTGCTCGACGACTACCAGGATGCAGCGCTCGGCTCCGCGGATTGGCGGCGCCTCGAAGGCAAGGTCAGGGTCGAGGCGTTTCACGATCATCTGACGGACGAGGCGGCGCTGGCCGAGCGGCTGCAGCCCTTCGACGTGGTGATGGCGCTGCGCGAGCGCACGCCCTTCCGCCGCTCGCTCTTGCAGCGGCTGCCCAACCTTAAGCTGCTGTGCACCGCCGGCATGCGCAACGCCGCGATCGACTTGGAGGCCGCAACTGAGCGCGGTGTGCTCGTCTGCGGCACGGGCGGTGGCAGCCGCTCCACGATGGAGCTGACCTGGGGGCTGATCCTGGCGCTGGTGCGCAGCATTCCGCGTGAAGACCGCTCGGTGCGGGGCGGCGGCTGGCAGGAGACGGTCGGCTTCGGCCTCGACGGCAAGACGCTGGGCATCATCGGCCTGGGCAACATCGGCGGGCAGGTGGCGGAAGTGGCGCGGGCCTTTCACATGCGTCTGCTCGTCTGGAGCCAGAACCTGACCGACGAACGGGCGCGGGCCTGCGGCGCCGAGCGCGCGAGCAAGGACGAGCTGCTGGCGCAGAGCGACATCGTTACGATCCATCTCGTGCTCAGCCCGCGCAGCACCGGCCTGCTCGGCGCGCGCGAACTGGCGCTGCTGCGGCCGTCCGCCTATCTCGTCAACACCTCGCGCGGCCCGATCGTGGACGAGGCCGCGCTGATCGCGGCGCTGCAGGCAGGCGCCTTCGCCGGCGCCGGCCTCGACGTGTTCGACCAGGAGCCGCTGCCGCTCGACCACCCCTTGCGTTCGCTGCCGAACGTCGTGCTGACGCCGCACCTCGGCTACGTCACCGCCGACACGTACCGCGTCTTCTACGGCCAAACGCTGGAAAACATCGAGGCGTTCATCGCCGGCACGCCGCAGCGCGTGCTCAATGCAGGGAATAGGGGTTAGGGAATAGAGGGCGAAGAGCGAGCGGCGTTGCACACCTCGCCAAATGATGCTGGGTCTTCCGGTCTTTTGGTGAATCGCGGTGAGCAGGCAACGGTCAACCGCGTCGCGCCTGCGCTGATCGCTCACGCAGCGAGCAGGACGCGCCGGCGCAGGAGATCGAAGCCGGCGCGACCGTAGCTCTGGCGCTTGAGCAACTTCAGGCGATGGACGTGGCCCTCGGTCTGGCCGTTGCTCCAGGCGAGCGTCAGCCCCGCCGTGACCGCCGCCTCGTCCGCTTCCAGGCCGCAGGCATAGGCGGCCAGCTCCTTCACCCCGCTCGCTTTCGCCTGCGTGAGCCAGTCATCGAGCTGCTCGCCCTGACGCTCGCGCAGCATGCGGCCGAACGCCTGGGTGAGGGCATACGCCATTGCCAGGCTCGGCTCCCCAGCCGTCAAGCGCGTGAGAGAGGCCCGGTCGTCCTTCGCCAGCCGCTCGGGCCGGGCGACGAACAGTCCGGCGACCTGGCGCGCCGTGGGCACGGCGCTGGCCGGGGGTGGGACGACCTGGACCGGGTCGCGGCTCCGCGCTCGCGCCGTCCGGTTGAGGAAGCGGAAGACGTTCGTCGCCGAGAAGGCATAGCCCTGCGCCTGAATTTCGCGGAAGAGGGTGAGTTTGACGTGGCAGCCCTCCTCCCAGCGGCGCAGCAGGTAGTCCTTGTAGGGGTCCAGCACTGGCCGCCGGCAGCGGGAATGTTTTCGTTCAGGAAGCGCCGTGAGCCGGAGATAGCGATACACCGTGACGCGGGAGACGCCGACGGTGCGGGCGATGTCGGCGATGTCGGCCCCGGCGGCATGCAGGCTGCGGATGCGCTGATAGCGCTCCACGGCTGCCTGGTGCTTCGCCTGGCTGGCCTCCTCGGCCCGCTGTTCCCAGGGGACGCAGTCCGCGTCCGGGTAACTCTGGAGCGGCGGGTCGCGGTCGGCGGTGTGCTGGGCGGCCACTTTCCGGCTGCTGGCAGCGCGCAGCAGGCAGCGCTCCAGCGCCTCCGCCAGATTCTTGAGGAGATGCCAGCGGTCGGCGACCTGCACGGCATCCGGTGCCCCTTGCCTGGCCGCCTCGGCGTAGCACTGGGCGCGGTCGCGGCTGATGACTTCAATACCGGGATGCGCCTTCAGCCATGCCACGATGGGCTCGACCGCACGATCGGGCAGGAGGTCCACCGGGCAATGCCGTTCGAGGTCGACGAGGATCGTCCCGAAGCGCAGGCCGCGGCGCCAGGACCAATCATCGATGCCCAGCACGCGGGTCGGCTCGCGGTTGCTGATTGGCGCGGTCTGAATGAGCCGCAGCAAGGTGTCAGGGCTCGTGCCCATCACCAACCCGGCGACGACCCGGGCGCCCGCTGCGCCACCAGGGGCCAGCGCCACCAGCCAGAGCGCTGCGGTCAGGCCCAGCGTGCGCCGCGCAGAGGGGGCAACGAGCGTGGGGAGCCGCTCGGTGAAGATCTGCCGCGTACAGGTGGAGACGCGGCAGAAGAACTTGCGGACGTGGAGGTCGAGGCGTACGGGTAGGCGGACCCAGAGCAGGTCGGCGAGCGTGCGTTGGTAGCGACTATGGACGGCGGCCGAGGGCGCGCGGCACCGCAGGCAGGCCGCGGTCGGTTGGGGACTGGTGAGGGGCAGGGTGCTCGCGTCCGCCGTGCGGCTCAGCGCCTCGACACGGAACTACGAGCCAGTGGGTAGGAGGTCAGCGGCGTCGATCGTGGTTGGCATCACGTCGCTAGCGTCACCGGCTCGCCTTCACCAGGTTCGCGGAAGCCCCGGCAGCTCGTGGCGAGGTTTCGGTCCGTCATGACCGTCAAACCAGGCCAGACGGCGCGCCCTCAGCCCACCGCTTGCGTCACGAGCGCGGCGATCCGTGCCTCGGCGGCGGCAGTCAACTCCTGCAGCGCGAAGGCGACGGGCCACATGGCGCCTTCGTCGAGGTGCGCCGTGTCGTTGAAGCCGAACGTCGCGTACCTCGTGTTGAACTTCTGCGCGCTTTGGAAGAAGCAGACGACCTTGCCGTCCCTGGCATACGCGGGCATCCCGTACCAGGTTTTCGGTGAGAGGGCTGGCGCGCTGGCGGTGATGATCGCATGGAGCCGCTCGCCCATGGCGCGATCCGGTCCCGTCATCGCGGCGATCGCCGCCAGCACGGCGCTTTCCCCGTCCGCCTTGTCCGCGCGCCGGCCGCGGCGCGCGTCCGCCTGCTGCTCCTGGGCGCGCGCCCTGATCGCGGCTCGTTCCGCGTCCGTGAAGCCCTGGGACTTCTCCGCCGCTCGCGCTGGTGCTCTTGTTGCCTGCTGGCATCTCTGTGCTCCTCCGGCGGTCACAGGGACCGGTTGTGGTTCGACAGTATTATGACGGATCACGCTCCTGCAACCCGCCGACGAAGCAAATCCCGAGCACGAAGCCGTGGTCTCCGACGCAGTGGGCCTGGCCCTGCTGCTCGTACCGGACGCGCTGACTCCAGCTGAGCGGGTGACCTTCGTCCTGCACGACAGGTTCGGCGTGCCGTTCGACGAGATCGCCCCTCGAACCATCGTCACCAAAATCGCGGGAGAGCCAGGATGCTTTACACATTCGGACAGCTCGCGTGACCGGCGGCGGCCAAAAGACGCCGCTCACGGGCAACAGTATGCGCGGTCCGCGGTGCAGAGGAATTGGCCGCAGAGGACCACGGGGCGAAGACCCTCGGCCGGCGCCGCTTGCAGAGAGCGAGCACCGTTCCTCGCCTACCCGAGTGGTTTCCGACCCCACACGGCCATCAAGATAGGACCCAGATAGAGCAAGGCAGGGTCATCGAGCAGAGTGAGAAACGCGTCGCGCTCAGTTTCAGACATGTGTGCACTCGCTTGAGGCTGCTGTCGCGTCTGCTGCCCAGTACGCTGCAAAAACTTCGCTGGAGTACTGCCGCCGCGCACCATCTCCAGCCGACCTTCTGACCCGATGTCGGCGATGCCCCGGGCAAGCAGGTCCCCGAAGAGCCGCCGCCCGTAGTAAAAGTCGATGCCGCTCGTCGCCCCGCCGATATCCAGCGCGCGCTTGTGCTTCGCCAGCAGTTCGCCCGCCGCCGCATCAATCCGTGGGTCAGGCAGCGCGTGCGAAATATATTCACCCTCCTCAAGGAGCAACCAGCCCCCTGGCTTCAGGGCCGCCACCAGCCGATCCAGCGCGCGCTGCCGCTCCGGGAGGTGCATGAGCACGGCGCGGGCGTGGACGAGGTCGAAGCCGGCCTCCTCGACGGCGTCGGTGACAATGTTCTGTTGGCGGACCTCAAGGTTGGAGAAATCCAGCGCCTCAAGGAAGCGTGTGTCGATATCGGTCGCCACCACCCGGCCAGTCGGCCCAACCCGCTGGCAGAGCCAGGTCGCAATCGAGCCACCGCCGCCACCCACCTCAAGACAGCGCCAGCCACTCGCTACGCCCAGCGCGTCCAGGTGGCGGAGAGTGCCCGGATCCTGGGTCTCCTCCAGCAGCCGGAGGCGCTCACGTGCCCCCTGCCAGGCATTGTCAAGCGCATATTCCGTCTTTATCGGACTGCTCGCATCTGACGTCCTCGTGGCCGTCTCCTTCAGGGGAAGCTCGGCGCAGTCGTACCTCAGTCAGGCAACGACGCCGTCTGGGCCATCGTAAAGCAGGCAGGCCGCGCGTGAGCGCCTGGAGCGAGCAAGTTGGTGCCGGATTCGAAGGGGGTCGGGACGGACAAGCTATTCTCGGTAGTCTCAGCCGGACATTTGTCGAAGTGCGGGGCGTTGCACCTGGCGGCGTGACTGGTTCGCAGATCGTAGGGGCACACAGTGGTGCGCCCGCGAGCGGCCTCCGCACTCCGCCCCAGCCTCCATCCCACCAGCGTTCAAGCTCCCCTCCCTCTCTCCAGGATTGGGAGAGGGAGGGGTCGGGGCCAGAGCACAGCGCAACCGCCGGAGGCTTCCAATACCAGGGCCGACTACACCGCCGCGCCCACCGGCAGCTTCGACTCGTCGATCGCGTAGAGCTGCTGCACGTTCTTCCAGACCATCGCGTCGCGCTCGTCGTCCGGCACGCCGGCCATGATCTCGCGCAGGATCTCCTGCGAGCGCGGCCAGATCGAGTCGTGGTGCGGATAGTCGTTGCCCCACAGCAGCCGGTCCACGCCGATCGAGTGGCGCGTCTCCACGCCGATGTCGTCGTCTTCAAACGTGGCGAAGAACTGTCGCTTGAAGTACTCGCTGCCGTGCATCTGCAGGTCGGGCGAGGCGTCGGCGCGGCTGCGGTAGATCGCGTGGTCGAAGCGCTTGAGCACGTGCCCCAGCCAGCCCGTCTCCCACTCGGCGCAGATGAAGCGCAGCTTCGGATGCCGTTCGGCGACGCCGGAGGTGATCAGGTTGCTGACCGTATTCCAGATGCCGGCATGGGAGAGCGTATAGCTGACGATTGGATCCCAGTAGTCGGGCAGACTCATGCCCCACTCGGCGCCGCAGAAGATGTGCATCGTGATCGGCAGGCCGACCTCTTCCGCCGCCGCCCAGAACGGCTCGTAGGCCGGATCTTTGTACGGTTTGGCGACGGGGGCCGTGCAGGGGATGGCGACGCCGCGGATGCCCATCTTCGCACAGCGGTACAGCTCGGCGATCGCCTCGTCCACGTCCGGCAGCGGCAGGCAGGCGACGCCGATCAGCCGTTCCGGCGCGTGCGAGCAGTAGTCGCGGATCCAGTCGTTGTGGCGCTGCATCACCGCCTGCGCGACCTCGCGATCGGGCACGGCGAAGGTGAACATGTTCAGGCTCGGGTACATCACCTCGCCCACGATGCCATCGACCTGCTGCTCCTTGAGCCGCGCCACCGGGTCTTTGACGCCGGGATTGAGGTTGTCCCAGCCGTGCTTCATGCGCTCGTGCGTTTCCGGGTTGTCGAGGCGGCTGCCGGCGATGCCCAGGCGGCCAACGAGGATCGGCCGGTTGAGCTTCGGCCAGTAGAGATAGACGCCCTCGCGGCCGTTGACGCCGTCGACGATGCGCGGCGCCCGATCGCCGAAGCGGTCCACGAGGCCGTCGTAGACCTCGGCCGCCTCCACCACATGCGAATCGCAGGAGTAGTAGATCTGCGCCATCTGCCTCACCTCTCTCGTGAACCGGCATCGCACCGCCGCCGACGCGCGGCTGCTTCGAGGTCACAATACTCCAAGTGCGACGGCTTCAACAGCGCGCGTTCGCGTGTCGGGCGCGCGTGCAGGGCTCTCAGGGCGCGTGATGTGAGTTGGCTGGGCATACTACAGGCCGGGAACCGCTCCATCGTCGCCGGTCCCGAGCAGCGGCGTGCCGCCGCTATTGCCGAAGGCGGCGATCGCCCGCGCGAGGTCCGCGCCGCCTTGCGCTGGCGCTTCTCGTAGAGGTCGCGCAGCCAATCCTCGGCCGGCGCCTTCCACCGGTTGATGGGAATCCCGCAATTGGGTGGGGTACTGATCAGAAGACCAGCGAGCGGTGCAGGGCCATGCCGGCAGTGACGCCATCGGCGCTTGCCCAGGTCGCATTGTGGGCGGAACGCGTGATGTCGCCGGCAGCAAAGACACCAGGCACTGTAGTCATCTTTTGAGGATCGGTTCGGATAATGGGGCCGAAAGCCCCTCGTCCAGTTTACAGCCTAAGCAGCTAGCCCCGGTTGTGGGGTCGTTTTCGCGAGGAGTCGGGTTTCGTAGCGGGTAAAGGCGGCATCGAGTGCCTCCTCCAGGGCGGTATCGGTGGCATAGCGTCGTTCGGGTAGGTCGTACGGCTTGATCACGCCGAAGACGCGCGCAAGCGCGTTGAGCTGCGGACTGGAGGGCGGCAGGTAGTAGAGATAGATGCCCCTGGCGCCACAGCGCGGGCACGGCTGCTTGCCCGGCCTTGCGGCGCTGCCTGCCGGCGTTGTCCAGCACCACGACCAGCGGCGTGTCCGGCTGGCGGGGGATGCCGGGCAGGAAGGCGCGCAGGTCGCTGGCCCGCAGCGTGCGTGGCTGCATGTCCCAGGTCAGGCTGGGATGGGGACCGTCGCACACCAGCGCCGCCAGCACGTGCAGGCGCCGCCCACAGGGGTTCTCGTCGGGCACGGCTTTGCGCTGCCCGACCAGCGTCCAACGGTAATTCACCGGCTGGCTGGGGCTGACGCCACAACCGTCGCGATCGCAGAGCGTGGCCCGGCCGGCGCCCCCTGTTTTTGCAGCACCCCAAGGTGCCGCTCGGCCCGGGCGACCTTGACCGGGGCCTGGTTGTGCGCCAGGGTGCGCACGGTGCGCCGCCAGGCGGCGATCCCGCCCAGCTACGTGCGCGTCTGGCGCGTGCTGAGCCGGATGTCCTGCTCGTCGAGCGCGGCTGCCAGCTGCGCCGCCGTCCAGCTACGGTCTTGCTCCAGCAGCGCCGTCAACGCTGCCGTCACCTGCGTGCGTCGCGCGGCGTTGGGCGGCGGGCCGGGCCGCCGGTGGCGCAACCCGTCCAGGCCGCTGGCCGCGTACTGGTCGAGCGCCGTACGCACTGGCTGCACCGAACAGCCGAAGTGCCCGGCGATGCGCGGTGGCGACCAGCCCGCCGCCGACAGCAGCACCATCGCCACCCGGTCGCGCTCCCGCGGACTCCAGCCAGAGTCGTGGCGGGCCGCCTGGAGCGCGGCCCGTGCCTCGTCGCTCAACGTCGTGCGGCGCATGCCGCGAACGTACCATAACGAGGGCTACCTGCTTAGTACCCCATCACGGCCGCCTTGCCCGTTATGGTAAGGCGCTGGCATGCTGGGCGCATGCGAACGAAACGCTATCGTGTCACCCTCACCTCTGCTGAGCGGGAGCATCTGCAGCAGTTCCTGCACAGCGGCACGCATGCCGCCCGCACGCTCCAGCACGCCCGCATCCTGCTGCTGGCCGATGCGCCGCCCGGGCAGTCCGGCCGCTTCGACGCCGCGATCGCCGCCACCGCCGGTGTGAGCAGCGACACCGTCGAGCGCGTGCGCCGCCGCTTCGTGGAGGAGGGGCTGGACCTTGCGCCTGGTCGCCCAGCGCCTGGTCGAACTCAACCTCGTCGAGGCGATCGCGTACGAAACCGTACGGCGCACGCGCAAAACAACGTGCTGAAGCCCTGGCAGACACGCGCTGGTGCCTGCCGCCGCAGGGCAGTGCCGCCTTGGTCTGCCAGCTGGAGGACGTGCTGGATGTCTATCACCGGCCCCAGGATCCCCGGCGTCCGCAGGTCTGTCTGGACGAGACCAGCAAGCACCTGGTGGGCGCGGTCCAGCCCCCACGCCCGGTCCAGCCGGGCCAGCCCGCCCGCGAGGACGATGAGGACGTGCGCAACGGCGTGGCCAACCTCTTTGTGGTCTGTGAGCCGCTTGCCGGTTGGCGGCACGTGACGGTCACCGCGCGGCGCACGGCGGTCGACTGCGCCCACGTCATCAAAGACCTGGTCGAGGTCCACTACCCCGAGGCCGAGCGCCTCGTGCTGGTGCTGGACAACCTGAACACGCATAGTGGGGCGGCGCTGTACCAGGCCTTCCCACCGGCCGAGGCCACGCGCCTGCTGGATAAGCTGGAGCTGCATCACACGCCGCCGCACGGGTCGTGGCTGAACATGGCCGAGATTGAGTGCAGCATCCTCAGCCGCCAGTGCCTGGACCGGCGCATCGCCGATGCCGACACGCTCACCGCTGAGGTCGCCGCCTGGGAGGCCGAGCGCAACGCCGGCACCACCGCCATCCGCTGGCGCTTCACCACCGCCGCTGCCCGCATTCGCTTGCAGCATCTCTATCCCGCAATCGCGCCGTGACTACCTCCTCGCTCGTCTACGCCCCCGACGAGAGGGGGCTGACCGCCATCGTGCGCGTGGCCGGCCCGCGCACGCGCAGCGCGGACTGCTTGACGCTGGCGCAGGGGCAGGTCGGGCTCGATCAGGCCGAGGGGCGCGCCTGGCGGGGCTGGCACCGGCAGATGACGCCGGCGCGCCGGGCCGTCGAAACCGCCCGGGCAAACAGGGGGCCCAGGCGACGACCGCGTGCCGCTCCGTGTCGCGGAACTCCGCCGGCTGCTG
>Ga0207416_1001062_pt1 | contig 39532 bp, 51 predicted proteins | sample PaiPotPPM11metaG_FD_184107 | JGI IMG/M metagenome (GOLD analysis project Ga0207416, IMG submission 184107) | Iron sulfur acid spring bacterial and archeal communities from Banff, Canada, to study Microbial Dark Matter (Phase II) - Paint Pots PPM... ...
CAAACGTACTCAACTCGACCGTCTTTATCAGCGCCTCGCCAACGATATCGACCAGCTCCTTAACGCCGTCGGCCTTAAGCTTGCAGCTTGACTACCAACGAGAACAAAATTCCCGTCACCGTCCCCATAACGGCCTAAATCAGCTTTCAGGTAAGGTCTTCAACAAACCAAGCAGCCCCTTTTCCGAAAAAACGAGAGGCCCGACTCTGCAGGGCCTCTCCTCGATCTAACCTCAGAAGTGAAGTAGCGCGTGAAAACTTATTTTCCGAGTAAGCCGCGTGGGCTTCCAACACCGGTGCAATAATCCCAACTTCTGCCGACAAAGCAGCCATTGCTTCCTGCCGTAACGTCGTAGAAGTTCGCGCTACGTGCGTTTACCGCGGGGAGTTGAGAATAGAGCAAGTTATTCTCCTCGTTATTAAGATAAGCCGCAGCATGTGCCGGCGGAAGGAAATAAGAGCCTAGTCTATTCCCCGCATTGTTGACAATGCCTGCCAGCGAAGGCGATGCGACACTGGTGCCTCCCACAATATACCAGCCGCCATTGTACTGACTATATACATACACGCCACTAGCAGGATCAGCGTCGAAGGCTAAATCGGGAGTAGCCCGGCTGGACTCGCCAAATATCGGGTACTGAAAGTCGGCCCATGCCCCAGTATTCCCGCCGCTGAACGTGTTCGACCAGGTTTCCTGTGAGCTGGCACCGCCGCCAGAACCAGCCCAGCAACTCTCAGAAGCGAAGTTACCACCGGAATCGCGGTTTATGGTTGTCCCACCTGCCGAGACAACCCAAGGAGAGGAACTAGGATAGGCAGCGCCACATCCGGAGTCCCCGGCAGAGGCAAAAAATGTGATATCCGAGACCTGCGGGTATTGGTTGTAATGGAAGTAATGGTCGTAGCTGGTTTCTCCGCTGAACTCACCTTCACCCCAACTGTTCGATACATCGCCGCCGCCTGCCGCTGCGACCAACCCAGCCGCCACAGTCTCAGCATAAAAAAGATCAGTATTAGAGTTCGAGCACGCCTCCACCAGATAAATCTTGGCACTGGGTGCCATCGCGTGAGCCCATTCAATATCCAGGGCTTCCTCCAGCGCCCAACCTGTGTCACGAGGTGGGGTGCTGCAGTCGCGGTTGCCGTTGGCATACACCTTCGTGAAGTTTGCTGCGGGCAGGCCGAAGTGACTCGAGAATGTGCTTATGTCAGTAGCCGCAGCGGGGTCATCGAAGGCGTCGACCAGGGCTATGGCGCCCCACCCACCGACGGGGTGCAAGGTGCCTCCGGTTGCCGGATTACATCCGGTGTAAGCCGGACCAACCCGATACACGCAACCCAGGGACGCCGGGGTCTCAGCTTCGGTCAGGCTCGGATTTACCATCGGTGATGGTGGTGCACCCTTGGTAGTGCGAAGCACGTAATTCGTGTGAGCGAACTTTCCCGCGTCCTCAGCGCGCTCAACGCTGTTTGACGGGAAATAGATTGTATCGGGGAGAGCGTAACCGAAACCACCGACCCCCTCGCGATGTTGGACGCTGCCGGGTGGCGCCGCAATTGGTGAGACACGTTGGGCCGATGCAGTGGTGCATACGCTTGCAGCCATTACCAAAGCGGTAGAAATCGCGTAGAGCCGCGAGCCAAAATGTGTTTTTGCTGAGGGTTTTGGACTCATTTCCATTCTCCTCCCACCAGGAACATTCTTCGAAACTTGCCAGAGCCTTGTAGAAGCTCGAATGATCCCAAACAACATTTAGGCCAGCGGCCATTTGCGTTATTTGATATTATGGTGACCCATATTGCTAAAGTGCTACGATTTGCTCTCAGTCTGTTACAGCAGCATGCTAAGGGTTGCTTGCTGTGCTTTGTGGCGTGTATGTGTGCTGAAGAACCTGGGCATTCAATTGCTGAGTAGCTATTCTTGAAGACGGCCCAACAAGCCGAACGATTGTTGGCGAGCGCTTGGCCGTGATCGGGAGCGGCTTGGCAAGATCAAAGGAATTGTCGTTGGGGCTTAGAGATCAGCAATTGTTGGGGGGACGATCGCGACAACAACTGAGAGGGCGCGCGTCGCAAGCCGGTCTCTGTTCCCGTAATAATCTTGTGAATCAAACTGGAACACACTGCCAGCCCGAGCGAGCTCCCGGGGTGTGGCTTGCGCAAGCAGCCCTGGCCGCTGTTGCGATTGTGCGACTTTGGCTGTCGTTTGGAACACCGGTTTGGGAGATGGCGAAATGAGACGGAATCTGGGTTGGCAAGCGATTCGGATCCTGATCGCCGCTGGCCAAGCTATCGTCACACTGGCGCCGGGGGTTGTTACCAGAGATCTCACGCCTGGCGTGAGCGGTGTAAAGGAAGCGAGCCCGGTTATGGTTGCGCATGGGGAAAGCATCAACACGCGGACTGCTGAACAATGCAAGTTGTCGGGATGTAGCCGAGAAATATGCTCAGATCATAATGTGTTCACTTCCTGTATATGGAGGCCGGAATTTGGTTGCTATAAGACAGCGCTCTGCGAGGCGCAGCCCGATGGTAAATGTGGATGGACCATGACCGCAGAACTAAAAGCCTGCTTAAGTACGAAGAGATCGCTAACCGGAAAGAGCAGTCGAGGTTCCACGTCCCCGCCCAACTGACGAGAGGCGATCGGACTGTAGTGATTGTACGGGGTGCGTGTACCAGGAAGGGCGTAGTCCGCGCAAATTGGAGTCCAAACTATGTAGCCTCCAGCTCGTGGAACATGTTATAGCACGCAAAGAAAGAGAAAAGGCCGGGCATCAGCCCGGCCTTACACTACAACCACTACAAGCTAACGACAACACAGATACGGTGATCTGTCAGTGGCGTAGCCGACATTTCCACTACAGGCGCCGCCCCTTTCATATGCCGCACCACCTGAGGGTGTAAGCACCGCTCCTTGGAAAATCGGCCAATCACCTCCGCAGGTATAGCAAACAGAACACGCAGCCGCGGTCTGCAGATTTACCGTCAGCGGAGTTACCAGGTGCGGCACCGGCTTCCCACCTGGCAGACCATTGTCCACTCCTCCTGCCGCCACACTCGGCGCCAATCCCTGTGCTTTCGCCGAGCCCGCATTCAGCATTATCGCGGCCGTCAGTATCATTGCGAATAAACCAATTCTCCTGTACATAGCAACTCCTCCTCTCCAGTCCCTGGAACATGTCGTGGCACCCAAAAAGAGAAGGCCGGCATCAGCCCGGCCTTACCCTACAAGCTATCGACAACACAGATATGGTGAGGTGTCAGTGGCGTAGGCGACATTTCCACTACAGGCGCCGCCCCTTTCATACGCCGCACCACCTGAGGGGGTGAACACGGCTCCTTGGAAAATCGGCCAATCACCTCCGCAGGTATAGCAAATAGAACACGCAGCCGCGGTCTGCAGATTTACCGTCAGCGGAGTTACCAGGTGCGGCACCGGCTTCCCTCCTGGCAGGCCATTGTCCACTCCTCCTGCCGCCACACTCGGCGCCAATCCCTGTGCTTTCGCCGAGCCCGCATTCACCGTTATTGCGGTAGCCAGTATCAGTGCAAACAACCCAATTCTCCTGTACATACCAACTCCTCCTGTTTCTAACATTTGACTAGTTCCAGACTGCGCGCTTGTCCGATGAGGCCTCGACGCTGACAGGAGCACAAAGGAAGCCAAACGATAACGTACGCAATTACGCGGATTCATCATGCTTGTCTGCTAACATTGGGTAGCAGTAGTTCGAACCTGCACGTCAACTACAGAAGTAAGAAAATAAATAGTTTGCCGGTTGTCACATAAATATCGGTAAACAAAAATCGCATGCCTTGCTGCGATGTTTTCAAACCGGCGCAGTATTTCCCGAGGCCGGAGCGCATCACCCTTAGCCTTGGCTGGTGGACATTCACAATGTCTTATCGGGCAGCTGGAAGCCTCGACGCAGGATCTTTGCAGTGGCGCTAAGGCGCCTTGGCAGTCATGTCAGGCTGCTGCTGTCAGTCAGTCAAGATCGCCGCCTCTTTGGCCGGAGGCCGGCCTCGGACCCTGACCTGGTGTCAATCTTTGCAGAACCTCGTCGAAGCCCTCATACTGCGGGTAGGATCGAACTTCCGACGCAACATCGGTGTCGCGGAGGCTTCAGAGCACGACTTTTTCAGTGACAACACTTCGCGGCGGTATGCCAGCGCACGGGAGGACAGGTACGTGTTCCTGTTGCGTGCAATACCGCGAGACGAGCCGGTTAAAACTGTGGCGGGATCACGTTTCTGACCAAGACAAGAAGTCTACCAACGGCGAGGAAATGGCATGCGTCAGGCTCGATTACGCGTGGCCGTCGATGAACACGCGGCGGCGTGCGAATAGCCAGTTGCCATCGGCCTTGCGCAGTTCATCCTCATAGCGGCCAATTGCTTCGAGGATCGCTTTGCCATTCTTGCAATGATAATAGGTCAGGTAACATCCACCGGTGGCACTATTGCCGTTAACTCGGAACGTCACGTTAGTCATCATGTGACGTACTTTGGCGTCACCGTTGGAGTCTCGATACATTGCGGTGAAGCTCAGCAGTGCCTTATGCCCGGCATGCCGCCCGAACCGCGGGCTATCGAAAACACCGTCATCGGTGAAACAGTTGACCCACTCTTCGTAAGGTCCGTAATCGATAGTGTAGGCATAGCGGGCATAAAGCTCGCGGATCTGTTCGCGATCTTCCACGGTCCCCGTCAATGGCATGGTGCACTCTCCCGCGGTTCTTTCCGGCAAGCTTCAGCCGGGCAGCATAGGCTCCAAGCCTGCAGCCATTAACTAGATCACTCCGGTTTCTTGCAATCTCGCCACGTCGTCCCAGCTATAGCCGAGCAGTTCGGTAAGGATAGTCTCCGTGTGCTCGCCCAACTCGGGCGCACGGCCGCGCGGGTTGCCGGGAGTTTCATCCAAAATCACCGGGACGCCGACGAGGCGGGTTTGGCCAATGGTCGGGTGCTCGTAATCAACCACATAACCGTTGGCGATCACCTGCGGATCATCGGGCAAATCCGAGATCTTGTTCACGATCGTGTAAATGAAATCGCCGCTTTCTTTCAGGATCTTCATCCATTCCGCACGCGATTTGGTCACGAAAATCTTGTCGAGAATCGCCACCAGTTCGCGATGGTTTTTGGTGCGCGAGCGCATGTCCCTGAAACGTTCATCATGAACCAATTCGGAAATACCCAGGGCATGGCAGAAATCCTTCCAGTAGCGGTCGGTCTGTAGCATGCCAAGGCAGAGCCACAACCCGTCCGCACAGCGGTAATGGTTCCATAGCGGATTGTAGGCGTCATCACGCGGCGCCCGCGGCATTTCCTTGCCAAGAATTGTGCGCATCGAAACGTTGAGTCCCTGGAGCGCGATCATCGAGCCTAGATGCGAGGCGTGCAGCTCTTGTCCGATACCTTGACGCTCGCGCGCAACTAGCGCAGTCATCACGCCGTAGGCCAGCATGATTGCCCCCATTTGATCGGCCACCCCGCCGGTCAAATAGATCGGATCGTCGGTACGCAGACAGGCGATATTCATAAGTCCGGAGCGAGCCTGCGCCATGTAGTCGAAGGAGGGCTCACCACTATCGGGACCATGCGGTCCGTAACCGGTCGAATTGGCGTAAATGATCTTCGGATTGCGCGCGCGAAGCTCGCTGTAGCCGAGTCCAAGCCGTTCAGCCACGCCTTTGCGAAAATTCTGCACGAAGACATCGCTCTTTTCGGCGAGCTTGTACACAATTTCGCGGGCCTCGGGCTTGGTTAAATCGAGCGTGATACTATGTTTGTGCCGGTTGTTGGCCTCGAAATAGTAATTCGTGCCGCTTTTGGCGGTCGCTGAGGCGCCGCCCATCGACATTACCGCGCGGCCCGGATCGCCCTTGCCACGCTCCTCTATTTTGATGACCTCGGCACCCATGTCGGCCAGCATCGCGGCCGCGACAGGGCCCTGTTGCCAGATCGTCCAATCGATAATCCTGATTCCTTTTAGTGCTCCGTCCATGGGTTGCCTATAGCACAAAACTCGGGTCTTCGTTGAGCGTTGCGGATAGCCATACGGATTGGCCGATTTTCCGAATTTTGCGCTCGGAAAATGGCCTCAGAGCAGGATTTGCGCTGGACAGGGCGCATGTCTAATCATAGTCGCCAGATGCTGCGCTACTTGATCAACTTTGTTTATCCACCCCGATGTGCCGCTTGCGAGGCTCGAATGGACCTCGATGCTGCGGAGAAAATATGCGATGCCTGCATCGCGCTAATTGAGCGCGTTCCCGAGCCGATGTGCCAGGTCTGCGGAGTTCCGCTTCAGGTAGCGGACCAAGCTTGCTCCCAATGGTGCCGCGCATGTGCTGAATCGCCGCCCCATTTTGGGCGGGCGCGGGCAGTTGCACGCTATCGCCCGGGAGTCAGCGAGGATGTTCAGGTTGTTCCTTCCATAATTCGACGCCACAAATATGGGCGCGATCAATCTCTGTCGCATGCCTTGGCACAGTGTCTCGGCGAGAGCCTGCCGCTGAACGGCGAAGACTATGACCTGGTGATTCCAGTGCCGCTGCATCGCCGGCGTTTGCGATGGCGTGGTTTTAATCAGGCCGCCCTGCTCGGTGTTGCGGTCGCACGCAAAATCGACTGTGTGCTCGATGTTATGACGCTGGCGCGCATCCGAGACACTCCACCGCAAACCTGGCAGGACAGCGCCCAGCGCCGGCAGAACGTGCGCGGTGCTTTCGCCGTAACCCGCCCGCAACTAATCGCCAATCGAAGCCTGTTGCTGGTCGACGACGTGATGACGACAGGGGCGACTTTGAACGAGTGCGCACGGACACTGCTGGCCGCGGGCGCACGAAAAGTTGACGTCTTCACCTTGGCGCGTGCCGTATGAAGCGCAAATGACTAGGCGCAGCGAAGCGGGGCCGAGCTAAGGAGTCTGCGACGTGCGCATAGTATCAAATCGAGATGTTTGGGAAGAGCGCCACTCTGTCGCCGAGCTCGGCGAGGCCGAGCCCTCGGTCATTGAATTCCAGCCGCTAATGCCACGCGGACGCGCCCTCGACATAGCAGCGGGCAAGGGCCGCAACAGTATTGCGCTCGCACGCAGCGGCATTCACGTTGTCGCGGTGGACTGGTCGCAGACCGCCCTGAATTTATTGGCGCTAATAGCGAAGAAGGACGAGCTTGAGATCGAGCCCGTTATTGCTGATCTGGAAGAGTCATTGCCGTTTCGGCCGGAGAGTTTCGATATCGTGCTCAATATCAGCTTCCTGGAGCGCGGATTGTTTCCCTCATTGAAGAAGGTACTGCGAACCGGCGGTGTGCTGCTGTTCGACACGTTTCTCATCGATCAGGCGGCGAGCGGCCATCCGCGCGACCCGCGCTTTCTTCTCGGTCATTATGAACTTTCCGAACTACTGTCGGATATGGAACTGATCCGATATCGTGAGGGAATCGTCGACTATGGAGCTGCCAAACGAGCGTGGCGGGCAACCGCACTGGCCCGCCGCACGACTTGATTTCTTTTTTGGTTTCCCAGGCCGGCCATGGCGAGGCGAGGCCGGGCCAGGGGGGGATCGCAACGCGCTTTCTTGCAGGTCTCTATGAGCATCGACGCTCGATCTCGCCCGCCGGTCAAACTTGGCATCCTTATCTCCGGCGAGGGGAGCAACCTTCAGGCGATCATCGACGCGGTCGGACGCGGCGAACTCAGCGCCGATATCCGCCTGGTGATCTCCAATAAAGCGCAGGCGCATGGACTCGAACGGGCGCGTCGTGCCGGCATCGCCGCTCAATTCATTGACCATCGCGGTTTTGCTTCGCGCGAAGAATTCGACCGCAACCTCGTCAATGCGCTGAACGCCCATGAAATAGAGCTGGTCGCATGCGCCGGATTCATGCGTCTGTTATCGCCGGTGATGGTCAACGCTTTCCCCAGCCGCATCATGAATATCCATCCTGCCCTGTGCCCCGCTTTTCCTGGTGTTGATGCCCAACGCGCCGCCTGTGACTATGGCGTGCGGTTCAGCGGATGCACCGTGTTCTTCGTCGCCGGCGGTGTGGACGACGGTCCGATAATCGTGCAGGCGATCGTTCCGGTAATGCAAAACGACAACGAGCAGAGCCTGGCTGCGCGAATCCGAGCCGCTGAGCATCGCATTTATCCTTATGCGATTCGGCTGTTCCAGGAGGGCAGGCTCAAAGTGCGCGGCCGCAGGGTGTTCGTGGACGATTCGGGCCATGCCGATGAGCGCTCGATGCTCATCAATCCACCCCCGCCGTGAGGCTTTCGGTAATCGTTCCGATGCTCAACGAAGAGCAGGCCATCGGGGCGACCATCGACGCGCTTCGCCTCGGTGCGCCCGCGGCTGAGATAATTGTGGTCGACGGCGGCAGCACTGATCGCGGCATTGAAATCGCCAGCGCCCGAGGAGCTCAGACTCTTACCTCGGGGCGGGGGCGCGCACGGCAGATGAATGTGGGTGCTGCGGCTGCTCTCGGAGACACGCTGGTATTCGTTCATGCGGATACAATGGTGCCAGGGACTTTCGCTTACGATATCGCCTCTGCGCTCGCGGACCCCAAAGTAGTGGGAGGACGGTTCGACCTCGAACTGGACGAGTGGTCATTAGCCTGGCGCCTGTTGGCCAAGCTGATCAGTTTGCGCTCTCGTCTGATGCGCAGCGCGACCGGCGACCAGGCGATGTTTGTCCGCCGCGACATCTTCGCGTCGATGGGCGGATTTGCGGAAATTGATTTGTGCGAGGACGTCGACTTCGCGCGGCGCTTGAAACGAAGCGGACGTTTCGCCTGCGTGCGCTCGCGCGTTATCACCTCGGCCCGGCGATGGCGTCAGCGCGGACTGCTTCGCACGGTGCTTAAAATGTGGCTGCTAAAGTCGTTGTTCCTGGCTGGAGTCTCGCCGGCCCGGCTGCGCCGCTATTACTCGGACATTCGCTAATTCAGCGGGTCCGCCTCAGTCAGGCCAACGTTCGCCCGCTCAGGGTGATTGAAATGATTCGCCCAACCAGCGAAGATTAGGCTGAGGAATGCTGGTGGCCAAGGTCGAAGTCTATAGTACGAGTTACTGTCCGTACTGCATGCGGGCTAAAGCCCTGCTTAGGAGCAAGGGAATCGAGTTCGAAGAGCTAGACGTCACCAACAATCCTGGGTTGCGCGCCAAAATGGTGGAACTGGCCGGCGGCCGCCGAACCGTACCGGAAATTTTCATCAACGGCGAGATTATCGGCGGTTGCGACGAGCTCTACGCGCTCGAGCGAAGCGGCGAGCTAGACATGATGTTGGCCCAACCTGCATGAGTCAGCACCGGCTGAACGGCGCCGTTTTCGATGGAGCCCGGCTCAACACCGTCCAAAACGATGCGAGGTCGGACAAGGCTTTACCAATAGCAGACGACGAAAAGGAGGCGTTCGACCGCGAGCGCTTTCCGGACGGCTTTTACCCAGGCGTCATTGTGTTTCTGGACCGGGGGCGCGGCCGCGGCGTAATCCGTTCGCACAGCGGCCGCGAAATTCGCTTCGAGTTCCCTTTCGTGAGCGTCGCCGGCGCAGCGCTTGGCGGGCGGATGCCCGGAATTGACTTGGTGCACCAAGGCGACAGGGTCGGCTTCGATGTCGGCTGGACTTCCAGGGGTCTCCGCATCACGACCATTAAACCAACGCGCAAAGAAAGCAGCGAATAGGACAGAACTGGCAAACGAGAGTGTGAACCCACACTCGGTCCGTTGCCTTCACCCCTCAGTTCTCATTCTGCACGTTCCTCTTTCGAACGAACTCGATTGACCGCCGTGTGCCACCCCGCGACGAGCTGATCCCGTTCAGTCACGCTCATTTGGGGTTTGAACAACCGGGCGCCTTTGGCCAGAGAGGTCAGCTCATCGGCGTCATGCCAGATTCCCGCAGCGATGCCGGCAAGCAAGGCAGCCCCTAATGCGGTCGTTTCAGCCATTCGAGGGCGCCGCACCGGGCACTGCAGCAGGTCGGCCTGAAACTGCATCAGGTAATCGTTGACGGCCGCGCCGCCGTCGACGCGCAGTTCCGCGATCCGGCGGCCGGTATCATTCTGCATTGCCGCGACCACATCGTGGACTTGGTATCCAATACTGTCCAGCGTCGCGCGCACTACGTCGGCATTGTTCGTATCAGGGCTAATTCCCACGATCGCCCCACGCGCCCGGCTGTCCCAATATGGAGCGCCGAGGCCAACAAACGCAGGGACGACATAAAGCTCCGAGCGGTTGTGGCTTTTGCGCGCAAGCGCCAGCGTGTCCGATGATTTTGCGATGAGCCCGAGCTGATCACGCAGCCATTGCACCGCGGCTCCGGCGATAAAGACTGAACCTTCAAGTGCGAATGCGGGCTCGCCAGTCTTTCCGAGTGCCAGCGTCGTTAGCAGCCGGTTTTGCGAATCGACTCGCTCGGTGCCCGTATGCATCAGCAGAAATGCGCCCGTGCCGTAGGTCACCTTGGCATCACCTGCCGAGACGCATCCCTGGCCAAATAGCGCCGACTGCTGGTCGCCGATTGCGGCGCCAACCGGAACCGGACGGGCGGCGATGGTGCCTGATGCGGTTTCGCACAGTGGACCGCGCGAGCTGACCGGCTGGGGCAGCATCGCAAGGGGCACATCCAGTTGGTCGCAGATGACCTCATCCCAGGCGCGCGACTCCAGGTTGAATAGCAACGTCCGCGACGCATTGGTGAAATCGCTGACGAAAGCGGCGCCGCGCGAGAGCCTATAGATCAGCCAACTTTCGATGGTGCCGAAACAGATTTCGCCTCGTTCACCCCGGCGGCGCAATCCGCGTTCGTGATCCAGCAGCCATTTGAGTTTCGTCCCGGAGAAATAAGGATCAACCAAGAGGCCAGTGCGGCGAGTGATTTCGGCTTCCTGCTCACGCAGGCGTTCGCAAATCTCGGTGCTGCGGCGGCATTGCCAGACGATTGCTCTAGACAGCGGACGCCCATTCTTACGTTCCCATACCACGAAGGTCTCGCGCTGATTGGCAATCCCGATCGATGCTATGGCGCTGGCATCAATCCGGGCGTCGCCAATTGCCTGGCGGCTTAAACGTAGCACCGACCGGTAGATCTCGTCCGCATCATGCTCGACCCAGCCTGGCTGCGGATAGTGCTGGCGGATCTCGCCGTAGGCACGCCCGCGGATTCTGCCGCGCGCATCAACCAGCAGCACCGTCGTACCGGTGGTGCCCTGATCGATGGCCAGCACGTGGTCAGCCATTGACGGCGAAATCACGCCGATCGAGCGTCCGCCCCCAAGCATCTTTGGGAGCGGACGCGTTTCGTTGCTGGTGAGCGTTCAGCGGCTATCCGCCAAAATACTCTCTGGGGTTGTCTACCGTGAGCGTCCGAATTGTTTGTTCACTCACGCCCCCTTTGCGCAGCGCCGGCAGAATATTTTTGCAGATGTGCGCGTAATTCCAATTGGGGCACTTCTCGACCATCTGCAACATTGCCTTCGACTGCCGTCCGAGCATGCAGGCGACGGCATCATGCGAGAGCATTATCCGATTGAAGCCCACAGCCAGCAGTCCAAACAGGGACGCCAGCCGCATCTTGTCGGGAGCTATGGTGTCGATCCCGAAGCGATCGAACCCCAGCCATGCGCCGCGATTGAGGATATCGAAGTAGTACCTCATGTTTCCGACGCCGCAGGCATGGCCGATCAGCACCCGGTTGAAGTCGACTCCTTCGGACTCGAAAATATCCAACGTCTCGCGCCCGAATGGCGATAACTCGTTGTTATGGCAGAGGATCGGTGCCCCGGTGGCCTTGTGGGCGCGCGCTGCCGCTCTGAGTGCTTTCTGTTCGTGCTTGGTGATCTCGGTATCGACCGTCCATCCGGGCACGCCACCGGTCGCGGTCTTGATGATGCCGGCGCGGATCCCGGTATGATCGATGCCCTCGGTTAATTCGCGCACATAAATTTCGGCTATATCGTCGGCTCCGATCATCCTGAAATGAGTGGGAAAGCCGAGTGCCTCGTTGTACACGCCGGTGGCGATAATCACCCGCATGCCGGATTGATCGGCGGCCTCGGCCGCCAATTCCGGATTGCGTCCGAGTTCCATCGGACACGGGTCCACGAAACTGGAGACGCCGAGGCTTCGGATTTCCTTCAGCTTCTCGACGATGTTGGCGAGTTCGCGAGCGCGGTCAAAGCGGGCGTTATCGAATTCCCACCCAGGCATTCCGGCGGCCAAATGCTCATGAATCAGGGTGAAGCCGAGATCACGCGCCTCGCATTTTCCCAATACAGTGTTTATCGACATTTAGTTATCTTCCTGCGTGTGCCAGTTCGCGCGATCCATCGAGCGGATCTTGTTCTGTACCGTCGGACCGCTTCATCCAGAGCGAGCACGAAGAACAATTGTTCCGCGTATCGCTCGGGATGAACCGAAAAGATGGCAGACGCGTTGCTCTCGCCGGTCCTCCTAGATTGCTCGGTAAGCGGCGAACGACACGGTTGAGGAGCGGGCATTTGGATCGCAGATCACGTTGACCACCGAGGGCTTGCCCGAGGCTTTGGCCCGTTCGAGCGCGGGTCTAATGTCCTGCGGTTTCTCGACGTATTCGCCGTGCGCGCCAAATACCTCGGCCATTTTGTCGTAGCGGCTGAAACCGAGGTCGCGCCCGGCGGCCATCCCGCCCATCGCTGCCCATCCGCCGTTGTTGACAACGATGTTCAGCACCGGGATGTTATGGCGCATCTCGGTATCGATTTCCATCCCATTCATCCCAAACGAACCGTCGCCGCTCAGCACGATAACCTGGGTATTGGGCTTGGCGACCTTCGCTCCCAGCCCGAATGGCACCGCAACCCCCATACAGCCGTTGGGGCCGGCGTTAACGCGATGGCCGGGAACATGCGTGGGGATGGTCTGACGGGCGAAATTGAGGGTCTCATGGCCGTCGACCACGATAATTGCGTCACGGTCCATGAACTCACGCACCTCCTTGAACAGGCGCATCGGGTGGATCGGGAGGGCATCGGAGTTCCAAAGGGTGCGGGACTTTTCTTCGGTCTTCTTGTCGTAGCCGCGCAGAGTTTCGACCCAGGGGAGTTCTTTGCGCCCCTTGAAGGCGTCGCGTCCTTCTTCGTTCAATTGCTGCAGCACCGTCTTGGCATCACCGACGATGCCGATTTCGACCGGGCGGTTGCGTCCGATCTCCTCGTCGCTGATATCAACCTGGATAAACTTCACGTCTTCGGCCCATCGCGGCGGCTGGCCGAAGCCGATGATGAAGTTGAACCGGGTCCCCACCACCAGCACTACATCGGCTTCCTTCCAGGCCTGGTTGCGGGCGGCGAGGAAACTCAGCCGGTGATCTTCGGGCACGACGCCGCGTCCCTGCGGGGTGGTGTAAAAGGGAATTCCGCTCAAATCGACGAATTCCTGCAATTCCTTCCAGGCTTGCGACCAGAACACTCCCGTGCCGGTCAGAATCAACGGCCGCTGTGCCTGTTTGAGCAACGCGATCGCACGCCGGATAAGGTTAGGATCGCCCGAGAGCCGTGGAACCTCATGCGGCTTCTTGAAGAACTGTACCTCGTTATCTTCAATCCGCTTGTATAGCACGTCGCCCGGTAAGTCGATGTAGACTGGCCCCGGTTGGCCGCCGGTAGCGATACGAAACGCTTTGTTGATGACTTCTGGAATGCGCCGCGTATCGATCACGCGCTCGGCCCACTTGGTGATCGGTTTGAACATGCCGACCTGGTCCATCTCCTGGAAGGCGCCCATCCCGGCTTGCGCTACCGCGCTGGCGCCGCCCAACGCGACCACCGGCACTGCGTCGAGAAATGCATTACCGACGCCGGTAATCAGGTTGGTAGTGCCCGGACCCGAGGCTGCGAAGCACACCCCAGGTTTGCCAGTGACGCGGCTGTAAGCATGCGCCGCCATTGCTGCCGCTTGTTCGTGGCGAACATCGACCGTCCGAAACATCTCCACGCAGCGCACAGCTACGTCCACCATCGGTCCGCCGGTGACGTAAAAGGTGGTATCCACCCCTTCGTCCTGAAGCGCCTGGACAACCAGATCATTGCCGCTGACCTTTGCCATGGTCGGATCCTCCTCGTCCCCATTAAGTAGCGCTAATTGGGGGTTCCCGTCCAAGCGCCCAGATTCCGCAGGGTCCGTATGGCAGATCCGGCCCACCGCGGGCACTGTCTAAATATACTCCTGCCAACAACCAAGCCGCGCCTTCAGCCGTATCGCGAAATGTTTGACCAGTGTCGGGCCCAGATCAGGGCCATCGGGGAGGATGGGTGCCGAGTGGAACGGGAGGCCGCGCCCAGTATGCTCTGGTGTCCGACATCTGTGCGATAGGGGCGAGATGATGCAACTTCCCGACCGGCGCTATGGTTTCCATGGTAAGTTGATGGATTTCTGCGGGCGATAGATCATTCGGAACGTCTGAAAGCGCCGCTCGATCCAGCAGGCCGCGATCCACGATCCAGCGGCCAGTGCGCGCCAGCGAGACCCGTACCAGCCAGCTTCCACCTTGCAGCGCGCGCCGCGCCAATGCCACCATTGCGCCGAAAGCCATCAGGTAACCGCTGATGTAATCGATTGCCGAGACTGCCATTAGTTGCGGCTTGATTCCGTCACCGCAAACCATCGCCATCCCGGTCGCGGTTTGCACGATCGTGTCAAAGCCGCGCCGCTGATGCCACGGCCCCTCTCGCCCCCAGGCGCTCAATTCGACGCAGATTATGCCCGGCCTGAGCGCCGCGAGTTCACCGGGGCCGAAGCCATGATGCTCCAGCGCCCCAGGACGGTAAGATTGCGAAAACACGTCCGCACTCTGCACCAGTTCTTGTAACGTTGCGGCGTCGTTCGGCCGGCGGAGGTCGAGGTGCGCCGACATTTTTCCAAGTCCCGTATCGAATTCCAGCCAGCCCGAATGCGGCAAATGAGGCGCCGTGATCTTCAGCACGTCGGCGCCATGTTCAGCGAGCGTTCGCGCGCACGTCGGACCGGCGAGCACGCGTGTCAAATCCAGCGCACGGATGCCGGAGAGCGGTCTGGTGCCGCTGGGCAATGGCTGCGCGGGCGCATCGCCGATACGAACAATTTCGAGCAAAGGCAGCGCCTTGATCGCCCCGGCCTGAGGATGAAGTACCCATTCCTGTTCACTGCGTGTTAATGCCGCACAGCCGCCCGCGTTCATCACCGAATCTTCGAGGGCGGCTCCATCCCATCGCGCGACCCCGGCTGCTAGATCATCTTTTGTTGCCGAGGTAATACCCACCACTGCGAGGGCGCGGTCACGATGGTTCGGAAAATTGCAATGGAGATACACCCAACGGCCGTCGGCGGCCGGATAGAAGCCCGTGAACGGATCCGCGGGATCTGGCTGTGCCGGGCCGTCGAGCTTCATGTATCTCGCACTGCGCAGCGCGGCCGCTGCGGCGCGCACGCTGACCTGCACGTCCTGTGCGCGCCCGGTCCGTAATTTCCAAAGTTGCGCCGCCGCAACACCCGTAGCGGCGATTGCGGCGGCACCGGCTGCACCTATCCGGTATCGCGTCGGCAAGACCGGATCGTCGCCGGTTAAACTTACGCGCGACGCCGCCGCCGGGGATAAATCAGCAGCATCAAGGATTTCGTTCAAGGCGGTTATCGGGGCTGAAGTCATAGCGCGGCTTCTCCTTCCCGATCAGCCGGAGTTGAGCCGGGCAACAACCATCCCGAGCAACACCGGTGGGGCGGGCGAGCTCAACGTAGGCCTACGCGAACAGGGCGCAGGTGATACTATGAAACGTTCAACATATATGCAGGCCTATGCAGATAAATCAAGTCATCGATTTCGGTCGCGCCGCAGCTTTCTTGTAGAGCAGCGATCCAAGTCAGTCATGGCGCCTGCCTTATTAGATGTGAAGCGTAAATCTCTGCCGCTGTTGCGGGGAGGGCAAAACCTATGGCACCTGCAGCCGCTAACAGAAGGCCGCTGTATTCCTTCGATGATCGTAACGTTCGCTGGTACAATTTAGGGGAATTCGAGCATTTCGTGTTTGCAATGCTTGACGTCGATGTGCCGCACGGAGTCGTTGATTTTATCCTGAAATTTCCTCCTAATCAGCAGATTTTTTGGCATCGACACCTGGCGCTTACGAATACGCTGGTGGTTCAAGGCGAACATCGTCTGTATGAACCCAATGGCGCTCTCAAGGAGGTGCGCTACGCCGGCAGTTACACTTCCACCCCGCCAGGCGAGCCACATCGAGAGGGAGCGGGGGACGAGGGAGGTGTCGTCTTTTATAGCGTTCGCGGGAAGGACGGCGTCTTGTTCGAAGTGCTTGATGATGACCTAAACGTCGTTGGTACTTTGGGCTTGGACGATTTCGTCGGGGCGTTGAGGGAACAAAAGCACGGTTGATCCCCGGCGTCGGGTCGATAGAGCTATCGCAAAGGCACGGCGCGGGTTGTCCATTCTGCCAACCTTTACTATGGTTAATTGAGGGTAGGATACTTATATGTCACCTGGAATCTCAGTCTGGTTCCCGATCGCAGTTACTATTGTCGTCTCAGCCCTCGTTGTTGGTGGGATGGTAACGATAAACCGTCTAATCGGTCCGCGGCCGAACCGCAACAAAGTCAAAGGCGAGGCGTTCGAATGTGGCAATCCGCCAAGCGGACCGGCGTGGAACCGCTTCCCGATCCATTTTTACCTGACCGCTTTGCTATTCCTGGTTTTTGACGTCGAAATCATATTCCTATATCCGTGGGCCGCCGACCTTCGCCAGCTCGGGATAGTTGGTTTCATCGAAGCCGCGATCTTTATCGCGATCCTGGTTGTCGGCCTGATTTACGCGTGGCAACGCGGCGCCCTCGATTTCGAGTGATCAGGCAATAAAGTGGCGCCGGAACTGCGGCCGTGAATCCGTCCTGCTGAGGCGACTGGCTGTTGCAGCCTTAGCGGCGCGGCGATTATCTTGTCCTCCTGATGGCGACCGGCAATCGCGCGCCGATACCGCGACGGGTACTGATCGTCCTGATGGGGGCGATTGGCGATGTGGTTCGGGCACTCCCCCTGTTAGGCCGCATAAGGCGGGCCTGGCCTGGCGCGTTTGTCGGCTGGGCGGTCGAACCCAAATCAGAACCGCTCCTTCGTGGCCATCCATGGGTTGACAGGCTGATCGTCTACGATCGCCGATATGCGCCTTGGTCGTTCGGGCCGTTTCTGCGGAAAATTCGCTCAGAGCAGTTCGACCTGGTGCTCGATCTGCAGCGGCACTTCAAGAGCGGCCTCATCTCATTCGCTAGCGGGGCGCCCGAGCGGCTTGGCTTCGCGCCGGCTAATAGCAAAGAATTCAACCATCTCTTCGCCACTCGTCATATTAATGTGCTGCCGAATATGGGGCTCAAATTGCTGCAATATGAGGCGTTTGCCGACGCCCTCGGTCTGCCCGCGGCGCCCATCGAGTTCGGCCTCGAGCTGCCGACCGCTGAGAATAAACATGCTCGCGGCTTCGTTGCTGGCGTGCCCCGGCCAATGCTGGGCGTAATCCTCGGTTCATCGTGGGCGAGCCGAATCTACTTTCCGGAATCTATCGCGGAGGTGATTCGTGGATTGGCTTTTCCAGTTGAGGGCAGTCCGGGACTCTTTCCAGTCCTGCTCGGAAGTCGCAATGAGCAGGAGCTGGCCGCGGCGGTGATAGACCATCTGGCTCAAGTCCCCGCGCTTAATCTCACCGGGCGCACCAGTCTGCGCGATCTCATCGGAATTTTTGCCGAGTGTGCTGTCGCTTTCGGTCCGGACTCGGGACCGATGCACTTAGCGGCGGCCGTCCGATGCCCAGTGGTGTCACTTTGGGGCGCTACTTCTCCTGAGCGATCCGCGCCCTGGGGATTTGAGGATTCGGCAATCACGGCGGAGATTCCGTGCCATCCGTGCTATCTGCGCGAATGCCCAATCGGGCGAGAATGCATGCGGAGAATTTCCCCCGAGACGATCGTGAATACCGTGCGGCGTGCCTTGAATGCTCGTGCATCTTTAGCAGGGTTTTGAGGAACATCACGATCGACAAATTTTGATTGGATAGATTGTTTTCTAGAGTACAGCAGAATGGATGGCGTTTGACGGTTGCTGACGATGCTGCGGCCGCGCCCGACGTGATACGAGCCTCATTAAAGCTTGCCGATAGCAATTGTGCGCCGCTCAGACGCTCTCGCCATGCGAGGACCTATGTGCTGCGTTCGCCCCTCGGAAGGCAAGACGCGGACCTGTTCGTCAAGCACTTCGATCCACCGGCCGGATGGGAGCGGCTGAAGTCGTGGTTTCGCCGATGTCGGCCGTCGAGGACAGAGCGTATAACCGCAGCATTGAGAGCCGCCGGGTTTTTCGTCCCGCCAATCCTCTTGCATGGAGTGCATCGTGAGAGCCGCCGGGAGGTAATCGTAACAGCGCGAGCCGAGGGCGATGGGCCTATCCTGGCACTGCGAGGACTGAATGGTTCGATTGCGGCAAAGCGGGCAGTATTACGCGCCCTTGGAGCGGAGGTCGGGCGTCTGCACCGAGCCGGTTTTATTCATGGCGACCTGACCCCCTTCAACCTCCGAATTTTGATTGATGAGCCTCCACGCTTTGCATTTATAGACAATGAGCGGACCCGCCGGACCGTCGTCATCGCACGCGAGCGCCGTCGTTTGCGCAACCTGGTGCAGCTTGGGCGTTTTGCCTTAGCCGGGATTACTCATACCGATCGGATGCGCGTCTTTCGCGCCTACGAGGCGGCGCTCCATCGCCGCCATTCGCGCTGCCGGGAGCGTCAGGCGGCTGCGATGCTTCGTCGGCGGACAGAGCGTGACCTGAAGTCCTGAATTCTTTGATCGCGAGGCCACGCGCGGAGTTGCAATTGAGCTATGGACCTGCCGCAGAAGCCCGCAAGTGTGCCGCCACCGAATATCTCAGTAGTCATTCCGGTCTACAATGAAGTCCACACCATCGAACCAGTTATCGAGCGGGTGCTAGGGTGCGGATTTGAGGTGGACATTATCGTGATCGACGATGGCTCCACCGATGGCACTCGAGAATACCTCAAACAACTGACTCATCCGAAGGTACGCTGTTATTTTCATGCGCGAAATCACGGGAAAGGTGCTGCGCTCCGGCTAGGCTTCGCGGCCGCAAAGAATCCATTTGTAATTGTCCAGGACGCGGATCTTGAGTACGATCCCCGCGATTATCCCCGGATACTTGAACCGCTATTGGATGACCGGGCGGATATGGTTTACGGTTCTCGTTTCCTGGGCGGCCCGCATCGCGTGCTGTTCTTTTGGCACTACTTCGGCAACCGGATATTGACGCTGCTCGCGAATGCACTCAGCGATCTCAACCTGACGGACATGGAAACAGGGATGAAGGCGTTTAGACGTGACAGGCTAGCGGCGTTGAGGCTCAACGGTAATCGATTCACCTTCGAGCCAGAGGTCACTTGCAAGGCCGCTCGTGCGGGATGGCGAATCTACGAAGTGCCAATCTCGTACTCGGGCCGTACCTACGAGCAGGGCAAGAAAATAGGCTGGCGCGACGCACTTACCGCTCTAGCGGCGATAATCTACTACCGATTTGGCGATTAGCGCATATAACGGTGAGTTGGCATTGAAACGATTTGCGAGGCGCGTTTCCCTTTTTTTCATCCCGACCGGAGCGGACTTTGTTTGCGGTGCAGCGAGGGACCAACGCGAAGTTGATTTAAGTGCGCGTGCATAGAGAGAAATCGCTTCGCTTGATCCTTTTGTAGCTGCGCACGCCGTTTTGGAATGTCTGTCCTTCACGGACACAGCACGAGCGCAATTTGCCACCGCGGCTCGACATCGGTAGATGAGGATCCCATCCGCACCATTGCGTCACGGAACGCACGGGTTGGCGGCTGTCCCGGATGGAGAAGTGCGAGACCCAACATCATAGGCAGCGCGGCCTTGCTTCAAGAATATTTCGAATGAGGCAACTTCCTCCGCGCTGCCGATCGCTATGGGCGTTCGCTGGTGAATTTCACGAGCTTCAATATCGAGTATCCGGCACACGCCGTCGCTCGCAGCTCCACCGGCATGTTCGATGAGGAGGGCCAACGGGGCACACTCGTAGAGCAGCCGCAATTTGCCGGTAGGATGTTCGCGATCCGGGGGATAGAAGAAAATTCCACCCGAAACGAGGATCCTGTGGAGGTCGGCAACAAATGCCCCGCTATAGCGCAAGGAGCGGCGGCTGTCAGGCAAATTATTGCTTGTCAGATACTCGACGTATTTTTGGATGTTGCGATGCCAATGAGGCAGGTGCGCCAGATTGGCGCTCAGATAATTGCCGCGTTTCGGACAGCGAACCTCGGCGTGTGATAAAAGGAATTCGCCAAGGTTGGGATCGAGAGTGAAACCATTCACGCCTGCGCACGACGTGTAGACCAGCAACGTGCTCGGTCCATACATTACGTAGCCGGCCGCAACTTGTTCAGACCCCTGCGGAAGAACCGGCTGTAAGCTGTCTCTCAGCCAACCCTCTCGCCGGCGATAGACCGCGAAGATCATACCGACTGCCCCGTTCGCGTCAACATTCGCCGAGCCGTCGAGCGGGTCGATGCAGAGGATGAATTTCGCGTCGGCTCCGCCCGGTACTGCCTGGGGTACTTCCATTTCCTCTGAGATGATTTCGGCGACGAGACCCGTACCAGCAAAGGCCGCGACCATGGTGTTGTTCGTGAAAACGTCCAACGCTTTCTGTACATCGCCGCTGGCGTTTCGTTCGCCGGCCGGGCTCGATTCCAATCCGAGCGGCGCCCGTGTAATTTCGCGCGCCATGATCTTTGCTGCGAACTCGAGTTGGACCATCAGATGACAGAACTCGGCGCCTAATCCTGGATTATCCCCCTCGTGATCGAGCAGATATCGGGTTAACGAAACCATCGGGATGTTCATAGAGTCCTCTAGCCGAGTTACAGCTTACCAATCTCGCTCTTCATCGTTGGATGCTCGCTGGCGTCAAGGCTGAATTCATGTGGTGTGATTCTCCTCTTCATTTCCTGGAATTACCATCTTCTTGTGTTTTCATTGAATCACCGTCGGGCCGGATCAAGATTCAGACACGATTCCTATGTCGATCTGCCCAAGTTGGCTCTTTGGGCAATTGTACTGTCGGGTTATGCAATTACACGTCTGAGTTTCAATCTGTTCTCCTGAGAACACTGCATCTCGCATTTTCGTCACAGAAAGAACCAACGCGCCCAGAATGTGGAATCAGCGACGCACCCAAGTCTGGTAGAGTGTTGCCATGCGCGCCGTTCGACTTTCAGGAATCCGAAGCTTACGGGGTCTTAAGAATATTTCCTGGCTCACGTCGCGCCAGCTCAACAGACTTGCCGACGCGCTGAAGATGAGCCGGGTTAAAAAGCACGGGACCATTTTCGACAAGCAACGCTCGCCGGAAGCTGCGTACGTGTTGCTCTCGGGAGTCGCGTGCATCACCTGCCGCAATCGCAAGGGCGATCGCGCGTTGGTCATTATGGTCGCGCCGGGCATGATTCCGGGTGTTCCTCCGGCGATTACCGGAATCAGATATAACTTCCGCTGCGAAGCGGTCACAGACTGCCAGATTGGAACCGTCAGTTTGGCGAAATTCATCGAAATCGCTCTGGGAATCGCCTCCGCAGATTTCAAACGCATGGCCGTCAGCTACTCTGGACGATGGGATCTGGTGCAGTTGCGCTGCGCGAATTTCATGGGCTGCTCGCTTGAGGAACGAGTGGCGTTGATACTGCTGGAGCTAACCGCGAATTTCGGTGTCCGCGATCGGCAAGGGGTGCGGCTCGCGGTGCGTGCGAGTCACAAGGATCTTGCCGAACTGGTCGGTGCCACACGTCCGCGGGTAACCGAGTTTCTCGCCAGCTTTGAGCGCAAGCACCTGATGGTACGCGACGGCCGTCAGTTGATTGTCAGACGCGACCGGCTGGAGAGCTTTCTCGCGCAGGGACATCCGTTTGCAAATCGCCGCGGGGTTTGAAGATTCCCTCGTGTGCTAGCCTTCCTCACCGCTCTTCGTCTTCTGGAGGCGGTGCTACCGGGATCCCGAATTCTATTGATAACCCGGGACGAATCACCCGCGCCGCAGGTATAAGCAACTCTGCGGCCCTGTTCCTGAGATAACCTTTTTTGCTTTATCGAGCCGCACCATGTAGGATGCAGCGAGAAGCCCATACGAGGTGTAACTTTCAGCAGAACTCGCCCTCCCCACGTAGTAGCCCATTAATCTGTTTGGTTCTTTGCGGCACAGTTTCTGAACTCTCCAGTCAGCCATACTCTTCCATTTACGTAGTATGTGGCGGTAAGTTCATGCTCCGGAGGTGTAACGTTTTAGGACGCGGTTGTAGCGTTTCAGAACGAGGAGGCGCTGGAAGCGGACGGCGCTTCAGGGGGAGGATTTCATGAAGCTTGGCGAATTTATTCGGACCAACATAGAACCAATTGTGGGAGAGTGGGAGGAGTTCGCCAAGACCTGCACCCCCGCCGCAATTGGAATGACAAAGAGCGCGCTACTCGATGATGTTACTCAAATCCTCCAGGCGGTCGCTGATGACATGGAACAGCTGCAGACACCTTCCGAACAGGATGCAAAGGGGAAGGGTCAGCGGTCGAGTGATTCATTGGGTCGTGCCGCGCTGTCTCACGTTGGCTTGCGACTCGAATCGCGATTCGATCTGGCGCAGATAGTTTCGGAATACCGAGCGATGCGCGCTAGCGTTTTGCGCTTATGGTCCAGGAGTCGTCCACAGCCCCTCAGCGACGAGACTATGGCGGTAATCAGATTTAGTGAAGCAATCGATCAGAGCATCGCGGAAATAGTGCCGGCCTATCTGCGGCGCGAGTCGGAGTACCGCGATAGGTTTTTCGGCATGTTAGGGCATGACCTTCGCGGGCCGATAAACGCCATACACTTATGCGCGGCGTTGCTAATCAACAAAGGAGAACGCACCGGGCACGAACTACCGCTCGGACGTCGGATCTTACGGACCTGCGACCGTTTGGACCGCATGGTGAAAGACATCATTGATTTCACGCGCGGCCGTTTCGGTGAGCCCATGAACATCACTCGAGGGCCAGGAGACCTGGGAACATTCCTTCGCGAGATCATCGATGAGGTTCAATGCGCTTATCCGAACGTCGCTATCGATTTCGCTGCTCGCGGAGATCTGACCGGCGAATGGGACAGTGAACGGTTGTCGCAGTTGCTCTGGAACCTGGTAGTGAACGCGATTCAGCATGGAAGCGCAAAACAAGTCGGTGTCAGGGTCGAAAATGAGAATGATCGGGTGCTGATCGAGGTTCACAACGAGGGGCCGCCCATCCCGCAGCACGTAATGGCAAACATCTTCAACCCTCTAGGGCGGGAAAGAAACTCCGAGCAACATCGAGATGGTCTTGGTCTCGGCCTTTTCATTTGCAAAGAGATAGTAAAGGCGCATGGAGGCACAATAACGGCTACCTCCAAGTGGGACGCGGGCACTACCTTCGTCGTGCGTTTGAGCAGGCAGTGCTCGCTAAATGATCGAACCCATTCCGATGGGCGGGCGTGACATTTAGGAGCTTTTGCTGGCCGCGCGCCGCGCCATGATCGCCTGAAAGGTGAATCCGGCGGCGATAATGACTATTCCAGTAATACCCAACGCCATCCACCACGCCAGCCATTGATGAATCAGTAGAACGAGGCCGCCAAGAATAAAGATCGATCCATAGACCAGCGCGACGAGCAAAAAGAGCGCGCCCATCACTCGTTCCGTCTGATTTTCGAACATCCTCCTCAAACTGGCTTCGGCCAGCCGGATTTCTGTCCGAACGATGCGCGCGACCTCATCGACGGTTTCGGCGAGGAGTTGGGGCCAGGTGGAATCTGTCACTACAACCCCGTGCGAACCATTCCCTTCTGTTCGATCCGCCATGATCAGTTACCTCTGCCCCAAACTAATCGTTCAAGTCGCGGATGTGCGCCGAGAAGAAATCCAAGGCACACCGCGGTGCTCACTAGTGCGAATGGATGCCGGCGAATGAAGCGAGCGGGGTTCAACTTATCCCGCGTATGGCCGATTTTTCGGTCGATCTGGTTAGCCGTGTCCCGCAACTCGTGCCGTTCTTGTTCAAGCTCATTCTCGAGCTCATGAATATCTTCGTTTGCGCTCATAAACCCAATCTGGATAGTTTGCCACCCCATCACGAAGCCGAATACCGACACGCCCTGATAAATTGGCCCACCATCCCGGATGATGGCTGCGGACCTGGCCGGCCCCATGCCGCCGCGGGGTCGCCGAGTTGTCAGACATGCTCATCGGTCCCAATTGCCCCACCAGGTGGGACGACGGTTGCACCCAATCCAGATGATTAGCCCACCACACTCATCACTGGTCCTAAGGTTGTCACACATAAAGGCAAAGATCACCGAAAATATATTCCGTGTCCGAATCCACCGAGGCCGCCGCCCATCACGAGGAAGATGATCAAGACAATAACCAGGATGCTTGCCACCCCCATTCCCCCGGATCCATAATAACCGCTGCGGTAGCCATAAAGCCCGCCTCCGCCGAACAGCAAAATCAACAAGATAATCAGAAGCAACATGCACGTCCTCCTCGCATTTATTTCAGCGAGTCCGGGTCTTGCCCCGGCCGAATGAAAAACATTGAACCGCGCGGCCCGGTTTGGGCGCCGCTATTCCTCAAACCACGCCGATTAACCAGAGTACGAGAAGGATCACCACGATGCCTCCCAGAGAAAGAGGGTTCATACCGGCCTCCTCAGGCCTTGCTTAGCGCAACTTGGGGGTTGGTCTAGCGGAACGCGGTCAAAGGCGAGTGAAAGGGCCGCCGTTGGGCTGGATCAAAGTCGGACTCGATTCCTATGGCGATCCCGACTCATTCACATTACATTGGGCGTGAGGCAAAAGCCATCGCCTGGCTCATCCATTTTGGTTATGTGGAGAACTAAAGGTGCCAGTTGGAGAAGCCGTCCGAATAGCTTCGCATACTCCACAGATCGCGAATGCGGCTGCGCGGAGAGCAGACCACACGAGGATTCGGCAGGCCCGCGTGCGCCCCAAACCCTTCTGTCATTGGCAGCCTACCAGAGCGCGCTTAATCCGTACAACGATTTATTTCAATGGAGTCTGGTGCGGCGATAGAATGAGACGTGAGTAAATCGCTCGTGAGGATAATTGAGGTAATGGCAAGTGTCGGAATCGTGCTGTTGTTAGCTTCGGCCAGGACACGGGCGGCGCCTACATCTGCTCCGGATCCAAGCGCCGCTACAGCAGCTTCCAATGCATCATCTGCGGCGCCTTCGATCAAGCCAATCAAAAAACGCTTCCTGCTCTCTCACAGCTCTGGCGTTTATCAGCGGCCAGATGCTAGGAGCACAGTGGTAGCCCACGTCAAGGCCAAATCACGTGTAGCTGTGATCGGCATCACCGGCGATTGGCTTCAGATCAAATTGTCTAGCGGCAAAGTCGGATTCATTCCTACCCACGCTGCCGAGTAGCTAGTCGATCGACTACGGCACGGCATCACCTATCCCATAGAGAACAGGATGAAGCTGTTCCATCTAGAGCGGACCGAAGATGCAAGCGGGGTCAGCGGCATCGGCAAGGTAGCCGAAGGCGTGTTGTTCGACGATGGCACCGTCGTGCTGCGTTGGCTGACCGAAGTGAAATCTACAGTATTCTTTGAAAGCATCAAGGACGGGGAGTCCCCCGGAGCTCCTCTTCCCCGCGGGTTCCGGTAGCTGCCGCTCCAGGATCATCTCAGGGGGGGAATGTGCACTCCAGGTATATTTCCAACGAGGCCAAACCCTTGTAATAGCCAAATTGCCACAACGATGAAGACGACAACGTTAAGCACGCTCTTGATAGCGCCGGCCATTGGAATGTATGTGTTTATTAGCCACAGCAACAGCCCGACTACTACCAACACGACTACGATACTCACTAAAGTCATATGATACTCCCTGATACGGTGCCCGATACATTTTGCAACTGGCTTACTTCATACGAGCCTCCCCAGGCCTTTCGTTTTCTACGCTTGGTGTTAGTCTAGCGGAACGCGGTCAAAGGCGAGTGGAAGGGCCGCCGTTGGGCTGGATCTAGATTCGAATTCGATTCCTATATCGATCCCGACAACCTGGAGTCTCCGCCGTTCTCTCCTCAAGCTCAACGTGATGCGCTCTGTTAGTTGAACTTTATGTTCTCCAGAGAACAGCTCAAACCGAAGATGGCACTCCGAGTTTTTCACGCCTGGGGGCAAATTCCACGCCAATTCGATATAGCCTCGAGAGCCATTGTGCAGCGATGTGAATTGGATACATGGAAAACCCAAGCGCATCGAACTAGAATTCCGCCGTCAGCAGGGTCTGTTAGACTGAAGCTATGCGCTCCGTGCGAGTGTCACGAATCCGAAGATTATGGGGACTTAAGAACATTTTCTGGCTCACGTCCGTTTGTGAATTCGCCTGTTCGAACGTAGCTCTCGGAGTCCTGCTGGCCCTGGCGCTAATCTCATGCGATCAGGTTACCACGCTATTCCTGCAGGGAGGACAGCGGCAACTCAAGGCGAATATGCACCCCACGTCACGGAGGCTGCGCACGTCTGAAGGCCCGCGGATGATAATTTTCGCTTTCGACGGGGTTGGCTACGACCAGTTCATGGCGGCCGTTCACTCCGGCAAAGCCCCCAGGATGCAAGCCCTCCTGGGCACTCAGAAGAGCCGCGACCTGTTCGAGCATGCCTACTCGATTCCCAACGCGGTTGACGTTCTACCCACGACCATGCCTGGATGGACGGCCACCTTCACCGGACTGCCTCCGGCCTGGAACGGCGTCACAGGCGACGAGTTCTTCATTCGCGAGCAGATGGACTTTTATGCTCCGGTGCCAGTTTCCGTCGATAGTCCCGACGATGCGCTGCGGATGCTCAGCGCTAACCTTCTCGGGAAGGTTATCGAGACTCCGACCGTGTTCGAGAGGTTGGGACTACGCTCCTATGTGTCATTGAACGGAGTCTACCGGGGCGCGGACGTATTCACCGACCTTGACCGCGGCTCCTATGCCGGGATGCTGGCTGCAGTAGCCAAGGGATTGCTGCCTGGAACTTCCGTGGCTCGCGAGGTTTTCGCCGACGTTGACGAGGACTCAGTCAACGCCCTCACCGAGAACATCGAAAAAAACGGGTTTGCGAATCTACAGGTGGTGTACTTCCCGGGTATCGATCTTTATACGCATCGGGCGATAAACCCGCTCGAGTCACAAGTGAGCTACCTCGAGGATTTTACCGATGGGAATGTTGGCAAGGTGCTAGATTATTATCGGAAACGTCAGGCGCTCGATCAGACCTACGTCTTGTTCGTCTCTGACCACGGGCACACCCCGGTACTTGACGATAACCGTCATGCGCTCGGCAGCAATGAGAATCATGATCTGCCGACGCTCGTGCAAAAAACCGGATTTCGCGTGCGACCCTTTGCTTTGAACGCTCCCGATCAAGATTATCAGGCCCTCCTGGCGTACGAGGGCGTAATGGCATATCTCTATCTCGCTGATCGGTCCACCTGCCGTGCGAAGGCCGCTCGCTGTGACTGGAGGAAGCCGCCTCGACTGGGCAAGGACGTGATGCCGGTGGTGCGTGCACTTTACCATGTTAACCGCACCGGCGTTCCGGTACCCGGCCTCAGAGGGACGCTCGACCTAATCTTCGCGCGCAAGCCAGTTAGCGCAGGGCACAACGCAAATACCTTCGAAGTTTTTGACGGCAAGAAACTGGTGCCGGTCTATGAGTATCTGTGGCGCCATCCCAGGCCCGATCTCATCCAGCTGGACAAGCGGATCGGATGGCTCAGCGCGGGTCCGTACGGCGACCGCGCCGGCGATATCGCAGTGTTGCCGCGCTTTACCAATGTGCCGATTCAACATCGCTTCTATTTCGGGCCGCGCTACCACTCCGAGCACGGGAGCCCGTCAATGCAGGACAGCCACATCCCATTCGTTCTGGCCTGCACGGCCGCTTCGGGCGAGCACCTCCAATCGCTGGTGAAGAAGACCGTGAACCGAGAACCCTCGCAACTCGACGTGGTTCCCCTGATCCTGCGCCTGCTGACGCCATCGAAGCAGCTCTCCAAGCATACCGATTCTGACTAAGGCGCGGCCTACAGGAATAGACCGTCTCGCCCCGCCAAACTAATATTAGGGTTGATCGAGAAAGACTCCCGTATCCTCGACGCCTTCCTTACCGCATCGTCTTATCGTCGGAGCGCGCCGCTCGGAAGCCGACATCGATGTCTTTGTCGTGCCTGATCCGCGATACTATTCCGCCGAGAGGCAGAAGAAGCTGCTTGAGAATGTTCGTTGCAGCCTGGCATCACTCTCGCCGCGATGAACGTGCCGCAGGTGGCTGTGATCTCAGCGTTTCCGCGCGGCGGTCGAAAGGCCTCGGCCATGGCCTCGGTCATTTTCAACCCACCTATAATAGTCGATGACCACGTGGAAGTTGCTCTTGCCTCGCGATGGCAGGGGCAATTTTCGCTGCCCATGGCACAATCATCCTCCAAAACAGCAGGGCGGCGCCGCCGGCACTGCCCCGCCCCGGATAACGTGTTCCTCGGAGAACATAATCTTTAACCTAGTTGTATAATTCCCTTGACCCCAACAGCGGACCCGCCCAGACTATCGCTTGTCGGGATCGACATAGGAATCGAGTCCGACTTTGATCCGGCCTGATGGTGGCCCTTCCTCTCGCCTTTGACCACTCTCCGCTAGACCAACGCAAGCGTTAGAAACGAAGGCTCGAGGAGGCTGGTATGAGACCACCTCATCTCCGTTCATTCCGGAAGTCGCTCACATGGCCCGGGGTAATTCTGTTCGGGCTTGCGGTCGCCGCACCTGCGATGGCGGAGGTTTCGATGCCGCTGGTTTCCGACTCATCAAACAACCGTACCCGGTTCAACGCGGTCCCGCAGCATCAGGAAAGGCGCAGCTCTGGTTGGTTTCTGGCGAGTCGTGATCCGGACATCGCCGAAATGAAAGTACGCAATCCCCGGCGGCTCTATGAGGGCAGGTGGCGTTCACAGGTTACCACTCTGCAGCCTTACTTGACGCAACATCTTTACGAGTGGCAGGAGTTGGACTGGCAAAAATCTGTTCAGAGGTCAACCGACCTGGCGAGCAGTAAAGTCTACAGCTTGTTCGATGTCAAGCTAGTGTCCTGAGTCAGAAATGCGTTTACAAAATCGGCCAACCGATTCCAGGATTTGGTCGGCGGTTTTGGTCCATATGAACGGTTTAGGATCGCGGTTGTGATGTTCCAGGAAAGAGCGGATGGCCTCTTCCAGTTCCCGAATGCTGCGGTGAACGCCACGGCGCAGTTGCTTTTCAGTGAGCAGCCCAAATAGGCGCTCGACTAGGTTGAGCCAAGAGCCACCGGTGGGAGTGAAGTGCAAATGGAAGCGCGGATGACGCACCAGCCAGCGCTTTATCGCCGTGGTCTTATGGGTGCCGTAATTGTCGAGAACTAAATGCAGTTCGAATTCCGCTGGTAGTGCCGCATCAATGGTTTCCAGGAAGCTGCGAAACTCGGTTGCGCGATGGCGGCGATGAAACGGAGGCGAACTGGGTCAATTAACCTTGGCGACAACCGGCAAAAATAATTGTCGCGATCGGCAAAAACAATTGACGCGGCACATCTGACACCGTTTGATCGGGAGATGCGACGCAAGGGGTATCAGCTTACGAGGTTCGCAGACGACTGGGTGGTTACCTGTGCGTCTGCGGCGGAGGCGCGCGCGGCTATCGCCGCGGCTCTCCGGATTCTGAGCGAACTGGGCGTGCAATTGCATCCGCAGAAGACGCGGGTGGTGCATGTGCAACATGGATTCGAGTTCCTGGGGTACCTGGTCAGGCGCGGAAAGCAGCTTCGGCTGCCGCCGGGCAAGATAGTCACGGGTGCCAAATCGGGCGGCTTGTATGCTTATCCCCGAGGGAAATCCATCCAGCGCTTTAAGGATCGGGTGCGCCAGCTTACCAGGCGAGGTGTACCGCTCAAGACCAAGGATCTGATTGAGCAACTCAACCCAGTCTTGCGGGGGTGGGGACACTACTACAAACGTACCGACGTCCGAACGCTCTTCAACAAACTCGACAATCGGATCGAGCGGCGCATTTGGTCGCATCGGTACAAATGCTGGCGCAACTGCGGCTGGAAACAGCTCCCGAAGCGCAAGCTGTATGGCGAGTATGGGTTGGTACAAATGGCGAAACTGATTCCTTCCATTGCAGCGCAGCAGCGAGCGCCTTCGTGAAAGCGTGGCGCGGGAAACCCGCACACCACGTTTGAGCGGCGGACGGTGGCCAGCACTGAGACGACTGGGTGCGCCACCTCCGACCCGGCGGAAACCGGTGTTTTACGTACTGGAGCAGGGCTTCACGCTGCTGCTGGTCAACCCGGCCGACGACAAACGGATGCCGGGGTGCGAGACCGACGTCAGTGACTGCGCCTGGCTGGCGCAATTGCTGGAGAACGGATTGTTGCGTGCGAGTTTTATCCCACCGCGCGCAATCCGTGAGTTGCGCGATCTGGTGCGCTACCGCAGCCAGCTCAAGCACGACCATACGCGAGTTGCCAACCGCCTGCACAAGGTGCTGCGGACGCCGACCTCAAGCTCTCCAGTGTAATGACGGACATTCTGGGCGTGTCGGGCCGGCAGATTCTGCAACAGTTGGCCGCGCCGGCCACAGCGACCCTGCGGCGCTGGCTGAGCTCGCCCGGGGCCGCCTGCGGGCCAAGCTGCAGGCCTTGCGCCAAGCACTGACCGGGCGCTTCAGCGAACATCACGCGTTCCTGATCAGCCAGGCATTGACCGAGCTCGACAACCTGGAGGAATCGATGAGTGCACTGGCCGCGCGGGTCGAGCAGCACCTGGTCCCTTTCGCCCAGGAGATTGAGCGGCTGAGCACTATTCCCGGCGTCAAGCGCCTCGCTGCCACAGCTATCTTGCGGAGATCGGCACCGACATGAGCTGCTTTCCCGACACCGCGCATCTGGCCAGCTGGGCAGGGATGGCGCCCGGTAACCACGAGAGCGCCGGCAAACGCCGCCGGGTCAAGGCCCGCCACGGCAATCGCTGGCTGCGCACTATGCTGGTCGAGTGCGGCCACGCGGCCGGGAATAGCCGCAACACCGCGCTGGCGGCCATCTACCGCCGCATGATAATCCGCGCAGGCCGCAAGCATGCCGCCTTCGTGGTCGGCCGTCATATCTTGCACATCGCCTACTATCTGCTGGCTGAACGCACCACCTACCGCGAGTTAGGTCCGAGCTACTTCGAACAGCGCCGCACCGAGCAGCTCAAACGTCGTTGCCTCGACCAACTCCGAACCCTGGGCTTCCAAGCCACCTTAACCCCACTCCCCAAGGCTGCATGAGGCGGCGTTCTCAGCATGAGGCGACATTTTCAGAGCAGAACCCGGATGTTTCAGCGTATGCACATGGCCGATCCCTTGATGAAGGTGATGATCGAACCTGGCGCAGCTCAAGGCTACGTTCTCCGACTAAACCGCTTCCACCGCCTCGAGCGGGACGGTGAAATCTCCGGCATTCTCGACGTAATGCGACTAGCTCGGGTCGGCCGCGGGGGCTCCCATCGCACGGCCATCTTTCGCCGCAGCGTAATGTCGCGTGCGTTGACGCTGGGGCATCCCATTCTAATTCGCGCCTAGCAGCGCAGCGTAATATATATTACTATAATAGAGAAGTCGAAAGCGCCATGACCATCTAGGCTGAGATAAACGGGGACCAAGCTAAAGCCGTGGTCCGCAACAGGGCTGTCAGCCCAGGTCCGGCAATCATCCTCCATCGGAGTCGTGGAAGTGCAGTTATAAAAAATGCAGTAGATGAATGTTTTCCGGACGGATCCAACGGATCATGTTGAAGTTGACGTATGCCGACAGAGGGAAATAGTTGTCAGTCGGTCCTACAGTCGCGAAGATTTCTTCCGTCCATTCATCGATTGGGAAGACCATCGCAGCTTTGGCGTTGAACGGACTCCAGGGATCGAGATCCACGACCGTGATGTCGTTGCCGTTTGCCGTCTTGCCGGTTTTAAGGGGCACATCAACAAGATGCCTCCCATTGATGTTAAACCAACTCAATTGTGCTGGTGGCTTGAGAATGGCAAACTCGGCGTTAGCGTTTGCGGATAATTTGATACTCTTTTCAAATAAATCGTCGAACCCACCCAGTATGCTGAACTCGACGAGTTGGAATTTAACCTGGTTTGATACTCCAAGGAAAAAGCGCCCGATGGCAACAGGCGGGAACGGGCATTTTGCAATGGTCACCTTCGATTTCTGCAGCGGCGGGATCCAGACTTCCCGCGAAAACTTACTTTCGTTTGGCCCAGTGCCGCTCGATATTGATGGAGTTCTGAAGATATCCTCAATAGCTTCATCACGCGTTGCACCCTTGCCCCACGTAAGGTGATCGAAGGCACCGCCCGGCTTGATGATGCTCTCTTCGGGAGCCTGATGCTGCACATAATAAAAGAGTAGCAATATGCCCATCCGAGGGTTTTCCATGCGCTCTCGTGCCACCTGCGGCTTGATCTTCTCAAGAGCGTCGGCAACTTTCTTTTTTTGAATATGATCGTTTACTAAGTTTAGAACGAAATTCACACCTTCGAAGGCAAGCTGGATTCCGGCGATGGTGGCAACGCCCTTTGGCGATGGTCCCGCGGTTTCTGGCTGGCTGTTGTCGGCTACACCAACCACGGAGTAGGTGCCTGGTGCTCCGCCGCCACCTCCGCCGCCCGGTTTCGGTAGTGGTTTTCCATCAGCGCCGATCTCTCTCGGGTTGAGGCCTAGAAGTCTTCGTGCCACGGCCACGTCTTCCACGCCGCTGAGATCGCCGATACTACATTCCGCCGCAAGAGGGACTCCCCGGACCGGGGCTGCATTTATCACTTTGGTGTCGAAGGTCCAAAGGCGCGCGTTAATGGCTTTGGCTTGAGCCACAACGAAAACGTCTCCGGGCTTGCTGGTGTCCTCCCTGCGAGAATACTCCTTCAATCTCGGCTGGTTAGGGCCTGGCTGATGCTGAATATTGTCCGCATACACGTCGACTCGATCCGCCATGCTACCGGACGGCGCGATGCTGATCCGCGCATCTCTGAGCAGCCACTCGTATTCACCACCCTGCTTCAGAGTTTGCGCCCTGGTCACCAACTCATCGTAAGCAGCCCGGGAAATATAGACCGGCGTGCCGGACTCCAAATAGCGCGTCAAGGCCTGGGCGGCCGGCATATTATGGCGGGAGATCGACGTGACGACATTCTTATCTAGAAGTATGGGCTGGTCCATCGCCCTCTCCTTAATCGATAAGCCGGGATCTCCACTTTCAATCTTTGCACTGTCGCTCTGGCACCAAGCAGTTTGGACTTGCCCCGGTTTGATGGACACTCCGAAACGCGCAAAAGTAAGCGCGGAAGGAGTGAACGGTGGAGAAGGACGGAAAGCGGAAGCGGCGAAGATTTTCGGCTGAGTACAAGGCCGAGACGGTGCGGTTAGTACAGCGCAGCGGCAAGAGCATCGGCCAGATGGCGCTGGAGCTAGGAATCGGCGAGACCGCGCTGAGACGCTGGGTCGAGCAGGCCGAGGTCGAAGCCGGACGCGGGCCCGAAGGGGCATTGAAGCGCACCGAGCGAGAAGAGTTGGTGGAGCTGCGGCGTGAGAACCGGTGGCTGCGGCTGGAGCGCGAAATTTTAAAAAAAGCGACGGCCTTCTTCGCCAAGGAGAGCGAGTGAGATTCGCTTTTATCGCAACGGAGAAGGCCTGCTACCCGGTGGCGCTGATGTGCCGGGTGCTCAAGGTCTCGCGCGCGGGATACTACGCCTGGTCTAAACGGCCGGCCTCCCAGCATACCCAGGAAGATCAAAGGTTGGGACTGCAAGTCGCGGCGATTTATCGAGAGAGCCGCGGCCGCTACGGCAGCCCCCGGGTCCATGCCGAGTTGCGCGAGCGCGGCCGGCGCACCGGGCGCAAGCGGGTGGCGCGGTTGATGCAGACTGCGGGACTGCGCGCGCGCGAACACCGTCGCTTCCGCTGCACCACTGATTCCAGGCACGGCATGGCGATTAAGCAGAATCTGCTGGAGCGGCGGTTTACAGTGCCCACACCCAACCGCGGCTGGGTCACGGACATTACCTATGTGTGGACCCTGGAGGGTTGGTTGTACCTGGCGGTAATCCTCGATCTGTTCTCGCGCCGGGTGGTCGGCTGGTCGCTGAGCGAACGGCTCGAACGCGGCATCGCGCTGGACGCTCTTAAGATGGCACTGCAAGACCGTCAACCGCCGCAGGGTCTGTTGCATCACTCGGATCGCGGCAGCCAGTACGCCAGCCACGACTATCAGCAGCTGCTGGCGGCACACGGCATCCAAAGCAGCATGAGTCGTAAAGGCAACTGCTGGGACAACGCGGTGGCAGAAAGCTTTTTCGCCACTGTCAAAATCGAACTGGTCTATCAGAGCCAGTGGAGTACCCGAATCAGGCACGGAGCGAGCTCTTCGAGTACATCGAACTGTTCTACAACCGCCAGCGGCGACATTCAGCCCTCGGCTACTTGTGTCCCAATGAATTCGAACGCCTAGCCATCAGGCACGCGCTGAAGCCAGTGCTCCGCTTGCCCGCGACCTGCCTGCCCCATGCACTGGACATTGCGGGACTGCGCTCCGCACACGCGCGTGCCGGAGAAGATTTTTCAAAACATCTACAACCATGACTCAGAACCAATCTAACCCGAGTGTCCACAAATTCGGCGCAGCCCGAGTTTGTCAAACGGAATGTTCGAGCGCGATCAAATCAGACTGGCGAAGGAACGCGGCCCCGAACACCCCGTCTTTTCCGCATTTCCCTGATTTTACCCCTTGGCTAAGGCTATACGCTAATGAGTTGCGCTAGTGTAGTCAAGGAGTCATAGGAGGATTAGGTTTATCGCCGAATCACAAACCGAAGAGGACAACCGCGAGCCATTCGAGACCGTCACTGTCAGAGTCCCGCGCGAAGTCGCCGAGGCTATCGCGGTGCTGACCAGCAAAGAGGAGTCAGACTACAACCTGCCGGTCGCCCTGATTGATGGGGTTGAGCGCGTGGCTACGGTAGGAACTCGCCTACTATCGCAACTCCTACCGTCAGCAATACCTGCGGGCGGAAGGCGGGTCGCAGGAATACATCTCGCAGGAGTTAGCCGTTAAGTCAGTTTGGTCCTGATGACTACAGCAGTCTCCCTTCTGACGTGTGTAAAGACATTGCCAGCGCGTTGGAGGAGGGGTGGCGCGCTCTATCTCTCGCACATGATACGGGCTTGTGCTTTCTCAAGGAAGCGAAATCAACCCGACACCGAGGAAATCCCGTACTATTATAAGCGCAACTGGAGGGGGATTTTCGGATCCCCCTCCTTTCGGAGGAAACGATCAATGGCAAACGAAGCGCTTGCACTCAGCGTCGTCGCGCCCCGTAAAGCAAAACGGACGCACATCAAACCCCTTCAAGTGATGGTCACATTTGAACCAAATGGCGGCTACGTTGGAGTTCGTCGACATGCCGTCTGATTCACCGCTGGCGAACTTCAGAGTACCGTTCGCGGCCACAACGTCACCGACGCGGTCGATCAGCTTTTTGACCACCCGCGCAACGAGCGGACTATCCTCAACCGCCTACTCGGCAAGGCGCGCAAGCTCCGAGTGAGCAATCATTAAATCCCCCTACCGGAGGTAAAACCCTGATCTATCTCAGCCAATGGTCGACCTCACCAAGCCCATATCCAGCGACGATATTGCCCGCGTGGGAGATGTCATCTGGCAGGACCCGGAGACTTACCCCGCGATCCGCGCCCATAACAAAGCGCTGTAGCCAGCATGAAAAGTCGATTTTTTAAATTCCTCAATCAAAACACGCACTTATTGCTAACTTGGAAAGGAACTTCGGTCTAAAGTAGTACTTCACGAAGAGACAACGATGGTTAGCCGGTGCCAAGTGCGCAGCGGAGGGCGGGTCTCGGTCAGCCTATGATGGTAATTATCGGGCCGATCTGAGTTGCCGGTGTGGGTCGACAAATGTGCCGATTCTACAAGGGGCCGTTCCGCCGCTGATAGCACGGTGGACCGGGGAAACTTCGAAGGAGCACTGGCCCGCCCCCGGATAACGTGTTCCTCGGAGAACATAATCTTTAATCTAGCTGTATAATTCCCTTGACCCCAACAGCGGACCCGCCCAGACTACCGTTTGTCGGGATCGACATAGGAATCGAGTCCGACTTTGATCCGGCCTGATGGTGGCCCTTCCTCTCGCCTTTGACCACTCTCCGCTAGACCAACGCAAGCGTTAGAAACGAAGGCTCGAGGAGGCTGGTATGAGACCACCTCATCTCCGTTCATTCCGGAAGTCGCTCACATGGCCCGGGGTAATTCTGTTCGGGCTTGCGGTCGCCGCACCTGCGATGGCGGAGGTTTCGATGCCGCTGGTTTCCGACTCATCAAACAACCGTACCCGGTTCAACGCGGTCCCGCAGCATCAGGAAAGGCGCAGCTCTGGTTGGTTTCTGGCGAGTCGTGATCCGGACATCGCCGAAATGAAAGTACGCAATCCCTGGCTGCTCTATGAGGGCAGGTGGCGTTCACAGGTTACCACTCTGCAGCCTTACTTGACGCAACATCTTTACGAGTGGCAGGAGTTGGACTGGCAAAAATCTGCTCAGAGGTCAACCGACCCTGGCGAGCAGCAAAGTCTACAGCTTGTTCGATGTCAAGCTAGTAGCTGAGCCCATTCTGTACCGAAACCACACGGACTACCTTCCGTTGAAACCATGGTTAGCGGATGACGAATCGTTTACGCGCGAAGTCGGACACGCAGCTCGCCCCCTCTTTCAACTTGAGTTCGGCAGCTGGCAGGTCCCAGTGATGCTCTCCGGAGCCGCAATTTCACAATAGCTTGCTAACCCCTCGGTGACCGAAGATGCCGCGACTTGTTGCAGCTCTACGACTGTGTGTCGCCGCAATGACGTTGGCCCTGGTCTTTGCGGGAGTTACTTCGAGTTGGGCCGCTGGTTCGAAAGAGGGAATTTGCGATGTCAATGCCGATTTCGCGCTTGGGCTCGAGGACTATCCGGCGGCGATAGCGCTGCATCGTAAAGTTCTGCGCGCGCACCAAGAGAGCGCCCTTGCACATTATCATCTGGGTTTTGCATATGGTATGACCGGGCGCACCACAGGCGAGATCAGGGAATATCTCGTAGCTGTAAGGCTCGGTCTCGACAAATGGGACTTGTTTTTGAATCTAGGCCTAGCGCACCTAGCTCAGAAGGATTGGCCGAACGCGATAAAAGCACTACAGATTGCTGTTTTGCTGGGACCGGATCATCCTGAAGCCCATTTCAATCTGGCTATCGCTTATGAAATGAGTGGCAGGCTACGTGAGTCAATTCAGGAAATCACTGCGTCGCTGCATCTGGCGCCGAAAGATCCTGAGGAACGGAATGCCAAAGCGATCATATGTGCGAAGGAGGGCGATTTGGTCTGCGCGCGCGATGAATGGACGCACCTGACTCAAGTCGAGCCCGACTACATACCCGCCAGGGTCAATCTGGCGATTCTGAACGGCTCACATATACGGCCCCCGGCTTCGACTTCAACGGGCATCAATCGATTCGCTGTCGCGCGCTGAAACGGCGGAGGACCGAAGACTACTTCATTCGCGTCGGTGCAGAAATTCATCGGTTCGGGTTAAACCGGGATTTCCGTTTTGACTCTTCGTTGCCAACTAATCCTGTAAAACGAACGGCCTTCCTCGGCAAGGGTTTAGCCCGATTTTGATTCACGGTGCTTCGGCGTCGAAAAAAGGGGGCGGTGTTAGCGTGTAGCGGGCACCGGGCTCGATGATATCGGGCCGATCGCCTTCTCTGTGTACATCGACGAGCTGCGCGCCGAAATTGCCAAGCCGAGAGTCAAGCAACACCAGGCGGCGATCTGCCAGACTGTTGACTACCTCGTGACGGGAGGCATCCTGATACCCACCCCTTACGGACTTGGGTAGGACGTGGTCGTTTGCTTCTGTACAGCGCCATTATCCCAGTTGGTCGTGGTTTGTTTCTGAACGCCGTCCGTAGTGGTGGTCGTTTGGCTCTGCACAGTTCCGCCGTTGCCCCAAGTCGTGGTTTTTTGCTTCTGCACAGGGGTCTCATCGGTAGTTGTCGTAGTCGTGGTTTGGCTTGACGGTGGCATCGGTTGAACCACCACGGGGACCGGGTGCGTGTCCACTTCTCTTGTGTAGGAGAAGCAACCGGTAAACACTGCACAAGCAAGGATTGCAACAAAGCCGCGACCATGGGGCATCTGATTTTTCATAAGTACTCCCTGTCACCGTAAGTTATCATCCGCGCTAGTATCAACATAGTGCAGTAACGAGTTATCCGGAATTTCATCTTGGATATCGGAGGCTAGTCCTCCCTGTGGACTGGACGGCTTCACATTATGGATGGGACGTCTGTCTGCGGACCTTGAGCGCGCTAAGTTGGTTCTCTAACTTGACATAACCCTCCAACGGCGAACCTGATGCCGGCGGTCAAGCACCCTGCCTTTGTATCTTCGGTGTCGTAACGATTTGAGTAAGTCCGGAGGTAATAGACCGCCCTGCCCGAGATTTTCGAAACCGTGGTTAGCGATTGGGGAGCCACGCTCGCAAAAAACGCAAAGGCACGCCCAGTCGCCTGGGACAAAGGGCCCGCATCGCGCACGGATGAGCTGCGGCGTTGGAGCAATATCGGTGGGAAAACAATATGTTTGTAGGTATCGATGTATCCAAGAGCCGACTCGCGGCGGCCGGTGAACACGACGGCCGATTGTCAAGCATTGCACGTTGCTGCAGGCGAAGAGCCATCTGAGGCTGCGGTTGTTTGGCGGCATACTGCTGAGGATCGCCACGCTGCCGACGCCAGCGGGATAAGCTGCTTGCACAGCGTTGCAAAGTTCGGTGAAGAGATCGGGAGGCAAAGAGATAAGTGTCTGATAACTCGGTCGGAACAACGCCGGTTTCAGGTGCTTTTTGCCAACGCGAGGCTCGAATTAAGCGAGAATTTCGGCCTCCGCGATAAGCGAGGAATACGACTAACGGTGCCGGCCAGCCATGAGGATCTGTTGAACTGGTGGGCCTCTCGCGGCCGCGCGTAACCGAGTATCTCGCCTTGCTCGAGCGTCTGATTGCACGCGATGGCCGTCAGTTGATTGTTAGACCGAAGTTCCCCTGGTCTCAGAAAATAGTTGTGCCTTTGCTGAGGGAATTGTCGAGGGCGGGTTTTTTACTGACTACGTAGCGTCAGAGCGCAAGTCCGAGGAGTTGGAGGGCTTGCTGCTGCAATGGGGTGGGGCGGGTCACGATGTCGAACGGTGCAACCGACTTGAGTGCCGGCTGGATGCGGTTT
>Ga0207416_1001063_pt1 | contig 39517 bp, 33 predicted proteins | sample PaiPotPPM11metaG_FD_184107 | JGI IMG/M metagenome (GOLD analysis project Ga0207416, IMG submission 184107) | Iron sulfur acid spring bacterial and archeal communities from Banff, Canada, to study Microbial Dark Matter (Phase II) - Paint Pots PPM... ...
GCGGCGCCGGCCGCCACGCAGCCGATAAGCGCCATCAACGGTATCGCGATCCACAGCGGCGTCGGTCCCGTGACGATCAGCAGCACGAGCAAGCCGATAAGCATCGCCACCATCGGGCGCGTTTCGGCGACCTTGGATAGCTCGAGGAAGCGTTGTCCGATGAAGAGCGCGATCGCCGCCTTGCCGATATAGTAGGCCAGCAACAGCACCAGCACCACGACCGGTATCAACGGGATCCCGAGCACGGTGATCGCCAGCACCACGACGACGACGGCCAAGATCACCGGCGAAAACACGCCGAGCGCGACGGACAACAGCGGCTGTTCGCGCAGTTGATCTTCCGAATGTGCAGTTCGCACGGGGAAGAGCACGAAGGCGAAGAGCGTCAGCAGCGCGTCGATAATGACGATGACGGGCCACGCACCGCTGCCGCCGTTAGCCTCCGAAGGAGCAGGTTCCGGAGTTTCGGCGGGCGTGGGTTGCGGGGTCGCGGCCGGCGGGGCGGTGACGGCGCCCGCCTTGTGGCGAGAATCGTCGTGGACGGATCCGCCAAATGAGACCGTGTCGCCGTCGACCTGCCCGCCGGGCGCGATGAAAAGCGAGCCGCCGAACACGACCGCGTCACCATGCACGTGACCGAAGACGTGTTCGTCGCCCCCGAAATCCACCACGTCGCCGACATCCTTGCCCGCCGGCACGATAATGTTTTCGCCGACCTCCACCAGGTCGCTGTAACCGGTCTTGCTGGCGCGGGCCGGTGCGGCCGCCAGATAGGCGACGAATAGCACCGCCAACAGGACGACGATGTAGCCGCGCGTGCCCAGGCGCGCGATGCCGCGTTGCGTCATGATCCGGCTCCCAAGAACGTGCGTTCAAACCTCGAGAAATATTTGCGGCCGACGAATGCCAGCACGACGAGCAGGCTGACTTCGATGCCGATGCCCACCGCCGCCACGCCGGCGAGGTGGAAGTGCCCTGCGATCCGCAGCAGCGTTTCCAGCGAGACGCCCGCCTTGCCAAAGAACGTGCTCATGGCCGCCAAGCCTGTCCGCCACGCGAGCGTGCGCGTCGCCACCCCCACGCCGACGAACGCCCAGACGGCCGCCAGGTAACCCACGATCCACCATAGCTGCGTCAGCCGAGCCGCGCGCGGTGCGGGCAGCGAAGCGATCCGGTTCATGACGGCAGGGGTGAAGCCGCTTCGCGGCTCGATCGAAGTCATGCAAGCCAGCCGCGTGTCGACGGCGCGAAGCGTCAGCGCGAACTCGCTGCACGCGGCGCACGATGCCACGTGACCGGCCACAGCGAGCTTGCTGCCGTTGCTCAGATCACCCTCGAGATACGCGCCGAGTCGCTCTCTACAGGCAGAGCACTTCATGCCGTCTCTCCCTGTCCAATGCAGCGGCGGGACTGGTGGAACCGGTCCCAAGGCCGGCCGCGCCGGTCTTACCGAGGTTCAAATCGCGCGTGCTCAACGCTTGCGCCAGCTGAGATTTCCCCCGGTGGAGCAAGGTCTTGACGTTGCCGAGCGACTCGCGCATCGTGCCGGCGATTTCTTGATACTCCAGGTGGCGGAAATAGCGCAGCACGAGCGCGGTCCGCATTTTCTCGGGAATCGAAGCCAGCGCCGCGCGCACTCCGGCGTCTTCGTCGCGCGCGATCACGGACTGATCCGGCAACGCATCGCGACTGGGATCGGCGATGCGCTGTTCGAGCGTCTCGTCCTCGAAGAGGTCCTGGGTCTGCGGGCGGCGGCGTTGTTTTCCGAGATGCGTCCGCGCCACGTTGCGCGCGATCTGATAGAGCCAGGTCGAGAACTTCGCCAATTTCGGGTTGTAGGTGCGCAGGTGAGCGTAGGCGCGCATGAACGTCTCCTGGGCCAAGTCATTTGCATCTTCTACCGATCGAATCGACGCATGTATGAAGTTGACGATACCTCGCTTGTGCCGCTCGACGAGCGGCGCGAAGGCGCTCGAGTCCCCGCTCAAGACGAGGGCCACGAGCCCTTCGTCCGACACCGGCGCTTGAATCGCAGATCCTCCCGTCACGCATGTATACCGGTTTGCCGAACCAAAGTTTCGCAGTCCGACGGGTTTGGTCCCCGAATCACCGAAAGCTCGGCCCGATGCAGGACGTCAAACCCGACTCGACGCTGCCCGGTAAGCCGGTCTCGGCGTCCGCCACGGTCATGGCCACGCTCATGGAACCCGCCAAAGCCAACCCGATGGGCAACATCCACGGCGGGTTCATCATGATGCTCGTCGACCAGGCGGCGGCGGCGGCGGCCATCCGCCACGCGGGCCACATCTGCGTCACCGCCAGCATCGACCGGCTCGATTTCGTCAATCCCGTCCACGTCGGCGATATGCTGACGCTCAAATCATCGGTGAACTACACGCACCGAACGTCGATGGAGATCGGCGTTCGAGTGGAAACCGAGCGGCTCGAAACCGGCGAGCGGCGCCACGTCGCGTCGGCGTTGCTGACGTTCGTGGCGATGGGCAACGACTGCCGGCCCACGCCCGTACCGCCGATCGTGCCGGAAACCGAATCGGAAAAGCGCCGCTTCCGTCAGGCCGAGCTGCGCTACCAACATCGCAAAGAGCTGCGCGCCAAAGAGAGCGCGCTGCGAGATTCCCCGGCCGGCGCTTGACGCGCGCCCCAGTTCGCTACGCGATCCTGCTCGTCGGCGTCGCCGGCCTTTCGATGGCCGGCGTTTTCTACAAATTGGCGGCGGCGCCGATCATCGTCATCGTCGCGTACCGGATGCTGTTCGCCGCCGCGTTGAGCGTGCCGCTGGCCGGCGCATCGCGAGCGCTGTCGGGAATCAACGCAAAGAGCCGGTCTCGCCTGTCAACCGCCGACGTGCGGGCGTCGCTGCTCTCCGGCGTGTTCTTCGCCGTCGACGTCCTCGCGTGGGCGATGAGTCTGAAGTTCACCTCGGTCGCGAGCGCCGGCCTGTTCGTCAGCACCGATCCGATCTTCGTCTCGCTGCTGGCTTGGATATTCCTGCGAGAACGTCCGTCGTCGCTCATGGGGTTCGGCATTGCGATCGGCGTGGTGGGACTGACGGTGGTCGGCGGCCACGACCTGCACGTCGCTGGCCGCGCGCTCGTCGGCGATGCGATCGCATGTTTCGCGGCGCTGTGCGAGAGCGCGTATCTCTTAGTCGGCCGGCACGTGCGACGCCGAGTTGACGCACCTCGCTACACGCTCGTGCTGTATTCCGCGTCGACGGTCGTGCTGTGGATCGCCGTCGTTGCCGGACACTGGGCAATCGCGATCTCCCGCCAGGATCTGTTCATCGCGCTGGCGCTCGCGGTCGTGGTGACGCTGCTCGGCCACACGCTCGTGTCGCAGTCGCTCGGCGCCACGCCGGCCTCGGCGGTCGCGGCATCGTTCATGGCTCAGCCGATGCTCGCGGCGCTCTTCGCCCTGTGGTTCATCCATCAGCCGATCCTCTTGCCGACGGTGATCGGCGGGTTGATAGCGCTTGCCGGCGTCGGCATCGTCGTGCTGGCCAGCGAGCGCCGCTCGATGCTGGCGCTCGCGACGAATTAACGGGGTCTATGGGTGAGAGGCGGGCGCCATCGCATGCAGGAAAGGGCGCGCATGAAAAAGCGGGCGCTGATCACCGGCATCACCGGTCAAGACGGTTCGTATCTCGCAGAGTTTTTGCTCGAAAAGGGTTACGAGGTCTTCGGCATCACGCGCCGCTCGAGCACCAATTCGTTCGATCGAATCGCTCATGTGATCGACCGCATCTCGCTGATCTCCGGCGATCTGCTGGACGTCCACTCGCTCGAAGCGGCGATGCGCGAAGCCACGCCCGACGAGGTGTACAACCTCGCGGCGCAGAGCTTCGTGCCGGCCTCGTGGTCGCAGCCGGTTCTGACGGCCGAGTTCACGGCCGTCGGCGTCACCCGGATGCTGGAAGCGATCCGGACGATCAAGCCCGATGCAAAGTTTTATCAAGCATCGAGCAGCGAGATGTTCGGCAAAGTGGTCGAATCGCCGCAAACCGAGTCGACAGCGTTCTATCCGCGCAGCCCCTATGGCGTCGCCAAAGTGTACGGCCACTGGATCACGATCAACTATCGCGAGTCATACAATCTCTTCGCGTGCTCCGGAATTGGGTTCAACCATGAATCCGAAAGACGAGGTTTGGAGTTTGTCACTCGCAAGGTCTCTGACGCCGCCGCGCGCATCAAGCTCGGACTCGCGAAAGAGATCCGGCTCGGCAACCTGGACGCCCGGCGCGACTGGGGCTACGCGCCCGACTACGTGCGCGCGATGTGGCTCATGCTGCAGCGGTCCGAGCCCGACGATTACGTCATCGCGACCGGCAAGACGCGCACGGTGCAGGAACTCATCGAAACGGCGTTCGGTCATGCCGGACTCGACTGGCGCACCCACGTCGTCACTGATCCCAAGCTGATCCGGCCGGCCGAAGTGGACGTCTTGGTCGGCGATGCGTCAAAAGCGCGCTCGAAACTCGGCTGGGCACCGACGGTCACGTTTGAAGCGATGATCGCCAAGATGGTCGACGCCGATCTCGAGCGCCTTTCGAAAGACCCGCGCTGATGCGCGCGTTCGTCACCGGCGCCGACGGCTTCGTCGGCCAGTGGTTGATCCGCGCGCTCTTGGATGCCGGCGACGACGTCGCAGCGACCATGCGCGCGGAAGAGCCGGCCCTGACGACCTTGAGTCGCGATGCGAGCGCGCGCGTGCGCTGGCACCGCGCGGACATCCGAGATCGGACGGCGCTCGCGGCCGCCCTCGCCATCGAAAAGCCGGATGCCGTCTTCCATCTCGCGGCGCAATCGTTGGCCTCGGCGAGTTTCGACAAACCGGATGAGACGTTTGAGATCAACGTCATCGGTACCGTCGCTTTACTCGAAGCGTGCCGAGCCGCGGCGAGCGGCGCGATCGTGCTCTTCGCCGGCTCGTCGGAAGCGTACGGAGCGGTGAGCCCGGCAGCATTGCCGCTCAAGGAAGAGGCGCCGATCCGCCCGCACAGCCCGTATGCGGCGAGCAAGGTCGCGGCGGAAGCCATCACGCTGCAGTACGCGCGCACCGGATGGCTGCGCGTCGTGGCGACCCGCTCGTTCAACCACACCGGGCCCGGGCAATCGCCGGCATTCGCGGTGCCGAGTTTTGCAAAACAGATCGCCGACGCGGCAGGCGGCCGCGGCGCGCGCACGCTGAAAGTCGGCAATCTCGCCGCGCAGCGCGACTTCACCGACGTGCGTGACGTCGTCGCTGCATACCGGCTGCTCGTCGAACGCGGCTCGAGCGGCAGCGTCTACAACGTGTGCACCGGCCACGCCGTGAGCATGCGTCAAATCGTCGACGATCTCTTGAAGGTCGCCGGCGTGGACGCGACCATCGAAGAAGATCCCGTCAAGCTCCGGCCGATCGACGCGCCGATCATCTATGGCGACGCGAGCGCACTTCAGCGCGACACGGGTTGGCGCCCGACGATCCCGCTCGTGCGGACGTTGACCGACGTGTATCAATGGTATGCGGCTGGGCTGTAGCTTGCGATTCATCTTCAAGAATCGCGGCGCGCTGCTCGTTCCCGTCGCGCTGGCGCTCGTCGTTTTCGGCAGACCGACGATCGCAAGTGCGACCGCCGGTCTCGCGCTCGCCGCACTCGGCGAAATAATACGCCTCTGGGCGGTCGGCTACTCCGGCGTGACGACCCGCGCCGAAGTCGTGACCGCGCCCGCGCTGGTGACGGCGGGCCCCTACGCGATCGTGCGCAACCCGCTGTACGTCGGCAACACCGTTATCGCGCTCGGGTTTTGGCTCGCGTTTGCCGGGCGAACCTCGCTGGTGACCGCGCTCCTGCTGCTCGCCTTCGTTCTGCTGCTGGCGATCGGCGTCTACGCGGCGATCGTGCCGCTTGAAGAATCGTATCTCGCACAGACCTTCGGCGCGCAGTTTCAAAGTTATCGAGCAAAGGTGCCGCGCGCCATTCCAAACGGCAAGACGATGCCGCCGCTCGAGCGCACCGGGACGTGGCGCGGCGAGGTCATCGCAAGGGCTGAAATCATCACACTGGCGTTCTTCGCCGCCATGACGGCAGCCGTAATACTCCGTCTTATCTACTAACTGCGAGCCAAATATCATGCCCCTGACCCAAAAATCCCATACGCCGGGACGGAGTTACCTGGGTTCCCAAACATTCGTTGGCTTGCCCTCAATGCTCGGCGGATGCTATCCTCGAATGGCGGATTCAACCTCGAGGTGAGCGGCAACCGGCTCCTGCGGAGATCTTCGGCCAGGGTGCCGAAATGGCCGGTTGCGCGGCATCAAGCAGATGTATTGCTCGTCAACAAGCGCCGCGAGGTGCGTTCGCAAGTCAGGCCGCCGAAAGGCGGCCTTTTTTTATGCCTTCGCATGCACCGATGAGGGAAGCACACGCGCCGCCCTCGCACTACAAGGCCGATGAAGATCCTGGTGGTCGGCGCCGGTCAGATGGGCGCCGGCATCGCTCAGGTCGCGGGTGCATCCGGCAACGACGTCATGCTCAACGACATCGACGACGCCGCCATCCGCCGCGGCGTTCAAGCGATTGCGAAGCAGCTCGACCGCGCCGTCGACAAAGGAAACCTCGAACGCAGCGCAGCGGAAAAAACGCTGGCAAACATCCGCGCGCACCCCGAGCTCGACAAACCGGTCGACGTCGACGTCGCGATCGAAGCGGCCAGCGAAGACGAAGCGCTGAAAAAGCAGCTCTTCCAGACGCTGGATCGGCGCACGCCGCCGAACGCGATCCTCGCCTCGAACACGTCATCCATTTCCATCACCAAACTCGGAGCCGTCACGCAGCGCCCGGGAAAAGTCGTCGGCATGCATTTCATGAACCCCGTCCCGGTCATGAAGCTCGTCGAGATCGTCCGCGGCATCGCCACCACAGATGAGACGCTCGCGACCATAAAAACGCTGGCGCAGTCACTCGGGAAAACGGCCGTCGAGGTCAACGATTCCCCCGGCTTCGTGAGCAACCGCATTCTCATGCCGATGATCAACGAAGCGATCTACGCGCACATGGAAGGCGTCGGAAGCTCCGAGGCGATCGACACGGTCATGAAGCTCGGCATGCATCATCCGATGGGGCCGCTCGAACTCGCCGATTTTATCGGCTTGGACACCTGTCTCGCCATCATGCAGGTTCTGTACGAGGGTTTTGCGGACAGCAAATACCGCCCGTGCCCCCTGCTCAAGAAAATGGTAGCCGCCGGCTACTTAGGGAAGAAGTCCGGACGGGGGTTCTACCGGTATTGAATTTCGAGCTCGCCGACGAGCAAAAGGCGGTGCGCGACACGGTTGCCGCATTTGCGGCTCGAGAAGTCGCGCCGTTCGCCGCCGACTGGGATAAGCGCTCGCACTTCGCCCCGGAGCTCTACCTCAAGCTCGGCGAGATCGGCATCATGGGCATGACCGTGACCGAGCGCCACGGCGGCGCCGATCTCGACAGCACGAGCGTCTGTCTGGCCGTCGAAGAGCTGAGCAAAGCGGATGCGGGCGTCGGCGTCACGGTTTCCGTCCACGCCGGCCTCGTCACCCGCATCATCGAGCAATTCGCGCAGAAAGACGTAAAATCGTACTACCTGCCGCGCATGTGCTCGGGAGAATGGCTTGGATCATTCGCGCTCACCGAGGCGGAGGCCGGATCCGACGCGTCGGGTTTGCGCACGCGGGCGCAACGCCGAGGCGACTCCTACGTGCTCAACGGCATCAAACAGTGGGCCACGAACGCCGGCGTTGGGAAAGTCGTCGTCGTGTTCGCGCGCACGGGCGGTCCCGGGCCGGGCGGCATCTCGGCATTCCTCGTCGATCGCGACGATCCGGGATTCGCGATCGGCCGCGTGACCGATAAGCTCGGCATCCGTTCGTCCAACACCGTCGACGTCGTGCTCGACGACGCGCACGTGCCGGCGAGCCGGCTCTTGGGCGGCGAAGGCGAAGGCTACAAGATCGCGCTGAAAACGCTCGGCGCGGGCCGGCTCGGCATCGCGGCGCAGGCGGTCGGCATTCTGGCGGCCTGCCTCGAGACCGCAAAACGCTATGCGCTCGACCGGCATCAGTTCGGCCGCCCGATCGGCGCGTTCCAAGGCGTTTCGTTCAAGATCGCGGACATGGCGATGGATCTCGACGCCGCTCGGCTGCTGCTCTATCGAGCGGCCTGGCTGCGCGACCGCGGCGACACCGGCATCGACGCCTCTTCCAAAGCGAAGCTCTTCGCGTCGGAGGCCGCGCGCCGTCACGCGAACGAGTGCGTGCAGATCCTGGGCGGCTACGGTTACACGAAGGAGTTTCCCGCCGAACGATATTATCGCGACGCCAAGATCACCGAGATCTACGAAGGCACGTCGGAAGTGCAGCGCATGGTGATCGCACGAGAGATCCTGGGCCGGCTCGACCAGCGCACGTCGAAAGACCGGCCGAAAACGATTTTTGTTTCTGACGGCAAGCCCAAGCCGGAAACGCCGCAGCGCGTCGAATGAGACTGCTCGAATATCAAGGCAAAGAGCTCTTCGCGAAGGCCGGCATCCCCGTGCCGAAGGGCAAGGTCGCGCAGACGGTCGACGAAGCGGCCGCGATCATGCGCGAGAACCGCGTGCCGTCCGTGGTGAAGGCCCAAGTGCTCGTCGGCGGCCGAGGAAAAGCCGGCGGCATCAAGTTCGCTTCGAATGAGAACGACGTCGTCGAACCCGCGAAAGCTATCCTCGGCATGAACATCAAAGGAGAGATCGCCCGCCGCGTCTGGATCGAGCAGCGCATGGACATCGCCCAAGAACTGTATCTCTCGATCACGGTCGATCGAGCCAGGCGGCGCCCCATCATCATCGCGTCCGCCATGGGCGGCATGGACATCGAAGAGGTCGCCGCACGCCATCCCGCCGCCATCGCGAAGTACGCCATCGATCCGGCGCAGGGCTACTGGCCGTTCGTCGGCCGGCGTCTCGCCGCGCAGGCCGAAATACCGAAGCCGGTCAACGGCGAATTCGTGGACATCCTCAGCAAGTTGTACGAGCTCTTTTTCGACGTCGGAGCCATGCTGCTCGAGATCAATCCGCTCGCCGTCACCAAAGACGGCCGTCTCGTGGCGAGCGATGCAAAAGTCGATCTCGATGACAACGCCCTGTTTCGGAACACGTGGCTCGAGGCATGGAAGACCGATCTTCCCGATCATCCGCTGGAAGAGCGCGCGCGCAAAACCGGGCTGGCGTACGTGCATCTGGACGGCGACGTCGGCATCATCGGCAACGGAGCCGGCCTCGTCATGGGCACGCTCGACGCCGTCAAAGCCGCCGGCGGCGAACCGGCGAACTTTCTCGACGTCGGCGGCGGAGCGAAAGCCGACGTCGTCCGCGAAGCGGTCAGCATCGTCACGGCCGATCCAACCGTCAAATCGCTCTTCATTAACATATTCGGCGGCATCACGCGCGGCGACGAAGTGGCCAAAGGTCTCGTCCAGGCGCTCGACGGCGGCGGCTGGAGCAGGCACAAGCTCGTGATCCGCCTGACCGGCACGAACGAGAAAGAAGGCCGAGAAGTCCTCACGCAAAACGGCATCGCGGCGGTCGAGACGATGAACGAAGGCGCGAAAAAAGCAGTGGAGCTCGCGAGAGCGTAGATGGCGATCTACCTCGACAAGAACTCCGTCGTCATCGTGCAGGGCATCACCGGTCGTGAGGGCCTTTACCATGCCAACCGGATGCGCGCCTATGGAACGAACGTCGCGGGCGGCGTCACGCCGGGCAAGGGCGGGCAGACGGTCGACAAATTTCCGGTCTTCGACACCGTCGCGCAAGCGCGCGAAAAATCAGCCGCGAACGCGAGCGTGATCTTCGTTCCGCCGCCGTTCGCGGCGGATGCGATTCTCGAAGCGGCCGACGCCGGCATCGAACTGGTCATCTGCATCACCGAGGGCATTCCGGTCCACGACATGCTGCGCGTGTCGAGTTCGCTGCCGAAGCGCACCCGGCTCATCGGCCCGAACTGCCCCGGCGTCGTTTCGCCCGGCAAGGCGCTTGCCGGCATCATGCCCGGCCACGTGTTCGCCGAGGGCGGCATCGGCTTGATCTCTCGAAGCGGCACGCTGACGTACGAGATCGTCGACTTGCTGACGCGCGCCGGCATCGGACAGAGCACCTGCGTCGGCATCGGCGGCGATCCGATCATCGGCACGGTCTTCGTGGAAGCGCTGGCAGATTTCCAAAACGACGCGCAGACGGAGGCAGTGGTGCTGGTCGGCGAGATCGGCGGCAGCGACGAGGAAGATGCCGCGCGGCTCATCGACGAAAAAAAATTCAGCAAACCGGTCGTCGCATTCATCGGCGGCCGGTCGGCGCCCGAAGGCAAGCGCATGGGCCATGCCGGCGCGATCGTCAGCGGCGGCGGCGGAACGGCGAAAGCAAAGATCGAGGCTTTTCAGAATGCCGGCGTTCCGGTCGCCGAGAGCCCAGCCGACATCCCCCGCCTGATCGGCGCCAAAATCGGCCGGTTTTCACGCGTCCAAATCTGAAAAAATCCGGCATTTTTTAGGATGAAAATGCCAGGTTAATGCCCTTTTCATCTTGAACTTCCGGGACGGTCAAAAAGCTCGCGGCACGCGGCCGCGGGACTTCGGCCATTTTGGCGGTTTTCGGGGGCGGAAAACGCTCTTCGAGAATGCGTTAACCTTCGCTAACAGAGGGAAACCGAATGCCAAGTAAACTGATAAGAGTAGCCCTCTTAGCATTACTGGTATTTGCCTTCCAGGGAACTTGGGCACTGGCTGGCACTACCGGAACGCTATCGGGCTATGCGAAACTGCAAGACGGCTCGCCGCTTGCGGGTGCAAAGGTGACCGCGTCTTCACCGTCGGCGTCAGAAACGACAACGACGGATGCAGGCGGCCACTTCGTGTTCGTATCCTTAACGCCTGACACATACACGGTCACGGCTGCCAAAGACGGCTATGACACGGTGTCACAGTCCGGCATCACCGTGATGGCCGACAACACGCAGACCGTCACGCTTCACACGCAAAAGCAGGCGGCGGTTCTCGCCGTGATTCCTGTTCGCGCGGCGAACGAACTCGTCACACCCGGTACGACCGCTGACGTGTATTCCGTGAACACGGCGCAATCAGCGAAGCTGGGTCTTCTGGGCGGTGGCGGCGGCGCCGACAACGTCTACGGCGCGATCGCCTCATTGCCCGGTGCCTACGTTCCGCCCGGACAGTTCGGCTGGTATCAGACCGTGCACATCCGCGGCGGCGACTACGACCAAGTCGGTTACGAATACGACGGCGTTCCTGTCAACCGGTCGTTCGACAACTATCCGTCGAGCACGGCGTCGAACGTCGGCCAGAACGAGCTGCAGGTCTATACCGGCGCTGCTCCGCAAAACGCCGAAGGCCAGGGCCTGTCGGGCTTCATCAATCAGGTAATCAAAGACGGGACCTATCCGGGTTTCGCCAACCTTGACCTGGCGATCGGCAGCCCGTCGATGTACAACAAGGCAGACTTCGAAGTTGGCGGATCAACGCCGAGCCGCAACTTCACGTACTACCTGGCGACCGGCGGCTACAATATCCGTCCGCGGGTCGTCGATAATAGCAACGGCGCGGGCCTCACTCCGCTGTGGGGCAATGCGTACGACTATTACTCCGGCAGCGGTGGCTCGTTCTTTGGCGGACCCCCGAGCAACTATTGCACCGTACAAACCAACCCCGACAGCTGCGCCTCGAACTACAGCAATAGCCTGTTCTTCGGGGTGGGGCCGGGTGGTCCCGGCGGCTACATACTTGGTCCTTACAACTACGGATTCACTTCGCAAGTCGCCGATCGTGAAAACGTAGTCAACCTCCATTTCGGGCTCCCGCATCGCAACGATTCCGGCAAAGACGACATCCAGTTCCTATACAGCAACTCGCTGTTGCGCAATCCGTATCAGGAAGGGCCGCTCGATTGGGGCCTGGGGCTGATTTCCTCTTCAAACCCCATCAACGGGCAAGGCCTCGGATTTGTCGGCGGCTTTGGCCCAGGTGCGACCGCCAACTATCCGTCGTATTTCTCGGGTGTCCAGAACAACACACCCTTGGGAACGACGTTCACCTCGGGTTGCGCCGCGCCGTGCGGCGTTATCCCCTACTCGTACCCGAGTTCGAATACGGCGCCGTGCAACTACTTCGCGACGTGCACGCCGCTGGCATCGGGTCAGCAGGATAGCTCGGAGAACGGCCAGGGCATCTTCAAGCTCCAGTACCAGCACAACATCGGCTCGAACGCGTACCTGCGCGTGTACGGGTACTCATACTACTCGTGGTGGTACCTCTACGGACCGAACAGCCTCAACAATGCGTTCGTGGGCTGCTGTCCGGCGGACTACGAGCTCACCACGCATACGCGCGGCGCGAGCGCCGAGTTCGCCGACCAAATCAACGCCAAGAACCTGATCACGGCGCAGCTCTCGGCCGTCAAGGCCAAGACCGTGCGCGACAACAACCAGCAGGAGCTTTCGGCATTCGGCAGCCGAGGCAGACAAATCGTGCTGGTCAACGCAAACAATCCCTATAACGGCATCTGCTACCAGGCCAGCGGCGCGTTCGGGTCGTGCGAACCCGGAGCACCCGGAGGGGTGCGAGCCGCATTCCTATCGGGGCTCGGCACGATGAGCAGCGGCATTCCGGCAGCCCCGGCCGTCTGCGGCGGTCAGTGCGCGTGGATGGTGGCCGAGAACGGCGTCTTCGCGACCTACAACAATGTGAATCCGCTGTTCTACAGCGCATCGCTGGGCGACCAGTGGCATCCTAGCGACAAACTGCAGCTGAACCTGGGCGTTCGCCTCGACAGCTTCCAGTTCACCGGCGGGAATACGGATACCGGAAATGCCCGCACGTTCTGGTTCAACGCGTTCAACAACGAGTATTGCTCGAGCCCGGTTCAAGGCTCATCCGCCTTCAACAAGTTCAGCGACCTTGGCGGCACGAACGCTGCGACACCATGCTCGGCATTCGTCGATCCGCTCACGGGTTCCGCAGATCTCACGGCGGCCAACTTGGTCAACGCGTCGGCGCAGAAGTTCACCTACACGGTGTGGCAACCGCGCTTCGGCGGCACGTACACGATGGACCCGGATAACGTCATACGGTTCAGCGTCGGCGAGTACGATCAAGCGCCCAACGCGGCGTTCGAACAGTACAACACGCTGCAGCAGAACCTGCCGGCGTTCATCGGTCCGACGTTCCTGAAGTTCGGCCTGAACACGCCGGGCCACCAGTTGGCGCCGTCCACGTCGTTGAACACCGACGTGTCGTGGGAGCATCGCTTCGCGAACAGCGACGTCAGCTTCAAGCTGTCGCCGTTCTACCGATCGACGCGCAACCAGTATCAGCAGCTCTTCTTAGACCAAAAGACGGGCTTCGTCTCCGGCCTGCCGGTCGGCAAGCAGACGTCCGAAGGCGTAGAGTTCGAACTAACCAAGGGCGACTTCAGCCGCAACGGTCTGTCCGGACTGCTGTCGTACACGTACACTTGGAGCTACATCCACTACCAGGCACTGCCGGGTAATGGCGGCACTGTGATTTCGCCGATCAACAACACGATCAAACAGTACAACGCGTACACATCGTTCTGCGCGGCGAACCCGTCGGATCCGCGGTGCGGCCTGACGAGTGCGCTGACAACCGCCGCGCCGTGCTACACGACGACTGGTGCCCCGGACCCGACCTGCCTTTCGACATCGGTCGCGAACCCGTACTGGAACGCGCCGGTGCAGAACCTGTTCGATCCTGGCGCCAAGTACGTTCCGTTCGACATCTTCCCAGGTGCGTTCAACTCGGCGGTAAACTCGTACGCAGTGCCGAACGTGGGAACGCTGGTCCTGAACTGGAAGCATGACAAGCTGAGCCTCACGCCGTCGTTGCAATACTTCGGCGAGGGCTTCTACGGAGCGCCGTTGCAAAGCCCGGGTATCGACCCGGCCATGGGATGCGGCGCGCTGTCGTCGGGCTTTACGGGTGACACCCGTTATCCGTTCGGTCCGCCGGCGGTTGGAACTGGAGGCAGTCCGTACAGCGCACCTGGTTGCCCCGGTAACATATTCATCCCCGACCCGTACACCGGTAAATTCGACGGGATAGGCGCGTTCCGGACCCCGCAGCAGTTGCTCGGCAACTTCGAGGTCACGTACGAAGCAACGCCGCGCGTGACATACGTTGCGGGCTTCACGAACCTGATCAACACGTGCTGGGGTGGAACGAAGCAAGCGTGGACCGCACTGGCCGATCACCGCGTATGCGGTTACTCTCTGCCGGGCTACGCGCCGCTCCCGTACGCGGGCAACTTCTACAATCCTGACAGCGTGTTCCAACCTGAAGTCAAATACCCGTACATGCAAGCGTTCGGAACAGCGCCGACTCAAGCGACGTTCGAGGTCAAGGTCAAACTCTAAACCTCGAACGACGACAGATGGTGGGACCGGCGCACGCCGGTCCCATTATTTTTTCTGCGGCAGACCGTCCGCGCGTGCGGGCAGGGCGATGGCCTCAAGACGCGAACCCGGTTGCACGTAGGCGCTGGTGTGGCGCTGACAAGGCTTCAGCGCCTTTTTTATCGTCCTGGGAGATGACCGACAGCATGAAGTTCCGTTACGCGTATTTGCTCATCGCTTTGCTTGCCGCGATCGGAGCGAACGCCGCCGGCTGCAAGGGATACGGCGCCGTGACCAGCGCGAGCCCGACGCCGGTCCCCAGCATTAGTCCTGCTCCCGACACCTTGTACGTCCAAGATGCCACGACGCGCACGGTCCGCGTCTATAAGAATGCTTCGGCCCTCAACGGCGTCGCAGGCACTGCGCTCACCCTGAGCACCTCCGACACCGCGAATCCGGACGTCGTCTACGACCCGGTTCACGATGTGCTCTGGTATCCGAATCAGACGACCAACGAGGTGTGGGTGTTCACGAACGTGTCGATGGCCAACAGCATGGCTACTCCGAGTCCCAAGCTGCCGCTCGCAAATCAAGAAGGCGCGGAGGCTTACGATCCAAACCACAACTATCTTTTTGTTGCATTCAACAACTCCGACAATCTGCAAGTCTTTCAGAACGCCGCGCCCGGCAGCGGCATGGCCGCGTTCAAGCAGATCGCGCTGAACTTCACCGATCCGGCGGCGAGCGGCACGCCGCATCCCCAGGAGATCTACTACGACGCGACGCACGACCGGCTGTTCATGGCCGACAACCAAAACGTCGTCGCCGAGTTCGACAATTTCGGAGCAAATGTCGCCACGGTCTCGAGCGCCACGTCCAACCGGCAGATCACCGGTCTGTTCTCAGCGGACGGCATGGCCTATAACGCCACGACCGACACTCTGTTCGTCGGTGAGGGCGGCAATTTCAGCGGCTCCGGCAAGCATCAGGTGGACGTGATCAAGAATGCGAGCACGCAGAACGGCCCCGACTCGCACGGCCAGACGATCACGAATTTCGCGACCGGGCCCTCGGGACTCGCCTACGATACGCCGCGCGATATCCTGTACGTCTACGACGCTCCGAACATCCGCGTCATACCGAACGCAACGGCTGCCGCGGGATCGGTAAGCTCCGTTCCGAGTAACCGGACCATCTCCGACGCGGTGACGTCGCTGTCCGGATTCGGTCTGTTCGTCGACACCACGCACTAGGGAACGAGCAACCTTGCGGCGCTGATGGTGCTGCCGAGGAGCCCGATATTGCGGAGTTCCCTATGCGATCGTCGGCGGCGTTGCCACCCGCGCCTACATGCCGGAACGCACCACCCTCGATGTCGACGTCCTCGTAGATGCGGCGAACGTCGCCGCTGCGCGGAGATCGGGAAACTCGAAGTCGGTCGCGACTAGAACCCCAGCTGCCGCGCGATCACCATCCGCTGCACTTCGTTCGTGCCCTCGCCGATCTCGTTGATCTTGCAATCGCGCCAGTAGCGAGAAACCGGATACTCGTCCATGAACCCGTAGCCGCCGTGGATCTGCACCGCGGCGTTGGCGCAGCGCCGCGACACCTCGCCCGAATACAGCTTCGCCATGGCCGCTGCGGTGGCGAAGTCGCGGCCCTGATCCTTCAGCCATGCGGCTTTGAGCACCGCGGTGCGCGCGAGATCGATCTCCACCGCCATGTCGACCAGCTGGAACTGGATCGCTTGGAACTTCGAAATCGCCTTACCGAACTGCACGCGCCCTTTGGCGTATTTGGCTGAGGCGTCGTAGCACGCTTGCGCGAGCCCAACCGACAGGGCGCCGACGCTGATCCGGCCGCCGTCGAGGATCTTCAAGAATTGCTGGAAGCCTTTGCCTCGCGGGCCGAGCAAGTTTTCCTCCGGAACGCGCGCGTTCTCGAAGTGCAGCTCCCGCGTGTCCGATGCCCGCCAGCCCATTTTCTTGTACGGTTTCGCGCGCGAATAGCCCGCAGTGTCCTGCGGCACGATGATGTTCGAAATCTCCGGCTTGCCGTTGCCCGAGCCTGTCAGCGCGGTGATCGTCACCCCGCCCGTCATCGGCGTTCCCGCGTTCGTAATGAAGCACTTGGTGCCGTCGATGACCCAATGACCGTCGCGAAGCTGCGACGTCGTCTTGGTCGCGCCGGCGTCCGAGCCGGCTTGCGGCTCGGTGAGACCGAAGGCCCAAAGCTTTTCGCCGCGCGCCAGCGGCACGAGGTATTTCTGCTTTTGCTCCTCGGTGCCGAACTGCATGAACGGCTGCGAGCCGAGCGAGACGTGCGCCGCCATCGTGATCCCGACCGACGCGTCGGCACGCCCGATCTCCATCACCGCGAGCGCATACGAAACGGTGTCCGCGCCCGCGCCGCCGTACTTTTCGGGGAACGGCAGGCCGAGCAGCCCGAGCGCCGCCATTTTCCGCACCACGTCGAGCGGAAACTCCGACTTCGCGTCCCATTCCTCGGCGTGCGGCGCGATCTCGGCCTCGGCGAATTCGCGGCACAGTTTCTGAACGTCCAACTGCTCAGAGTTCAGATCGAAGTCCATGGCGCGGTGGTTCGAATATCACGAGCGCATGGCCTACAGCAAGGCTCTCGGGGCCTTTCGCGCGGGCCGCGCGGCTAAAGCGAAGGTCGGCCGCTCGTCGAGTCGAACTTGCGGCCAGGCATGATCGTTTTTCAGGACGTCAGCCTGGTGTATCCCAACGGCGTCCACGCATTGTCAGCGGTCAACCTGTCGGTGGCGAGAGGGGAGTTTCTCTTCCTCGTGGGCAGCACCGGCCAGGGCAAATCCAGCCTCCTCAAATGCGTCTACCGCGAAGTCCGGCCGACGTCGGGTGACGTGGTCGTCGACGGCCAGCAGCTCTCGCAGCTCCCGCATTCACGCGTGCCCGCATTGCGTCGCAAGGTGGGCGTCGTCTTCCAAGACTTCAAACTGCTGCATCAAAAAACCGTTTGGGAGAACGTGGCGTACGCGCTGCAGGTGACGGGCACGAGTTCGCGCGACGTCATGCGGCGCGTGCCGCGCATCCTGGAGCTGGTCGGGATCGCGCACAAGAGCAAGATGTTTCCGCAAGAGCTTTCCGGCGGCGAGCAACAGCGCGCGGCGATCGCGCGCGCGCTCGTGAACAACCCGCTGATCTTGCTGTGCGACGAACCGACCGGCAATCTCGATCCTGAAACGTCGAGCGAAATCGTCGCCCTGCTGGCGCGCATCAATGCGAAAGGCACGACGGTCGTGGTGGCCACGCATAACCAAGCGGTCGTCGACCGCATGCGCCGGCGCGTCGTGCGCTTGACGAATGGCCGCATCGCTCATGACGAGGAACGGGGTCGCTACCACGTTGGACTGGGGTAAAGTCAAGTTTTTCTGGGGCGAAGTCGCCCAGAATTTCACCAGAAACGTCACGATGACCCTGACCTCCATGGGGACGGTCGCGGTTTCGATCGTCGTGCTCGGAGCCTTCCTCTTCGCGCGCGAGTCGTTCGACTCGGTCGTCAAAAACGTCGTCGGCCAGGTGGTCGTGGCCGCCTATCTCAAGGACAATGTCGCTCTGCCGCGCATCGGTCAGCTGGTCGCCGAGCTGCGGGCCGATCCCCGGATCGACGGGGTCAAATACGTCAACAAGGCCGACGCCCTGGCGGATTTGCGCCGCCGCCTGCGCGGCCAAGTCAACCTCAACATCATCAACACGAACCCGTTGCCGAACGCCATCATCGTGCATACGCGAAACCCCGCAGACGTGCCGATCGTCGCCGGCCTGCTGCGCTCGCGGCCCGAGGTGGCGGTCGTCAACTACCATAGCGCTACGTACGAAAAAATGGTCCGCATGGAGGCCGTGCTCAGCGTGATCGGGCTGGGCATCATCGTCCTGTTGCTCATCGCGACGGCGCTCATCATCTACAACACGATCCGGCTGACCGTCTTCGCACGCCAGCGCGAGATCAATATCATGCAGCTGGTCGGGGCGACGCGCTGGACCATCCGCTGGCCGTTCGTCCTGGAAGGCACGCTGTCGGGGATCATCGGAGCCGCCGCGGGTCTCGTCGTGTTGTGGGCCGGCTACCGCGTGCTTTCGCCCAAGATCGTCATCAACTTGCCGTTCTTGCCGCTCAACCTCGCCGCGGTGCCGGTCGGCCATCTGGCGCTGGAATTGATCGTCATCGGAGCGCTGGTGGGGACGCTCGCAAGCCTCGTGTCGGTGAGCCGGGTAATGGCTTCAGCGTGACGCGCTTGCTGGCGGCGCTGGTGGTATTTGTTGCTGTAGGGGGAGCGGCGTACGCCGCTCCCCCTACACACGCGCCCATCTCCATCAAGATCCGCGAAAAGCAGGCGCAGATAGAATCGACCCGTCACAAGCTCGAGCAAAAACGCAGCCAGCTGCATCAAGCGCGTTTCAAAGTGATGACCATCTCGCAGCGGCTGGACGCCACGAACTACGGCATTTCGCGCGTCGAGGAGCAACTCGCATTTCTGGCGGCGCAGATCGACCAAACGACGCGCCGCCTGAACGTCCGGCGCGTTCAGCTCGCGGCGACGCGCGCGAGCCTCGACCGCCATCGCGGGGCGCTTGGCGACCGGCTGCGCGGTGTCTACGAATTTGGTCCGGCGTCGTACCTCGACGTGCTGCTCAGCTCCACGTCGTTCACCGATTTCGTGGAACGCTGGGACCTGCTGCGCTACATCATGCACTCGGATGGGGTGCTCATCTCGAAGATCAACGTCGCGGCCGCCCGCTATGCGAAGATGGTCGACCAGCTCGAGGCGACGCAAGCGGAGCTCACGTCGGAGCAGTCCGACCAAGAGCGAAAACGCCAGGAGCTCGGCGTGCTCGCCGACGAACGGCGCACGCTGCTTTCGCAAGCGCAAGCGCAAAAAGGGGTCATCGCCGCGCAAGTCGTCGAGTTGGAGAACTTGACCGCGGCGCAGGAGGCCCGCCTGCAGGCGTTGATCGCCGAGAAGCAGCGTGAAGACGCGGCCGAGGTGTGCGCTGCGCAGGTGGCCGCCGCTGCAGCGCGCCGCGCGGCTGCGACCGCAGCCGGCTTGACGCCGCCGGTGGAGCATCCCTGCGGCGGGGGACCCGGGATTTTCGCGTGGCCGGTCCGCGGACCGATCACCTCACCGTTCGGCATGCGCGTGGATCCGATCACCGGCCGGTATCAGCTGCATACCGGAATCGACATTGGCGCGGATCAAGGAACGCCCATCGGAGCCTCGGCGGACGGCATCGTCATCTATTCCGGTTGGTATGGCGGCTACGGCAACGTCGTGATCGTCGATCACGGCGGCGGCCTCTCAACTTTGTACGCGCACTGTTCGGTGATCTACGCGGCGAACGGACAGCGCGTGCAGCGCGGACAGGTGATTGGGCTCGTGGGCATGACCGGTTGGGCCACCGGACCGCATCTGCATTTCGAGATCCGCGTGAACGGCGTGCCGGTCGACCCGTTGACCCGTCTCTGAGAAATTGCTGAGAATGAGCGGCTTGGGCCATTCGTCATGCATCGCAAGCGCGAAAACAGGGAATAATCTGCCGAATAGAAATATGGAAGTCTTCGACTATCGCGCCCGTCCCGTTTGAAAGGACCTCAGCCGACCGTGCCCCGCAAGCAGGCTTTCGTCGCCACCGTCACCATCATCATCCTCGCAGCGCTGCTGGCCGTGGTGACGGGCAAGTACTACGCGCGCACCCATCCTTCGGTCTCGCCCGACCTCACAGCGCTGCGCATCGCGCTCGGCAACGAGCGCCGCGACGTGACTTCAGATATCGGCGCGCGAAACACGTCGGATCAAGGCCAGGAGATCGACGAGCTCGATTACACCTTTGAAAAGGTCCGCGATAGCTACTATAAACCGGTCGACGACAGCTCGCTGCTCAACGGCGAGCGCAGCGGTTTGGTCTCGTATCTCAAGGCCAAGCACGTCGTGGCATCGCTGCCGACCACCGCCCAAGTGCTGCACGGCGGCAGCGACGACGAAGCCGCGGCGAACGAGATGCTGACCGACGCCTTCAACGCGTATAGCACGCGGTTCCCGACCGGCGACCTCGCCTACGCCGCGATGCAAGGCATGCTCGGCTCATTGAACGATCCGTACACCGAAGCGCTGACGCCGCGCGACATGCGCGCGCTGACCGAGCTGATGCGCGGCGGCGATTTCGGCGGGATCGGCGTGTACATCGGCAACGACCCGAAGACCAAACGTATCATCGTGCTGCAGCCGATTCCAGGCACGCCGGCCTATCGCGCCGGACTGCGCGCGGGCGACGTGATCGAATCCGTCGACGGTCACGACACGAAGGGCCTCGATCTCGATTTCGCCATGGGCTTGATCCGCGGCAAGGCCGGCTCGACGGTCCGGCTCGTCATCGAACGCAAGAATGCGACGCAGACCGTGTCCGTCGTTCGCCAGGTCATCCTCGTGCCCTCGGTGTCGTATCGCATGATCCGCGGCGACATCGGTTACGTGCAGCTCGTCGATTTCGGCGACCGTTCCGCCCGCGAGCTCTCGGACGCGCTGAACGCGCTGCTCCGTCAGGGAGCGAAAGCCATCGTCCTGGATCTGCGGAACAACGGCGGCGGACTGCTGCAAGCGGCGGTCGACATCTCGTCGAAATTCATCGCCGACGGCCCGATCGTCTCGACGATCGATCGGCGAGGGCAGGTCGAAACGGCCGACGCAAATCAGGATGCGATCCCGCCGCGGCCGCTCGTGGTGCTGGTCAACCAGTTCTCCGCGAGCGCGTCGGAGATCACGGCCGGCGCCATCCAGGACTCGAAGGCCGGCATTCTCATCGGCACCAAGACGTTCGGCAAGGGCGTCGTGCAGACGATCTACGATCTCCCGGACGGCGGCGCCGTCAAGATCACCACCGCGCGGTACGTAACGCCGGCCGGCCGCGACATCAACAAAAAGGGCATCGCGCCCAACATCTCCGTTCGAATGGACCCTCGCATCGTCGGGGAAGATTTGGGCGACCGGCTGCGCGGCAAAGACGTGCAGCTGCTCACCGCACTCCACTACCTGAATAAGGAACTCGCGTCGAACACACGATGAAGAAACATTTGCGTATTCTGAACTTCTCCGTCGCGCTGGCGTCCCTGGCGGCCGCCGTTGCGATGCTCGCTGGGCATGCGTCGTTGCCGGCGCGCGCCGCCGCGGATTCGGTGAGCCGCTCGATGGTGGACTTTTCCTTCACCCAAGCGGCCGATCAGTTCTACAAGCAGGTCACCGATCAAGCCATCCTCGACGGCGCGGTCAACGGCTTGCGCGCCATCGCCAAACATTTCGGCGATAACCCGAATCGCGTATCGTGGGTCCGGCCGAAGGGCAGCGAAAGCGCCGACGTAGCGGCGTTGAACCACACGCTGGCGCTGGCCGGCAAGTCGTACAAGAACGTGTCGGAACGCGAGCTCGCTTACGGCGCCATCGCGGGCATGATGAGCGCGCTGCACGACCGCTGGAGCGTCTTCCTCACGCCCAAAGAATTCCGGCAGCTCAACGAAGGTTTGGACGGCGGCAATTTCCCGGGCGTGGGCGTCGTCATCGACGTCGATCCGGTCACGAAAGCGCTCTTGATCCAACAAGTGCTTGACGGCGGCCCCGCATCTAAGGCCGGCCTGCTGGCCGGCGACGTCATCTTGACGGTGGACGGCAAGTCGACCAAAGGCCTCACCACCGAGCAAGACAGCGCCATGATCCGCGGCAAGGCAGGCACGACGGTCCACCTCGTGGTGCAGCGCCAGAGCCAAGCCCAGCCGCTGAACTTCGACGTCGTGCGGGCCGTCATCCACACGCCGAGCGTTCTCGCGCGCCTCGTCAATAACGACATCGGCTACATCCAGGTGCTGGTGTTCGGGCTCACGACCGGCGACGAACTCAACGCCGCGCTCGGCCGCCTGCAAAAGGCCGGAGCGAAAGGCTACATCCTCGATCTGCGCAACAACGGCGGCGGATATCTGAACGCCGCGATCGACGTGTCGTCGAAGTTCATCGCCGAGGGACCGATCGTCTCGATCGACTCGCGCACGAAACCCCTGACGACGTTTGACGCCGAAAACCAAGCGATTCCGCCGGCGCCGCTCGCGGTGCTCGTCAATCAGTACACGGCGAGCGCGTCGGAGATCACCTCGGGCGCGATCCAGGAGTCGGGCGCGGGCGTGCTCATCGGCACCAAAACGTTCGGAAAAGGCGTCGTGCAGACGATCTATCCGTTGCCCGACGGCAGCGCCATCAAGATCACCACGGCGCGGTATCTCACGCCGAAGGGCCACGACATCAACAACGTCGGGATAGAGCCGGACATCCTCGTGCCCAACGTGCCGCCGAACACGCTCGGCAACCTCACGCTGGACTCGCAGTTGAAGCGCGCGATCGGCTACGTGCAGGATCGCATCGCTCAGGATATCCCGTCTTCGGGCGGTACGCCGGGCGCTTCGGGCAGTTCGCGCTAGGGGTTTTTAGGGCTAGGGCGCGACGCGTGGCACCGGCGCACGGCACGCGCGAAGCGCACGTTTGGGAGCCGACGCAAGAGACGATCGAGCGCGCAAACGTCACGCGATTCGCGCGGCGCTTCGGTTGCGACGGAATCGACCAGCTGATCGATAAGGCGCGGGCAGATCTGCCCGCCTTTTATCATTCTCTCGTGAACGAACTCGGGTTGGCGTGGCTTCAGCCATATCGGACCACGCTCGATCTGTCGCGCGGCAAACCGTTCGCGCGCTGGTTCGTGGGCGGCCGGTATAACGCGTCGTTCAATTGCTTGGATCGGTGGGTGCGAGGCGGCCGCGGCGATGCGGAAGCGCTGTCGTGGGAAGGCGACGACGGCGCGAAGCGCTCGCTGACCTTCGCCGGATTGCTGGCCGACGTGTGCCGGCTGGCCGGAGCGCTGCGCGCGGTCGGGGTGCGCAAAGGCGACGTCGTGGGGATTTACATGCCGATGCTGCCGGAAACGGCGACCGCGCTGCTTGCGGTCGGGCGGATCGGGGCGATCGCGGTGCCGGCGTTTTCCGGCTACGGCGCACCCGCGCTTGCCGCTCGGCTGGCGGATGCGCGGGCCAAGGTGCTGCTGACCGTGGACGGCGTGCCGCGCAGGGGCAAGAACGTCGACATGAAATCGAACGCCGACGCGGCGCTTGCCGAAGCGCCCAGCGTCGAAAGAGTGTTCGTCTTTCGGCGGACCGGGCAAGACGTAGCGATGGTCGCAGGTCGCGACGTGGACTGGGCGGATGCGGTGGCGGCGCATGAGGATTTCCTCGAAGCCGAGCACACCGAATCGAACGATCCGTATCTGCTCTTGTACACCTCGGGTTCGACCGGCAAGCCGAAGGGCGCCGTCCACGGTCACGCCGGTTTCCCGATCAAGGTCATGATCGATCAGTTCCTTTGTTTCGACGTCAAGCCGGGCGATAAGATGCTCTGGTATACGGACATGGGTTGGATGATGGGCCCGTTTCTCGTGCTCGGCGCGCTGGGGCTCGGGGCCGGCATCACGATGTTCGAAGGCACGCCGGATTATCCGAATGCCGACCGGTTATGGGAGGTCGTGGAGCGCCACCGGGTGACGCATCTGGGCATCGCGCCGACCGCCATCCGCTCGCTGATGACGCACGGCGAAGACCTGCCGCGCCGCCGCGATTTCTCCAGCCTTCGGATTTTGGGCTCGACCGGCGAAGCCTGGAACCCGGAGCCGTATCGCTGGTTTTCGCGCGTCATCGGAGGCGACCGGCTGCCGATCATCAATTATTCGGGTGGAACCGAGATCAGCGGCGGCATCTTGGGATGCTATCCGACGAAACCGCTGACTGCATGCTCGTTTCATGGGCCGGTGGCCGGCATGGACGCAGACGTGATCGACGCCGAAGGCAGGCCGGTGCGCCGGGCGGTCGGAGAGCTCGCCATCCGCCAGCCGTGGCCCGGCATGACGATGAGCTTTTGGCACGACGACGAGCGGTACTTGAAGACCTACTGGTCGCGCGTCGAGGACGTGTGGGTTCATGGCGACTGGGCGCGGATCGATGAGGAAGGCTTTTGGTACATCCAAGGGCGGTCGGACGACACGATCAACGTGGCGGGGAAGCGCGTCGGACCGGCCGAGTACGAGAGCGCTTTGGTGGCGCATCCAGCGGTGCGGGAAGCGGCGGCGCTGTCGGTACCGGATCCGGTGAAGGGGGAGACGGTGGCTTGCTTGGTCATCCTGCGGCCCGGTTTCGAACCGAGCGAAGCGCTGCGCGGCGAGTTGCGCGGCTTGGCGGCTGCCGCGCTGGGCAAAGCGCTCGCTCCTGCGGCCGTCAAGTTCGTCGACGATCTGCCGCGCACTCGGAATGCGAAGCTGATGCGCCGCGTGGCGCGCGCCCGCTATTTGAAGAGCGATGCGCTCGGCGACATCTCGGCGTTGGAAAACCCGGCTTCGCTGGATGCGATCGACCGCGCCCACTAACTAAATGTAGGCGCGGCCATTCATGGCCGCGAGCAGAAATGCGCGCCGCTACATTATGCGCGCCGCTACACCGGGGACGCGTGTTTTTCCCGGACGCGGCGCGCGGCTTCCACCATGTTGGTAAGGGCCGGAATGACCTCTTCCCACTTTCGCGTCTTCAACCCGCAATCCGGATTGACCCATAACTGCTGCGGCTGCATCACGCGCGCGGCTTTATCGAGCAGCGCCTCCATCTCTTCCACGCTCGGGATGCGCGGCGAGTGGATGTCGTAGACCCCAGGCCCGATCTCGTTCGGATATTTCGAGACCTCCCCGCTTTCGAGCAATTCCATCTGCGAACGCGACGACTCGATGGTGATGACGTCGGCGTCGAGCGCGGCGATCGCCGATAGGATCTCGTTGAATTCCGAATAGCACATGTGGGTGTGGATCTGCGTCGCATCACCAACCGGCGAGGAAGCCACGCGAAACGCGCGCGTCGCCCAGCCGAGGTATCCATCCCAGTCCTTGCGCTTGAGCGGCAAGCCTTCGCGGAACGCGGGTTCGTCGATCTGGATGATCTTGATGCCGGCGCGCTCAAGGTCGGCGACTTCGTCGCGGATGGCGAGCGCGATCTGCATGGCGGTCTGCGAGCGCGGCTGGTCGTCTCGCACGAACGACCACTGCAAGATCGTCACCGGGCCGGTGAGCATGCCTTTGAGCGGCCGGTCGGTCAGCGACTGCGCGAATGCGATCCACCCAACCGTCATAGGTTCCGGGCGGGAGACGTCGCCGAAGACGATCGGCGGTTTGACGTAGCGAGAACCGTAACTCTGCACCCAAGCGTGTTGCGTGAACGCAAAGCCCTGGAGCTGTTCGCCGAAGTACTCCACCATGTCGTTGCGCTCGGCTTCACCGTGCACGAGGACGTCGAGTCCGATCTCCTCCTGCATGCGAATCGCGTGCTCGATCTCGCCCTTGATGATGCGATCGTACTGGCGAGCATCGATTTCGCCCTTGCGCAGTTTGGCGCGCGCCTCCCGTATCGTCGGCGTCTGCGGATAACTGCCGATGGTGGTGGTCGGAAACGGACGCAGCCCAAGACGGCCGCGCTGCTTGGACCGGCGCGCCGCAAAGGCGCTATCGCGTCGCGCATCGTCCTCGGTCAGGGCAGCGACCCTCGCTTTCACCGCTTCGACGTGGATCCGCGGCGACGTCCGGCGGGCGACGATCGCCAGCCGAGAACGTTCGAGGTCCTGTGCGACCGACCGGCGACCCTCCACGAGCGCACGCCGCAGCAGCTGCAGTTCGTCGAGCTTCTGCACCGCGAACGCCATCCACGACTTTAGCTCGTCGTCGAGTTTGCTTTCAAGCGCTAGATCGATAGGGGCGTGCAGCAGGCTGCAGGAAGGCGCGATCCACAAGCGATCGCCGAGCAGGGCACGGACGGGCTCCAAAACCTCCAGCGCTGCATCGAGATCCGCACGCCAGACGTTGCGCCCGTCGACGACGCCGAGCGAAAGCGCTTTATTCGACGGAAAATCCTCAAGAAACGCGCCCAACTGCTGGGGAGCGCGAACGAGATCGATATGCAGTCCGGCCACCGGCAGACGTTTGAGGAGATCCGCGACGTGCGCGGCGGACTCGAAGTAGGTCGCGAGGAGCACGTCCGGGCGGGGACCGCCGGCAAGGGCCGCGTATGCGCGCTCGGCAGCCCGCAGCCAGTCGGCCGGCAGATCGAGCACGAGCGCGGGCTCGTCGATCTGCACGAGCGAAACGCCCGCTTCGCGCAGCCGCGCGAGCGCCGCAGCATAGGCCGGCAGAAGCCGGTCCAGAAGCTCGAGCCGCGAGAATGACGATGTCGTCTCGCGTTCCTTTCCGAGCCAGAGAAACGACAACGGTCCAAGGATCGTCGGCTTCGGTTTGAATCCAAGCGCGATCGCTTCCGCGACCTCATCGAACAGCTTCGTCGCGGAGATGGCGAACTGCGTTCGATCCGAGAACTCGGGCACGATGTAGTGGTAATTCGTGTCGAACCATTTCGTCATTTCCATTGCGCCCGTCGTGGCGCTGCCGCGCGCCATGGCGAAATAGGTCGAGAAACCCACGTCGCCGCCCTTGAAACCGTAGCGCGGCGGGATCGCGCCGAGCAGCGAAGCCGCGTCGAGGACGTGATCGTAATACGAGAAATCGCCGACGGGGACGTAGTCCGATCCCGCCGCTTTCTGCAGCACCCAATGTTCCGCTCTGAGCCGCTCGCCGACGGCGCGAAGTTCGGACTCGGGGATCGCGCCGTTCCAATAAGCCTCCAGCGCCTTCTTCAATTCGCGCTTGCGGCCGATGCGCGGGAATCCGAGGTTATGTGCGATCACGTCATTTGCCCAGCGTTTTGCGCGCGATGACGATGCGCTGGATCTGCTGGGTGCCCTCGTAGATCTGGGTGATCTTTGCGTCGCGCATCATGCGCTCCACCGGGTACTCCGTCATGTATCCATAGCCGCCCAGCAGCTGCACGGCGTCGGTCGTCACGCGCATTGCGACGTCGCCGCATTTCAGTTTGCAAAGCGCTCCCCAGTACGTCACGTCCGGCGCGCCTTCATCGCATTTCCGCGCTGCTTCATACAGCAGCAGGCGGGCCGCCTGGATCTCGCAGTCCATGTCCGCGATCATCCACTGCAAGCCTTGCTGCCTTGCAAGCGGCTTGCCGAACGCGACGCGCTCTTTCAAATACTTCGCGGCGAAATCGAAGGCGCCCTGAGCGATGCCGAGCGCCTGCGCCGCGATGCCGGGGCGCGACTTGTCCAGCGTGGCCATCGCGATCTTGAATCCATCGCCTTCAGCGCCGAGCAGCCGATCGGCAGGTATGCGGCAGTTCTCGAGCAGCACCTCATTGGTCGGTGAACCTCTGATCCCCATCTTGTTCTCGACTTTGCCGAGTTTGAATCCCGGATCGCTCGTGCGGCAGACGAACGCCGAAATGCCGCCTTTGGCGCGAAGGTCCTTGTCCGTCATGGCGAAGACGATGCAGACGTCGGCCGCCGCCACGTTGGTGATGAACACCTTCGTGCCGTTGAGCACGTAATGGTCGCCGTCGCGGACCGCCGTCGTCCGCATGTTGGATGCGTCGGAGCCGGACGACGCCTCCGTCAGCGCGTACGACGTCATCCATTCGCCCGTGGCGAATTTGGGCAGATACTCTTTCTTTTGCGCGTCGCTGCCGGCGATCATGAGCGGCAGGGCGCCCAGTTCTTGCACGGCGATGATGAGCGATGAGGTCGCGCACACCTTCGAGATTTCTTCGACGACTTTGACGTACGTCAGGAAGCTGTTCAGGCCGCCGTATTCTTCGGGAAACGGGATGCCGAGCAGGTCGTTCTTGGCGAACAGATCCTTGACGTCGGTGGGATACTCGCCGGTCTGATCGATCTGCGCGGCGCGGGGCAAGATTTTTTCCTCGGCCAACGTGCGAACCGTGTCGAGAATCATCTGCTCGGCTTCGAGGATTTCGGCGGATCGTTCGGGCGCTAGCATAGGAAGGTCTCCTCAGGGAGGCGGCCGTCGGCGAACAGCCGGGAGGATTTCAGTGCTTCTGGTTCCCGAATTTGGCGCCCTTGTCTAAAGGCAGGCTATGGCGGGCGACATCATACGAGGTATCCCAAATCGGATGACGGCGTCGGATAGGCGAAGAGCATTTCGGCCAGCATGCTGCCGGGAGCGCCCAGGCGCATCGTCAGCGCGATGACGTTGATCTGCTCTTCGACGTGCGGGCCGAGGATGTGCGCTCCGAGGATCTTGCCGGAAGATTCCTCGACCAGCGTTTTGAACGAGGCGTGCGTCGCGCCGACTCGACGCGTTGAATACCAGTCTGCCATGCTGCCGCGTTGGACGCGATAGCGAAGCTTACGTTTTTTTGCGTCGTCCTCAGAAATACCGACCGACGCCAAGGCCGGGATCGAATAGACGATGCTCGGCACGACGCCCAATTCGGCTACCGTACGGTTGCCGTGGATGAGATTGTCCGCGACGACCTCGCCCATGTGACCGGCGACCGGCGTGAGTGGAGGAGCGCCGCTGTCGGCGACATCGCCGGCCGCATAGACGGCCGGGTTCGTCGTGCTCTGCGCGTACTGGTTGATGACGACGCCTTTCTTCGTGGTCGCGACGCCCGCGACGTCGAGGGCCAGATCCGCGATGTCCGGCACTCGGCCCGCGCTGTGGACGGCGAGGTCGCACGTGAAGCTGCGTTCGGTGCCGCGTTGCTTGGCTCGAACGACGAAGCGGTTCTTGGCGCGCTCCACCGCAGTGACGCTCGCGTCCAGTTCGATGGAGATGCCCGCCTCGCGACTGGCGGTCATGAGCTCGCCGACGAGATCGGGATCGAACACCTCGAGCGGCCGGCTGCCGCGATGGACGATCGTAGCGCGGGCGCCGGCGCGCGCGACGACGTGTGCGAATTCGAATGCGACGTACCCGCCGCCGATAAAGACGATCTCCTTCGGCAAGGTCTCGAGGTCGAGGAATTGATCGCTCGTGATGACGTGCTCTTCGCCGCTTATCTTCAGCGGGGCGGGTACGGCGCCGGCGGCGATCGCGACGTTTTTCGCCTCGAGCCTCTCTCCGTTGACGGCAACCGCGGTCCGGTCGACAAAGCGAACCTGTCCGTGGAACGCAACGATCCCCTCGTCCGCGTACGAACGCTCGCGCCGGGCGGGCGCCGGATCGGTAAAGGTATGTTTGAATCTCATCAGCGCGGGCCAGTCGATCGCGACCGGGTTCGCCACGCCTTTGGCGTTCATGCGGCGCGCCCAGTCGGTCAATTCTGCGGCGCCGACGAGCACTTTTTTAGGATCGCAGCCGCGCAGCTGGCAGGTGCCGCCGAAGGGTCGAGAATCGGCAATAGCCACGTTCCAGCCGGCGTTCCGGCATGCAAGCGCGATCGCGGTGCCGGCGGAGCCAGTGCCGATGACGATGAGGTCAAAGGTTTTCGACATGCGTCGAGCTTCGCTCGCCGCTGCCATCGACCTGCGGTCGAATTATTGACAGGGCCAACCTTCGGTTGGCCGATCATCGACCTTCGGTCGAACCACTGCACGGTCGAACCACTGCACGCTCGAACCACTGCACGGTCGAACCACTGCGCGGTCGAACCACTGCACGGTCGAACCACTGCGCGGTCAAATCCACTGCACGGTCGAACCACTGCGCGGTCAAATCCACTGCACGGTCGAACCACTGCACGGTCGAACCACTGCGCGGTCGAACCACTGCGCGGTCGCAGCGTTAAGAAATCTGATCCTGTAAGTTTCGGATTTCGTCCAGCAGCCGTAGCACGACGTCCACTCCGGCCAAGTTGATGCCGCAGATATCGGTGAGCCGGCGGATCGTGGTCAGCCGGTCGATATCGGCGACGGTGTAGAACCGGACGTCGTTCACGACGTGCGGCTGCAGCAAGCCCGCTCGCTCGTACCGGATCAGCGTCTCCGGCCCGACTTCGAACAGCGCCGCCACGGCCGTGATCGCGTACAGCGTCTCTCCACTGCCGACATCGGCGTGCGTCGTATCCATCATCGTCTGCTCGCCAGATTCGCCAGTTCTTTGAAGAGCTCGCGTTCTCGCTCGGTAAGATTTGTCGGGATTTGCGCCGTCAAGCGGACGTACAGATCTCCATGGCCGCCGGCGCCGATTTTCGGCATGCCTTTGCCCGCCAGCCGCAACGTTCGTCCGTTCTGAGAACCCGGCGGGATCTTCACGTCGACGTGGCCGGTCATCGTGGGCACGACCGCTTCGCCGCCGAGAACCAGCGTGTAGATGCTGATCGGTGCGTCTACGGAGAGATCGTCGCCGCGGCGCTCGAACACGGGATCTTTGGCGATCCGTACGATCAAATAGAGATCGCCGGGCGACGCGCCGCCAACGCCGGGACCGCCTTGCCCCGCAAGCCGAATGCGCTGGCTATCGCGCACGCCCGCGGGAATCGTCACTTCCAGGGTCTTCGTGCCGACGACCGCGCCCGTGCCGTGACACTGATGGCACAATTTTCCGTTGACGGCCCCCGTGCCGTTGCAGCGCGGGCAGACCGACTGAGTCTGCAACGTCAAGGAGCGCTTCCCGCCGCCGTACGCGTCGCGCAGCGCAAGCTCCACCTCGGCTTCATGGTCGCCGCCGCGCATACCGCGCGCCGCCGCGCCGCGCCCGACGCCCGGGCCGCCGCCCGATCGCCCGAAGTTCCCGAAAAAGGTTTGGAAGAAGTCGGAGAAGCCGCCGGCGTCGCCGATATCTCCGAGATCGAATTGAACGCCTTGCGGTCCGGTCGAGTACGCTTGGCGCCGAAAGCCGTTAGGTCCGCCGACGTTCTGCGCGCGCTGCTGCCAGTCAGCGCCGAGCGAATCGTAGGTCTTGCGCTTTGCCGGATCGCTCAAGACCTCGTAGGCTTCCGAAATATCTTTGAACTTCTCTTCGGCTTCGACTCTCTTCGTGGGGTTGACGTCAGGGTGCCACTGGCGCGCGAGTTTACGATACGAGGCCTTGACGTCTTTCGCGGCCGCGTTCTTGGGAACGCCGAGGATCTTATAGTAGTCTTTGTATTGTACCGGCATAATGGTGATCCGGAGTCCTCATTATTATTCTTTGGACTTCGAGACCACGACCTGCGCCGGGCGCAAGAGCGTGTCGCCCAACATGTACCCTTTGCGCGCCACTTCGGTGACGACGTTGTCGGGCGCGCCGGCATCGGCCTGGACGGCGATCGCCTCAGCGACGCTCGGATCGAACGGCTTTCCGATGACGTCGATCGGACGCACGCCCTCAGATTCGAGAAAATCGCGGAATTGCCTGATCGTGGCCAGCACGCCGTCGACGAGCCGTTCGGCCGGCACGTTCTTATCTCGAAAGCTCGACGCGCGCTCGAGATTGTCCGCCACCGATAACACCTGAGTCAGCAGTTTGCGCCGCTCGTCATCCGCGCGCTCTCCCGATAGCCGCTCCGCGCGCTTCTTGTAATTGTCGAAGTCGGCCAGCAGGCGCACGTAGGCGTTGCGCTGGTCCTGGAGCTGCGCGTATGCCATGTCGAGATCGTCGCGCAGCGAGGCTTGCGGCGCGTTGGCCGGCGAGCCGTCGCCGGCGGCGTCGACCCCCGGCAGCGGCTCGCTGGAGAGCGAATCGAACTCGTCGGTCGGATTCAATTCAGGCATCCGCGTTTACGGCCGCTCTTTGAATTCGGCGTCGATGACGTCGCCCTTATCAGACTGCGGATCCGCGCCGGAATCTGCGGCTGGAGCTTCGCCGGCCGAACCGTCCGGCTGGCTCGCTCCCGCGCCCGGGCTGCCGTTGGCGCCACCGGACGCACCAGGCCCGGCGGTCGCGCCGGTTTTCTGGTAGAGCGCTTGTGCCACAGCGTACGAGGCTTCTTGGAGCCGGTCGGCTGCCGACTTCAACTGGTCTGCCGAGCCGGATTTCAAGAGCGAGCGCACGTCGTCGAGCGCTTTCTCGACGCTGGCCTTCTCCGCGGACGATACCTTGTCGCCGACTTCCTTCAGCGTCTTCTCGGCGCTGTAGACGAGGCTATCCGCTCGATTGCGGACTTCCGCCTCTTCCTTCTTGCGTCGATCTTCCGCGGCGTGCGACTCCGCTTCGCGCACCATCCGATCGACGTCGTCCTTGTTCAAGTTGCTCGACGCGGTGATCGTGATCCGCTGCTCCTTGCCCGTGCCGAGGTCCTTCGCCGACACGTGCGTGATGCCGTTGGCGTCGATGTCGAACGTCACTTCGACCTGTGGCATGCCGCGAGGCGCGGGCGGAATGCCTTCGAGCCGGAAGCGCCCGAGCGTCTTGTTGTCCGCCGCCATCTCGCGCTCGCCTTGCAGCACGTGGATATCGACGGAGGTCTGGCCGTCCTCCGCGGTCGTGAAGGTTTGCGACTTGCGCGTCGGTATGGTGGTGTTGCGATCGATGAGCTTGGTCATCACGCCGCCCAACGTCTCGAGCCCCATCGACAGCGGGGTCACGTCGAGCAGCACGACGTCGCGCACTTCGCCGGACAGCACGCCGGCCTGGATCGCAGCGCCGACCGCCACCACTTCGTCCGGGTTGATGCCCTGATGCGGATCCTTGCCCGCCAGTTTCTTGGCCAGCTCGAGGATCGCCGGCATGCGCGTCGCGCCGCCGACGAGGATCACTTCGTTGAGGTCGCCGATCTTGAGCTTCGCGTCGGCGATCGCGTTCTCGAACGGTTTGACGCAGCGCTGCGTGAGATCTTCGGTAAGCTGTTCGAACTTCGCGCGCGTGAGCGTGTAGTCGAGATACTTGGGCCCGTTTTGATCCGCCGTGATGAAGGGCAGATTGATGTTCGTCTGCATCAGGCTCGACAGCTCGATTTTTGCTTTTTCCGCCGCCTCGGTGAGACGCTGCATGGCCTGCCGGTCGCCCGAGAGATCGATGCCCTGGTCCTTCTTGAACTCGGCCACGAGCCAGTCGACGATACGCTTGTCGTAGTCGTCGCCGCCGAGGTGCGTGTCGCCGTTGGTCGACTTCACTTCGAAGACGCCGTCCCCGACTTCGAGGACGGACACGTCGAACGTGCCGCCGCCGAGGTCCCAGACGAGGATCGTCTCGTTGCCTTTTTTGTCGAGGCCGTACGCCAGCGCCGCCGCGGTCGGTTCGTTGATGATGCGGAGCACGTCGAGACCGGCGATGCGGCCTGCGTCTTTGGTCGCCTGGCGCTGCGCGTCGTTGAAGTACGCAGGCACGGTGATGACCGCTTTGGTCACTTTTTCACCGAGGTAGGTGCCGGCGTCGGTCGCGAGTTTCTGCAGGATCATCGCCGAGATCTCTTGCGGCGTGTATTGCTTGCCGTCGATGTCGGTCTTATGATCCGTCCCCATGTGGCGCTTGATCGATGAGATCGTGCGCTCGGGGTTCGTGATCGCCTGCCGTTTGGCCAGCGAGCCGACGAGGCGGTCGCCGCTCTTCGTGAACGCCACGACCGACGGAGTGAGCCGACTGCCTTCCGCGTTCGTGATGACCGTGGGCGTCGTCCCTTCCATGACTGCCACGACCGAGTTGGTCGTGCCGAGATCGATGCCTACGACTTTTGCCATTTCAACATGCTCCTGTCAAAGATTTGATTTGTAGCGGCGCGCATTGATGCGCGCACCAATGCGCGCCCGTACACATGACTAACCTTGCGGCAGCGTCTCGGGCTCGGTGGCCAGCGTCACGTCGAACGGCTGGAGATTGCCGTCGCGCCAGACGAGCAGCGAGACGCGGTCGCCGATCTTGTCGGCGGCGATGGCCTTGCTGACGTCGTCGGGCGTCGAGACCTTATGATGGTTGAGCTCGACGATGACGTCGCCTTGCTGCAGACCGGCTTTGTCGGCCGGGCTGCCTTGGATGACGTTCGCCACCACGACGCCGGTGCCGCGGTAGTGCAAGTAGTTGTCGATCTGCGGGTCGAGCGATTCCATATACACGCCGATGTACGGATGGCTGATCGAATGGTGCGTTTCGAGCTCCGCGAGGATCGGCTGCGCGACGTCCATGGGGATCGCAAAGCCGATCGCTTGGGCTTGCGGGTCTACGACCGCGGTGATGCCGACCACTTGACCGCTCAGCGTCAGCAGCGGCCCGCCGGAGTTGCCGGGATTGATGGGCGTGGTGGTCTGCAGCAGATCGGCATAGCGGATCGGCGGCGGGCCGACCTGACCGCCGCCGGCGGTGATGTCATGGCGGTGCAGCGCGGAGACGATGCCGAAGCTTACCGAGTTCTGGAACGACTCCGGCTCGCCGATCGCGAGGACGAATTGACCCTGCTGGAGGGCGTCAGAGTTGCCGAGCGGCAGAGCCTGCGGTAGATTCGCGCCGGTGATCTTGAGCAAGGCGAGGTCGGTTCGGATATCGCTGCCCACGCGCTCGGCTTTGACCTGCTGGCCGTTGGACAGCAGCACTTGCACCGAATCCGCGTTGTAGATGACGTGAGCGTTGGTGGCTACCAGGGCGGTGTCACCCGTCCGTTTGATGATGAATCCGGAGCCTGAAGCGTGCAGCGTGAACGGCTGCTGCTGCGGTCCGAAACCAGGTCCGAACATCTGATAGAAAGGATTGATCTGCTGACCGCGCAGCGTCGATTTGATCAAAACAACCGACGGTTCGGCGGCCTTCACGGCGGCGATGATGCGCTGTTCGAGTTCGGGCGAAGAGCGCGCGCCGATGGCGGCTGAGGCCGGCTGAATCGCCGGCAGCGGGCTCGACTCGCGGAAAATTTTCCCCGAGGCCCAAGCGACGACGAGGGCGCCGATCAGCACGCCGAGGATGCCGACGAGGAGGAAACCGAGCGACGTGCGTGCCGGCGACGTGGAGGAACTATTCATGGTGGTTGAACTCCTACGGTGTCTAGATTCAGATTCTACCCCGGAACCCGCGGCTACCGCACCCGTGGGGGTCGAATTCGGGCAGCCGAGTGCTGCGGGCGGGCGTGGCCCGGTTCGGGGGGCGCCAAGAGCGGGCTTGGCATCCCCGTGATGTCTACCTGGCGAAGTGAGGGTAAGTTTCCCGGGTCCGGTCGGTCGGGTGCGTCCCGCGCAGGTGCCTCTCGCGGCGAAAAAGCCCGCTTTAGCACTATAACATTGAGAGTGCTAACCGTCAAGACGACCGCTCCGACCCTGCAGTGGTTCGACCGTGCGGTGGTTCGACCGTTGCAGCGGTTCGACCGCAGGTCGATGACGCCGCGACGGAACGTCGCGGCCGGCGTGTGCGGTGGTTCGACCGCAGGTCGATGACCGCCCGACCGCTCGTGCAGTGGTTCGACCGCAGGTCGATGATCGGCCAACTGAAGGTTGGCCCTGTCAACGGTTCGACCGTTGCAGTGGTTCGACCGAAAGGTCGATGACCGCCCGACCGCTCGTGCAGTGGTTCGACCGTGCAGTGGTTCGACCGAAAGGTCGATGACCGCCCGACCGCTCGTGCAGTGGTTCGACCGAAAGGTCGATGACCGCCCGACCGCAGGTCGGGCAGACTGATCCGCAGCCCTCCCAGCGGCATACCAGAAATGTCATTCATCTTCTGGAGGCTACTGTGAAACGCAAACTCTTCAGCGCAATAATTGCGGCGTCCACGCTCGCTGCCGCGGCGGTCGCAGCCGCCTCCGTGCCGCCCGTCCACATCGCGATCGAAAATTACGCATTCAAAGCGCCGGCCATCACCGTTCCCGTCGGATCCACCGTCATCTGGAAGAACGGTGACGACGATCCGCATACGGTCACGGCGGACGGCGGATCGTTCGATTCATCGGGCTTGGCCAACGGCGATACCTACAGCCGGCAATTCACCAAACCCGGCAGCTACCCATATCACTGCAAGCTGCACCCGTTTATGAAGGGTGTGGTCGTCGTGAAAGGTTCTGGCTCATGAACGTTAATCGAGCAAAATTTCTCGAGTGCATGGCGTGGTGCGGCACGGGCGTCGTCTATAGTTTGACTGCGAGCGGGCTCGTAGGTCGCGCGCTTGCAGATTCTCCGTCGACGCTGGCATCTGCGCTCTCGGCCGACGCTTCGACGCTCTCGTTCGTGCAGATCAGCGATTCGCACGTGGGCTTTCACGGCGATGCGAATCCGGACGTGCTCGGCTCTTTTCAAAAGGCGATCGATAAGATTAATGCGCTGCCGGTGCGACCGGAATTCGTCATGCATACCGGCGACGTGAGTCACCTCTCAAAAGCGGCGCAGTTCGACAGTGCAAGGCAGATGCTCGGCACGATCAAGGCCGGCGCGACGTATGTGGTGCCGGGGGAGCACGACATCATCGACGACCGAGGTGCGCGATTCTTCCAGATGTTCGGAAGAGGCGGTGCGACGCCGTGGTACAGCTTTGACGCCGCGGGCGTCCACGCGCTCGCGCTCACCAACGTTCTCGACATCACGAAAGGCGGAATCTTGGGCCGCGCTCAGTTGGAATGGGCCCGCAAGGATCTTGCGGGCCAGAAAAGCGGCACGCCGATCGTCGTCTTCGCGCATATCCCGTTGTACGCCGTCTATCCGCCGTGGGGCTGGAGCACGGACGACTATGCCGAACTCTTGACGATGTTGCGGCGCTTCGATTCCGTAACGGTGCTCAACGGGCACATCCACCAGGTGTTCACCAAAACGGACGGAAACGTGACTTTCTATAGCGCCAATTCGACGGCGTTTCCGCAGCCCGCGCCCGGCACGGCCCCGAGACCTGGACCGTTGAAACTGCCGGCCGGTGAACTTGGCAAACACCTGGGGATTCGAAACGTCACGGTGCAAACCGGCACCCATGCGATCGCGATCGCCGATCAGCCGCTGTCGGTCTAGCGATTGGCGGTGCAGCGGTTCGACCGCAGGTCGATGACGCCGCGACGGAACGTCGCGGCCGGCGTGTGCGGTGGTTCGACCGTTGCAGTGGTTCGAGCGTTGCAGCGGTTCGACCGCAGGTCGATGACGCCGCGACGGAACGTCGCGGCCGGCGTGTGCGGTGGTTCGACCGTTGCAGTGGTTCGAGCGTTGCAGCGGTTCGACCGCAGGTCGATGACGCCGCGACGGAACGTCGCGGCCGGTGTATGCAGCGGTTCGACCGCAGGTCGATGACAGGCCAACCGAAGGTTGGCTTCACGAGGTTGCTTTGACAGCTGCGTCCGACGCGCCGTCCGATCTCGTCCGCCGCTTGACGGAGGGTGATCCGGCCGCGCTCGAGGAGGCCTTCCGGCTCTATGGCGCGCGATGCAATGCAGTCGCGTACCGCGTGCTTCGTGACGCGGCGCGCGCGGAAGATGCAGTGCAGGAAGCGTTCTTCACGCTGTGGCGACGGCGAAGCGGGCTCGTGGTTCGGACGGCGGGCGTGGCGCCGTGGCTTATCGTCGTCACGCGCAACGCGGCGTTGGAAACTTTGCGGCGCGAGGCGCGAAGAGCCGCTCGCGAAGGCCGGCTGTCGAATGAGGACGCGCCTGGGCTCGATCCTTCCGCTGCTTATTTGGCCGAGGAATCGGCTACGCAGGTCCGGGAGGCACTCAAGGAACTGCCTGCAGAGCAACGCCAAGTCGTCGAAGCGGCGTATTTCAAGCGACAAACGCTCGGCCAGATCTCGGCAGAAACATCGACGCCTCTCGGCACCGTCAAAAGTCGCGCGCGCCTGGCGCTGGCCCGTCTCGCCCGCACGCTGGAGCCGGAAATGATATGACGCAGCATCCGTACGACGACATTGAGACATTCGCTCTCGGTGATTTGGACGAACTCGGCGCTCGGCGCGTGTTCGAGCATGCCGACGCATGCGCATCGTGTGCAGTATTGTTGTCGCAGGCGCTCGCCGGCGTCGCCGCGCTCTCGCTTGCCGAAGGTGAGCGGCCGATCTCAAGCTCCACCTCGAAGTTCTTGGCAGGCGCCCACAGCACGCGCGCCCGGACGCGCTATGGTCCGGTCGCGTGGCTGACGGGGGCGGCAGCTGCGCTCATCGCGCTGCTTGTATGGAACGTGAATCTACGCACGGCGCAGCCAGTGGTGCCGGTCGAAGCACTCGTCCACAGCCACTTCCTGCATCATGAGCTTTCCGGTGGGCCGGGTTCGGCCAAAGTGCTGCTCGCCAGCGACGGCTCGTGGATCTACGTTGTGGGAGACGGATTAGCGTCGCGCGCCCGATATGCGGTCGTGGAGAATCGCGGCGGCCGAGTGGTGACTGTGGGTTCGTTCGACGCTCTTCCGGACGGCGGCGCGACGGCGTTTTGGAGACAGACATCCGGGCCGATCGACGGAGTCAAGCTCGTCGGCGCGAATGGTGAATCGCTTCATTGGCCGTGAGCGATTCCGGAGACCGTCATATTAGGGCTGGATTACGCCGCGTTGGACTATGCAGTGGTCGACCGCAGGTCGATGACTCGTTCGAGCGCAGCTCGAACTTGACGTACATCCGCATTTGCGTGAAGGGGCGTCATGGCCCCGTATGGTACCGCGCACCGACTTCACGGCATCGACTATGCCGCGCAGAAAACGTTCCTCGCCACTTTCTGCGTGAGCAATCGACAGCCCAGTTTTGAAGACGCCCGACTCGCAGAGATCGCAAAGGAAGTAATTCTTGGCTACCGGCAGCGTGAGTGGTACTGGCTGCTTGCGTACGCCGTCATGCCGGACCACATCCACATTCTGCTACGGCTGCGCGAACAGCGCCGTTCCTTGTCGCGCGTCATCGCGACGATTAAGGCTCAGATCATCTATCGCACTCGCGCGCGCGGGTTATCGATCGGCTTTCAGTGGGGATATCATGACTGGGTTCTTCGGTCGAATCAAGATCCGAGGGAATTCGCGAAGTACGTCATCGCGAACCCAGTGAGGGCTAGGCTCGCGCGATTGCCCCGGGATTACCCATATTCCGGGATCGTGGATATTTGGTATTGACGGTCGAGCTCCGCTCGACTGTAAACCTTCGGTCGAACCGTTGACAGGGCCAACCTTCAGTTGGCCGATCATCGACCTGCGGTCGAACCACTGCAACCGTCGAACCGTTGACAGGGCCAACCTTCAGTTGGCCGATCATCGACCTGCGGTCGAGCCACTGCACGGTCGAACCGTTGACAGGGCCAACCTTCGGTTGGCCGACCATCGACCTGCGGTCGAACCACTGCA